>Ga0310690_10002668_pt1 | contig 28524 bp, 36 predicted proteins | sample AusTroGonzalo_MG_2_FD_207661 | JGI IMG/M metagenome (GOLD analysis project Ga0310690, IMG submission 207661) | Bovine rumen microbial communities from tropical cattle in Woodstock, Queensland, Australia - Gonzalo_04 (v2) (version 2) | ecosystem: Host-associated > Mammals > Digestive system >...
GCAATATCACCAGCTGTTGCAGTTATTTTTCCTGTTTCATCTAATTGGAAGTTATCACTATCTATTATTACTGTATTACCTTTTAGTTCTACTATACCTTGTCCGTTTTCTATGGCTAGATTTAGTTTTGCTACAATTTCATCTTCATTTACTTTAGCTTTTACTTCTGCATTAATACTATCCGATGCTATCTTGATTCCACTATCTACATATCCGTATGTAGCAAATACATCTGTATATTGGTTTTCTAATAGGTATTCTACTCTTAATATACCGTTGCTATGGCTTAATAGTGTTAGTGTTGAATCACTTTCTACTGTTATGTATATGTCTGGCTTTTCTTCTATTATTGTTTTATCTAGTGCATACATGTTCCCTTCTGGATCTATTCCAACATTTCTTTCTATCCATTGTTTACCTTCTTCATATACATATTTATCATATGTTGTTTCATTTATGTAGTTTAGATAATCAAAATCAAGTTTATATAGTGTTTCATCTACTTGTAAATAACTGTCTTTAGGATATAATCCTGTACTTGGATAAATCGGATCTTTTTCTATATAAGGGATTCCACTACTTATGTATTGGTCATTATTTACTACTAGGTCATCACTTATTATTACTGGATATCCATACTTTGTACTGTCATTTGGATATACTAATGAAATATTACCTCTTATTTCTAATTTATGTAGTATTCCTTCATGTGCATTTTCTAGTGTTACAGATCCTACGTTTTCTTCTGTATCTGACAAGTCTACCACTTTGCTTATTAATGCATTTATTTCTTGTTCATGTTTATCAACTATTAATGTTGTTTGGTTTATCTTACGGTCTGTTTTATCGGCCTTTGTATAATCTGTTTCACTATCTTCTGGCATATTTGCATGTATATTTTCTGCTAATCCTTGTGTTACTAATATTTCATCATTAAACATTATGCAAGGATATATTTTTTCTCCTATTTCTACATTGTATCTATCGCATAATTCTAGGAATGTAATTCCTGTACTTGCAAAGTCGTTTGTATAGTATTCTAGGCCATCTAAAGTGTCTAATATGCCTTCTAGATATTCATCTCTGTCATTTCCATTCATTATTTGGTTATCTATTATTTTTATTTCACATAGTCCGTTTTCTTCTATACTTTCTGTGTCTTGCAAATAAACGTTATCACTATCTGCTCTTGATAATACTATTGAATTTACTGGTCCGTATTTTTCCCCAAAGTTTACATTTGTATCTTTTAAACTTTGCCCATCTATAATTTCTGCATCTGGTATTGGATCTATATAAGGTTCATATGGTGTTGTTCTATTACTACCTTTTTCTACCATTATTTGTAAATTATCTAGTATTGCTTTTGTCATTGTCGCACTATTGTTATAATTTATTGCAAATCTTACATAGGCAACGTTATTTCCCATTGTTTGTGTTAGTTTATTTGTGTTAGATACTTTTTGTCTGCCTAAAAATGTATCGTTACTGTTATACATTGATATAACCATATTATCTACTGTTGCATTTGTTGAGAATGTATAAGTTTCTCCAGCTTCTACTTGTATATATTGATTATATAGTGCTGTTTTGTTGTCTTGCACAAATACATTTGATGAATTTATATATCCATTTACAAACCCTAAATTTTCATTTAATAAATTTTTGCTTGGTTCTATTGGATCTGCATTTGGTATATATCTTATTTCAAGTTCATCATCATTATTTATACATATTGTACTTGCTGTTGCTTGTGCTATTTCATCTAATACATCTCGGTAGGTATATCCTATATCATTACCATCTTCATTTAAATATAATTCATTTGGTATTTCTTTATCATAGTTTGTAAATGTGTCACTTGAATTTGCAAATGTTAATCCTAGTTTAGTACATAATGCTATTATGTAGTTTCTAATTGTTATTGGATAATTTACTTCTAATGATTCATATGGTTTCATTGCATATAGCATTTTATCATAGCATGTTATTTCATAGCTTTCTGTGTCTACTTTTTTTTCTGACTTATATACTATATAATTTCCAAAATCTATGTATTCATATGTTTCGTTTGTTTCATCTGTCATTACACCGAATTGATAGTTAATTTCTGTTTCTAATGGTATATCTATATTACTATCTATTACTAGTTCTTTCATTACAGACTTTAGTATTGAACCCTCAAAACTAGGAGTTACTGCATTTAACTTGTTTGCTCCTAGAGTTTTTGATTGTCCATTTTCTGTGTATGTAATGATACTATTTAGTTGTCTTCCATATTGTTTTATTTTAGTTTTATAATCATTACTTACTTGTTTCATTATGACCTCTTTCTTACTGCTATAAATGATATGTCAAATGGTTCTATTTTATGCCCTGTGCTTATCATTCCTATGCTTTCTGTTTCATAGTCTCCTGTATATGTATCCATTGTTACATTTGTTTTTTTATTTGGATCATAATAAGTTAAACTTTGTCTTGCTGAATCTAGTATTGGAACTAGTAGTTCATATTCAGCTTGTGTTAATTTCCTGAATGTTACCATTATCTTTGGGAATATTCCAATTAATGTACCTGATTGTTCTCCTTCAAGGTTTCTTCCTGAATCTGGGGCATATAATTTATAATATCCATATTTTGCTTTTGTTAAATATTGCCCTAATGATACGTTGTTTACCATTATACTGTCTTTATCTATAAACATTTACATACCTCCTAACTGTTAAATGCAAAGTCTCTTGAGTTTTGAATTTTTTGTAATTCTCTACTTATGACTCTACCATTCATTGTATTTGTTATGTTTGCATTTATTATTGTATGTCTTGCAAATGCTAATCCTAATCTATCTAGTGTTTTATCATCTAATGGAATAACTGCTTCTGGGCCTGATTCACCAGCTATGTATGAACCCATGTTTACTCCTGGTCCTGGGTTGTTTACTATACCACCTTGTGCTAGTCTTGGTAGTTTTACTTTCTTTACTGTTGAAACATTTACTAATGGTAGTTTGTTTGCTATTTTTATTATTCCATTTAAAAGTCCAACAAAATCATTTATAACCATTTCTACAGATCCTAAAACAGTATTTACGGCACTTTTTATTACATCAGTAGTCATGTTTGCAAATGTTATTGCCCACGTTTTTCCTATTGTTTTTATTCTATTAAACATTCCTTCTACGAAAGCAAATATTGGAGTTAAGTCTGCTTTTGCAATTTTATAAAGACCTTCAAATGCTTCATGCCAGTCTTTATGAAATACACCTTTTATAAATTGTATGATTCCATCAAATTTTAATTTTATTGCTTCTGTTAGGTCTTTGAAATAATCCCATATAAATCTTATATCTGCTACTAATGTATCATAAATAGCTCCTATTACACCACCAAGTTTTTTGTGTATCCATTGTGATTTTTCTTCAAGCCATTTTACACCTTTTTCTAGAGTTGTTTTTATTTTTTCCCAATATCTAAAGAAAGTACCTACTATTAAAACTATTGCACCAATTATAATTAATTTTATGTTATTTGTTACAAGCCCTAAACCAATTAATGCAACACCTATGCCTTGTACTATTCCACCAAAGTTTTTCCATGTAGGATCTTTTAAGTATTTTAATAGTTTTCTTACTGCGTAAATTACACCACCTACTATAGCACCTATTCCTAATGCCTTTATTCCTTTGACACCTAATTTTAGTAATATTAATGCAGTTGCAATACCACCTAATATTGCTAATATCAAATCTCCGTAGTCTTTTAACCATTGCATCCATTTAGGTTCATTTCCTTCTTCTGGTGGTTTCAAGTTAAATCCTCCACCACTTTTGCCTGATGCTCCTACGTTATCACTTAATACGTTCATTTCATCAAATCCTGCTAATTGTTTTCTCATGTCTCTAGCTGACTTTGATGCACTTCCATAGCTATCTGCCATTTTTTTTGCTGATAATTCATTTGCTCTTGCATATAAGTCTATACCAAATAGCATTTCATATATTTGTGCTAAAACGTATAGTAATTGTTCTGCTAATTGAACTATAAAATTTATGACTGGTTCGAGTGCCACTGCTAACATTAGTCTCATGTCATCCATTTTTTGTGCCAATTCGGTGTTATATTGTTTTAGTGTGCTAAATGACTGTGTTAGGATCGAAAGCACTGTTCTTATTCCTAGTAGTGCTAATCCCCATCTTATTACTTTTTTTACTGTTGTATTAAGTCCTTTATTTATTCCACCTATTGAACCTTTTATTTTATCAAATCCTCTTACATCCTCTAATTTCGCATTTGTTTCTTCTACTCTAACTTTTATAGCACTTTGGCTATCTGCATTTTCTTGAATTTTAGCATTAATTTCATCTAGTTGGCTTAATTGCTCACTATATTTTTGATTAATTTGTTCTATTTGTTTATCTTCCATGCCCAATACATTTTCTACTTGTTCTGTTGTTTGAGCTGTTTGTAACCATTCATCTGTCATTTGACGTGTTTGGTCTAATGCTGTGTAATAATCTTCTAGGTTTGCTTCTATTTTTATTTTTTTGTTTTGTAGTCTTTCTGCTTCTCTTTCCAATGCACGTAGTTCATTTGTTGACTTTTTTAATTCTTGTTCTAGTTCAGCTACGTTCCACGTAAAAATATTACCTTGACTTGATGTGTCGGCAAGTTGACCTATTGCTTCCTTTTGGTCATCTATCACATCATTTACTTCTTTTATTTCTTCTTTTAGTTCAGACATTCCTCCTGTTTGGTCTGATATTGTTGATAGTTGATTCGCTGAATTTTGAGCTTCTGTTTGAAGTTTTTCTAATTCATCTAATAATCTGTTGTATTCTTCAATTTCTTCATCTGTTAGACTTGTTACATCTCCATCAACCTTAACATCTCCTATATAAATTTCATGTGTGTCTTTATCATCTAGTTCTTTTAATCTAGTTTGGATCTGGTCTATTTGCTTTTCAAAGTCTTTTGTGTCTGCTTTTACGTTTATTATTACTGTACCATCTTCTGCAAATCTCTGAATGTTAAGTTTTATTCTCATAAAATCACTCCCTTTCTATATTCCGAGCATTTTATATAATTTTTCTGCACTTTCCATTTGCTCTTTTGTTGGTTGTTTTTCATATTTCTTTAATGCAACCATCTTTTTTGCTTTTAGTATTCTTTCTCTTTCTTTTGCATCCTTTATTTCACTTACATCATAGTTTCTTAAGTTTCGGATTCTGTTTAATATACAGCAATTTCCCATTTCACTATTTGATAGTCCATTGATTAGTTTGTTAAACTTTTGCCAGTCCATTTCTGTGTTTTCTAAATCTATTTGATAGTCACTCATGAATGATGCTTCTATGTATTCCATATCTTCTATATAGTCCATATCTGGTGTTTCATGTGTGTCTTCTACTTCTTTACCACATGACAAGTAATTTAACACCCATTTTAGGAGCTTTTCGTAGTGTTCTGGGTTATCTAGTGCTTCTTCTCCAAACATGGTGCAAATGATGCCTAAAACACGTTCATAGTCTCCTATTGTTTCATCTTGGGCTATTTCATTACACTTTAATGCGATTCTGAAGTCTGTGTTTGCTGTATATACTTTATCTTCTATTTGGATCTTCTTTATACAACTCATTATTCAATCACTTCAATTTCTTCTGTTTCTTGAGTTCTACCGTATTTTTCTTTTACTTTTTTAGTTATATTATCCATACTTATATCTAGATGTGGTTTTATTTGCTTTTCTATAATTTCATCTATTTCTTGCAAAGTAGTCCATCCTATTTTTCTTCCGTGTAATAATTTTTCTACTCCATTTTCTCCTAAAAACATGTTATATACTTCTATTTCTTTTTTAAAAAATTCATTTACTGCTTTTATTTTATCTTCTTGATTCTTACTTAATAGTTTTTTCCCTTTGACGTCTTCTCTTTTGTCTATTATTATTATTTGATTTCTTAATTGTTCTCTATTCTTCTTGTCTTTCTCAATTATCTCTTGATATTTTAAAGGCAATTCAATATCCTCTAAATCAAATTCTAATATATCCCCTGTGTCTATTCCTTCTGCTGTTTGTATTCTTAATCTTAATACATTGTCATTGTTTAACTTAATAAAATTGTCTGTCATTTTATTATCTCCTTTTCTTTCTACAATTATTTAAAAAGGACAAGGCACTAATGCCCTGCCCTTATAGGTTTATTATTATAAACTTGTTGTTTCTTGGAATGTTGGAACGTTGTTGCTATCAAATGTTACTGTTCCTACTTTTGCATCTCCATCATAATATATATCATATTCGATTTCTGCATTTTCGCCCATGTATCTTGTTATTGTTATAATAACATCGTTCATTTTTGCTGGGTAAGTAGTTCCATCTCCATTCCATGTATCGATGTCTAAAACATGTGATTTGTAATTTAGTTCATCTCTACCTGCATTTACAAATTCAAAAACATCATCATCTTTATAGCATCTTTGTGATACTGAACCTTGTTTTTGGTTAGATGAATGGTCTGTTCTTGCATTGTCTTCTATAATCCATTTTTCTGTGTCTACTTGTGGATTAAAATCTATACCATATTCTGTAATTCCTACACCTAATACAGCCCATGTTGGTGTTGAACTTGGAGTTGTATCTAGGAATGTTAGGAATTGACTTCTGTTAATTTTTGTTATTCCTTCTGGTACGTAACTTGCCATATTTTATCCTCCTTATAAACTTATTGTTTTATTATCACTTTCTCTGTATGTGATTTGTATTTGTATAGTAAATGTTGCTTGTGTTTGGTCTACATAATTTAATGTGCCACAATTCAAGCATTCTATACTCTCTATATTATCGATATCAGGCAAAATGCCTTCCTCATTATTAGATTTTATTTTATATTCAAATTCTTCAAAGAACCCTATGTTTTTTAGATTGTTTAATGTGTCCTGACTGTAGGCTTTTCTACTTCTAAATGAGTATGTATCTTTTTTCTTTGATACTCCTATTATCCAGGTTTCTACATTTGGATCTGTTGGAATTTTATCTAACGAAAAGTCTCCTACATCTCCTAGGAAATCTGCACTTATTTGATAGTTTCTATTTGTTGTTAGTGTATTTATTATCTCAAACAAGTAATTTCTTAACTTTGATATTCTATATTCTTGAAAGTCCATTGTTTACCTCCAATTTTAGTGATGATTTATGTATTCTTGAAATTCTTTTACTATGTCATCCATTTCAGCTGTTTTCATTGCTTCATCCCAATGTGATGTTGCTAGTGGATGGTGGTCTCTATTCCTGTTATCAGGATTAATGACATGTGTTCCATCTTCTCTCATACCTCTCCATTGGTATTCTGCATATAATTGGTTATATACTATATTATTGTCTTCAATTCTATAGTCACTTAAGTTTCCAGTGTCATATGGGACATATTTATCCATGTGTTCGGCTACTGTATTTGTTAGCCATTTCATGCCTTCTCCATCTGGATCTAAACCAAGTTCGACAATTATTGTGCTAGTTGGTTTCATTTTTACTGACATTATCTGCCTCCTAGATGAATGTGTTGGTTATTACCAAAATTATTATTATTAATACTTGTTATGTTGAATATTAAATAATCTTTTAGGTCTTGTTGGGTTTCTATATCTAAATCAAGGTGTCCTTGTACTATGATGTCGCCTATCTCAAAATCTTGAATGTTTAGTGCTGAATTTTGGTCATATGGGATTCTTACTTCCACATCATTGGCATCATCATTTCCTTTGTTTAGCCTTGCTCCTTTACCACCAAAGAACCATACATTGTCATAGTTATATCTTTTCCACTTTTCAAGGTGTGTTGTTGTGTCTAATCCATCTCTGTGATAGATGGTTAAACTTGAATTGGTAATCATTTATTTTACTCCTAAATATATTAGATGTTCTCCGTTAAATTCTACCAACAGTAAATATGTTCTTATAATATCTTCTAGTTCTGTGTTTTTAGAATTTACTATTTCACTTATCTTATCTGGTGTTAGATATTGAATAGAGTATCCATCAGTGGTTTCACTTGTAAGGTTTCCTGCTTTGGATACCTCACTTATTGAATTTGCAATATCATTAATGTTATTTATTAATGCATATTCACACAACTTTACTTCTTGTGGTATTTGTGCTGATTCAGTTCCTTTTAACCTATTTTGAGTTCTTATATCGATTTTTCTTCTAGCTTCAAATTCTAATAAATTAAAAGGCATTTCTCCAATTGCAGAACCACCTAGTGCTTGATATTCTGCATATGTTAGGTATTGTCCTTCAAATGTCATAAATGCCTCCTTTTAGTTTATTATAAACTTGCCCCACCTTGTGGTACTAATACTGCAAATGGGAATCTTGAAGATGTTTCATTTTCAGCATTAACTGGGTTAGGAATTTCCCATCCTAATCTCATTACTACTCTTAATGCTACCATGTCATCTTGTGCTAGGTTGTACATAATAGAACCATCGCTAGGATCTTGAATTACTGCTTCTGTTAATACTTTATAAGTAATATCTTGTCTGATTTGATATACTGCTTGGTTAAAGTCACCTAATACTAGTGTTGCTTTATCTTTATCCCAAACACCATTATCCATAAATTCTCTACGGATTGAACCAATTTCAGTTGTATTTAATGGTTGACCTGTAGTGTCAAGCATCATTCTGAATTTTCCTTTTAATCCTACTCCACCTAAAATACCATTAACATTGTATCCTGATTCTTCAACTTTTGTCATAGTATCATTGATGTCTGAATATAATCCGTTTGATGATTCAGTTACTGTTGCACCAACAGCTGATACTGATGGAAGAAGTCCTGCTCTCCATTCAGTTGGTTTTCCTACACCAAAGAACATAGCATCATCAATTTTCTTTGCTAATGCTTCTTCTAGTCTTGGTTTTACTTGAGCCCAAATATCAACTGAGCTATCATTTAATAAATTTTCCTTAATTGGAACTATTACTGCTAATTCAGCAATGTTAATAAATTTCTTATCCCATGCTACTTTAGTGATATTTTTTCTACCATTGTTTTGTGTTTCATCAACAAAGTATGCTACTGGTAATGAGTCTAATACTCTTAATTTTGTTTTGTCTGATGTTGCATTAGGTAATCTTTTGAATAAACTTAATGCTTTTGATTGTCTAATTGTTCCTTCAAATATTTCATTAGCTACTTGAGTTTCAATTAGAGCATCTACGTCATTTCTAACTATTCCTGCCATATTATTTTCTTTCTCCTTTTCTTTTTAATTAATCTCTTGTTCCTCGAAGTATATCATTCATAATATCATTTGTTGTTACTTCTTTTGCTCCACCTGTTAGTGTTGGTGATGATTGCACTTTCTTTACTACAGTGTCTCCAAAATATTGTGGATTCTCTTTTTTGTAGCTTTCTAGTGCTGTTGAGAAGTCTGTTTCATCATTTACGTTTGACATTACTTCATTTGTAACAAATTTCATAAATTCCTTTTTGACATTACTGTCACTCATTTGCAACTGAGCTTTTAGGTCTTTATTTTCATTTGTTATATTTTGTAAATCTTCTAAAGACCTTTGGTCAGTTTCCAGTTTACCATTTAACTCATCTACTTGTTGCTTATAGCCACTTATTTCTTCCTTGTAACTTTCTATAGCTTCTTTGAAGTTAGTTACATTCTTTCCATATTCAGCCATTATAGTATCAATGGTTTCTGGATCTAATTCAAGTCCTTTTAAAAATTCACGCATTTTATATCTCCTCCTATCGTTATTTTTACGTGCCACGAACACGTGTGAATAGATATGAAGTTCTGTTTGAACTCTAAATAAATTATAACATAACTAAAAAAATAGTGCAAATTGCACTACTTTTATTTTATGAAATCTTCGAATTTCATCTTACTTGCTGGATGCTCTTTTAGATATTTTTCATATGCTTTTCTTCTTAATGTATCGCTTAAGTTCTTTTCTTGTGATTTTTTATATTCTTCGGATTCTTTGTAGATATCTGAACGCATTTTATTAAAGTCTTCTTCTGATACTTTACCATATTTATTTTCTAGTTCTTTTTGCTTTCTTAATTGTTGGTTAAAGTAATCTGTTAGTTCTTTCTTTCCTTGTCTGTCAGAGTTATTGTATTGTTCATTTAATGTCTTTTCAGCCCATATTCTGCTTTTTACTTGTTTTCTTAATTCTTCATTTATGTTATTTGTTGTTTCTGTTTTTTCTTTGGCAATGTCAGATTGTTTTAGATATTCTTTATTTATTGCTTTTTGTTCTTCTCTATCTTTACCTACTAAATCACTTTGATTCCCAGCTATTCCTCTTTTTACTCTATCTTCTAATGATTCATTCTTTTGCGATTTTATGTAATCTTCAGCTTCTTGTGGTGCTTTGAATGTTTTTTGTATTCCTCCATTTTCAATTATGGCATATTCATCACGATATTTAACAGCACGAGATTTTTCTTTTTCAAACTTTTCCTTATATTTTTTATCCATTTCATTGATTTTTTTCATGTCATTATCATTCTTTGGATCTGGTTCATATAATCTCATCTTTTTGTAGTCCTCATATGTATCGCCAAAGTCAGATAATTTATTTGGTACTGGTTGACTTGTAGTGTTTCCTGTTTTATTTTCTGTTGCTCTTGGATAACTTTCTGGAGCTCTATTATTTACATATTTTCTTGCTTCTTCTAGTTCTGCTTTTGATAGTCCACTATTTTTCTTGGCTTCTTCTAATTCTGCACCTGATATATCTCCTTTATCAAATGCTTTGAATTTGTCTTGCATAAATTCTTTTGCAAATTCTTTTGAAGAACCTTTTGCTAGATATTCGCCTTCTTCTCTTGTTGCTTTTGTGTATCTATCAGATGCATCATTATATGCTTGTCTTAATTCTTTTGCTCTATCACTATCATCAAATCTATAGTGTTCATATTTGTCTTGTGCCATTTCATATTCTAATTTAGCTTGTCTTGTGTTTTCTGCTAGTCTTTTGCCTTCTTTATCATCTGTATCTATTTTTGCTTTATCGGATTTTCCTTTAGTAGCTGGTTTGAATTTACCTGATTCTTTCATTGCACTTGATATGCTTTGACCTTCTCTTATAAATACTTTTCTACCACCTATAGTTCTCCATACTCCATCGCCTTCATCATATTTAGCCATTTTTCTTTTCCTCCTCTATTTTGATTTTACTATATAATTGACATAAAGTCTAATTATTTTTTTCTTTTCTTTTTTGGTTTACTTTTAGTTTCCACTTTTGGTGTTTCAATTACTACATCTGGATCTATTGCAGGTTCTTCTTTTTTATCTGGAATTACTTCTATTACTTTTACAAATGCTTTATTTAGTTTATTGTTTCCTAATAGATAATCTGCCATTTCTTTTGTACATTCGAATTTGTCTTTTACATATAATCTACCAAATGTATCTTTATTTACTCTTTCTATGTTCTTTAATTCATTAAATTTTTCTAATGTAAATTCTCCTATTACCTCTACTTTTACCATATTCTTTTCCCTTTCTTTTGCTATTACCTGTGCTTTCTCATGTGTTAGGTTATTTGGATTTCCACTGTTATAGTAATATAATGTTTTGTCTACATAATCTTTTGTATAGTCTTTTGTGTTTAGCTCATCATAGAATGGTACATCAAAACTGTATTTTCTTCCATCCACAAACAATGGTATTACTGTTCTTTTATATATACATTTCCATTGAGCATAATTGTCTGGTCTATAATGGATCTCTTTCGATTCCATATCTTGCCAATCCATAAATATTGTATCTGCTGTACTTTCATTTATCATGTTTATTAGTGATTCTACATAATCTTCGCTTATATAATCATCGCTGTCTATAAATCCTATGTATTTTCCTTTTGAATTTATAATACCTTCATTCATTGCTGATGCTCCACCTTTGTTTTCTTCTAGGTGTATTATTTTTATTTCTTTGTATTTATCTAGTCTTGTTTCATGACATCCATCATCTACTAGTATTACTTCTACTTCATCTGTTAATTGTGGTATTAGTCTTTCTAGTATTTTTGTTACATATTCATATGTTTTATAATATGCAATTATTATTGATAGTTTATATTTGTAGTTTGTTTCTAATTTTAACTTTAATCTATCTAAATCTCTGCAACCATCTATATCACAGCTTATATCATTTATCACTACATAATCTTCTGTCATTTTATGTTCATTTATATTTAGCCCATGCATACTTCTGTATACTTCCCATATTACTGGTTCTCTACAAGCAGTTTTATCATCTTTGGCTTTTTTACATATTTCTATATGCTTTTTAAATTCTTCTGGATCTACCACCTTAAATGCTAATGGTTCATCATGTGTTTTTATGTATTGTGTACTTCTATTATTGTATGTGCAGAAGAATAGGTTTTTATTTGTTTCTGTGTTTACTATTGTTTTTATTGCTTTTTCACTGAAGTAAACATCCCCCCATATAAAGCATACTGGTTCATCCATTAGTTCATATGGGAAAGCATTTAGCCAATATCCTGTACCATTTTCGTAGTTATAATCACTCTTATTTGGTACAAATACTTCTGCACCTAAATCATAAAATCTCTTATCACTAGCAGTTAATATTATATCTTCAATGCCATTTTCTTTTAGTAGTCTTATTGTTCTTGCTACTAGTTTTTCTCCGTTTAGTTCAAGCAATTGTCTTGGAACATCAAATCTTTTGTCGCTACTATTTGCTAGGATGACATATTTTTTTACCATTGCTTGTCGCCTCCTGTTTCCACCTCATGTTTTGTTTTATCTACTCTTTCTTTTAAATATCTATCTATATTTGGATCTTTTCCCTTTTCACTTAAATATAATTGTAATGTGTCTGCATAATGTCTTATTGTGGATGTTCCCCAAATCACTTCATCCCTTATTGTTGTTACTGACTTATTGTTACTTTGATTCCACACATATATTGGTTCTTTTAATAATGCAAATGTTTTCATATAAATACATACTTTACAATGTTGGTTTCTGTCTTCTTTTAGTGTTCCTTCATTATATAGGCATTCTTGTCTGGTTGCTAGGCTCTTTTTAATGACCTTGCCACAACTACCACTCCAACCTTTTATTGCTTCATATTTGTCTTTATATTGTGGTATAAAGCATGGTTTTGTTTCTCTGTTTTTATATGCACTCATTCCTACAAACAACACATCTGGTTGTGTTTGTAATTTGTAGTTTATTTTTTCTAGTACATACTTATCTAATAACCAATCATCACTGTCTACGTAGTATACATAGTCTACATCATCACTTAAATGTAAATATCCTTCGTTTCTTGCTCCACCATTTAATCTTTTTTGTTTTAACTTGATAACTTTATGTGGTGCTTTTAATAATTTTGTTGCAATTGCAACACTATTGTCTGTACTCATATCATCTATGAATATTATCTCATAGTTTGTATATGTTTGTTCTAGTATGCTTTGGAGACATTTTTCTATTGTATGTTCATAGTTGCAGTTTGGTATTATTATTCCTATTTTGTAATCCTTTTTTTCTATCTTATCAAAATCTTTTTCTTTTGGATCTGCTTTTTTTATGCATTCTATATTATAGTTTGTTAGGTTAATGTCTACATATTCGCAATAGTCTTTATTTATACATTTTATATCTAATTGAATTAATTCTTCTAATGATTCTTGGTCGAATATATAAATATATTCATTCTCTTTCTTTTTTTCTATATTTAGCGAGTTTTTATCTATTGCAATTCTCATTTAACCACCTATGGAAATTATACCATAAAAAAGATAGAGTGTAAAATTGCACCCTATCTCACTAGCCATACGTTTTCTGTTTTTCTATCTCTGCAGTCGAATGTGTCATAGATAATTCCATTCTTTGAGCATGTTATATGACCTCTCATTGTTATTAGTATTGTATTATTTGGGAATTGTCCTGCTGTTTCTCCTACAGATCCATATCTTCCTGGCAGTCTTTTATATGTTCTATCTAGGTAGTTTCTTACAAATTCCCCATTGTCAAACAGAGTTCCTTCATATTGTGCTATGTTGCTTAATTGGTCATATACGGTATCCCACGACTTATTCTCTGCACATGATATTGCTCTTATTACACAGTCATCGGTGTATCTATTTACTGCATTTGCATTATAAAATTTATACATTATCTCATCGACTTTTGTAATGTTTCGTTTAACATTTGTTTTTGTGCTGGAGTATCAGCTTCTTCATGCAATACTTTTATAAAGTCTTCTAATGCTTTTACCATGTAATGAAATGACTTATCTGTTTCTTCTCCTGCACCATATCTATTACGGCTTTCTTGATATCTACCATATTCTCCTGACATTCTATCTAATTCTTCTTCTCCACGGTATCTCATGTCATATCCTCTTGCTCCGTAGTTTCCATAGTTTCCGTAGTTTCCTCTACCGTATTCTCCATAACTATCATATCCTGGTCTTCTTCCACCATAATTCATATTCTTTTCCTCCTTTGCTATATGATTAATTTTTGCAAGTTTGTATAAATGGTCTAAATTAGTAGTAGTTATACCTTCATCTAGGATCTTCTTTATACTTGCATCGGTCTTTTCCTTTAATTGTTCTTCCATTGTGATTCACTTCCTTCCTCAAGGATTTTTAATATCTTTTCCTGGTTTTTTATTATTGTTTCTAGATATTCTTTATCTTGCTTGTATAGTTCATGCATTAAATCTACATTGTTATAGTCCTGGAATAGTATTTGAAGACTTAATGCTTGAAGTAGCAATGATATATTTTCTATCATGTTAGCTTAACTTTTCTATTATTAAGTTTGCATCTTTTATTGTAGGTGCTACTGTAGTTACTGCAGGTGTTACTCCACCAATTGCTGGTATAGATCCTACAGCAAATGTTGTATTGACTCTTGGGCATACTTCTATTACTTTTGTGAATGATATGTTCACATAGTCTCCTGGTGTTGTTATTGTAGCATCTATTTCAGTTCCTTCTACATCACTTCCTAGAGATGATTTTAGGGCTAATGCTATTGCTCCTGCTTCTTCACTTGTTACGTTTGCATTGAAGGATATTTTATATCTTCCACCACCTATAACTGTGAAATCACTTCCACCGTTCATGTATTGTAGCCATCCACTACATGTAGCACTTCTTGTTCTTACGTCTATAGTTGAAAAGTTTATATTGTCAGTATTTGAAGTTAATATTTCTGGTAGTATTTGTATTGTTTGTATCATTTTTTGTCTCCTTTCATAAAAAAATAGAGATAGAACTTTGCCTATCTCTTTATTTAGCAAGTTCCTGTATTCAGGGTTGTCTTATCGACTATTTGCTTACATTATGTTTGCACTATAATAGTTGCCACATCCACATCCACCATTGTTGCAAGTGAATATTGGTGTTTTTCCATATACTGGAGTTGATGGTACTGGGCAGTTAGATAATCTATTATATAATGCATCTACTTCAGCTTCTTGACCTAATCTTAATGTTGCAGTTTGTTGTACTTGTGATGCTTGTAGGTCTTTCATTAGGATCTCTCTTTGAAGGTCATTAATCTTTTCGTTTTTAGCATCTATCTTATCATTGCATAATTGGTCTAGGATTCTTTGTGTTCCAGCTACTTGACTTGCTATTATATCTCTTACACCTTCGTTTAGTGCTTGTCTGTCTGCACAGTTTTCACTAATAATAGTTGAGTTTAAGTTAGCTATTCCTAGTCTGTTTTCACAGCAACAGTTTAATAGACTTGTGTTTAGCCCATAGAAACTATTTGAAATGTTTGCATTGATATCATTTAGTGCATTTCTTGTGCCTTCTAATTGGTTTGTTAATTGTAGTGTATCAAATCCTTGGTTTGTGTTTTGCATTATTTCTTTTTGTCCGTTTGATAGCCAAGCATAGTTATTATCAAAGCCATTTCCACCAAAGAAACCATTTCCATTACCATTGTTTCCCCATATTAATGCTAATAGTACAATAAGCCATAATGCTCCATCGCCACCGAAACCACCAAAGCCACCACCGTTGTTTCCATACATTACTGGATATGGATATGCATTGTTAGTTGCTAGGTCAATAGTAGGTACTATACCATTGTTTCCGTTCATTCTCTATCTCCTTTCATAATTTTATATCTACTCTTTCGAGTTGATACCATATTGTGTTATTTGGTCTTCAGTTATACCATATCCTTTTATGAATTTAGTGAACTGTTCCCTTTGTTCTGGAGTATAACTCCTGGTTATGTTATTCAATATCTCTTGTGGATTCCCATTGCCTTTTTTTAATTGCTCTAATTGTTGCAATGCCTGTGGGTTTCTCGCTTTTAATTGGTTCTGCAATTGTGTCATTAGTATTTGCATTGGATTCATGTTTTATCTCCTTCTTTAGTTCTTCTATTTGTGCTTCTAGGTATTCTATTTTTATATCCTTATCATCTTTTTGCACTATTTCATTCAGCTCATACGTTTTTATTTCCCCTTTTTGGTTCTTTATCCATACCACACTCATGTTTTTATCAAAATATGGTGTATCCCCTATTACCAATTCCTTTTGGACATCTTCTATAGAGTTTGCATATCTCATTGGTTCTCTATTTGGTGCTAATTGGAAGTTCTGTGTTAGATTTGTAGGTTGTTGCATAGGAATACTGGATCTAATACGTTCTAGTTCTGCTATTTGGTTATTTATTCTTTCTATGTTCATCTGTGGGTTATATGTGTTATACATGTTTTCCTCCTAAATAAAAATAAGAAGTAGCAACAGTGGGTGTCCTTGTAGACTAACAATTGGCTCACTGCCATCTTGTAATTTGTGCATATTGCTTCCTCCTTATGCTTCTATGGTATCACTATAAATGTGCCTAAAAACGCCTTATAAATGCCTTTAGAGTGCCACTTTTATGCCACAAAAAAGGAGAGCCTTATATGACTCTCTTTATTTTCTTTTTTAATTCTTTTACTCTGCGATTCACTGTTCTTTCACTCATATGCATATCTATTGCTATATGTATTATGGAGTATCCTTTTATTTTCATTTCAAATATTTGGATCAGTTCATCATTTAACATTGCTTTCTTACATATTGTTTCAAATTCTTCTTGTGTAAATTCAAAAAACATTTATACTGCCCAATGGTGGTATATTACTATTGAAGCTAACATTACAATAATTGCTAGTAGTATTATTATTACTACATATGCTCTTATTGTTTGTATCTTATAATCTTTTAATATGTCCAAAGCAACACTATTCTTTGTTATCTTTTCTAGGTTTTTGTTTATCTTTTCTGTGTTTTCTAATACCATGTTATAGTTTCTGTCTATTCTTTCGGCATTTTTTTCTACTTCTTTTTCTAGTTTTTTTATTTCTTTTTCCATTAGTTCTCCTTGTCTAGTATATCTGTTTTAACTATTCTCCAGGACTTCATTTTTAGTTCTAGTGTATGGATATAGTCATCTCCACCTAGTTTTTCATATATCTTTAATAGGTTATTCCAGTTCTTATATACGTAATCTGGTATTTCCTGCATTTGTTCATATGCAAAGTATGTGTTTGTTAAATTACTTTGGATCAAACTTAATAATGCTATGTTTTGTATTTGTTCATTATCTTCCTTTGCTTTTATCTTTGCTTTATAACTTTTTATTAGGCTTATTGAGTATCCTAATAAGGAGCTTATTATAAATGTTATTATTGTGTTAATTATTGTTTGTGCCATTTTAAAACCCTTCCTTATGCCTTTATTTCAGTATAGCACGGAAGGGCTTTTTTGTAAAATTGTCTATTATTCTTGTTTGTTTGATAGGAATGTTACTTTTTCTGCTATTATTTGGATCTTGTCAGCTTCTACTAGGTCTGTTTTCATTTCTAATCTTCCTTTTACTCCAATTAGGTCACCTTTTTTACAATACTCTGCTGTTTTTTCTGCTATTCCCATCCATAGTGTTACTGGGAATGTATCGCTTTCATATATTCCTTCTTCATTTTTATAATTTCTTGGTACTGTTATGTTTAAGTACACTACCTTTTTACTATCATATTCTTCTAGTTTTGGTTCATTTGCTATTCTTCCTACAATTATTGTTTGGTTTAACATTTTTCTTTTCCTTTCTTAATACCTTTTCTAATTTCTTTTCATACATTTCTTGGAGTTCTTTTGTGTCTCCATACTTGTCTCCATATTCTTCTCTTTCTTGGATCAGGAATAAGTAGTTTCTGTATGTTTTTAGTAAGTCGCTCATCTTATTCTTCAACTACTGGTTCTTGGCATAGTCTGTATTCATATTTTTGTATAAATTCTTCATATGTGTATACCTTGTCATCTGTTCCTTCTCCGTTGCCTTCAAATACTTTTATTTTGTCCATGAATTTTATGAATGCTCCGTATCCTATCCATCCTGTTTCCTTGTTTGTTGTTTCCATCCAGTATGTGTCATCCTCTTGGATCATTTTTTTCATTTCTCTTAAGTCTTTGAATTTCATTCTTCATTCCTCCTTGTCTATATTCATATTACCATATAATTGACATTTAGTCAATAAAAAAGGACTAGTTTACACTAGTTCTCTTATATCCAGGCACTCTTGTTCTGTTTCTCTTTTCAGATAATCCACTTGCTTCACTTATTGCCCTGTATTCTTTGTTTAGTTTTGTTATTTTTGTTTGTGCTTTTATTATTCCTTGTTCATTGCCACTTGCTACTGCTGACATTTGAAACTCTTTTTGTTTTCTTATCTCTGTTTCTATTCTTCTTTGGAGTTGTGTTCCTTCATACATTGTATAGTGTCTTCCTTTGTATTCAAATCCTTTTTCGTTGTCTCTTTGGATCTCTTGAAGTTCTTGTTCACTATATTGTGGTTTATTTACTCCTAATATTATATGTCTTGCATTATGATAGCAGTTATATTGGCTTATTTGTCTTCTTTCTCTACCCTTATGAATTGGATCTATTACCTGTCCTGTGTATGTTTTTGCTGTTTCATGATTCTGGAATTTCTCATATTCTTCTTTTTTGAATTGTCTTCCTTGTACTTCTGCATGGTCAGGTGCAGGGTTTGAGTGTACTGTTATTTCTACTCCATCAGATCCGAATTGTTTTCCTAGTTCTTCCTGGGTTTCATTATGTAATGCTCTTATGGAGTCCATTATATTCATTCTTAAGGCACTGTCTAGTCTTCTTGTGTGATGTCTTACTATTCCATCTTTATCTATGTATGTTGTTGGATATATTACTTTTAATCCATTTTCTCCTAGTTCTTTTATTTGTTTATACATTAATGAACTGTATGTATCTTTTCCCTGACTTATGCTTAATACACATCTATCTATTATGTAATAGTAGGCTTTTTTTAGTTTCTTGTATACTATTTCTCCTTCTTTGTCTACTACTCCTAGTCCTAGGACATCTTTATTTGTTATGCCTTGTATATCTTTTGCTACTATATTTGCCATAGCCTTTACTTCATTCTGGAGTGCTATGTTTTCTTCCCATGGTATGTATTTCTTGTTTCTATACTCATAGAACTGCTTTGAGAATTTTAAGTCCTTTTTTGCTTCTGCTTCAAATACTTTTCTTATGTCTTTTTGTGTTAGTTTTGTTAGTTGGGATAACTTTCTTACCATTTTTTCATAGTCTCCACCATATTTGAATATTTGCACCATTTGTGATGCCTGTGTTGGTGTCATTTCTCCTATTTGTTTTATGGTTTTAGCTATCTGTTTTATTATGTATTCATTGCCTTCTTCCATTCTCTTGGCTATAGCATTTGTTATTCTTTCTAATACTTCATCTGATAGCATAGGATTACCTCCTATTCTTTATTGTCTTCTGGTTGTTCTTTATTTGGATCTAGTAATTGTTCTAGTTCATCTTCTTCAGTTACTTCTTCTAGTTTCTTTTTTGCTATTTCTTCTGTTTCGCCAAATATTCTTGTTCTGTATTCTACTTCGCTTATTACTCCAGCACTTAATTCTCTTAATGCTCTTGCTGATTCTGACTCTTTGTCTTCTATTATGCTGTCATCGAATTTAATGGCCATATCTTCGGTGTTTATATTATACTTGCCGAATTGTGTTGATGCATAGCAAACGGCTTTAATTAGGTCGTATATTGCACTCTCATAGCCTATTTCTAGCTTTTTCTTTCTTCTAAATAGTTTTGAGTTTGAACTTACTACTGCTGTTGCTGTTGATAGGTTTGTTCCATCAAAGTGGTAATGATTCTCTCCAAATCCTACTTTGTTTCCTAGTATGTTTAGGTTTGTGTTTAATGTTCCTATTTGTTGTTGAGTTCTTAGGTCTTCACTATCTGTTTGAATTAGGTCATCCTTTGTTGCTCCTGATGGCAGTATGTATACTGTTGTATCTTCTGGATCAAATGTCATTTTTTGTGTTCCATCATCATAGTTCATCATGTCTGCTCTTACAAATGTTCTTTTTCTTCCTTCTTGAATTTCATTCTTTAGTGCATCAAATGATAAATCTACAGCTTTTAGGTTATCTATTGCATTTGCATAGTGTGGGATTCCAAATGGGCTGTTATCAAATAAATTGTTTGTTAGCATTGGTTTGAATACACTAAACCATTTTATATTTGATTTTGTATCGAACTCTTTTATTGTGTTTTCTGATGCTAGTTCTGTTAGTTGTCCATTTGTGTCTTGGAATAGATGATTGTATATCTTATAGTTTCCTGATTCTTCATCTATCTTGTGTACTGTTAGTACTACGTATTTCTTACCTTGCTTATATTCTACTGAACCGAAGGCACATTCTGTTATTTCTTTGTTGTTCCAACTTAACGGGAATATCCAGTCTATGTCTACTAGGTCTACTCTTGTTTTTGCATTTGATACGTCTAGTGTCATGCCATCTTTGTTTTCTATTATGTCATATACACTAACTACAGCTCCTTCTGTTCCTAATGCTCCTGACTTTTCTATTGTTTGGTTTATTATTGCATATAGGTCTAGGTTGTCTGTTATTTCATCAAAATCTTTTTGTGACTTTTCATCTTTCATGGAGATTTCACATTTTTCGCTCCATATTATATCTGACCAGTCTTCACTTATTTCTTTTGGCATGTTCATTGTAAATCTTTTTTGATATACTTTTCTCTTACCATTGTATATAAAATAATTGTGAAACGACTTCACGTTTCCTGTGTACCAACTTTTCCATTGGCTTATGTATGTTTGGATCTGATTTTTCACATCTGGGTTGTACCCGTAATTGTCTGCTAAATATTTGTCTAAATTATTCATTCTTTTTATCCTCCTTGTATGTTCATCATTAATTTATCATAGAATGGGAATATTGAGTATTCACTTGCATCCAGGTCATCTATTGGAGTTGTTCCATCATCTAGTCTTTCATCCTGGTGTTTATCATCCCATAGTGCTTCTGAATATGCTTCTATTAGGTATTTGCATTTCTTTAGTATAAATCTTCTTGCTTGTCCGAATAGGTGACAGTCTAGTTCTATTCTATCTACTATTCTTCCTTTTATACAGTCTTGCACTTGTATTGGAATTCCATGTTCTTGGAGATACTTATTCATTCCGTATGTTAGCACTTGTCCTAATGCTCCATAGTCTGCAAAGCAATGTGTTACTTTTCCGTAGTCTCTTACTACTCTTTTGTAAAATTCTACGAACTTCTCATACATTTGCTCTGGGCTATGTAGTCCTGTTAGTTTTTCTTCATCTATTGTCCACACTTGTTTGAAGTATGGTGTTATTCCTGTTGCTTTGAACTCGGTTTCTCCTTCTGTTGCTCCATAGTCTATTCCTATTGATATTATCATGAAGTTTATCTTATTTCCATTCTCATCTTTTGCTTCATCTTTTATGTATTTACTTGGGTTATCACAGAATTGTCTGTATATTATTCCTTCTGCATTCTTCCATAGTCCTAGTATTAGTCTATCATAGTATACTGTTCCTTCATATTCTTTGCATAGATTATCTACAAATTCTTTTGATAGAAACGGATTATCGAATATTGTGTAGTGTTGTACATACACATCTAATCCCTTTTCTTCTACTTGGTCTAGGAAGTCTTTTTTTAGCCAGTGGCTTTGGTTTTCTGGGTTTAATGCTCCATCGAAACACGAATAGTCTTTATCTAGTGATGCTTGGATCATAATAAACACTTCTTGATTCCACTTTGCTACTTCATCGCCGTAGGCATACTTTATTGATGTTCCTTGGATCTTGCTAACCTGGTTTACTTTTTCACATCCTAGGCAATATACTTGTTCTCCAAATATCTTGGCTGTATTATCATTGCTTATTGTTCCTATTAGGTCTTTTCCATATATTTGTCTTAATGGTTGGAGTACGTTTCTTTCTATTGTTCCTTTTGATACTCCAAATATGCAATATAACCCATCTTTACCTTTTCTTTCAATAATTCTCTTTGGTATCATGTATAGGTTATCCAGGTATGTTTTGCCACATCTTCTTGCTCCTACTTTTATGTTGTATCTGTGATTCGCATTTCTTATAAATTCTTTTTGCTTATCACTTAATATCATTTCTTTGCCTCATCTTCTAGTTTTGTTAGGAGTTCTTCTACTCTACTTATTTGTCTTTCTTCTCTATCTATTTCTACTTGTGTTAATTCTCCTAGTAGTTCTAGCATCAGTTTATAGTTTTGGGAGTTTCCATTCATTGCTCCTTTTATTAGTCCTAGGGTTGCTAGTTCTTTATATGTTTGTCCACTTTTACTTGTTGAATTTAATAACATTTCTAAGGTTGCTTTCATAGTGGCTTTTTCTTTTCTTGCTTTTCCTGATGCTATTCCTCCCATTCTTGCTATCTCTCTTTGTTCTTTCTCTGTTCTCTCTGTAAAAGGGATTAGGTTCTCTTGTCCATTTGCCACTATTCTCACCTCCTTATATGCCTATTCTTTCTTTGGCTATATTGTAATATTTTTCATCTAGTTCTATTCCTACAAAATTTCTATTTGTATTTTTACATGCTACTCCTGTTGAACCTGAACCCATACAGTTATCTAACACTGTTTCATTTTCATTTGTATATGTCTTTATTAAATATTCTAATAGTTCTACTGGCTTCTGTGTAGGATGTAGCTTTTCTTTATCTCTTTTGTATTCTAATATGTTTGTTGGCATTCTTGTGCCATTGTTTTCTGTTATAACATTTTTAATTGTGCTTCTTATTACTGCATTTGTTCTTCTTTGCACATCGTTTGTTGTTTTATATGGAGTTCCAATATCTAATTGTGGGTTATACTTCATATTCCCCTTTTTACTATAACTTACTGCCATCTTTCCAAATACACATATATCTTCTGTTTTTTTCATTGGTTGATAATGGCTGTTTAGGAAGTTTGTAGCATTGTCTTTTATCCATACCCAATTATATTTATATTCTTCTATATTGCTCATTATTAGTTTGCTTGTAAATGGTTGACTTGCAAATAACACTATTGCTCCATCTGGTTTTATTATTCTATCATATTGCTCCCATAATTTCTTTAAGTCTATCAACTTATCCCACTTACATGCACTTATTTCATATGGCAAATCACATAGTATCATATCTATACTTTCATCTGGTATGTTTTTCATTTCTTCTAGGCAGTCACCATGTATTAGGTTTATCACTTTAGTAAAGGCCCCAACACGCAAACGCTTCAAATCCACCTATTTCTTTAATGTATTCTTCGGCTTCTTTTACTATTTCAGTATATGGCACTACTTCTACTTCTTCTTCTCCTTCTACATTTATACCTAGGTATTCATCTCCTATTGCACAGCACATTGTTATTGTCTTTCCTAGTTCTTGTGCTTTTTTAAATGCATATATGTTTACAGATACATCAGCTTTTGATAAATCTTTACCATGTAGTCCTCCACCTGTTACTGATTGTGCCATGTCTGATCCTAACTTTCTATTAGTTGCTCCTGTGTCTACATCTGTTCCACCTGTCCATTCTCCTAGTGGATTTATTATTATTTCTAATCCTTCTGGTTTACCTGTTTCTAGCATTTTTTCTAAATCTTCATTTTTAGCATTTGATTGACAGCATATGAATTTATCATCTGTTAGTATGTATTTACCATCATATGGATATGCTAGGTATAGGTTATGTGCTATTACTGATATTTGTTCTTCATTCTTTGTTAATGGCACACCTTTGAATATTCCATTGTCTCCACATTTAATTGATTCTGCTTGGTTTCCTGCTAAATGTACATCTTGTTTAACTACTTGTAGGTCTACTTTTAGGTTACCAGCTATTCTGTTTACTATTTCTTGTGCTACTTTCTTTGGTATCTTTTCTGATGTTTCTACTATTATATGACATACTCCATGTCCTATTAATACTTCTACAGCTACCTTTGGTCTTTCATTCTTTGTATAGCAGTAATCTACTATTGCTCCTGCTATTCTATCTGCCACTTTATCTGGATGGCTTGGGTTTACTTTTTCTATCATATTACTCATTGCTTTCCTCCTTATTTTTCCATCTTGCTTTATATCCATAATTATCTGTTAATTTGTGACATTCGTGGCATAATGTTATCCCATTATTTATGTCATATATCAATTCTGGGTATTTGCTTTGGCTTTTTATATGATGTACTTCTAATGTTCTTGCTCTTTTGCCACATTCTTGGCATTGATAATTATCTCTTTCAAACACTTTTTTTCTAAATATTTTATATTCTATTGTAGCTTTTCTTCTTCTGGCTTCGGATGTTTTTCCACCCTTCCAAGCTGGACTATTTTCTCCTTTATTTTTTTCTGAATAGTCTTTGTTTCTACATTCCATATTACAGTATTTTTTATTCCTACCTTTTGTAGTAATTATTTGTTTACCACAATATTTGCAATTGTTTATTTGTTTTCCTCTTATACTCCAGCATTCTTTACTACAATATTTTTGCTTCTTATCTTTGTAATCTTTTATGGTTCTAAACTCTTTCCCACATATTATACACTCTCTTGTTTCTGCTCTCCATAAATGTGGGTTTATTGTTCCTTTTCTAATTTTATATCATCCCAATCTGTTTTTGTTCCATCATCATTTAATCTATATACCTTATTTCCTGTAAAGTCAATGTATCTTTGTATAATAACATCGACATATTTTGGATCGAACTCATTCATATAGCATGTTCTGTGTAATTGTTCACATGTTATTAATGTGCTTCCTGAACCTCCAAATAGGTCTAATACTATTTCATCTTGTCTACTCGAATTTCTTATCATTCCTGCACACATTCTTAATGGTTTCATTGTTGGATGTAGGTCATTCTTTACTGGTTTATTTTCATGTACTACTGTTGTTGGTACTTGTTCTGCAAGTATTTCTTCTAGTAGTTTTTTCATTTCTTCTTTTTTTAGTTTGTTTAAGTCTATGTCATCTTCTATTACTGTTGGATGGTTGTATTCTTCTATGAAGTAGTGTCCTGCCCCTTCTTTCCACCCATATAGGCATGGTTCGTGTTTCCATTTGTAATCTTGTCTACCTAGGTTTATTCCATTCTTTACCCATATTATGCATTGTTTTATTAGTAGGTTATTGTCTACACATGCTGTTCTGAAGTTTATGTCTTCACTATCTGCATACCATACATAGAATGCTCCACCTGGTTTTAGTGATTCATTAGCACATTTAAATGCCTTATGTAGGAAGTTTTTGAAGGATTCATTGTCCATGTTATCATTCTTTATTGTCATTCCATCACTATTACTTACATTTACGTTGTATGGAGGATCTGTGAAGAGTAAGTCTGCTATTTTATCATTCATTAGTGTTCTTACATCATCTTCATTTGTTGAGTCTCCACACATTAGTCTGTGGTTTCCTAGTTGGTATATTTCTCCTGGCTTTGATTTAGCTTCTTCTGGTATATCTGGTACTTCATCTTCTACTATTTCTACTTCTTCAGGTACTATATCCATGTCAAATCCAAACTCGCTCATGTCTATTGTGTCAAAGTTTGCTAGTTCTTCATTTAGTATATCTATGTCGAAGTCCGAGTTCATTGTTAGCTTATTGTGAGCTAATGTGTATGCTTTTCTTTCTTCATCTGTTAGATGGTCTAGTCTTATTATAGGTACTTCAGTCATTCCTAGTTCTTTACATGCTATTAATCTTCCGTGTCCTTCTACTATCTCATCTTTCCATATTCCAATTGGATCATCCATCCCAAACATTTCTATTGACTTCTTTATTTGTTCTATTTGTTCTTGTGGATGTAATTTAGCATTGTTTTCATATGGTCTTATGCATTCTATGTCTACATATTCAATCTTTAGTTTCATTTTGTTTTTTCTCCTAACATTGTTTTTATTATATCATATGTTCATTTTTTATCAAAATTGTCTCTTTAATAGTGTTAATAAATGTAATAAATTCATATAATATTCGGTATCATTTTCATTAAGGTATTCCCATATCGCATTTTTATAAGTTTCTTTCATATTAATATTTGCATACACATACCATTTATAAAATAATTGTTGGTTTTCAGTTAAGCCTCGATACATTTGTTTAATTACCATACATTTTTCACAAAACTCTTGGTATGTAAAATAGCACATGTTATTATCAATAAATTCACAAACCTTAAAATCTTCAACGTTCATCTTTTTATTCCTTTCCCACAAAAAAAGAGCAAGATATCCCTATCTCACTCTTAATGCACATAAAAAAATTGTTAGTTCTTGTTTTCTTCATAACAACCTCTTTATGTTTTTATAATAACATTGTTTGTATTAAATTGTCAATAAGTTAATAGCAGTGAATGAAGAAAATTTAAAGACTAATCATGTAATCGTATATTTAGTTAAGGTTTATATGTGTATAACTGCTACTAACTTATCTTCTAATTTTAACTATCTCGCCAACCCTTCAACAGCCCTTAATGATAGTTTGCCTGTTCCCTGCTTTGCCAACGCTTGACAATTTCTTGCCAACTATCAACAAAGCACACCCATTTTGCATTATGAAGTTTTTATGGTGGTACTTTTATAAGCACCAATGAATATATAATGCCTAAACTATTTTCTTGCATAAGTAGTCCTAGCAAGTTTAGTGCCTATTTGACTTTAGAAAATAAGTATAAAGGTTTGTTTTTGACAATTTAGTATGGGAGTTAAGCATCCTTTTAATTGCTACTCATTGTCTAACCTCGCAAACTTAACATTACCTTTTTACCGTACTCTTCTATATACTTATATAAAGTCTTGGCTCAAACTACCCATATAATTTATGGTCTTACTTATATATTCATTGCTACCTATAAAAGATAGCATTTTATTTTAAAATAATTCTTTTAGTTTTATACTCTGGCTTTATTAAAGGATCTCCGTTCCTATCTTCCAGATTCTTATTCTTATGTTCAAACTCTTGTAATAATTCAAAAATGGTATTTATTTCGCCAATACTTACTTTACCAAGCTTCACCTGTTCCATAAGGCACTTACTTATTTCTATAAATGCCTTATAGTCATAGTCTTCAATTAAGTGTATATAATTATGGCTTGTATATCTATTTAATACACATAGATTGTTCTTTTTTGTCTGACCACCTGAATGTTTAGGTATGATATGGTGTGTACTTAATTCCTTTTTGGATTCAAAGGTGTATCCTAAAAAGTCATATCCTAATTCTTCAATGTTATATTCCTTGTATAATCTTTCTCTTAATCTACTCATGTCTTCATTATACCATGTGTTTTTGTTTTTGTAAAATTACCTCTTTTTCTTTCTGGTCATCACTAAATATAATATTAATGCTAATGCCATACAAGTTATAAATCCCATTACAAAATCTAAATATTCTATTAATTCAAAATCTACTATCATTTCTTCACCTTTAATTTATCTAAATACTTTAATAACAACTTTAACTCTTTTTCATTTAACATTAGATAAGGTTTTAATTCTTCATAACCAAAAGTTCCCTCATATAAAGTATTTTTTTCTATTAGTTTTTTTATTTTATTTATGTAGTATTTATTTATCATTTTTATTTCCTTTTAATTCCCTTAAATTTAATTCTTGAATACCTAATTTTAAAACTAAATCTAATTTTTCTTTATCAATTAAGTTTGGTATTATATTGTTTTCTTCACAATATTTTTCTATTGCTTTTAAAGTTTCTTTTTCTTGCATATCAACTATTTTTGTAAACATTTTTTGGGTTGAATTAACAATAATGCTATCTTGTGTTTCTTTAATTTCAAAAGGAACATCAAATCCATAACCATACCCATAATCTGGATGAACAGTAATGCCTAAATCTTCTTTACTCATTTAACTCCTCCAATATTCCTAAAATATCTTCTCTCATTTCAAATTTTCTTTGCATAGTAAATTCTTCATTGTTTACTAATTCTTTTATCTCATTTAATATTTTTATGTATTTATCTATATTATTTCTTTTTGATAAAACTTGCCCAAATTCTATAATTTCCATTTTACCTGTTTCTATTCCTAAACATAATTCTTCAA
>Ga0310690_10002669_pt1 | contig 28523 bp, 25 predicted proteins | sample AusTroGonzalo_MG_2_FD_207661 | JGI IMG/M metagenome (GOLD analysis project Ga0310690, IMG submission 207661) | Bovine rumen microbial communities from tropical cattle in Woodstock, Queensland, Australia - Gonzalo_04 (v2) (version 2) | ecosystem: Host-associated > Mammals > Digestive system >...
ATATTCCTGCTTCTACTTTCAAAAGAATCGCGGCAAAACACTTTCTTTTCGACATAGACCGCTTCACGTCGGTGCTGCTCCAGCTCGAACCGAACAACGAACTTTTCTCAGACAAAGCCGTAAAAATAATCTCGACCAAAAAGAAACTGAAAGAAGTTTCGGAACAGATATACACCCTTGAACTTGAAAACGGCGAATCGGTGATTTTCAAGGAAGAAACCATGACAAGCCGCTTCCCGCTGAAGTCGCTTTCGACATTCAAGGAACTTTTTACGAGAACTTACACCGAATTTGTTCCCGAATCGGTTATGAATTCCCTAAGCCACACCGAAAAGATCCTTCTTTTCACAAATATAGGCATCAAAAAAAGCGACAAAGTCGTTCTCGTCGCATCAGACGATACCAAACGGATGTTTTTCATGATAATCAACCCGAAAGTCGACAAAGACCAGATCGAATTTTTAGCGAAATAATTTTTTTCTGAAATCCATAAATTTTTCGACAGTATGGAAACTTCCCGTTACAAGGAGTTTTTTTCCGTTTCTGCGGGCAAAAGAGAGAGCTTCTTCAATCGTTTTTTCGTCGGTTTCTGCATACTTTATTTTGCTCGAAACAGCGGAGCCTGCCCGATCGAGAATGTCGCCGACTTTCGCACCGCGGTCGTTGTCGGCTTCAAGATTTACAATGAATATCGCATCTGTTATTTCGCCAATAATATCAAGCACTTTTGTTACATCTTTATCCTTCATCGCGCCATATAGAACGACAACTTTTCCAAGCCGCTCATTAACCGTTTTTGCAAGAGAAGCTATCGCAGGCGGATTATGCGCGACATCGGTGACGATATCGGGTTCGATAAATTCAAACCTTGCAGGGATCTTCATTTCGCTGAAATCCGGGATTTTCAAGTTCTTCGCTTCATTCATAAGTGCCGCTTTGACCGCAAGACGCACATTTTTCCGCTGTTCCGGGCTCATGCAGCCAGGCGGAAAAGCGATTTCGAGACCCAAAGAATCATCGTCAACGCTGGCAGCTCCTTTTGAAAGAGCGACTTCGGCCATCCACTTGTCGAAAGCATTGTCTGCACTGCTGCCGATCAGAACTCTGTCCCCTTTTTTCACGATTCCGAGCTTTTCGAGGGCGATTTTTTCAAGCGTGTCGCCTAAAATATGAGTGTGGTCAAGCCCGATCGAAGTAATTATGTCGGTTTTCGGACCTTCGATAACGTTGGTTGCATCAAGCCTTCCGCCGAGACCGACTTCGAAAACGGCACGGTCGCAGCCTGAAATTTCAAAATACTTCCACGCAATGAGAAAAGTAACTTCAAAAAAAGACAACTCTTCGAAATTATTTATCTTTTTTTCAAGATATTCATAAATTTCACGAACCTCGCCGTCTGCTATGTCAACTCCGTCGACAGAGATGCGCTCGTTGTATCTGAGAAGATGCGGAGAGACAAATCTTCCCGTTTTGAGTCCGTTGGAGCGCAGAATATGGTCAAGCGAATAGACCGCAGTTCCTTTTCCGTTCGTGCCGGCAACGTGATAAACCGGTATTTTTTTCTCAAAAATCACAGGAAACGCGTCTGCAACACGACCGAGACCGAGTTTTATCCCGCCTCGGCGCTGATAAAGCTGCTGCAGAAAATCGTCCTGACTCTCAATTGATGTGTGGCTGGGAAACTTTTTCGATGACATTTGCACTTTCGCCCGAATCGAGCTTTGCATTGTTGATCCTATGAACTCCGAACTTGAACATAACGCTCTGAAGCCTGCCGATATAAGCTTCTTTGATTATAGCATATTTGTCGAAACCTTCCGCTATTTTCGAAAGGTTGTTCGGGTGAGTCCTCCTGTACCAGCGGAACTTGTTGTAGGCACGGTTACGGTTCAGATTGAGCATATATGCCGAAATAGAATCCTGAATCGAATCGAAAATCCGGATGTGACGCTGTTTTCCGCTCCAGTTTTTCGGCTTTATTCCCTTCGTCGGATCGGGAGAAACGTGACCGAAAAGGTTGTTTCCTTCAAAAACAAAGCGGCTCGTTCCCCAGCCCGATTCAAGCGCGGCCTGCCCTATCGCGATCGCCGGCGGCACCGGACGGATCTTGTGGTCGAGGAAATAGCGGATTTTCTCTTTTTCATCTTCCGTTATCGCCGAAATATCCTGACCTTCGTCGATTATGTTGTATTTTTCGGCAATCTCGCTGATGATCTTCACATCTTCGGCATTCCATTCTTTTTTTGCCGCGATCGGAACGATTTTATCGTGTTCAGCCGTAATTTTTTCGTTTTCGAGCAGAACCAGCGGCAGAAGCAGCTTGATAAAAAACTGTCTGCGCTCGACTCCTTCAAGTTTTTTGATCTCTTCCGGAATCTTCTGCACGAAAATGCGCGGTATCTTTTCGTTGTTCCAGGTGCTTCCGGCAAGATCGTAAGCCGATTTTATCTCTTCGTAAGTGCTTACAAAGAGATCGGCACGCAGATTACCGCTGCAGAAAAAAAGAAGCAGTAAAGAAATAAAAGCGGAATATCTTTTCATACCAGTAAAATGGCAGGCGAGACGGGATTCGAACCCACGACCTTTGGCTCCGGAGGCCAACGCTCTATCCAGCTGAGCTACCCGCCCGCGCTTTCCTTATGATCTTCTTGAATCGACTTTTTTGTCTTTCGATCTCGCCATCTGCTTTACCAGCTTGTCTACGCAGAGATCTATCGAAGTCTGGAATTCCTTGTCGTCGGAATCGCTTGCGAGAAACTCTTCGCCGTTATTGTTCAGTTTGATTTCCGTCATCTTAAGATTTTTGTCTTTCTGGAAAACGACTTCGACAACGGTGTTTGCCGAAACGAACTTGTCGATTTTTGCAAGTTTTTTGGTTACATAATCCTTAAGACCGTCACTGTTTTCTTCAAATCCTCTGAAAGCGAAATTGATGTTCATGAAACCCTCCATTAAAAAAAAACCAAACAACGGAAGAGATTATCACAAAATGGCGCTGTATGTCAATTTATCGGGTATCAGCGCAAAATGAGGTCTCCATAACTCAAACTCTACCTGACACAACGAACATAGTGATTGCTTGACTTACCGTTGCTGCCCACATACCCATTTCCGAAATCCACGCTCCATGCGCGATCTGTATAATCTGAACGAGTAGAGGAAGACCAGAACCATCCTCTTTCACCGAATTCGCTGTATATTCCGGTGCTATTCCACATACAAGAACAATCATTCCAATTCCCACAGCCGCTTTCAAGACATTTATTACTCACACGGCACGAGCCTCCCGATATAGTTTTAGGACATTCTTTTATGAGCAGTCTGAGCTCACTGATTGTCGGAAGTCTCCAGTCACTGTGCCCGTCTTCAGTCAAATTTTCGCAGTATTTTACAGCTTCATCCCATGTCATTTCATAATTAGAGGGATAAGACCAGTCACGGTCATGGACATGAACTTTTAGCTTAACTGTTGAGTGTGCCGGGAAAATTTCTCCATAGAAAGAAGACAACACTACTTTAACACTTACTCCTTCTTCAATTGCAGTATAACACACCAAACCGACAAAACCTAAGAGTGCGAGAGCAATAAGTATTATTATCAATTTTCCGAAACATCTGAAGAAGCCTCTTTTCTTCTTTTTCTCGTCTTTTTTTATTTCCTTTGCAGTATCATCCGAAGCCTCGGTTTTTTTCTCTTGTTTTGCAACAGCCTGCCCGATTATCATATTTCTTTCCGGTTTTTTAGTTCCGCAATCCCCGCAGAAACCGTTTTCAGCATCGTTTTCGACCCCGCATTTCGGGCATTTCCATTTTTCGTCTGACATCAATGACCTCTTCAAAAATTTTTATAACTAAAAGAAAAAATGCCGGAGCTTTACTTTTTGATATTGTCGGTAAGGAATGTGACGATCTGCTCGGAAGTCGTTCCGGGAGTGAAAACAGCTTTTATGCCGTTTTCCTTGAGGAAAGGAATGTCGCTTTCCGGGATAACTCCGCCGCCGAAAACAAGGATATCGGGAGCATTCTTTTCTTTGAGAAGTTCGGCAACTTTCGGAAGAAGCGTGTTGTGCGCGCCGCTAAGGATCGAAAGGCCGACTGCGTCGACGTCTTCCTGGATCGCTGCGTTTGCGATCGCTTCGGGAGTCTGTCTCAAACCTGTATAAATGACTTCCATTCCGGCATCACGAAGCGCTCTCGCAACAAATTTTGCACCTCTGTCGTGACCGTCAAGACCCGGTTTTGCAATAAGAACTCTGATTTTTTCGCTCATTTTTCTCTCCTGTAAAAAACGTTACAAACAAATCAAAACGCAGCTTTTTACACCAAGAACAGAGAATTGTCCACTTAAATTTTTCCTGACCGGTACAACATTTCCTAAGCAGCTTTTTCCCGCAATATTTCCAATTTTCCGCTTGACATTGCTTCCTGCGTCTATACACTATCCGAGGTCTTTTAAAAGGAATAAATGGAGCTGCAAAATGAAAAAAAGAATTATGTCAGTTATCCTTGCTCTGGCGCTTTTATTTGTATGCGCCTGCGGCGGATCGGGCAAAAACAAGGATTCGGGAGACTCGGACACTTCAACCGACAGCGATATATCGGATGATGCGGACAACGACGGAGATACCGACGTCGATAAGACGGATGATTTTGACGACGGTGAAGTCAGCGACAACGACGGTGAAGTCAGCGACAACGACGGTGAAGTCAGCGACAACGACGGCGAAGTCAGCGACAACGACGGCGATACAAAGCAGGACGCTTCGCTGTTCGATGAGATCGTTTCAGGTCTCGACGACTCGTTTCTTGAACCCGACAAGGGCTTTGCGTTGAAAATCGCAGCGCCGCTGCTTCAGAGCATTCCTGACAGTTACGATCTTGCCGATGACGAATATCCCTATTTTATATCAGGCTCGATGATTGACGAAAAAGGTCGGAACTACCCCTTTAAAGACAAGCGCAGTGCTTTCGCCGCCGATTATCAGGGCTATCTCTATGTCATTGCAAACAGCGAATATACAGGCAACACCTACTACTCCGCTTCGATAATGGCACCCTACTCCTCATTCGACTGGATGTTTCAGAATGATGTGGATGAAATCGGCTCGAAATATTTTTATGTCTACCTTTTCGAGCAGGTTTATGTTTCAGAAACTCTATTCCGCTCATGCCCGAAGGCAGTTGCCTCCGACAGCGTGAAGAATCTGCTGAAGCTCTTTATGAACGAAGAGGGCTGGCTGCTTGACGAAAAATTCGGATTTATGATGAATGTTTACCTTTCGTTTGACGAAAAGAGCGTCGAGGACTTCATGGGCGGCAGGATGATCGACCTCTGCACCTGCTACGATATCAACGGCAGTTCTATGAAAAGCAGGGCGTGCAAACCCGAAGAACTGGATCTGCTTCCGACAGCTGTTTTGAATCCGAAGCCGGAAAACGGTGCGGAAAACCAGCCTGCAGAGCTGACTCTTTCGTGGGATGCAAGCACTGATCCTGACGGCGGAGAGGTTACCTACACTGTTTTCTTCGGGACGAAAAGCACTCCTGACGAGAAGGTCGCCGAAGGGCTTGCGGCAACTTCGTGGAAACCGGCATCCGCGCTTTCCGCCAATACAACCTACTACTGGCAGGTCGAGGCCGTTGACGACGAAGGCAACAGCGTCAAAAGCGATATCTGGGTTTTTGATACGAACACTGAGGTTTCTGATGTTCCCGAGCATGATTTCCTCATTGTCGCCGATCCAAGCATGAAGAACGGTCTTGAAGAAGCGCTTTCAGTCTACACCCTTGACCTCGAAAAAGCAGGCTACAAGCCGTTTGTGCGCTGGTGGCATGCGGGCAGCGCAGGATTTTTAAAGGAAATGCTGAAGCAAAGCTATACCGATTACGCACTCAAAGGTGCGCTCCTCATCGGCAGAATGCCGTCGGCTTACTACGAGCAGGAGAGTGATTACGACGGAACAGGCACCATGACTTATGAATCGTTCCCGTGCGAATACTACCTTATGGACCTTGACGGAGAGTGGAAGGATGCCGATTCAAACGGGATTTTCGATGATTACCCGGCCGATCTTTCGCTTGAAATCTTTACCTCGAGGCTTACAGGAAGTGCCGAAGAGATCAGCAAATATCTCCTGAGAACGCACGAATACCGCGAAAACGGCTCATTCTTCGAGCCTAGGAACTTTTTCTCGTTCATCGACGACGACTGGAATTCTTACGAGGAGAACGGAGAAATCATAGAGAACGCCTTCGGCTTCAACGGCAGCACCTGGGGCATGGAGTCGATCTACGGAGACAACTACGACCGTCTGGAAAGCCGTGAAAACACAACGAAAACAACCTACCTCGACTATTTCGACAAAGGTGGAGCCGAATTTGTCTACCAGTGGATCCACAGCGATCCGCAGGAGCTCTACTTCAACGACAACTATTCACCGAATCCGGCGAACATCCTCACTATCGAAGCAATCAGGGAGGCTGATTTCAACGGCAGTTTCTACAACCTGTTCAACTGCTCCGCATCAAAATATACCGAAGAGGGAGGAAACCTTGCCGACACCTATCTCAAAGGGAAAAACGGTCTGGCAACCGTAGGCAGCACGAAGGTCGGCGGAATGTTCAACCCCGAGGCGATGTACGAGGCTCTCGTCAACGGCGAATCCTGGGGAGCTGCATACCGGACCTGGGCAAACGATCTGTGGGCGAACTATAAAAGCTACGGCTTTGACAAATCTTATGTCGATACATGGTGGCTCGGCATGATGATTCAGGGCGATCCGACGCTGACCCTGACTGACAAAAAGGCTTTCAGTAAGAAAAAAGTCATCAACAGAAAGCACTATTCGGAAGAGTTCCTCAGGGAAATGGAACGCAGAACCTTCCGCCGTTCAAAGTAAACCATCTTGCACATAAAATTCATTTCACACCTCTCAGATGCTCTCCTCAATATTTTTAGACGCTGATATTCTGGACGCCGTATACAGGACTGTCAATGTGGCAATTTGTCTTTTTGTCATTTTTGATATAAATACAACTATTTGATTCCGTTGAATTATTTCAATGGAACGCTAATTGCTTGTATTATCGGTTTTTTGCTTTGCCTGGAGGAAATATGAAACCTTTGAATGTTGCTATAGTCGGCGCGACGGGACTTGTCGGCCTTGAATTTATTACGATTCTTGAAGAAAGAAATTTTCCGATCGATAAACTTTATCCTTTTGCGAGCGACAATTCGCTCGGTCTCACGGTGACTTACAAAAACAGGGAAATCGACGTTATCCCGCTGAACGAGAAGGAAATCGAAAAGCATCCGGTCGATCTCGCTCTGTTCAGTGCGGGTGCCGGTGTTGCCCTCGATTTCGCGAAACATTTCGCGGACAGAGGCGCGATCGTAGTTGACAACAGTTCTGCTTTCAGGATGGATGACGATGTTCCGCTTGTCGTTCCGGAAGTCAACGGAGAAATCCTCAAAACCACGAAATCGAAAATCATCGCGAACCCCAACTGCTCGACGATCCAGCTTGTCCCTTTCATCCAAATCGTTGAAGAGCTTTTCGGGATCAGAAAAATGGTCGTCAGCACCTACCAGAGCGTAAGCGGCGCAGGCAAAAAAGGGATCGAAGAGCTCCGCTCGCAGATTTCGGCGCTTTTCTCCTTCCACGAAGTGAAACCCGAAGTTTTCCTTCAGAGAATCGCTTTCAACCTCATTCCGCAGATCGGTCCTTTCTACGAAGACGGCTACTGCGAGGAAGAGGTAAAAATGATAAACGAATCGCGGAAAATACTCTCGATGCCGAATCTAGACATCGATGTAACGACTGTCCGTGTTCCGACCTTTTATTCACACGCCGAAACAGTCTGGTTCGAGCTTGAAAAAGAGTGCAGCATCAATGAGATCCACCGCAAAATCAAAGAAAACAAAGAAATGGTCCTCATGGACGACATCGAACAGCTGCTCTACCCGACCCTCATCGATTCTTCGGGCAGGAACGAAGTTTTCATCGGCAGGCTGAGAAAGGGGCGCGAGCACAAAAACTATCTTTCCGCATGGGTCGTAGCAGACAATGTCAGAAAAGGCGCGGCATACAACGCGATAAGAATTGCTGAAACAATATTTGAGGATAAAAATGATTAAAAAATTTACGTTTTTTCTGCTAATTCTGTGCAGCTCGATGCTTTTTGCCGAGAGCTACATAACGAATGTTGAAACAGAACCGGGGCACGCGAACATGAATTTCAAAGGGTCGCTCAAATTTTATTACGACCTGCCGAAACCCGATCTTGTGAAAAAAGCTTACCTTCAGCTTGAAATAGACGGCGAAACCAAAACTTTCGATACAACCGTCGAAGACAGCGGGTTCCTAAGCATCGACAATTCGCTTTCCCTTGCCGGAGAGGAACTTTACAATGCTATAAAAAATATCCGTTCGCTTGAAGATTCGGACGACAAATCCGCCGCCGACGGCACTTACAATATAAAGGTGAGAGTGGAACTCGACAACAGCAAAAAAAATGACGACGATGACGAAGAGGACGATGACGACGACAACACCGGCTCAATTCCTGAATACGCCGAAAAAACGATAGCAGTAACTTTCGACAACAAGCCGCCGAAAGCACCCTCATCGGTAGAAGTCGAAGGCGGCAACCGGCAGATGCTCATCAGAGTCGCTCCGCCGAGCACCGAAGACGGAAAATCGAAAGAAAAAATCGGCAAATATCATGCGAAAGTTACCGGAATTTTCAAAAGCGACGACGCCGAAACACAGACGGCACTTGAATTCGATTCCATAGTAGATTCAGACAGTTACAATCAGATTTGGGAATTTACAGTCAAGGGAAAGGACGGCTACGAATTCATCAACAACGATGAAGGATCGAGCAGCAGAGCCTACACCGTCGAAGTCACCGCAGAAGATCTTGCGGGAAACAGCGACGATAGCGCATCAATATCTGTCGATGCTTCGGCAGTCACGACATACGGTTTCTGGAGCAACTACAAATCGCAGGGCGGCAAGGACGACGGCGGTTTCTGCTTTGTCGCAACGGCAGGTTTCGGCAGCTACTTCCATCCGAGCGTAGAACTTCTGCGCAATTTCCGTGATTCTGTTTTATCTAAATTCGAACTTGGAAAAAGATTTATCGCGGCTTACTACAAATACGGCAGCTATCCGGCTGAAATAATTCAAGATTCAGCATTTCTTCGTGCAGCTTCGAGAACGCTTCTCCTGCCGCTTGTTGTCACAGCTTGGTTTTTTACAACATTTTTAGGAAGGATACTCATGATTTCATGGCTGGTTTTATTTGCGTTTTTTGCCTTTAAATCAAGCAGAAAAGCGCTTGTTTCCATCTTTTTCGTTCTGCTTCTTACCGTACCGTTCCAGGATCTTTCGGCAAAAGGAAACAGCATTCACGGTGAAGCAAGTTTCACAAACCTGCTCTACTATCCGCAGATCGACGGAGAAATCAACGGCACTCCGTTCAAGGACGTTGCCGGTTCGCAGCTCCGCTGGCTTCCGTCGTTCACTTTCGGTCTGGCCATTCCGACAGAATATATCAGAATAACTTTCATCGGCGGCATCGGATATACCCGTTTCAAAGGGCGTGCCATGCGTTCCGACGGCTCGAAAAGCACAGACAGAACGACAATGCACTTTCTCCCGCTCAAAGCCGAACTCAAACTGCGTCCGGTCTACGATTTTCCGCTCTATCCCTACATTGCAGGCGGCATCGACTACTATCCGTGGTGGGTCCGTGACGGCGGCAGCACGACAGAAAACGGCGGAACTTTCGGACTTCACGGAACAGTCGGCATGATGCTATCGCTCAACTGGCTTGATCCTTCTTCGTCGAAAAAAATGAAGGAAAACGGCGTCGTCAACACCTGCCTTTTCGTCGGCTACAAATTTGAAAAAATCAACGACTTCTGGAGAGACAAGAGCTTCGATCTCTCCAACAAGATGAAAAACAACTTCGAATTCGGCATCATTTTCGAATTTTAATTCTTTCCCAGCCGTCAAAATCACGTCATACCGGGATAACAAGATATCAAAAAAGAGTTGCGGCGGTAAAAAAACCGACTATAATACCCGCCGTTTTTTGTTTTGGAGGATCTACTATGTTAAAAAAATCCCTTTTGATTTTATGTTCTTTTTTATGTTTTGTTTTTATGGTTTCATGCGGCGAAAACACCACAAAATTAACTAAAAACGACAATGAAACGGACGGTGAAGCAGAGATGTCAGATGATGATGCTGTTCCGGAAGATCCAGGTAACGAAGGAACCGTAACCGATCCGGCTGATGAAAATCCTGACGGTGAAAACAACCCGACAGATCCTGATGAAAATCCGGAAAATCCCGGTGAAAACAATGAAGAACCGGTAAAAGAGACAACCACAACTGTCGAGCCGAGTTCCGATTTTGAGACAAAAACCGAAGCCCTGATCGTAACGACTGCTGATTTTGAAGAAGCTTTCAAAAAATTCGCCGTTTTCCACACCGTGACAGGTATCAACACAAAAGTTGTAACTGTTGAAGATATCTGCGAAAACGCCGTTTGTGACGACAACGATCCGTTAAATGACACTCAAAAGGCGATAAAAGATTACGTCATGTCGGTCGAAGGGCTCAGATATCTCGTTCTTGGCGGCGACATCGAAGAAATTCCTTCAAGAGAAGTTCACGATCACTTCGAACTTCCGCTCGGAATCGCCGATTACACCGACGATTTCTACAGCGATCTCTACTATGCCGATTTCAGTAACTGGGATCTGAACGGCAACGGAGTATATGCCGAAGACGAAGACAACCCTGTTCTTATCGCAAATGTTGCCGTCGGCAGGATTTCAGTTTCGACAGTCAAAGAAGCCGAGCTTTATTTCTCAAAACTCGTAAAGCATTATACCGCTTTCAATACAGCTCACACGACGAAATCGCTTCTTCTGGCAAATATCGCGACAGAAATTTCGAATGTCAAAGTAAACTCGGGATACTACTTTGAAACCGAAGGAAAAACCATAAGCCAGATCCCGATGAATTATTCAATCAAAAAACTTTACACAAAATCGACACCTTTCCCCGGAGGAAACACCGCAGAGTATCTTGACAACGACAGTGAAAAGGCTGCAATCGAAGAAGGCATGAACCTGATCGTCCACAGCGGACACGGCGCTCCGAGCCTTCTCACATGCGAACAGGGAACCGATCCTGACCGCGATTTTTCGGGAACAATGGCATACAAACTTGAAAATGATACTCTCCCATTCTTTTTGAGCTGTGCATGCGAAGCAGGTCAATTTGCCACAAAAGATTCTGCCGGAGAAAAATTAATGAACGCTCCTAAAGGCGGCGCAATAGTTTATCTCGGCAATACGACTACCGGTCTCGGAATCGCCGGAGGCAGCCAGTTCATCGACGAAATGATGAAAAATATGTTCGCATTCCCCTACTCCGTAATCGGAGAAAGCTACCTTTACGCACATTTCAACATGCCGCAGAGCGACACCTTCAATCCGCCGATACAAATGGTAAACATCAATGTTCCGGTCGTAAACAAGGACAGCTGGACATGGACAAAGAAGTCAATCGTCATGCTCGGCGACCCGATGACAGTTTTCTGGCGCGATCCGGTCGAACCTTTTGCCGCTGAAATTGAGCCTGAAGTTGAAGAAAATGAAGGGGTAAAAACTGTTTCACTGAACTTCACACCTGACCTTGAAGGAGCGTCACTCCGCATTTTTGCCGGTGAAAAACTTTATGACATTCCCTATCTCATGCACGAAACAGTCAAAATAAATATCGATTCCGCTGTTGAAACGATAACTGTCGGCATAAAAGCTGAAAATTCACAGTATTTCTTCAAAGAATTCGAAATCTAATACCCTAAAAAAATTTATTAAAAAAATTTTTTCAATATAATTATCTGTTACTGCTTTTTCATTTTGAGGTTTGAGAATTGTATAACAGCAGGATTCGCGGCATCGGACTTCTTCTTATTTTTGTTTTTCTGTTAGTTGCTGCAGTAGTAGGAATTATAGTCTATTCTGGTCAGGAAACGACAAATTTTCAGGGTTTCGCCGAATCGAACGAAACCATAATAAATTCAGAGACTTCCGTCAGTATAAAAAAAGTTTTTGTCATGGAGGGAGACTCCGTTTACAAAGGTCAGAAACTCGCCGAACTTGAAAGTCAGGAACTTTCCATCCGCATCGCCGACATCCGCAGCCAGCTGCTTCAGATCGAGACGAAACGCGGAATGAGCGAGAAGGAAATCAAATCGAAAATCCTGCAGAACAAAGCGGCGGAACGCGCCGTAATAAGCGAACTCCGGGCACAGATCCAGACTCTCGAAAACCAGCTTAAAATCAACAAAGAGCTTTCGGACGGGCTCAAAAGCGTGAAAATCAAGAAGTCGGATTCAATCAAAAGTCCTATAGAAATCCAGATCGAATCGCTTGAATCGGCAATCGTTGACCGAAAAAAGGAATTCGCCGAAATAAACCGTATGTACAGTAAAATGCTTGAAAGCGGCGAAACCCCGGAAAATGTCGAGGCTGAAAAGCTGAGAGCCGAGCTGAAATCACTCGAGGAACAGAACGCGAACATGGCGGTTTACGCACCTTTCGACGGAATAGTCGGCAGCGTTTTCATCAAAAACGGAAACGGCGAGAAAGTTTTCTTCAAAGGCGGCGAAAAAATCGCGGCATACAGTCCCATACTTTCGATCGTCAACAAAGAACCGTCGTTCGTAAAAGGCTACATCCCCGAATCGAATTTCTCGGCGATAAAAATCGGCGACGAAGTTACCATATCCAACACTCAGACCCCGCAGCAGATAACAGGTGTCGTTACAGGGCTCGGCGGCAGGATAATCCCGCTTCCGGTGCGTCTTCTGAAAAACCACAACATCCCGCTCTGGGGTAGAGAAATCGTCGTAAAGATTCCCGAAAACAACGGCTTCATCCTCGGTGAAAAGGTGGATATCGCATACGGCGGAAATGCTTGGAACAATATTGCCGAACTGATGTTTTCGATCACCCATTCGAAACTTTCCGCAAAAGAGAAAGATAAAAAAAAACTGAATAAATCACGAAATGAGACGTATCAGGTTACGTCTCTACAGAATGACACGACGAAAAAAAATGTAGAGACGTTTCCTGAAACGTCTCCGCAGGTCACGCCAATGCAGTGGGACGGCAAGGTTAAAATCGAGGCATCAGGCGCGGTTTTTGTTGAAGAAACGGGAAAATTTCTCGTTGTTTCTGACGAAACTGAAAAGAAAACCCCGCTTCTTTTCGAAGTCGGCAAAAACGGCGAAACGAAGACGATCAGCATAAACGATTTCAATAAAATCAATGACTTGGAATCAATAGCAAAAGAAAAAGAAAACACTTACCTCATAATGTCGTCACTCAGTTACTCCAAAAAGGGGAAACTCAAACCAGAAAGGAGGCTTCTGGCGAGAATTACAATAGCCGGCGGAGAGGCAAAACTTGAGAAAAAAGTAGATTTTTATGAAATACTTGAAAATTTTGCCGAAAAATCGAACGGTACGGCGGCTGAATTTCTGAAAAGGGGAATTGCGGAAAAATCGATGGATGTTGAAGGAATGTTCGTCATCGACAATTCGCTTTTTGTTGCTTTCAAAGATCCGCTTTTCAATAACAAGAATGGTGTCGTTTTTGAAATAAGCAGCTACGAAACCATTTTTACTGAGAAAAAAATCTCTGAAAACCAGATTAAAACGATATTTGTCGATGTTCCTGCTGAAATGAAAATTTCCGATATTTATATGCTTTCCAGCGATAAATTCTACTACACCGCTTCCTGCACAAGCGAAAAATGCGGAGGATTCTACAAGTTTGAAGACGGAAAAAGCACACTTATCAGAGATTTTACGTCACTCAAGCCTGAAGGAATCGCAGTCAACAACAGCGGAGAATTCTTCATATTCTTCGACCTCGGTCAGAAAGAAAACTCCAAATTCATGAATTTGGGCAGAATATGAAAAAGTTTTTCTCGATTTTTTTCATACTTTTCGCCTCTTCCATCCTTTTTTGCGAAGATCTCACCATCGGCGAATTTTTAGAATCGGCGGTAAATGATCCCAGGCTCAAAAACAGCAAAGAGATTCACGACGCCTTCGACAAAGGCGGCGACACGCCAGTCGTGAAAGAACTTGAATTCAGGACTGAAACCGGAAATTTCGAAATAGAAGAACAGACTTACGAACTGCGGCTTCATTTCAGGGGTCTCGGCGAGACGAAACACTCGAGAGAGTTTGTAAAAAATTCAAAAAACATTCTGAAAACACAGTCAAGACTCCTTCTTTCCGAAGTTTTTCATGAAAAATTCACTTCGGTGCTGACATACATCAGAAACAAAAAGCAGCTCGCCCTGCTCGATTCGCTCCGGGAGATACTTGAAGACAAGATAAAAGTCCTCGGAAAGATGGGAGCTTACTCCGACAAGATCACAGATGTCGATATTCTTGAAATAGAAGACAAGATCACAGACATCGAAATGAAAAAAACGGAGCTTGAATCGGAACTCGAAGCCGTGCTGGCAGAGATAAAAGCAGTCACAGGAAAAGAAGTCTCCCCTGCATTCGACCGTGAAAAGATAATCTCTGTCGGTGAAATCAAAAGTTTCGCAGATTCCCTCGACCCCGAAAGCGCGAATTCGAAGGCGCTGGATGACCTTCACAGACAGAAAATGCTCATCACGCAGAGCGAGATCGCGCTCGAAGAAGCTAAAGACCGCAACTGGTTCAACTATGTTTCACTCCAGTTTGACACGGATGACCGCAACCAGAAGCCTTCACGCGGATTTTCGTTAGGTTTTTCGATATCTATTCCCGGATTCAAGAGCAATCAGAATTCAATTCTCAAAAAACGGCTGAAATCAATAAACGATGATTCCGACTTCTATGCCGAAAAACGCCTTCAAGAAACGCTTGTCACAAGCAGCATCCTAATGCTCAGAAGAAAGATCAGACAGTATGAAATTATGGTCGAAAAGAGGGAGAAAGAGAAGGAAAGCGGAATACTCGCGAAGTATTCGTCGCTTGACGGTGTCAATCCGGTGATAATACTCAAACTCAAGGAAAGAATGGTGAAACAGGAGATCAAAACGGCTGAACTCGAAGCTGAAATATACGCGCTATACATCGATCTCTGCCGGCTTACAGGAGTTTTCGAGGAAGAATCTGGCAAGAACTCGCTTTACGGAACAAAATAATGGCTGCTGTACAAGTCGAAATTCCAACGGTACTGCAACGCTTCGAGTACAAATACCTCATTCCTAAAGAAATGATAAAACCGATCTCGGAGTTCGTTAAGATCTACTGTTATCTTGACAAATACTCAGAAATGTCTCCGACAAAATTCTACAGAATAAACAACGTTTACTTTGACACCCCTTTCCACACTTTCCTGAACAACAGGCTTGAAAAGAAAGAAAACCGCTTCAATATGAGAATCCGTTCTTACGGCGAGAATCCGGTTCCGCCCTACTTCTGGGAAGTGAAATGCAAATTCGGCGAAAACAAGCAGAAATACAGAGTGAAAGTAAAATCTGAGGAAATTGAGAAGATTTTTTACATGACAAAAGCTTCCGACGAACTCGGTCTTAAGGGAAACGACGCGAAAAACATGGATCTTTTCCAGTCACTCGCACTTTCATACAACGCGCAGCCGCAACTCCTGACACAATACGACCGAATGGCGTGGATAAGCGAAACCGACGAATACGCCAGAGCTACTTTCGACGCAAATCTTCAGTGCTGTGAAGAACACGATTTCAACGTAAAACCTGCTCATGAAAGAATGGAGAGCTACGACACAACAACGATTTTCGGCCCGCAGGCACAGTGCGTTCTCGAACTCAAAGGGCAGGTTTCCAATCTTCCGCTCTGGATGGTGGACCTCGTTCAGAAATTTGACCTGAAAAAAGCCGCTTTTTCAAAATTCAGATACGGAATGCTCAGAGTCCTGCGCAATCAGAAACCAGACAACAAATGGTATAATGTTTCCAACTACGGAGAGATATATGACTGATTTTTTAACTGCAAACTTAGCCTCATCTTCGGTTTCGTCACTAAGAGTGATTTTTTCCGCTTCTCTGGCGTTCATCCTTTCGGTATCGATCGGACTAACATACCTCAAAACCTTCCGCGGCCTCTCCTACTCGCGCAACTTTGTTCAGGCACTCATGCTTTCGTCAATAGTTACGGCAATGGTCATCCACGCGATCGGCGACAGCGTCGCTATCGGTATCGGCACACTCGGAGCTCTTTCGATCATCCGTTTCAGAACAAACCTCAAGGATCCTCGTGACATCGTCTTTATGTTCGCGGCCCTTTCAAGCGGCATTGCATGCGGAGTCGGAGCATACTTCATGGCTTTTATCGGCATTCTCCTTTTCAATATCGCCGCTTTCATCCTCTATCTCTCACAACTCAGCAAAGTCTCATACTTCGACGGAATTTTGCGTTTCAATATCGGAAACGATGAACTCGACATTCAGAAAATGGCGGAAATCCTTAAAAAGCACTGCAGAGTCTTCGCCCTCATCACTTTGAAGGAGATCGCTGTCGGAGAAAGGCTTGAATACGCATATCACATCAAAATGAAGCCGAAAACGACATCGGAAGAACTGATAAACGAACTCAAAAAAGAGATCCCCGGGATGAACAACGTATCTCTTCTCCTGCAGGAAACGACTGTCGAACTTTAGGAGAGATTTTTGAATTTTAATGATTTTCTGAAAAATAAAAAATATGCAAGAATCATTGAAATCCTTCTTTTCATCTTTCTCTTTTCAGTAATATTTTCAAGAGTTTACCTTGAAACTGCAATATTTGCAAAGGAGCCGTTTTTTTCATATTTCGTGGCAACGCACCACTGCGCATGGTTCACTTTCGTCTTCTTTTATTTTTCCCTCTGCGCACGCTATATTTTAGGCTTAAAACCAGAAAAAATTCCATTTCTCGCCCTTTTCAGCCCTGTGATTTTCATTCCGGTAATTCATGCATGGATTGAAGAAGTTCCGTTGAAACTTCAATATCTGCGCGGTGACTTCACGAAAGCGCTTTTCGACATTTTAACGCTCTACAAATTCAGCGAAAAAAACAGCCAGTTCTTCTTCGAAATGCTCGCTCTCCTCGTAATATTTGCCGTTTTGAGCTATATCGTCTCGCACAGCATTTTAAGGACTGTTCTCAATATTATTGCGGGTTTTTACGGCAGTATGTTCCTGGCCGGTCTGCAGCTTTTCGGTGTTGCGCCGAAAACAAAAGCCTATTTTCCGCTGAACACGGTCCTAAAAAACCATGTTCTACTTTCCATGGTCTACTTTACAGCCGTGATACTGGCGTTTACGATATGCTTTTTCCCTGAAATCAAGACTCTTTTCAAACGCGGTCTCCAACAGGCAGCAGCGGCTTATACAGCTGGATCGGTTTCGGCGATGACCGTTCTTTCTGTTGTTTCATTCAAGTTCAAACCGCTCTATACAGCTGATTTCATTCTGCTCACAGTTGCATGGACAACATTTGTCATGTCGGCATTTTTCTTAAAAAAAGGAACGAATTTACCGGGAAACCGCTTTTTTCCGATAGTGTTTTCGGCTTTTCCGCTTGTCTTGATATTAGGAATAATTTTCAGAGATAAAGTTTTTGTCTAAAGACCGCTCACAATCTTCCACTTGCCGTCTTCTTTTACGAATTTCATCTGATTGTTTTCAGAAACTCTGTGATTCGTCATTCCGTCAGGCTGGATGAAAGCATTTTCCTCGGTAGACGGAACAGAACTCTTCATCTTGAAACGAACTTCGAAGAAAAAGAGAAGCCGGGCCTTGTTCTCGTCATCCGGATCAAACAGAAGATCCTTGATTATGCAGGTAATGCTGACCTTTTCCAGGCTGTGATAGGCATCTGAATTGAGGATTTCGACAAGCTTGTCGTAGTCAACATCGTCATTTGCCTCGTCGGTTCCGTTTGTGTCGTAATAATCTTTTGAAACATACTCAAGAAAAATTTCGGGATTCTGCTCTTTAAAGCCTTTGAGATAATAACCGAAAACAGTCAGGATCTCCTTTGAATCGGGCGTTTCCTCGATGTTTGTCCCCTTTATCATCTTCTTGTTGCAGGAAACAGTCAGAAACATCGAAAACACGATCATTAACAACATCAATTTTTTCATCTTTTCCTCCTTGAATTATATTTATTCTTCCTCACCGTCTTTTTCTTCAGTCCCGGGTTTCGGCGGTTCGGGATCGCCTTCCTCCTGCTGGTTTTCACGCGCCCGTTTCGCTGCTTCCATCTCTTCGCGGACTTTGCGGATTTCATCCATTGCGGCTTCCTGGGCAGCGTGGAGCCTAGCCTCTTCTTCCATTCGGCTTTTCGCTTCCTGCTCGCGGCGCTCCTTTTCTTCTTTTTCGCGCTGTTCACGTTCTTCGCGCATCTTCTCTTCGCGCTCTTTGGCAGCCTCTTCCTTGCGTTTCAGCTCCTCCTCTTTCCGTTTGAGTTCATCCTCCTTTTTCTTCAATTCGTCATTCGGAGCACTTTCAGCCGCTGCCGGAGCAGGCGGTTCAGGCTTCGGAGAAGCAGCATCTCTCTGCGGTAAACGTTCCGGTTTCTGCGGACGCTGCGGTCTCTGAGGTCTTTCAAGTTTTTTCTGTCTTATATCGCTTTTGACTTCACGCTCTTTTTTAGCTGCTTTGCCAATCTGAGGCTTGTTGAGGAAACCTTTCAGCGTAAACACGAAACTGTTTTCAGAATCGCCTTTGTATGACGAAAGCTGGTTTACAAGCAGATTGAGGGCAACATTCTCGGCAATTTTCTCCATATCCGTAACTTTTGCATTAACTTCGAGATCGAGCCTCGAAGACTGAAAATTCCTGGTATTTATCGTAATTTTACCGGTTGCATCCAGCTCTAACATTCCCTTTATCGAAAAGCGCTTTATTTCAGCTTTGTTATCTGCGATATCGGCTGCAAGTTCTATTCCGCCCAGAATTATTTTTCCGACATCGAAATTACCCATAGGAGTCGGAACTTTGCCGCGCAGAATAATGTCTTCTCCGCTCAATTCTATATTTCCGTTGTATTTTCCGTCTTTTGAGCAGAGCTCTCCGCCGCCGCTTACCGAACCTGTGAGGATAATTTCCGCAAGAAACGGCTTTAAAACAGAAAGAGGAAGTTCCGAAGCATCGAGCGAATAGCACGGGTTTTCACCGGTTTCAAATGTCGCATCCAGTCCGCCGCCCTGAGAATTTATATCTTCAAGATGGACTTTTCCGGCCGGATGACCGCCCAGAGTCGCAAAAACAGCAGGTGAAAACGAAAACTCGGAAAAAGTCAGCACTTTGTTTCCTTTCTGCATCAAAGTTCCGTCTTCAAAAGAAATCTTTCCTAAAAGCGATATGTCGACATCTTCAGAAAGAAGCGCCAGATCATTGACAAAAAGCCGCTCATTTATTTTGGAAATAATGAAATCGTCAGGGAAGAATATTTTTATACCGAGCCAGAGGCCTATAAAAAACGCGGCATTTACGAACAAAACACCCTTAATCAGCGCCTGAACTTTGCCCGGTATCGGCAAGTTCCTGATTTTATTCATTATTCCAGAAAATTTATTCCCCATTTGCGCTCTCCTTCTTCATAGCCGCAACAACTAAAGAAACATCATAATTCTGTTTGTTGAAACGCTTTTTTATCGTTATCGAATCTACAAAAACGTAGCGTCCTTTGTTTTCAAGCCCGTAAAGAAATGTCAGCGTCTGGTCGAGAGGCACTTCACGCAGGCTGAGTTCAATTCTTTCGATATTGATATCTCCTTTTTTGCGCGGTTTTATCTCCTTTATCGAACTTATCGGAATACCGACGCTCTCCTTGACAGTTGAAATGTCGGAATTCAGATTAACGTTGCTCGAATCAATGCTGTCCTGCATTTTCGTTGCTTCAGCCTGTGCCTTTTTGAAGAGCTCTTTTTTGGAAACCATCTCCTGAATCATTTTTTCCTGTTCAACAATTGTGTTTTTCTTGTCTTCAATTGATGAATTCATAAAAAACCATACCGCGACAAAAATAAAAATCATGACGAAAGTGAGAAAAGCCACAAGGATCGTACGTTCCCGCTCGCTGAAATTTCCTATCGCCTCTATCAGTTTTTCTTTCATTTATCTCTCCTGATCGTTGTTTTCCTTTCCTTTTTTCTTGCTCTTCTTAGCTTTCGGATCCTCTTTTTTGGGGCCGGCATAGTTGAATGAAATATTGAAGGAACTCTTGTCTCCCCTTGTATTTATCTGGCCTCTGTTGATTTCGTCGATCAAAGGATCCTGCTCCAGAAGTTCGGTGAATTTGTTGATGTCGTCAAGGGTGCTGCTTGTTCCTACGACCCTGATTTTTCCTTCCTCCTTTATCGATATTTCAGAGACTTCGATCGTACTGTTCTCAAAGGTAAAGTACGGAAAAATGATTTCCATGATGTAGAGCGCGCTGTAAGGATAAACAGATTTTTTGTCTGCCATGCTCGCTTCGCCCTTTATCGACTTGTCCATTATTGACAAAGCCTGGCGCAGAGAAGGCATTTCCTTTCCGATAACCTCTTTCATCAGAGTTTTAGTCCTCTCCTCCCCTGCCGCAATTCTTTCATCGAGATATTTTATCCTCATTTCCATCCCTACGATAAGCATAAGAATCGCCGCAATATAGAGAGCAAACGCAATTATCGCCCGCTTTTTGAGGAACGCGAAACCGCCTTTGTACGCGAAATCTCCTGTTGCAAAATTCACTGTACTGTCGTTATCGACCGACTCGGAAATCATTTCAAGCTGCGCCGCAAAATCATAAACTATAAACTGAGAATCGGAAAAAACCGACGAATCCATATCCCGGACTATTTTTTCAGCCCCTTCGGGAAGAATTCCGCCTATAAAAACGGCAGTTTCACCGGTTTCTCCGGCAAAAGGAGTGAAAAAACCGAACAGTTTTTCAAAGAACGAAATTATAGTTTTGCGTATCCTCACTTCGATGTCACTGAGTCCCCCGGGTTCACTGAGATCTCCGGCTACACTGAGCCACGAATCAAGTTCAGCCTGCGGATCTTCACCTCCGAAAATGGCAAGCATATCGCTTCTGAGCTCGTTCAGACCGCCGTTCCTGACTATCTGACCGTCGGCAAAAACCATAAGAGAATAGTCATCGTTCACGAATATCGCTTTTTTCAAAGGAGTTTCAGACTTGAAAAAGAGAATCTCTTCCGGAACAATGCTGCGGATCTTTTCACGCGACGCATCGTCAAAATCAAGCAGCGCCTTGCGGATCACATCCTTGGCGGCCGCGAAAACATTCATGTCGCTGCTTCCTTTTTGGAAGTTCCTGACTTCGATCATCAGATCATCTTCCTTGAACGGAGTTTCAGACTCGATATCCTGCGCGACGATCTTTTTCAGGTAGGCGTGCTTTACCGGCGGATAGTTCCTTGCGTAGTAGAGCATTTCCCTGCCGGAGCAGACGAAATCTATGTAGTCGAAGTTCTTAAAAAGCTCGGCAGCTTTTTCGCTTCCGGCGAATTCGCTTTTTTCAAAGACCGTTTTGTTGTATTCCTTCGAAAAAGTGTCTATCAAAAATCCGCCGTTTGCCGCCCTGCATGAAGCAAATTTCATTTTTTACCTCAACCTATTGATTTTACTAATTTATCCTTCTCTGTAATAGTAAATGTTCCCTTCGCGGTCTACAATCATTTCGACCCAGCTTTCAACACCTTCCTTTATTCCGACAGCCTTGATCCGGTAAACGCTTCCTGCCGTATCGGCGATTTCCGAAATCGACTTGTCCAGATTGACACCTTCGTCGGCACACGCCTGAATAAAATCGTCAAGCTTCGAAAAACCGTACTGTGCCCGCTTTGCGAGGATTTTTCCCAAAAGTTCGCGCATCGCATCTTCGTTGTAAAAAACAGTCAGCGCCTTGTCGACCGCATAAGCTCTGATAAGCCCTTCGAGCATTTCGTGACCCGCTTTGTTAACATTGACTTTTCCGGTCGAATATATCGTGACGTAAGGCTCAAGGATCTTAAAAACCAGATCGTCTACACCGTAAACCATCATCAGTTCCTGAACCGTATCAAATTTTGCGTTTTTAACTTTGTACTCAGGATCGAAATCGTCATAGTCCGACTGCTCGTCACCGCCGGTCAGATACTTGACTCCGTCGGTATATTTGTCGTCGCCGATATCGACCCAGTCAACAATGTTCTGAATAAGTTCTTCGCGGTCTACATACTCTTTTCTTGACGTGTTTTCAAGGAATATAAAGTCGTAGAACTCAGGTTCTATCAGGGCTTCCAGCATTTTAACGATAGATTTTTTCGTACCGTAAGCCAGCTGATTCAGGTTGATTTTCGTGTCTTCGCCCTTGAATTCGACCTTAAAATCGCCGGGGAACTGGAATATCGGATCCCCCGTTTCGGTGTAAGTATGTTCACCCTCTTCATCGTTCGAAGCAGCACCTCTCGGATTTTCGACATCGGTTTTCGACACTACATCTTCAATATCGACGAAAGGTCCGGCATCGGTAAATGTACGGAGAAGCGCCGTATCCATCGGGATTATATCCCATATTTCTATCTGATTGGAGAGGCTGAACTGCTTGAGCAGGCTTTCGACCTGTTTCTGAAGATCGAAAATAACCACCGCAAAATTCACGGCGCTTGAAGCCAGAGCCTGAGCTTCCGCCTTGTGTTTGTAATCCATGGCCAGATCAAATTCGGTCTTCGACTCATAGTTCATGTCGCTGACAATAGGCAGCATGACCGCTATCATGACAAGAACAAGAACAAGGGCAAACCCGCGTTTTTTTCTTTCAGGCTCATTTTCCGAGCACTGCTGCAAGCGCAGACTTGACTTTATTTTGTTCAGCAATTTCAACATATTAAAAACTATACGGTTTTGTCATCTTAAGGTTTACGACTGTTTCTATCTTATAATCTTCTTCGCCGAACTCGCCCTCTTTGGCAATCATCGTTATCTTAACTTTCGGCGGCAGAGAATTTACATTGTCGATACTTTCAGTGTTCCAATGATCCACCCATTCTTTTGTCGTTGTACGCCAGTACTCGAACTTTATGCTCTTGAAACCTTTCAGAACCGGATAGACATTGCCGCCGCGCTCAGGATCTGCATCAACCCAGAGGCTTTCCCTGCGCATAAGAACATTTTCGCCGTCAATATTCTCGCCGTAATATTCTATTTCGGTCTGGTCGCACTGCTTGAATCCTGCCGCCATCTTAACATGGTTTATCGCAGCAAAAGTAAGGTGGCTCACCGGTTCGTCGTCTTCGCTTTTGAAAATTGTCTTATGCGTCTCTTCCGGAGCGCCCTTGTTTATCGTGAGGTATGCGTTTTTCAGATCGCTGCGGATAAGTTCAAGCGTGAAATATATGCCGCGCTCCCTTTCAGTAACTGCTTTTATTTTTGCTCTTCCGCTGAGAAGATTCGAAAACGAAAAATAAACTGATGCCACCAGTATCACCGTAATACTCATCGCAAGCAGAACTTCTATGAGAGTAAAACCTTTTTTCATCATTTTCCCTTCGGTGCACCGCCGTTAAACATGTTGTTCGGAGCAGGATTTCCGCCTTTGTTGAGACCTTCGAACCTGTTTTTCTGAGAACCTTTGCCGCCTTTGCCGCCCTTCCCTTTGTTTCCTTTGCTGTCGCCGGTATACTGCTGGAATGTTTTTACAGTACCGTCAGTCGTCAGGAATATAGTGAAAACCACTTTTTCCGACTCTTTGACACCTTCACCCCAGAAAACCGAAACAGTGAGCTTGCGGATTCTCTCCTTGAAGAAATCCTCGATATTTCCCTTTGCCAGAGAAAGCATCGAAGCGCTCTGGTCGAGATAGGAACCGTCCTCTGCACTCGTTGAAAAGTCAGGAAGCGGAATAAAAACGCGCTTTATCGAGTATTTCCAGCGGAAACCTTCATATTCCCTCTCCTCGAAATCGCCCTCTTCCTCCGTTTCGTCGTCAGGGAGACCGTCTTCTCTGATGATTTCTTCGACATCGTGGAGTTTCAGCCGACAGAGTTCCGTTCCAAGATAAATGTTGTGAACTTTCGAAGCGTAAATATAACTTGATGAAATTATTCTTGAAGCTGCGAAAAGGACACCTGAAAGGATAGTTATCGCCGCAAGAACCTCGATGAGCGAGAAACCTTTAAACTGCGCCCCTAAGTTAGGGGAGCTGTCAGCTCTGCTGACTGAGGAGTGTGTTCTTTTTGTGTTTTCACACACGCCCCCGGCACTTCGTGCCACCCCCTCTAACTTAGCGGGGGAATCAAAACTAAGCGGAGCAAAAAATCTCATCACGATTTTCCCTCCGCATCCTGGTCTTTCAGCAGATCCTTCATATCATCGATCTCGTCCTCAAAGCTGCCCGATTCAATTTTAATGTTGAGAAACATATCTGACTTGATATAGACGAAACTTTCATCTCCGTCATCGTTCTCTTCCCCGATCGAAAGATAGAAAGGCTCGATCCTTCCTTCCGGAAAAATATAGATGAAAACTTTCGGTTCCTTTCCTTTGTTGTCGGAATCAAGGAAATCGCTTCTCTTCACTATTTCCGGAGTGTGATAGGCAAAAAAACCTGTAATTATCAAGCCTCGCGAAAATTTTTTCTCGCTCGAATTTTTCGTAAACTCCGGTTTAAGAATGGCTTTCAGAGAGCGCCTGTCGGGAATAAAATTTTCATAGTTGTAATAATCCGAATTTTCCAGATCTTCCTGCGAAGAGAGGAGCTTCGCCTTTTCGAGAAGATTTTCGGCACCTAGCGCCGACCCCTTTCCCTCAAAAGGATCGCTTCCCTTGCCGTTTTCCATCCTTTCGATCAGTTTTTCGTTCTCCTCATCCTTCGCTGCAGCAGCCTCGCCTGTAAAAAGATAGAACGGCGTTTCGCTTTTTTCAGTCCAGTAACTACCCTTTTCCAAGTCTACGACAAGGCGGACATACTCTTTGTTGCGAACCGCCTGCATGAAGCTGTAACGCAGGAAAGAGTTGAAACCGCCCATGTCAGCCTGCGCCTGATAGCGTCCGAAACGGTTCACGCCTGCAACGGAAAAACCTGCGACAACGATAGCTATCGCCGCTACGGCTAACATTTCGACCATGGAAAATCCGGATCTTTTCATAATTAGTCGTCTTCCCAGTTGGTTATATCGTCGTTTCCGCCCTCTTTGCCGTCAGGTCCGAACGAGTAAAGGTCAAAACTGTCCTCATTGTTCGAGCCGGGATAAATATAAACATATTCGTTTCCCCACGGATCCTGAGGAACTTTCTTTTCTTTGAGGATTTTTTCTTCGACAAGTCTCGAAAGACCGTCATCGCTGTCGGGATAGCGTCCGAACTCGGTTTTATAAAGGTCAAGCGCGTTTGAAATCGTGCCGATGTCGATTTTCGCCTGTTTGATTTTCGATTTGTCGAGATAACCCATAACACCGACACCGACTGCGCCCATAATCATCGTCATGATCGTGATAGTTACCATGATTTCGAGAAGCGAAAAGCCTTTCGGCGCCTCTTTCGCGTTTGCTTTGATCAAAGCCTTGAAAAATCTTCTGAACATAAAAACCTCCTGAAAAAACGTAAAAAAACTAAAACCTATAAATTAAGCAACTCGAGTGCCAGAAAATTTAAGCAATCATTTCAGATAGTTACAAAAACAAAAAGATTGTCAATTCGGCAATTTGACAATTTGTCATCCCTTTGACGCCGCAGATTTCCAAAGCATTTTCATAATTCACACATAAAAATTGCCATTTTTATATACTTAAATAACATTCCGCGCATTTTGTTTATAAGGAGAGGAAAAATGAAAAAATTTATGCTTTTTATTATTGTTTTTATCGCATCAATGACAATTTTCGGTCAGGTTACCAACAACATTCAGGATGAAAAAGCCTGCGAGTATGCCAGAAGTAAAGGAACTGCCGAAATATGGATGAATTATCTCAAGCAGTTTCCGAATGGAATGTGTGTTTTTGAGGCAAAGTCAGAACTTAATGATTTTAGTACTGAAGAAAAAGTAAAACTTTCTTTCCACGTTATGAGTAAATGTCCCTACGGTGTTCAGGTTATGAACGCAATCAAACCGGTACTTGACAAACTCGGCAATGCAGTTGATTTCGAACTCAACTACATCGGTTACGAAAGAGACGGCGACTGGACAACTATGCACGGTCCAGCAGAGCGTGAGGGCGATAAACTATTCCTCTGCGCTAAAAAATACATGCCGAGAGACTACATGGACCTCATCGTATGCATGAACAGGGAATCGAGAAATATTCCCGAAAACTATGAAAGCTGCGCTAAAGAGCTCAACCTCAATGTAGCAAAAGTCAATGCATGCAAAAACGGCGGCGAAGGCGAGCAGATCCTTCTTGAAAGCTACAAATTTTCGAAATCGAAAGGCGCAAACGGTTCGCCCACGATTTTTCTTGCCGGTCAGCCTTACAAAGGCGGAAGAAACTCGAAAGACTTCCTGAGAGCGATCTGCAACGAGTATAAAACCGTAAAACCCGAAGTCTGCCGTTCTCTGCCGGAACCGACGAAAATAAAAGTTACCGTTATTTCGGATAAAAGATGCAAAGACTGCAGACCGGAAGCGCTTGTCGGCCAGCTTAAAGGAATGTTCCCAGGACTTATTCCGGAAATCATCGACTACTCTGATGCAAAAGCTCGAGAACAGTACAAAAAGTTTGCTGAAGCAGGCTTCAAAACTCTTCCTATCTTAGCTTTTGAAGAATCTGTAGAAAAAGAGGAAGATTACGAGAAGATCGCACGCTGGACCGTAAAAGCAGGCGGCGCTGTTCTTCTCAGAGTCGGCGCTAAATTCGACCCGACCAAAGAAATCTGCGACAACGGAATCGACGACACCGGCAACGGCAAAGTTGACTGCGCTGATGACGACTGCAAAAAAGAAATGACTTGCAGAAAAGAAATCCCTAGAAGAGTTGACCTTTTCATTATGAGCCAGTGCCCCTACGGTATCCTTGCGCTCAACGCAATGAAAAAAGTTTTTGAAGCTTTCAAAGGCGACAAACTTGACTTCCATGTAAACTATATCGCAAGCGAAACCGAACCCGGAACATTCCAGGCGCTTCACGGCCAGGGTGAAGTTGACGAAAACATCCGCGAACTCTGCGCAATGAAACACTACCCGAAAGATTACATGAACTATATCTGGTGCCGCAACGAGGACATCAGAAGCAACGACTGGCAGAAATGCGCAACCGGCAAAATCAAAGCTGACGTCATCGAAAAATGCTTCAACAGCGGCGAAGGTGTAAAACTTCACAGCGCAAATATCAAAATCGGAAACGCTATGAATATCGGCGGCAGCCCGACCTGGCTTATCAACAACAAGTTCCAGGGCGGCGGCGTTGCAGCAAGCGACATCCAGAGAATGATCTGCGAGCATAACCCGAAACTTAAAGGCTGTGCAGCTGACAAAGCAATCAAAACAGACAACTAGTCTGCGTCTAACGACAGTCTCAGCGAATAATCAGGAATTTTCTCAAGAAAATTTATCGTTTTAATTGCAGTACTACTTACAGATACAGCTTCTGCTCAAGTTTCGGAATTAATTTTTAAACAAAAAACTGCCGTTAAAAATTACAGAATCAGCTGTCCTTTTTCCTTCATAACAGCCGGGTTGAATGTCGCGAAATCGGCCTGATGGATGAAAACGCCTTCGATCCTCTGCGGTCTTCCCTCGCCTTCTTTCGCGTGGCAGATAATGATGTTCTGGATCTCAAGCGGAAGGTCGTGTTTTGCTGCTGCAATCGCGCCGCTTATCGGGTGACGCGCGCACTTTCCGGCATAGCTTTTTCTGTATGCACCGTCAACCTTCTCGATTTCCATGAGTTTGCCGACATCGTGGAGAAGCCCGCCAGCGATGACCCAGTCGAGATTGATTTCAAACGGCACTTTTTTGTAGGTCGAAATCATCGCTTTCGCAATGCCCAGAGCCCCTTTCGTGACCGCGACAGTGTGTTCGATCAGGTTTACGCCGTCGGTCGGCGTGAGAAGCGTGAACGGGATCTCGCAAAGCTCGTCAAAATTCTTCCAACCGCCATCTTTCGCGCAGTCAGCCCAAACTTCGACAACTTTTTCGGCCAGAGCCTTGTCCTTCATTTCGGCAAGAAGCTCGCCGAAAGCCTTTTTAAGTTCTTTTTTCATCTTACACCTCAAAGAAATTTAAACGGCGGCATATTAGCAGAAAATTTCGGGAAATAAATATTTGTCGGAGCGCAGACGACTCTCCAGAAAAAATTTGCATTTTTCACGTTTATCTTTAGCATATGTTGTTTTTGATTTTTTAGAAATAGGATTATTAGAAAGTGAATATAATTTTTTTGAATCAAGAATCAAGAATCAAGAATCAAGAATCAAGAATCAAGAATCAAGAATCAAGAATCAAGAATCAAGAATCAAGAATCAAGAATCAAGAATCAA
>Ga0310690_10002670_pt1 | contig 28517 bp, 30 predicted proteins | sample AusTroGonzalo_MG_2_FD_207661 | JGI IMG/M metagenome (GOLD analysis project Ga0310690, IMG submission 207661) | Bovine rumen microbial communities from tropical cattle in Woodstock, Queensland, Australia - Gonzalo_04 (v2) (version 2) | ecosystem: Host-associated > Mammals > Digestive system >...
TCAGTCATGCTCAGCACGCGAAGGCATTCTCGCGCTTTCTGCAAACCTGGCGTGGTCGTGTCGGGACGGATATAGCCATCCTTCAGGTATTGCATCCATTCCTCCAAGGGTGTTTCGGCAGTCTTCTTTTCGTATTGGTTCACCCTTAAGATGTAATACTCAGGAAAGATATTCGCCCGTTTTTTCCTACCATAACCTTGTTTTTCCCTCTTATTGAACACCAAAGTGTCGCCTGTGTTCATTCCTGTAAAACTGTTCTTGCCGTGGTAGATGTAATCTTTCCCCACCCCCAAGTTGAAATACAGGATGTTGATGGAATATACCTTTTTAACATTGGTGTAGTTCTGGCCTTTGCCAACGTGTTCGGTGATAGTTTTTGAAACTCCGAATAAAATGCGTTCCAAGAAGTCGGCTTGGTGTTCCAGTTGTATTTCCACCAAGATAATTTCGTCCTTGCTGTTCTTCGCCTTGATGTCCACCTGGTTGCTCTTGGCATCCTTGTTTTCCCGATTGCTCTCACTTTCAAGCAGTTCCACAATTTTGATCTGCTCACCGAAGAGAACCGTCATCAGGCCCTCAAACACCTCAAAGTCAGCTTTGTCACGCAGCACATACTTCGTTGCCCAATCCAGTCTAATAAAATCGTTGTCAGTATACATAGCATTTTGGATTAATTGTTGCTGCAAAGTTATAACAGCAAATTAATGCTGTCAAGGGCAAAAAGTGAAAAATATTGGAATAATTGTCAACAAATTTTTCGCAATTTGGAACAATTATTGCATCACGTTCTTAATGGCTTGAACAACCGTTCAAAAATGCTCTATTTAGAATCTCACCTCTTAATTCTAAATTTCCTCTAAATCCTTTCCGCTATCGAGTAAACCCTTTTGTCCCTTTGCGTGGAAGTGATCATCTCGGCCAAGAAACCTGTGCTGAAGAGCTGCACGCCAAGGATCATGGCAAGGATGCCTAAATAGAATAACGGACGGTTGGTCATGGCCACGTAATTGTGACCGAAATATTTGGTGTAAACCAGATACACGCTGATGATGAAACCGGCAAGGAACGACAACGAACCTAACACACCGAAGAAATGCATCGGCCTATTGCTGAACTTGGAGATGAAGTTGATGGTGATCAGGTCGAGGTAACCGCGCACGAAACGGCTCATGCCGAACTTGCTGCTGCCATATTTGCGCTTCTGGTGATGCACCACCTTCTCCCCTATGTTGCTGAAACCGTTCATCTTGGCAATCACAGGGATATATCGATGCATTTCGCCATAAACTTGGATGCTCTTCACCAAATCGAGACGATAGGCTTTCAGTCCGCAGTTGAAGTCGTGAAGCTTGATGCCTGACATGCGTCGGGTAGTCCAGTTGAAGAACTTGGAAGGAATGTTTTTCATCACCTTATTGTCATAGCGCACCTTCTTCCAGCCTGAGACAAGGTCATATCCGCCTTCCTTGATCATACGGTAAAGCTCTGGGATCTCATCAGGGCTGTCCTGCAGGTCGGCATCCATGGTGATCACCACGTCACCTTGGACGATCTTGAAGCCTTCGTTCAAGGCGGGCGACTTGCCGTAGTTCTTACGGAAACGCAACGCACGGATGTTGGGATTGTTCTTAGCGAGACCTTGGATGATGCTCCATGAATTGTCGGTGGAGCCATCGTCCACAAAGACGATCTCGTAACTAAGGTTTTCCTTTTCAACAACGCGGCGAATCCAGGCTTCCAGCTCGGGAAGCGACTCTGCTTCGTTCAGCAGCGGTATGACGATTGACAGATCCATGCTTCAACGTATTTTTTGCAAAGATATAAAAAAAGGGTAAGCTACTTACATCGCACCGCTACAACCACCTACCCTTGCTACCTTCCGGTCCTGGGGGATTTCAGCAGGAGCTGGTCGTATAAGACTTACCCGATGCAAAAATACAATCTTTTCTCGGAATGGCAAGCGTTTTTACGCTTTTTTTCATTCGTGGCCGTAACTTGAGCCGTCGAAGCAATGGGTGCAGAACTCACACTTGGGAAGTCCGATGGCTTTCTCCAGTGTTTCTAGTGTGTTGAATCTCAGCGAGTCAACGCCGATGCGCTGCCTGATCTCCTCCACCAAATTGGCATATTCCTGGGAGTTATGGTCGGCATATTTCTCAAGGTTCTTGGTGGAATCGCCCTCCAGTTTCTCAATGACCCTGCGGGTGATAAGTTCCATTTCGGTCTTGGAGGCCGAGAAGTTGAGGAATGGGCAGCCGTAGAGCAAAGGCGGGCAGCTGATGCGGATGTGCACCTTGTCGGCACCGTAGTCGTAGAGCATCTTCACGTTGTCGCGAAGCTGTGTGCCACGAACGATGGAGTCATCGCAGAACACCACGCTCTTGCCTTTCAGCAAGGCCTTGTTGGGGATGAGCTTCATCTTGGCCACATGCTCACGCTGGCTTTGGTTGACGGGCATGAAGCTGCGTGACCAGGTAGGTGTATATTTCACCACTCCCCTTTGGTACGGGAGCTGCTTGCCGTTGGAGTAGCCTACGGCCATGCCAATACCCGAGTCGGGAATGGCTGAGACATAGTCGGCTTCCACATCATCGATCTTGCCCAATTCGCGGCCTTCGTTATAACGCACCTCTTCCACGTTGATATTTTCGTAATCCGTAGCAGGATAGCCATAGTAAATCCACAGGAACGAGCAGATCTGTTTCTTTGGAAGTGGTGCCGAGAGCTGTTCCACGCCATCGGCGGTGATCTTCACGATTTCGCCAGCACCGAGGAAACGCACTGTGGTGTAGTCGAGGTTGATGTAGCTGTGGCTCTCAAAGGCAGCGGCATAGCCGTCGTTGTCCTTGCCGATGACGATGGGCGTACGGCCATACTGGTCACGGGCGGCGATGATGCCATCCTCAGTGAGGATCAGCATGGAGCATGAGCCTTTGATCTTGCTGAACACGTTACGGATGCCGTCAACAAAGGTCTCACCTTGGGTGATCAAAAGGGCAACAAGCTCGGTGGGGTTTGTGAACCCCATGCTCAACTCGGCGAAATGTTGCCGGTTGTCGAGGCAATGCTGCACCAAGTCGTCAATATTGTTGATCTTGGCCACCGTGACGATGCCAAAACGTCCGAGATGTGAGTTTACCACGATAGGCTGAGCGTCGGTATCGCTGATGACGCCGATACCCATGTTGCCTTGGAACTTGTACAGCTCGTCGCTGAACTTAGTCCTGAAGTACGTGTTCTCAATGTCATGGATGGAACGGAAGAATTGGTCGCCGATGCGGGTGACCATACCTGCGCGTTTTGTTCCAAGATGTGAATGATAATCAACGCCATAGAAAAGATCAGTGGCGCATGGCCGTTTTGAAACGACACCGAAGAAGCCTCCCATTTTTTTTAGTTGTTATAGAGTTTGTAAAAGCAATAAAACAAAAAACCATCCACGGAAACTGTCCCGTAGATGGACTGCAAAAATAAAGAGTTTCGGATTACCGACCAAGAAAAATAATCATTTTTCGAAAAGATCGTTAGAAAATAAGCGAGACAGCCACCAATAAGGTTGGAATTGCCACCGTGGCCCCAATCTTCAAAAACTGAAGGTACCCGAATTTCAGGCCGTGTTGCTTGAGGATGGAACTCCACATGATGCCGGCCAAAGCCCCTATTGGAGTCAGGAAAGCGCCAATGTTGGAGCCGATGACCGTGGCATAGACGGCATCGGAAAGCACCGCTGGATCGCAGGACTGCATGATGGAGCAAAACAGCACGCTCATGGGGATGTTGTTGACGAGATTGGCCGCCAAGAACGAGCTGATGCCATATTTATAAGCGGTATAGTGCGACCCCAGCCAGTCGCCGATGGCCGCCGTCACGCCTTTCTCGTTGAGAACAATGGTGATCGCAAACATGAATAGCATAAACGGCACCAACTTCCAAGGGGCTCTTTTCCCCAAGGCCACAAGCTCATCAGGAACATGGCGGCGACTCAAGTCGATCACCAGGCACCAAACGACGAGACTTCCTACCGCCAAGGCCGAAACCAGCCACATCTCCACGCCAATATAGGACGACACCGCCAACATGCCGGTGCAGATGGCCAGATGGACGATGCCTACCCACAGGCTCAACTTATCCTTGATAACCACATCCTCAGCCTCGCCCTCAATAGGCTGGCTCAGGTGTTTGCGTGAAATCAGATAAAGCATCACAAAAGCCGTCAATCCCGCACCCAAGGTGGGCAGCCACATGGTTTGTATGTATTCCACGAATCCAATGCCGTAGGAGGTGCAAAGATAGATATTGGTCGGATTGCCGATGATAAGTGCCATCGACCAGGTGTTGGCCGCCACGAATTCCGCTGCCAGATAAGGGATTGGATTGATTCGGGCATTTTTGGCGAAATAGCAGATAAACGGCGTGAACGACAGGATGATGACATCGTTGGAAGTGAATACGGTCAGCACCGATACGATCAGGTAGAGATAGATGAAGAGCTTCTTTTGGTCCTTCCCTGCCCTTTTCAAGGTCTTGTTGGCGAGATAACGGAAAAAACCCAATTCATCAAGGTAAATCGACAACACTGTCATGGAGATGAACAGCACGAGGATCTTCAAGGGGTTGATGGCCGTGTCGCTTGTCAGGGCTTCCCAAATGGTTTGAATCATCATTACGTCGATTTTTCGGGCTGCAAAGATATACATTTCAATGCATTTTGTAATTTTGCGGCCGAAAAAATGAGCCTATGTTTTTGAAGCTTTACCCTACCAATCCCAATCCCCGTTACGTTAAGATGATCCTGGAGTGTCTTCAGGACGGTGGCACCGTCATCTTTCCTACCGACACCATTTACGGTTTAGGCGGCGACATCCGCAGCCCGAAAGCGTTCGAGCGTATCTGCCAGATCAAAGGCATCAAGAAAGAGAAGGCCAACTTCTCGTTCATCTTCCACGACCTCAGTATGTTGAGCGAGTTCACCCGCCCCATCACCAACGAGGTTTATAAGATGATGAAACGCAACCTTCCCGGTCCGTTCACCTTTATTTTAAATGCGAACAACAATATCCCGCGCATCTTCCAGAGCAAGAAAAAGACCATCGGCATCCGTATTCCCGACCAGCCCATCATCACCAATTTGGTGCGTGAGTTGGGCAATCCGATCATGACCACTTCCATTGTTGACGAGGAAGACGAGATGGGAGGCTATCTCACTGATCCTGAAGAGATCAACGAGCGTTATAAAGACCTCGTTGACATCATCATCGACGGTGGTGCGGGCGAACATGTTGCCAGTACGGTGGTGGATTGCACCGAGGATGAAGTCTATATCGTCCGTCAAGGCAAGGGTGTTTTGGATTGATTGGGATTAAAGTTTTTCAAATAAATGCTTGCACAATGAAAAAAAAGGTGTAATTTTGCACCCGCAAATCGCAAAAGCGGTTGACTCGGTAGCTCAGCAGGTAGAGCACAACACTTTTAATGTTGGGGTCCTGGGTTCGAGCCCCAGCCGGGTCACAAAAACAAAAAAGTCCTAATTGACAATCAGTCAGTTAGGACTTTTTCATTACCTCCGAAAGGCAATCCGTGTCAACCTTGTGTCGTCTTCACCACGAAATCGGCGGAATGGGCGAATACACTGCTCGTTCCATCAGGTCTGACGATGATGACACAGGGACGGGTGTTGTTCCATTCGGCGTTATACTCGGGATCGTCGGTGGGTCGAGCCTCTGTGCCTACATAAAGCAGCGAACCGTTGCTTAGCCATCCGAACGACAGATCAGAGGCATCGGTGTCGGCGAGGGCTATTTGCATCTTGCCGTCAAGGGAGGCAATGCACAAAGGCCCGTGTCCAAGGTCGCCCCATTCGATGTATGCGGCATAGGCCACAAAACGGCGCGTGGGATCTATGGAACGGAATGAGAACTCCGGCGTCTCATAATAGGTGGGATCGGAGACGTAGTCCTGGAAATTGATCTTGTCGCTGAGGCAATTTTCTTGACCGTCATTGACGAAATAGCAATTGCCATCCATCATGACAAAGCTCTGGATGTCTTCCTCAATTTGGCTTTCAGTTTCATCATAGTAGGTCTTTTCCGTGTCCTCATTTTCATCCCAACCGTCTTTCTTGCAATGGTTATTATTGTCATAGAATCGGATGTCGGAGAAGTTGTAGAAGTCCCAACTGAAGTTATGGTTGATGCCAACTTGGTCAAAGGCTTGGATATAAACCAAAGGCGACACTTTTCCATAGGTCTTCGAGACGCAATCCTCAAGCTCAAGTTCCCAATCGGTAACCATCGAGGGCGAAACATAATCGCCGACAAACACTTGCTTCAGGTATAGGCCATCACCTATTTGTACGGAATAATAAAAAGTGTAATCACCCGCAAAAACACCGTTGACAATCGAGTCGTCATCAACGACATACGGGATGAACTCATCGGTTTCGGAGTTGTAGAACGTCACCTTGCCATTGTCGAACAAAGCCACATCGCAACCATCAAGGCTTTTCTGGTCCACCTTTTCCCTTTCATCCAAAGGTCTGGGTCTTACGGCATAAGCATCGCCCAATGTGAGCATCTTGGAGGTTTTATCCTTTAGATCATAGACGGCAATGCATGGGCGCATCTTGACCCAATCAGGCTCGTATTCAGGATCGGTTTCCGGGATCGGGACTCTTTCAATGTAAAGCAAGGTGCCATTGTCCAACCAACAGGGATTTATGTCCCGAATGTTGGATTTGTCCAACAAAGTCTGCATGGATCCATCGAGATTGGCCAAACAGTAGTATCCCCATCCTTCGCCCCAGTAAACCACGGCTGAGTACAACACGGTTTTGCCGTCGGGACTGATGGAGACAGGTGTGAACTCAAGGTCTTCGAACTCGTCATCATCCTGGAAATAGGCTTTAATGTCGATCTTGTCGTTCAAGCAACGTTTGCCCTCGTTTGTCACGTAGTAGCACAAATGGTTCTCGGTATAGTAACGACTGGTATTGCAGCTGGAGTGACCGTCGCGAAGGTCGTAGGCTTCGTCCTCGTCAACTTGTCTGACCTTGCCCGATTCGACATTGTAAACCAATGGTCGCATATAGCCCATATCGGTATCCATTCTGTAGAAATAGATATGCTCGTTGGTCACGTCAAATTCAAGCTCGTCCACTCTGTCGGCCATGTAATCATAGGCAAGGTCAAGGGTGGTGTTCCAATCGGCGCAAAGCTTTGGCTCGGGGTCGTCCAAGTTCAGGTCGAGCATTTTGAGCAACAACTGTTGGTTGTTCGAAACAGTGTAATACAGGTGGTTCTTGTCGTCAAAAACCAAGCTGATCACGCTGTCGGTTTCCTTTTCAAAAGGTGTCAGTTGCTGGGTTTTCGCATTATAGAAAACCAGTGTTCCATGGCTTGCAATCACTGCGTCGATGTTGGTGTCGGTGACTTTGGGTCCACGGTGGCAGCTGGCAAAGCCCAAGGCCAAGACGAGCAAAACCAATTTAATTGTTTTATTCATGATGTTGACAATTGATTATTTCACAACCACATTCCTATTGATCACGCCATTGGCGGTTACCACCTGAATGGTGTAAATGCCCTTGGGATAGGATCCCAATTCAATGACGTTTTCGTCCTGATCGGTTACCAAGGTGGCCATCTGTTGACCCATCATGTTATAGATGATGACACGTCGCATATCCTTGGCTTTGATGGTCAGCTGGTTTTCGACGGGGTTGGGATATACCGACACCTGTGAATACAGTTCACCTACACCAAGGGGAGCATCCTCCACGATCAGCGTTTCCGACGGAGCTTCACAGCCATCGCTATACACTGCAACAATGTAATACTCAATGGGAATCTCGTCTTCTGAAGCAGGGTCTTCGTAGGAAAAAACGTCAGGATTTACGCTTTCCAACAACTGGCCATCACGATAGATGTCATAAGCCTCCAATTCGCCAGTGGATCCCTCAAGGGGAGCACTCCAATGAAGAACAACCTCTGTCATTGGATATGGAACTTCAAAGCTAAAGTCCTCTATGGGATTACATTCCACCACTGGAGTATCTCCAATTGGATTGGCAATCTCGGTGAGGCAGCCGATGTTCATCTGGCAGTAGCGCTGCGACATGGCGAAGCTGTTGACGCTGTTGCCGATCAAGTCGTTCGAGGTATGGATGTAAGGGCTGTAATGATCGACATCCTCAAAGGGATAGATGCCCATGTAGCCATGGTTGTTGAACGAGGTGTGGTCGCTGTCGCCACCCGACAGGTTTACGTGACGGACCTGCATTTCCGGGAAATAGACGTTGGCCACGTTCATGTAATAATCGCCGATGGCGGCTACGCTGTTGGGATAGATGCAGTCGATATGGATGGCGTCGCCATATAGATAGCCGTTCATGTCGTTGTTGAAGTAGCCAATGATTTCCATCCCCTGCTGCTGGCAACGGCTGGCGTAGGCTTCGCTGCCGTAGAGGCCCATCTCCTCGCAACCGTAAGCGCAATACACAATGGAGTATTCGAATTCGTATTGGGTAAGGATTCTGGCACTTTCGAGCACGCTGGCCACGCCGGTGGCATTGTCGTCGGCACCTGGGCAATTGCCGCTATATGAAAATGAGTCGAAATGGCTGCCGCAAACCACGTAGGTGTCAGGATACAGCGTGCCGCGTTGGATGCCGATCACGTTAGGGGCTGCCTGGCCACTACCGTACCATGTGTTAGCATAAAAAGGCTGCTGTTCCACTTCCAATCCAAGCGCAGTCATCTTTCCTGCAATCCAATCGGAGGCGTTGAAGGCATTGGTGGAATTCCACATACGACTCTGGTAGTCCTGCAGATGCTGCACTGTGGCTTGGAGGGAGTCCATGTTCACCTGGTCCATCATCTCGCGGATACGTGGATCTACCTCGGTAACCGTTGGGAATTCACGGGTCAAACGTGGAAGTTGGGCTTTCTTGTTGAAGATAGCTACAGCACCGTCGTTCTTATACGGTGTCACCATGCCTTCCACCACAACGTAGTGGGCGGTTTGGAACAAAGCTTTTCCGTCTTTGAGATAAGCCTGTTGTTCGGACTGAGGACAATAAACGATCGTATAGACTTCGTTTTCTGCGAAGGCGCTCTCATCAAGCTTTACCATGGTTTTCGCATCGAATTGTTCAGCCGTGGCGAACACCTTGGAGTCGTTGTAATAGTGAACGGTCAAATTCTGGTCGGCGAAGAGTCGTTCCAGCTCGGCCTGGCTTGAATAGTTGATCATCACGAAGTTGCCAGCTGTAACCAATGTTGACAGCATGATGGCAAAAAGAGAAAGTAGAAGTTTTTTCATGGCAAATACTTTAATGTTGTTTGCAAAGGTAATATTTTTTAATTTTGTAGTCACGAAAAAAATCATGCCATGAAGAAGATTATCATCATTCTCACTGCCGTGATATTGGCTGCCTGCACAAGAAACGGCAATAAGCCCATTACAAACACTATCCCTAACGACACTATCGCCGAAACGGAAACCATCATTGAGGAAGAACCTGTTGTGGAAGTCGATCCGTTCGTTTCAGAGCCTGTAATCATTCCCGCTGAACCCAATTGGGACAAGCCCTTGTATTGCATCGGCGTTGACGACGACACGGTGGCCAAATGGGTTTATGACGAGCAGGGACGCATCGCTAAGATTTTGCTCAACTTCGACAAGGAAGGCCGTCCTAAAGCCGTCCGGACTTATGAATATGTCGGTGACACCATCTATGGCATCTTCAGAAGTAATGAAGGAACCGAGGAACGCCATCTAGCCTACCTAAATGATCGTTGCGAAGGGTTGTGGTGCGCCTATGACCTGAAAGGGCGCCTGATTTACGTTGGTATCACCTATGATCCTGAAAACTCATTCGATTATGACTTCGCCTACACGATTGAGCTCGATGAAGATGGATATGCAGTTGAAGAGCTTGGTGATTGGGATTGGACTGTGGAATATGACCAATTAGGGCGTATCCTTGAGGATAGCCGTATCGTGAGAGGCTTGGACATTGAAGCCTCCTATTACGAATACGAAGGCCGCTTGTGTCAAGCAAGAAAATACAGCTTGTTGTATGTGAGGGACGAGAACGACTTTATCGTTGAGGATTACGAAGCTAACGAATTTGAATACAACTACGAGATTTATTATTGACCGTTCGAAAGATAATTTAGTCTATGGTTAAGCACATTATTCTCTGGACCTTGAATCCAGAGTTGACTTTGGAAGAAAAGCAGGCCGTGAAGGCAGGTATCAAGGAAGGCTTGGAAGGCCTTGTCGGTAAGGTGCCGGGGTTGATTGACGTGAAGGTCACTTTCGCTGGACGACTACCCTCCTCCACTGCTGATTTGATGTTGGACTGCACACTTGAGAGCGAAGAGGCTTTGAAAGTTTACGCTTCGCATCCCGAGCATTTGAAGGTGGCTAACGGAAAGGTTCGTCCTTATACGGTTCAGCGTTCTTGTTTAGACTTTGAGATTTAACAGCTAAAACTTACGTGCCCGATGAAAAATGCCCGTCATTGATCCGGAACTACGCTCAGCAATGGAGCGTTATTCGGATAACGATCGCATCGATATTCCCTTTTACGGATCGGCTAGCGAGGCCTGTGCTACGCGCGAAATCACGCCCAATATCACCCAAGTGAACGCCGATCAAGTGTGGGCATTAGGCTACACTGGCCAAGGCGTGGTGGTAGGTGTGGTGGCTGTCGGTGCCGTGCCTGCTTGGAATGACGCTGCCGAAATACAAGATGTTGGAGTACTTGTCTTCCCCAATCCCTCAAAAGATGGCTTCAACATTCAATGCAAAGGATTAACCTGCGTTGAGGTGTTTTCGTTGGACGGAAAGATAATTAAGAGTATCGAACCAACGGATTCACAATGCTTTATTGACGGATTAGGCAGTGGAATGTATTTGGTTAGGATTGTTTCAGACCTGCGTTTGACCGTTCGGAAGATCGTAAAGCTCTAACAATCTAAGAGACTGAGTCCAGCAAGCCCTCACATCCTTCCAACACATCCTGCCAAGTAGCCTCAAAATTCCCCGTGTACCAAGGATCGGCCACCTCGCCGGGACGGTTGGTGTAGTCCATCAGGAGACTGATTTTATGGTCTTTGTCCTCGCCTAAAAGCCGTTTCAAGTTGCGGATGTTGTTGTGATCCATCACGATGATGAGGTCATGCTGGCGGGTAAACGGGGTTGCCGATCTCTTCGGTGGAGGTCGCCGCCGAAGCAATCTCGAATTGGGCTTGGAGTCCCCGCTCCTCCACCAGATGTTTCATCACAAACTCAGCCATCGGGCTACGGCAGATGTTTCCGTGACAGACGAAAAGGATTTTGTGTTTCATGAAGGCAAAATTAGTTCTTTTTCCTTATGTTTGCACCATGATATTAGTAAATTGACTATGGCAACAAAGAAATATCCATTGGGCATCGCCTTCAGTGGCGGTGGTGCCAAAGCTGCAGCCCACTGCGGCGCGCTACAGGCGTTGAAAGAATACGGCATCAAACCCGACATCGTTTCTGGCACCAGTGCGGGTGCCTTAGTGGCTACCCTTTACGCTTCTGGTTTCACCCCAAAGCAGATGATCGAGACCTTTCAGGGGATGAACTTCTTCAAGGACATCGTCACGCCGAGCGTGCCGAAAGGTGGATTGTTTGACTCCCGTCCGTTGGTTGAACTGATTCAAAAGCAGCTGCCTTACAACCGTTTGGAAGATCTTCCTGTGCCGACCTTCATCGTGGCTTCCGACATGGAGCATGGGGCACCTAAGATTTTCACCAAAGGCGAGATCGCTCCACGTGTGGTAGCATCTTGTTCTATCCCAGTCATCTTCCAACCCATCTGCATCAACGGGGTTCATTACGTCGATGGCGGAGCTTTCCAAAACCTGCCTGTTTCGGCCATCCGACAGAAATGCGAGAAAGTTATTGCGCTCAGTCTCAACCATCTGGAGGAAGATAAATACAAGGACAATCTCATCTCAGTAGCGTACCGTTCCTTCTTGATGATGATGGTTTCCAACGTGGCCGCAGATACCGCCCAGGCCGACCTCTTCATTGAACTTGACACCTACGGTTGCACGGCCTACGACATGTCGAAGATCGAAGAACTGTTCTTCCGCGGCTATGAAAGCACAGTGAAAGTGTTGGAACAAAATGGCTATCAGCGTGTTCTTCCCAAGGAAGCCATCGAATTCCCCAAGAAGAAACGCAAGAAAGACAGCCTAAAGAATTCTGAAGAGGTATTTCGCAATACCTTGGAAAAAGGCGTGGCTGCCATTAAAGCCATTAGGAAAAAGTAACCTTTAACACGAAATGATTATGAGACAGAAATACATATTGATCCTATTGTTCTTGTTTTTGACAGCGACAGTTCAGGCGCAAATCCAACATTTCGAATGGCAAGGCATTCAACGCGAATACTTGGTGAAGATCCCTGCACAACACGATGAAACCATGCCTGTCATGTATTTCCTGCATGGCTTGGGCGACAACATCACACGGTTGGACAATGAGTTCCATTTCCAGCAGATTGCCGACAATTTCGGCTGGATGATGGTCATTCCACAAGCCAGAAACGAAGGCAACGGTACCATGTGGAACGCCTATCTCACTTATAGCACCACGGATGACAGTGGTTTCTTGATGGCGTTGCTCGACTCCTTGTCGGTGCAATATTCCGTTGATCAAGACAGTGTCTTCTTCACCGGATTCTCAATGGGCGGTTTTATGACCCACCGCATGGCCATTGAGCACGGCGACCGCATCACCGCTTGCGCTCCGGTGAGTGGACTGATCACTGCTCCCATGTCGCATTATACCGCTGTGGCACCTGTCAGGATGCTCCATATCCATGGCACCAACGATCCCGTGGTGGGTTATGACGGCAACTCTCAATATTTCGGCTATGACCTTGGACTAAGCGTGGATGAGATTCTTGATTACTGGAAAAACGCCAACCTTTGCATGGATGAGCCTATGATCGACACTTTCCCCGACCTCCACAACGACGGACTGCGCTTCGTGCGTTATTCCTATACAGGCGATGCTGAGTTACAGCACATCAAGGTCATCGGTGGCAACCACACCTGGTATCACAGTGCGGACCAATACGACATCAGCTATCTAACGGAGATCCACAGGTTTTTCACAGAGAGTAGCGGTGGCAATATCGGTGTTTATGAGGCTGAAGATGGTGGCCTTCGCCTATGGCCTAATCCTATGAAAGGACAATGCTCCATTGAGGTGGAAAACGATACTAACGTTGAGTTATTTGACCTCCAAGGTCGCCTCTTGGCTACGTATCCTTTTAAAAAGGGCGTGAATCAGATAGATATCAGCAGTCTTTCCGATGGGTTGTATTTCATCAAAACCAGTGATGGCTCTGTTGGGAAACTGATGATAAGGAAATGACAAACTAATCGTGATAGTCGCTGTCTTTCCATTCGAATCGCACCTTTTCTGGCACTAGGTATTTGCCAATCTTGTAGTCGATATTGGCCTTGTGGGCTTGGCTGAGTTGATAGCATCGGCGCACACGATATTCTTTTCCATCCTTGACGAAATGCGCCCCCGTTTGGTGAAAACGGAATGGAACGTCTTTCGCAACACATTGTTCCCTTAGGTTTAGAATCCAGTCGTAGTTGCAAGGTCTGGCGTCAACTCCCGACTCCCCTCCCACCGACACTTCTTCAATGGTTTCATTCAGATATGGGGTAAGATCCATGGCCGTAATCAGAGGCGACGCGATGATGGTTTTATGCTTGATGGGCAGCTTCAGGAAGATGGGTAGACGATAATCCGCCATTTCCTGATTCTCCACCGTGCAGCCCACAATGACATTTTCGTAGCCGTCGCCCCAATCGTCGGGCACGCACTCCATGAAACGGTCGATGCGCTTGGTGAAAAAGAAGAACCAGAGGTCGCTGCGCCGTTTCATCATCAGCCAACAATCTGGCCGCCACTCATCGGCATCTTTCAACAAGAAATCCGAGGTAAAGCAGGTGAACACGATCTTGCCGCTCTCAATCTTCCACGACTTGTCACGTTTCCTTTTTATAGGCAAATTGAAATTGCCCGTCTTTCGACACTCGCTGCTCGAGATATCACTGCCGTACATCTCGTCCTGCCGGTACACATAACAATATTTGCACCCAGGGCTGATCTTGGTGCATCCGTGCCACGGATTCCAGTCGGCGTAAAATTCCCAGTGTTCGGACATGCTTGCTAGCGACTTCGCAGGCCGTTATTAATGGAGCAACTGGGCCGAGTGGTTCTTCGTATCGACCTTGCCGATGGCGTCAACGATGATGCCGTTCTCGTCGATGACATAGGTGGTTCGCAGCGTACCTTCCGTCACTTTGCCGTACATCTTCTTCTCGCCCCAAGCCTCGTAAGCCTTTAAAATAGTCAAGTCAGTGTCAGCGATCAGATGGAATGGCAGCTCATATTTGGCAATGAACTTTTGATGCGAAGCGGCACTGTCGCGACTGACACCCAACACGTTATAGCCCAATGCCAAGAAACGCTCGTAGTTGTCGCGCAGGTCGCAAGCCTCGGCGGTGCAGCCCGGGGTGCTGTCCTTGGGATAGAAATATAGCACCAACTTCTTTCCAGCGAAATCGGTGAGTTTCACGGTGTTTCCGTTTTCGTCCTTGCCCTCGAAATAAGGGGCTATGGTTCCTTTTGCTAACATAACGAAACGATTAGTTTAATTGGCGAAAATACAAAAAAACTGTATTCAATGAAACATTTTCAGTTTTCATCCCCATTTTGCCTCGCGAAGCGGCTGATTCCAGAAGACTTCTCCCCCAGCCTCTTTGACCATTTCGTCGATGTGATTCTGGAACTCATTGATCAGTTGTTGTTCTCGTTTCTTGGAACGACGGCCTTTGTTCTCGTAGAGCACGCGGCTGAAGTATGCGTCGTAAGAGACGGCGAAGTCTTCCTCGTCGTTATGGGGAAAGAAAGTGGCGGCAGCCTCATAGCGGATGTTTCCCGCCTCCGAGTCGGCGATGAGCATCACCAATGCCGCATGTCGTGGCACGCCATTGGCCACCATTTCGGCGGTGAAAAATTGTTCATAGACATTGAGGGTCATAGGGGTAGATTAAGTTTGCTTCTTCAAACAGTTTGGTGAATGCGGCAGGATCTTCTTTATATAATTTTACCACCTCTCTAAATAGATTACTCACGTGAGAAATACCATGAGCACCATCCGTCATCAGATATTCAATCGCACCAATCTGAAGTGTAATACCATTAACATTTCTATAAGTAACACTCTCTATTATTCCTTGTGTTCTCAACCGTTCTGATATTTCTTCTGCCACTTCTTTCCTGCTAACATTACCATTCTCTATCCTTTTGTATCCTTCAATTAATAGAGCTGCTTCATACTTATTCCAATTTGAATTTTTCATAATTACATTCTTCATTAATCATCAAACAACACTATTGAACATCATCATCTATGAACTTGAGATCTTCTTTCTCAAGCTCGGCCTTTGCAAGAAAACCCAATTTGTATTTCAGCACCCTCCTAAGCCTTGTCTTTCCTATACCAGATATTTGGAAATAATCACTAGTATAATCAATATTACTTATCTTAGAGATATCTTCTCTAAACTGTCTGATAGATACATCTTTTCCTAAGATCTCTTTTAAAACATCAAATAATACGGAAATGCCAATTGTTTTTGTAATCACACTATTCGGTGACACATTATCCCATAATATAGTTTTTACAGACATGAAAAAAGATTCCACTATCTCATATATCTTATCGTCAGCACAATTGATATACAAATCTCTTAGTACGGATTTATCTCGGAAATTCACAAGGCTCTTTCTGGTTTTATCACGCAAAAATCCTTCTTTTTTGATGACAAGTATATCTCGGTCACGTTGAGGATTTGAAGATATTAGTTTCAATATTCCATCTGCCATAGCTGCTGTTGATATCAACCATTTGGATTCGTCAACAACATCCTTTATTTCTGTGTATAATGGCGCCAATTTTATTCTCTGGTAAAGCGGGGAATCTTTTTTAAAATTAAATTTTCTAGTCAAATAGACAGCCAGTTTTTCAGGTGACCATGTGTCTTGCGGTTCCTCATCCACACTATAACCAAACAATTCTAATGACAAACTCTTATCGACACGTTTTTGGTTCCCATTAATTGTAGCAAACAAATATGCTTGATAAGGAGACGGCAAGTCAAAGAAAACCGAACACACCAATTCAATTTCTCCATAAACTTCCGGTGCATAAGAGAAAGCATTAAGGCGATGCTGACCATCTATTATAAGGGATGTTTTGAAATCTGTGGTATCAGGAATATTCAAAACATAATAATCATCTTTAATCTGCTCAATTCCCCACCTATCCTCTTCGTTTTTCAACGCACCCTCGTCGTTTACATTAGCTGCAACAATGATTGATGTAGGAAAACACATTTCTTCCGATTGAATAAAATTGGCGATTAATTTTAATCTATCTGGTTTTAATGCGCGTTGATTGCCTTTTATATTTCCGTCTTTATCGTATCTTAACACAGATGAGGTTGAGACACGAAGTAAATCTTTTGCTTTGATTTTTGTGATATAGAACTCCCCTAATGGTTGGGTTATTTTTATTGCACTTAGTTTCATAATAGTTATTTGTTAAACTGACTAGCATCGCCGCCTAATGTAGAAGTAGTTGATGGATTCTCAATATTTTTGTTTTCTTTGTTTTGAAACCACCAAAAAACACACGAAAGTATATATACAATAATTGAAATCGCCACAGCAATACCAAAATCTTTTAAAATGCACACAACAAGTGTGAATACAAGAGCTAAAACTAATGCTACCATATTAATAAATACGGGTCCCTTTTTAAACGATTTTTCCTCAATTATTTGTAATATCCTCTCAGACGAGCTATAACTGACCGCAGATACTACTACTGTAACTAAACCTATAGCTACTTCAGATGGCACTATGGATAGATTCACCAACCAGGGCAACCAAATACCAGCAGTTCCAAGTAACAAATAAAACACTATAAAAAATACAATCTTCATTTTCATTGTTGAACCCTTTCTTTCCAATATTGTACAACATCAAACACAGCAGTCCTAGGATATTCTTTGATATTTGAAACTGCTTGGCCGTTATTAAGGTTTTCAAGATTTCGAATAGCCGTTGTGCCATCCTTTTGCGTTAAACCAAGAAACTTATTGATAGCTTTGATATTAGCCATGTCGTTAATAGGCAGCAAAAAAGCAGTTTCACATTCTTGTGAAAAATCAAAGTTAGACGTGTTATATTCAGCTATACCTTGCGATAGTAGAAACACAGAAACGCCAAAGGAACGCATTTTGCGTAAAACAACTTCCAATATTTCCAATGATTTTTTCTCGCGGAACAAATCATGTGCTTCATCTATCATCAGCACATAACGCATTTCTCTATAATCACCATTCACATCAGTATTTCCCATGTTTGAAAACACATTGAAGATATAATTGATTATCAAAAACACAGATGTGAAGCGTACCGTGTTATCCAGTTCTCCAGATAGCGATAAATAATAATTGTTGTTCAAAAAGGTGCTAGGATTGTTGACTTTTGGAGCAAACAGTTCGTATTCGCTCAATCGTCCCATTATTTCAGTTAAAGAATCTGGTTTGCCTTCATTCTCCATAATAATATCATAGACCTCTTTCAATGACGGATAATCACCGCTTGTCTGACGATTAAACGCTTCTTGAACTGCGTCTTTTAGGGTTTGTTGTTGCACTTTGCCTATATTGGAGTATTTTGCAATAATATCAACAAACTTGTTGATGCCCACCAACTTATTCGTTTTGTTGATATTATCAATAAAGGATAGCGGATTGATAGGAAATGGATTGTCTGGGGCATTAATACAAGTTGTGTGGGTTGTTGTAAAGAAGTCATCCATTTTCCTCCTATCCTCTTGGGAGATGCCCTTGAAATCAAGGAACAAGAAATTAACCTGTCCTTGTGTTTTAATAGTCAATTGACGCAAAAACTCTAATGCAAATTGTGATTTTCCAGAACCCGATTTTCCTGCAACTGCAATATGCTGATTGTTATATAGTTTTGTGTTATTAAAACAGAATGTTACAGGTTCTTGCGTATTGGGATTATAACCAATTTTGATGTCAATGGCTCCAGTAAACGATGTTTTTGTAATGTGTTGATTGTTATTCTTGACCGCATCAAGCGAAACAGGAGCGTCTTCGATGGCATCTATTCCCTTGCCCAAATTCTCAACCAAGAAATCAAAAAAGGTGTATTGCTGTCGGTTCTGGAACAGATAATAGATACTTTCCAGACCATGGTCAATATGAAGTTTTACATAATTACGTACCAACTCGCTGTTTTTATTGATTCCGTATGCTTGGCAAATAAGTGCTACATAAAAATCACGATAAGATGAATCAAATAGAATGTTCTCTTTATACTCTTTACCTTGCGAATCGTACTTATTGAATTCCTGCTCCGTAAATCGTTTACCGGTGGATAAAGAATAACCAAGAGCCAAACGAGCAATGATGTTTTCTTTTACATTGCCAGGAAGCTTCTGGGTAAGAAAAGAAACTATTTCTTGGTTCGCTTTCGAAGTTCTTATATTGATTGGCAACATCGTAAAATCCTTTCTTTAGTTTAGTGTCTCTTTGTACTTCTCAAATAATTCGCATGGCATAATCTTCTCAAAATGTGAACCTTCGCGCTCATTGAATATGAGATAGGCTTGATTTACTTTGTCTTCAATAAGTGAATACTCATCTTCTGTCAATTCTTTAAGCAACAATGGGAAGAAAACAACTTGCCTTGACACAGAAGGATAGAATTTCGTAAGAATGTTTTTCGCATGTGTAGGATCTAACTTCTGCATAGGGCTGTCGATGAATACGGGGAATTCAATTTCCGTTTCTTCCACAAGTGCGCCCAATATTGCTGAAGCAAAGAGTTGTTTTTCGCCCATTGACAAATTGCCTTTATCTATTTTCTTGTCGTTGGCATCATATAGGTTAATATCCACGTCCTCACCATTGCCTTGAATATCAACAATTACTTTATGAACAAAATCGGACTTGTGCATAAAAGCTTTAAGTTTTTCTTCAAGTTTGTTTTCCAACGCTTTCTTTTTCTCCGCTTTGAAGCGTTGCAAGAATCGTTGAATGGTCTGAATTAAATGCGTTGCTTCATCATCAAGTGCCTTGTTCTTGGTGGAAACGTCTATTTTCTTTGTCAGTATTTCTTTCTTTTGTCTTGCCGCTTTGATACTTTCTTTAAGTTGTTCCTTCCTTTCATTCAATCGTCCAATTTCCTCTGAAATTCGGTTTATTTCATTGTCCAAATCATTTTTCTTTTTGCGCAATTCCTGAATATATTCGCTTTCGGCGTTTTTCTCTGCATCTCGAATTTCCCTTTTGATTGATTGTAAATCAGCATTTGCTTTAGAATATTTGTTGTACAGATTCTCAAATGCTGTTTTGCATTCTTTTATTTTTGTAACAAGGTCAGAAAAGTCATTCGTTTGGATGTCAGAAAAATCATGAAGGACAACAAAATCTTTGTATTTTTCCACATCGAAATCGTTGTAAAAGTATTTCAGAATCAATTTCTTAACTTCTTCTTCGTAAAACTTATGGATTTTTCTGTCTATTGTGCCGCTATAGTTGTAGCGCGCCTCGTCTAAATCGTTCAATATAACATCCGTTTTTTCTTCAACCCCCTCTAATTGCAACTTATTTTGCTTGAAAGCCTTTTCTTCATTCAGTTGTTGGACTGTTTCTGAAACAATACTACCCGCAAGCCCAAAGGGAATATAACTGTACAATTCTTTCAATCCTTCTTGTGCCTCGTTTACTTCTGTTTGCAATTTATCTCGTTTGGCTTCAATCTCATGCAAACGCTCTGGACTCATTAGATCACCTTCACGAATCAATTTTTCCTGCAACTGATTGAAGTCGTATTTGAGTTCGGATTGTTTGGTTTGATTATCTGATACTTTCTCATCAATGTCTTCAATGCTGTTCTCTGCTTTATCTATTTCAGCAATAAGGTCTATTAATTCTTGCCTGTCTTTCGGTTTTGCCGAGTCTTTTCGATAATTGTCTTGCAGTTTTTCCAGTTCTTTCTTTAAATCATCGTACTTTTGGATGCCAAGAACTTGTGAATAGGCTTTGCTTAATTCTTTTCGTTGGTCTGGCGTGTTGATTTCTGCAAAGGACACTATTTTTTCTGCATCGAAGAAAAAGAACTTTGCGATTTCAATAGGAAGAATGTAATCGCGAATAAACATTTCCTCCTCTTGACGGTCTCCGAACAAGTCGCTTTCTCTATTGTCTATGAGTATTGACAATTCATCATCAGTATTTGTTGCGCTGTCATATGAACGAGTAATGGTTATCTCTGTGCAGGTAGTATCAGGTATCTCAACGTCAGTAAAAGTAACCGATACAGAAAACTTTGTTTCTCCAGCACGTTGCGCCTCATTGTTCAGACTGCCGCTAATATAACGAGAATAACCGCCTTTTTCGGAAATTTCCTTCTTGTAAAGTTCATCGACATTCTCCATCTGTTTGCCATAGAGACACCAAACTAACGACATTAGAAAAGTTGTCTTTCCAAAGCCATTATGACCGCTAACGATAATAATGTTCTTCTCGTTAGTTGGAGCAATGTCAATTTTATTAACTCCTCGATAAATGCGGAAGTTGTTTAGTTCTATGCTTTTGATAATCATTGCTGCTTCTTGTTTACAAATTCCTTAATTCGAGTTTCAATTTCACTTGGCAGTCCACGACGACGCTTCATAAGAGATTTGCTTCTTTGCAAAAGAAGTAATTGCTCTATGAGTTCCCCTTCTTCTGGGTCGTCTTTGCAGATTTCGCGCATCAAGTCCGCTTCCAATTTGTTTTTGCTGTTCTCTTCCATGATAAGAGATGTATTATAGATTGAGTTATATATTTCTGATACTGAATATCCAAAGTTGAAATCACGATACCAATTGACTTGGATAGCAATTAGTTCTTGATCGGAGATGAGTTTTATTTTCGGGTCATGTTCTTGCAGGTCTTTTTGAACTTGCAAAAGACATTTGAGCGTTTCTGCTCTGTATTTGAAAATGTATGGTCCCATATCGTTTACTGCTCGCCGTCCATCTCGGCGCAGTGGCATACGGTTAGCTATGATATTGCGCTCATTGTCAAGTTGCAGTCGAAAATCATAGAGCGGTTGCATCCAGTCACGACCTTTCTCAATCAACGAACGCATAGATTTGTCATCTTTAACCACCGTACAAACCCAACAGCCAAAACGACTTTGTCCACAAGAACCATGACTTTTGTCAGTGACTACCGTGGGGCATTCATAGTCATCCGCACTGGCATCCAAATAGATGTTAAAGAGCACTTTGTTGTCAAATCCCCAAGGACAAGGTATCGCATTGATAATATACCATACTTCTTCCAACATCAATTCCTTAATTGGAGCATAGACATATGTGTTATGCAAAAGTGTATGATGAGTCAAACGTTCACCATGTCTTTCGTGTTTTTTGATAGACCTGGCTCTCGTTGCACTTTCCGCTTTTCTAGTTCCAATCAGAATGATAGCTTCCCCACATTCATCCACTTGCTCTGTAATAAAACGTGCTGTTGGTTTAATCTTCATCTTGTCAGTACACCAACGAAAAGCATTATTAGGTACTGGATAACCTTTGCCTATTACATTGACCCAAAAAGAATCTTCCAACTTTGGAATAGTCTTTCGTACAATAATAGGCAAATCTTGTTCCATCGCTGCATGTTCTATTTGACGTAAGACGTCATCAACATAATTTGAGATGATTGGATTCTCAACTAATGTGTCGTTGCATACTACATATACCGGCCTTCGTAGTTGGAAAGGAGCAGGTGTTGTTTCTTTGATTTTCTTGAGAGCAAGCCAAACCAACGTAAGCAACACCGTAGAATCTTTACCACCACTAAACCCAATAATCCACGGGCGAAATGTGGTGTCGGCATACAGGTATTGGTCAAGTATTTCGTCAACAATATATTCTATTCGTGGGTTTTTCATCAAGGCATTTTAGTTAATACTTCGTTTGGCAAAAGTAAATAATTCAGGTCTAATTGACAAATAGCAAAATGATTTATTTGAAAACACCTCAAAAGGCAACGGCACTGCGGTGTTATCCAATTCCTTGGAGCGCACGTCAACTGGACGTGAGCTTTTCCCAATCTTCACCCAATCCTCCTTGAAACTGGGATTGGTCAGAATATACACATAGCCAGTGTTGCCAGTATTCGGCATGGCTTGATGTTGGTTCATTTGTATCTAAGCTTTAAACAGCTTTCAAAGATACAAAATTCCCACGAAATTTCAACTGTGTTTTTGAAACATTTCGCCTGATAATGATACTTTTAGGTTTAAAATATGTTAATCAATTAATATTTTATAATTAATTAAATTACCATCATCATTTGAAAAATAAAATTTTATATATATTTGCAAAAACAACATTTTTAATAAATAAACATAATATGTTATGAATAATGATCTTGAAATGAATATGATAGCCTCTTTCGACAATCTATGCAACACGGTGATAGGATGGTTATAATATGGCAATGGGATAATAATATAGACGCATACATACAACATTATTATGGCTAAGCAAAGCAAGAACAAAGTCAAGCTCAATAAGAAATACAAAAGCATCGGGATAATACCCATTTCAGCACTCAATAAGATAAGTGAATTCATGAATTTACCAGTAGCGGTTCAAGATATTAGATCAAATACCAATAGCATGGTCAAACATAACCATCAGCATATAGATGAGTTGGAAAAGCAATTGAATCAATTGGGTATTACCAAAGAAGGTTATGCCGAATTTGTAGCCCAAAACTATAACCAAATTCGATTGGGTAACAAACCATTATCACTGGTATTAGCGGTATTATTGGAGAACATCAACCATATTGCAGCAATACACCTTTACTTCAACAAAAATGAGAACTTCTGGTTGGTTACTACCGTTCACGCCATTAAACTTAATGATCTGGAGAAAATTCCGCTTATTTGGGAAAGGAAATGAAAAAAGGGGCACAAATTGTAACCCCTTTCTTTTTCTTGCAGTCGCCCCTGCTGCGAGACTGCTTGCCTCAGCCTGTCTGTTAGCTGCCACCACGCAATCGGTGGGCAAGATGCGGAGGCCTGGGCGAATTCAGACACTGCAAAGATACAACTATTTTTTCTTCCCGCAAGGCGTTTTTTAAAAACAAGGAATCAAAGAAAACTTTCTATCAATCCCTCACAGCCTTCCAACACATCCCTCCATGTGGCCTCGAAATTCCCTGTGTACCATGGATCCGCCACCTCTCCAGGACGATCCGTGTAGTCCATCAGGAGCCTGATCTTATGCTCGGTGTCCTCCCCTAACAGTTTCATTTCGAAAGACGATTTAAGCGCATGACCTTCACTGGACGGTCGCTGCCAACTTGGAGCTGGCTGCAGTAGTTGATCTCACCCGTGTCGCGGAAGCCGCATTTTTCCATCACACGACCCGAGGCGGGATTGTCAGGGAAAAAGTCGCTCCAAAGGGTCTGGAAGCCCTTCTCGTTGAAACAATGGTCAATCAGCTTTCGCAACGCCTCGGTGCAGATGCCCTTGTTCCAATAGGGCCGCGCTATCCAGTAGCCCGCTTCGGCATCGTTCTCACCTATCTTGATATTGCTCTCGCCATAGACGAAATAGCCGATGCAGCCTATAGGTTCGCCAGTCTCTTTGAGCTCGATGGCCCACATGTGGTCGCCGCCAAAGATAGTACGTATAATCTCGCGGCTCTCCTCCACGCTCTTGTGAGGCGGCCAGCCGGCACGAGGACCCACTTCAGGGTCGCTGGCATATTTGTATAGCGCTTCCGCGTCACTCTCCATCCAAGGACGAAGAAGCAGGCGATCGGTCTCCATCAGGAGTTTCGCTTTCGCGGCAAAAGGCGGCAGTTGCGCTTCGTTGAAGGCCATTCTCTTCTTGGGAAAGGTCTTTTCGTAGGTCTCGAAGGCCTCAGGATGCTCATCGGCGACGAAATAGCCCTTGGGCGGACAGTAGGTGCCCTCACGGTTGCCCCAATAGTTAGGGATAAGCTCCTGGGCGAGGAAGAACGGCACTTCTTCGTCGCGCGGCATGTCGTGATAATGGATGCGGAGCTTGTGAGCGAGGTCAAAACCTGCGTGGCGGTAGAAGTCGATGTTGCCTTCCATGCAGAGCAAGCCGACGCCCATCGCTTTGGCTTTTTCAAGCGCATAATTCAGCAGCTTCAACCCATAGCCCTTGCGCTTGTAGTCAGGATGGATGCTGATGGGACCGAAGGTCCAGGAGGGGAAAGCCCCACCCCTTTCCCCTCCCTCGAGTGGAGGGGGATCAAGGACGATCTCAGCCTTTGAAAACATCACATGGCCGATGATTTTCCCGTCCTCTTCCATCACGAAATCTAATTCAGGGATAAAATCGGGGTTGTATCTATATTGGTTGAGCACATAATGTTCGGTGCATCCTGGACGATAGACGTTCCAGAACGCCTCACGCGTGAGGTTTTCCACCTCGTGCCAGTCTTGGGGTTGTTCTAATCGGATATTCATGGTTTGATACTATTTCGCATTGTTCGCGAGGATTTGCAAAAGTACGAAATATAATCAGCAAAACGGGTTTTTTGGGGGGTGAGTTTTTGTCAATGAGTGGAACGTTTTGACGTTATTGAGGTTGCGGTTAATAAAAAAAAATATAACTTTGCACTGTGAATAAAAAGAATGGTCATGGAAGATTTAGTATTGACAATTCCTACTAAGGACTTTGGTTTCCTTGAACAACTGGCTTCAAGGATGGGTTGGACCGTTCGCACTCGTCGCGAACTGCTCGAACGTTTCATCGCATCGTGCCCCAAGGAACCCTTGATGACCGATGAGGAAATCCAAGCTGAAGTTAACGCTGTACGCTACGGGAAATGAAGGTTTTGTTCGATACCAACCTATGGATTTCATTCATGATAGGCAAACGTCTATCAACGCTTACCGATGTACTTTGCCGCAGTGATGTTGAAGTTTACGTTAGTGAACAACTTCTTAATGAAATCCGCGCCGTTATTGCCCGCCCGAAGTTCGACCACCTAATCTCCACCGAGACTCGCTACAATTTCTTCGAGATGGTGTATAACGTATGCCACATGAGCAACATTAATGTTGAAGCTGTTACTCCCATACGCGACATCAAGGATGTCTATCTACTATCAATGGCTGAAAGCGTTCCTGTGGACTACATTGTGAGTGGCGATAAAGATCTCACCGTTCTTCACGAACACGCTGGTATTCCTATTCTGAAATACTCAGAACTGCTTGCTATTCTTGATGTGAAAATGTGATCCTAGGGTGTTGCCCTGGGCTATTAAGCTGAAACCCCTTCGGGGTTCCCCTACCATTTAATAGAAAAAGGGCCACCATTTCTGGTAGCCCCAATCTCAATAAAACTAGTGATCGTCTTATTTTTCGATTTCCTTCTTCAAGCGCTCAGTGAGCATCGGAACGATCTTGTGGAGATCACCCACGATACCGAGGTCAGCGACGCTGAAGATCGGTGCAAACTTATCCTTGTTGATGGCAATGATGAAGTCGGACTCTTCCATACCAGCCAAGTGCTGGATGGCGCCGCTGATACCGCATGCCATGTAGAGGTTCGGGCGGACGGTCTTACCGGTCTGTCCCACCTGACGGTCGTGAGGCATCACGCCGTTGTCAACCATGGCACGTGATGATGACACCACGCCGCCGATGACGTCGGCCAAAGCCTGGAGCTTGTCGAAACCTTCGCGGTTCTGGACGCCACGGCCACCGGAAACCAAAATCTTGGCATCGGCGATATCGACCACGGTCTTGTCTTCCTTGATGGTCTCAATGAGTTTCACCTTGAACTTGGTGGTGTCGAACTGAGGAGTGAACATGGTGACTACACCTTGACGGCCTTCTTCACGTTGACGCTTCTGCATCACGCCGGGACGCACGGTTGACATCTGCGGACGGTTGTTCGGGCAGATGATGGTAGCCATCAGGTTGCCACCGAAAGCGGGACGGGTCATGCGGAACTGCAGCTCGTTGTTGCTCTTTTCGTCAGCAACCACTTCGAGCTTGGTGCAGTCAGCCGTCAGACCGGTCTTCAGACGGGCGGCGATACGCGGAGCCATATCACGGCCGATGGTGGTGGCACCATACAGCACGATATTAGGCTTGCGCTCCTTGATGATCTGGTCAACCACCTGTGAGTACTGCTCGCTCAAGTAGTCCTTCAGTTCGGGAACATCAGCCACGATGACTTCGTCAGCACCGAATTCAATCAACTTCTGGGCTTGGTCTTTCACATTGTAACCCAGCAACATAGCCACGACCTTCTCGCCGAGGGCGTCAGCGAGGTCGCGTGCCTTTCCTAAAAGTTCGAAAGCAACGGATTGGATGTTACCTTCACGCTGTTCTGCGAAAACGAATACGTTCTTATAATCTTTCAATTCCATGGCTGTGACTTTTAGATGATGTGTTTTTCCTTTAACTTATTGACGATCAGCTCAACGGCTTCTTCTTCGCTCACCTCGTGAACCTCGCCCGGGGCCTTCATGGCCTTCGGGAAGCTCTGGAACACTTTGGTGGGAGAACCGCTCAGTCCGAGCTTGGTCTCATCGTAGTCGATCTTATCGGCACCCCAGACCTCCACCTCGCGGTTGTAGGCCTCGACGATGCCGCTGACGGTCATGTAACGTGGCTCAAATGCAGAAGCCAGCACGGTTAACAGGCATTTGCCTTCCACTTCGAGAACCTGGATGCTGTCCTCGTTTTCTTTGTGGACTTGCAGGTTGCCATTGGGCAACAGCTTGGCGTCGCAAACGTAGGTGATCTGAGGCAGACCGAGGTGTTCGGCCATCTCAGGACCCACCTGAGCGGTGTCACCATCGATAGCCTGACGGCCAGCGATGATGAGGTCATAGTCCAACGTACGGCAGAGACCGGCGATGGCATACGAAGTAGCCAAGGTGTCGGAGCCTGCGAACTTACGGTCGGAGAGCAGGATGGCACGGTCGGCGCCCATGGCGAAAGCTTCGCGCATGATGACATCGGCTTGCGGAGGACCCATCGAAACGACGGTGACGTTGGCGCCAAACTGGTCTTTCAGGCGAAGAGCGAGTTCGAGACCGCCCTTGTCGTCAGGGTTCATGATGCTCGGCACGCCGTCGCGGATCAAGGTGCCCTTTACCGGATCGATCTTGATTTCAGTGGTATCCGGAACTTGTTTGATACAAACGATAATATTCATACTGCTTCCCTCCTATTATTTTTTGAACAATTGACCTGCGATAACCATACGCTGCACTTCTGATGTACCTTCGTAGATTTCAGTGATCTTGGCATCACGCATCATACGTTCAACAGGATACTCACGAGTATAACCATATCCACCATGGAACTGGACAGCCTTGGTAGTCACTTCCATAGCGGTTTCAGCGGCAAACAACTTGGCCATAGCGGCATCCACCGAATACGGCATTCCGTTGTCTTTCTTCCAAGCGGCGCTGCGGACCAGCAGACGAGCGGCCTCGACCTTGGTCTTGAGGTCGGCCATCTGGAATTGGGTGTTCTGGAACTGGGCGATGGCCTTGCCAAACTGCTTGCGTTCCTTGGTATATTTCACGGTCTCATCCATAGCACCTTGAGCGATACCCAGGGCTTGAGAAGCGATACCGATACGGCCGCCATCCAAGGTCTTCATGGCAATGGTGAAGCCCTTGCCAAGAGGTCCGAGGAGGTTTTCCTTCGGCACTTCGCAGTTTTCGAAGATCAACTCGCAGGTAGCGCTGCCGCGGATACCCATCTTGAGTTCCTTCTTACCGATGCTGAAGCCCTTCATGCCCTTCTCCACGATGAAGGCGGAGATTCCCTTGGTGCCCTTTGACTTGTCGGTCATAGCCATGACGATGAACACGTTGGCGTAGGAGGCGTTGGTGATGAAGATCTTGGTTCCGTTAAGGATCCACTTGTCGCCAGCATCAACGGCTGTGGTCTGCTGCATGGCGGCGTCGGTACCGGCATTGGGTTCGGTCAGGCCGAAAGCGCCGATCCATTCACCTGAAGCCAACTTGGGCAGGTATTTCATTTTCTGTTCCTCGGTGCCGTTCTCCAGGATGGGAGCCATGCACAGTGAGGTGTGGGCCGAGACGATGACGCCGGTGGTGGCGCACACTCTCGAGAGCTCTTCGACCGCCATGATGTACATCTGGACGGTGCCGCCCTGTCCACCGTATTGCTTCGGGATCGGGATACCCATGATACCGAGCTTGCCCATCTTCTGGACAGTCTCCATCGGGAAACGTTCCTGATCATCGACTTCGGCGGCCAAAGGCTTTACTTCGTTCTCAGCAAACGATCTGATCATTTGCAGGAACA
>Ga0310690_10002671_pt1 | contig 28516 bp, 34 predicted proteins | sample AusTroGonzalo_MG_2_FD_207661 | JGI IMG/M metagenome (GOLD analysis project Ga0310690, IMG submission 207661) | Bovine rumen microbial communities from tropical cattle in Woodstock, Queensland, Australia - Gonzalo_04 (v2) (version 2) | ecosystem: Host-associated > Mammals > Digestive system >...
TTAAGTTTTCTGTTTATTCAGATGATGACGAACTTGTATTTGAAGCCGTTTATGATTATGCAGATGTAGATCCAGATGCGATTTATGATTCCGCAGTTGATATGGCAGAATTATCCTTATCCCAGCAGTATGAACTTTCGGATAAGGTCATCTCTGAGATCCGTAATGAACTCCCGGACTAACTAAATATCTAAATCGTTTTTATGGATAGTAGCCTACTGGTTAAGGTAGGCTATTTTTATTTTGTAATCGTTATTATATCTGAGGGGGTTACTGTTTATGATAAACCAGATATTTATAGACCGGTTAAGAACCGCTATGAACGCACAAAATATGTCCGGATCTGAACTTGCTTTGCGGTGTGGTCTGAACAAGAGTGCTATCTGCCGCTATCTGAACGGGAAGATAAACCCTAAATTAAGTGCTATTGATTTAATGGCACAAGCCCTTGGAGTATCTTCAACATGGTTGCTGGGCTACGATACTGATATGAAACTGACTGAGATACCGCCGTTGCCGAAAAGAGAATATAACCCGATAGATTATAATAAACTCTCCCCGGTAAATAAGATCAAGATCAAAGCATACTATCAGGCTCTTTTAGATACCCAAACCAAAAATTCTTGAATTATTTCGGAATTTTAACGAATTAGGTGTTGTAATTGTATCTATTTATATTATAATTAAGATATAAATATGCCTACGCATACACCACATCAATAGACCAAGAGGTTAAGGAGTATCGTATGAAAGAGTATAAAATCGAAGTAAAGTCTTACATGATGCAGAAGTCCAGCCCGGATTTCGATTTCATGGCAAAGTGGAATGAGGATAACCCCATGCCACTTAAAGTTATGTATGGGGTAAAACTCCAAGAAACTAAGGGCATGGTTCGTATGAGGCTCCATGGCGATATTAAGCAGAAGATCACGCATTGTTGTATGGTCTGCGGCAGGGAGTTAAAGAACCCCGTTTCCCAGTATTTCGGTGTCGGTCCGGAGTGTGGTGGTCATGGTTATAGCCACCCGTTTGCATCTGATGAAGAACTTAAAAAGGCAGTAGCCGCTTATCGTGAAAAGTTGGTCAACACGGTCTGGGAAGGCTGGATCATCAAAAAGGCTATCGAGTTCATAGATGATGACGGTGATTACAACAAGAAGTTGGCTGAGATGCCTATTGACGGTTCCGGTACAACGACTACTAATAAGGTTGCTACCAACATCATCAAGGCAAGAATTGATAAGCCGGTCAGGGGTACGGATGACTACTCCGTATTCTTATCGTTTAAGTATAATGCGGAAGTCAAAGATACTATCAAGGATCTTTCGGTTCACATCTGGAATAACGATACTAAGGAGTGGGAGATCGAGTATAAGGACTTTGAGGCTCTTAAACTTAGATTACCTGACTTTAAGTTTGAGATTTCTAATGAAGAAATTATCCCGGAGAAGATAAATATCTCCAAGAGTTTTAATCCTAAAACAAAGCCTATGGCACATCAGGTAGAGGGTGTCCGTTATGGTATAGATCATAACCGCTGGCTCCTTGCTGACGATCAGGGTTTAGGTAAAACCAAGCAGATTATCGACTTGGCTATTATCCGCAAGAACGAGCAGGGCTTTAAGCATTGTCTTATCGTATGCGGTGTCAATTCCTTAAAGTGGAACTGGCTGGAAGAAATCAAAAAGCACTCTGACGAGAACGGCTGGATCTTAGGTATGTATCGCAAGAACTCTAAGACTACTAACCAGACTTGGGGTATCGGTTCTAATCAGGATAAGTTAGATGACCTTATGAAGTTGGGTAATGATCCTCACCTCGATAGCCACTACTTCCTTATTACGAATATCGAATCTCTTAGGAACGAGGCAATAGCCAACAAACTTAGTGAACTTTGCGAAAACGGTACTATCGGTATGGTAGCAGTTGACGAGATCCACCGTTGCAAGAACCTCAGAACCCAGCAGGGCGAAGGTTTACTGCAACTTCAACCTACGGTTCGTGTCGCTATGACCGGTACACCTTTAATGAATACTCCGTTAGATCTTTATGCTATCCTCAAATGGCTCGGCTATGAAAGATATAGTTTCTGGTCTTATAAGAACTACTTCTGTAACACAGACGAGTGGGGTAAGGTTATCGGATATAAGAATATCGACCAACTCAGAAATCAGTTAAGTTCGATAATGCTCCGCAGAACAAAGGGTGAAGTTCTGGATCTGCCCGAAAAGATTTACATCAATGAGTATGTAGATCTTACAGACGAGCAGAGAAACCTTTACAACAAGGTTATAGAAAATGCTATGTATAATGATGATCCTGATGAAGATGAAAAAGAGTGCATACTTGCTACTTATCTTAAACTTCGTCAGGTTTCCGGTGGTATCGGACAGTTTAGCACTATCAAGAAGAACCCTAAAATGGATCGCCTTGAACAGTTAGTCGAAGATGCAGTTTACTCCGGCACTAAGGTTATCGTATATAGCAACTGGGTAGAAGGACTTAAACCGGCTATCGAGAGATTACAGAGATATAACCCCGTAGTTATAACCGGAGAAACCAAAGATGCAGACCGTCAGGCTATCGTAAATAGGTTCCAGTCAGATGATAGTGTCAAGGTTATTATCGGAACTATCGGTGCTATGGGTACTGGTTTAACCCTTACCGCCGCTACTGAGGTTATCTTCCTTGATGAACCTTGGACTAATGCTACTAAGGAGCAGGCTTGCGATAGAGCACACCGTATCGGTACGACCTCTGCGGTAACGATCCATACTCTGATTTCCTACGGCACTTATGATGAAGATGTTCATGGTATAGTTCTCGGCAAGAAAGTTATATCTCAGGACATAGTAGAGAAGAAGGATCTGGCTAAATTAAAACTGTAATCGTTATTATAGATAGTACCAAGAAATTCCTGAATTATTTCGGAATTTAAGTAAATTAGGTATTGTAATATATAATATTTATATTATAATTAAGATATAGTTATGCCTAAAAACAATATCAAAAGTCCAAAAGGAGGAAATAGGCTATGTGTAAGAATAAGGTTGAACTCACTAATCAGGTGAACAAGGTTCGCAAGTTGCTGGCAGAAAAGAAGAAACTCGAAGCCCAGATCAAGGACATTAAAGAGGACATTACTGAGTATGTACTTGCTAAGGGTGTTCCGGGCGGCAAGAACAACACATCTCGTATCGTTTACGGTGAGGACTTCAAGGTGTCCTATCTCACAAGTGTAGAGCACCCTCTTGATACCGATAAGGTCAAGGCTTTTCTGGGTGATAGACTTCCGGAGTTCCAGACCGAGAAGATCAGCAACAAACTCGATATTCGCTAAGGGGGTGCAGAGCCATGATGAATCCTATCCATTTAACCGAACTTTTCAACGCACAGTTTACCGGACAGAAGATCTGTCCGGATATTCTGTTTTCCAAGATAGTCAATGTCAATACGGCATTGGAAGTCATTAAGACAGAGCATCTGCCTATCAGATTTTCTTTTGGAACTCCTAATGATGATGAAACCTCTCTTAATGACTGGAAGGAGATCCGTTGCGTTACTCTTGATGACATGACGGATGCTGAGATTTCCAAGCAGTACAAGGTCTATGAGGTCTGGTATGACGGAGATGACGGTTGTATCGAAGTTATGTTGGAGGTGGAGTAATATGTTTCCTGAGCATAATGTAACACCTATATCGGGCATAACCGATAAGGACAACCAAGATGATCCTAAGGTCATTAAGTTGGCTAAGTTGATCCTTATCCTTGCGGATAAAGACACTCCTATTGAAGATAAGTTCGGTTGCCTTAGACTGGCAATTCTCCATGAAACCGTATCTCAGGAAGATGCCGTTTATCTCTGGGCTAATCTCGCTGAACTTGAAGATTTTATATAAGGGGGTACTGCCATGGGTTATGAATCAAGACTTTATGTTGTGAACAAGTGGAAGAATATCCCCAGTTCCAACGAGAATTATATCTATGCTGAGATTCTGGCTATGCTGAATATGAGTAAGTGTGGTATTCACCGTCAGGACTTTCGTACCACAGATTGTGCTATTTATGCAGATGACGGAAACACTTTGATAACTGAGGACTGCTATGGCGATACTCTGGGTGAGTTGACGATTCCTGAGGCTATTAAACTTATCGAGAAACATCAGGAGATGTGTCCGGCACATAGGCGGTGGAAACCATGCTTAGATCTTTTAATGAGTTTTGACGAAACTGATTGGGATCAATTAGTAGTTCTTCATTACGGATATTGAGGAGGTAATAAAATGGGTAATAGAGCAGTTATAACAACTCGTGAGAATTTCGAGAACCATGGTGTAGGTGTTTACCTTCACTGGAACGGCGGCATGGATAGTGTCAGAGCCTTTTTGAAGTATTGTGAACTTCGTAATTTTAGATCTCCCTCTGAGGACTCCTACGGCTGGGCAAGGTTGGCTCAGGTCCTCTGTAATTTTATGGGTGGTGATGGTTTGTCCGTTGGGGTTGATGTAGTTAGTAATCTTGACTGCGATAACTACGATAACGGTGTTTACATTATTGATGGCTGGGATATTGTAGGTCGTGAGTATCATACCGGAGCCGAGCAGGACGAGTATGGTCTGGACGAAATGCTTGTAGCCATAGATACTACACAACCGGAGAATCAGCAGATGGGTAAGGATAACATCAACAAATATATTCAGGCTGATACCGAATAACCTTTATTAAGGTTAAAGATAGTCTGGGGGATAGAACTATGATACCGATAGAATATCAGTCTTATCACGATATATTTGAACGGAAGATGAAACAATGTAAGTCCAAAAAGGACTACAAGAAACTCTGCAAGGAGATGATCTTCCAGTTCGGTGTAATTGATAAGATAGACGAAAACCAGTATAAGGTATTTTCCTCTCTGATCGGATCTGATAACTATCTTAGAGGAATGTCATCTGCAATAAAGATGTACCTTTTAGAAAAACAAGGAGTAACATTTGATTTAGTTCCTAATGAGGAAGATTTTCACGATTTAGACATTTGACGGGTTCCATTGTTATTTTTCCTGCGTAAATACCCTCTCGGTTTTGCTCTCACCGAGGGGGTGTTTACATTTGCAATAACCTTTTATATTATCGGAACTAAATCGCTACTTGAAAGACTTTTTCACTTGGCGATAGGCACAACTAAATATACCGAAATACCAAATCACTAAACACTTTTTAGGAGGAAATTAAATGGCTATTTCAGAAAAAATCGAACTGTTGGGTAAAGGTCTGTATAAGGATATTCCAGATGTAATCACTCTGAAAAGTATTCCTACGGCATCTGAACTTGATTATGTAGGCGGCGAGGACTTTCAGGCTACTATGCTGGATAACATTCTCCCCAAAGCCGTAGAGGAAAAGATCAATTTCAGACAACTTCTTGAAATCGACTTTCAATGGATTTGCAGATGTTTGAGAATACTTAACTATGGTCCTTACATTACAACCAACGCAATTTATTGCCCGGACTGTGATGCTATCTCTCATGGAGAGTATCAGGTAGATTTAAGGACTATCGAAGTTAAGACACTTCCAGAGGGGTTCACAAACTCCATAACAATTACAAAAGACGAGTTCATAGACTTTGACGGTGATATTGTTATTCAACTCCCGACAATTCAGGACATGATTAACGCAGTCAAAGATCCTATGTTTTTAGATAGCAACGGAGATGTAAATCTCGGACTTGCAAGACTTTGTTACATGATTAAGTCAATTAAGGGTAATACCAAACTGGCATCACCGGAGATTAAGTTCACGATCCAAAATCAGTTATCATCTGCTGACTTCTTGATCTTAAAAACCAGAGCAAATGAATTAACCGATTATGGTCTTAGAGCCGGTGGTAAAACAATATGTCCGAAGTGTCATAGCAAGGAGGCGGCTTATGTAGCACTTGTTGATGACCGATTTTTTCGCCCGTCCGTGGGAAATCTCCGGGCATGGAAGGCTGATAGAGATGCCGAAAAGTCAAGTAAACCAGCAAACGCAAATGGTGAAAGTGGGAGAAGAATGGAAATCTTTCCACCAAATGCGACAAATGCGGTACGAGAGAATAATTGAAGAAACCATTTACATAGCGAGGGCATCTGAGGGAGCAATTAGTGCAGACTGGGTAATGGAACAACCGATATTCATCAGGACTAAATGCGTAGATGAACTCGATAAGGAAATGCAAGAAAGACAAAAACAGTTAAATAGTAAGAAGTAACCACATGCCAAACCAGAATAGTCAGGGTAATCAAAATCAAGATAATACGGGGTATAACCCCCTACAAAATCTGCAATATTCTAATGATGCGTTAAAGAATATTGATATGGAATTGCGGAGTGTTATTAACATACTCCAAAATAAGCCTGCAAATGCTGGTTTGACTAAACAAGCCCCTACGGAATCTCAGTCCAACTATGCTCAGTCCAAGTGGAAAACCCGTAGCCTTAGGGATCAGAACGAATACGATCCGAGAAAATACACCGGAACCGGAGATATTTATAAGGACTTTACTAATGCTTTTAAGAAACAGTTGCTTGATTCATTAGCAGGCGGCAGTTTCAAGAAGGGTATTCAGAGTGCTATGAGTACCTTTACCGAGAGATTTGGTTTGGATATTCGTAATATTCCTACCGAGGCTGGTAAAGCACTTAGTAAAAGGGTTTTTAATACCATTAGTAAGTCTAAGTTAGGTAATTGGGCTAAGGGTAAAGCCGGTAATATCGGTAATTGGGCATTAGATAAGGCTTTCGGTAAACAAGGTCAGGCTGGTGCTGAGGCTAAGCAAGGCATTTTGGATATGGTTAAAGCATTCCGAAATGGCGGTCAAGGCGGTGCAGATACCATTGGAAAAATCGGAGATATTGCTGGCAAGTACGGTGGCAAGATAGGCGGCAAGGGTGGGAAGGTCCTTACTACTATCGCAGGCAAGGCTGGTACTGGTGCGGCTGGTAAAGTCGGTGCCGGTGCTTTGGCTGGTAAGGGTGGTGCGGTTCTCGCTAAGGGTGCCGCCGCACTCGGACCTTATGCTCTGCTTATTATCGGTATCGTTTATACAATAGTTAAAGTCCTTGGTCCTGCATTAAAGGGCTTGGCTGAACTGGCTAAGGCTCTTGGCAAGTCGTTTAACCGTGAGGAAGAAATGCGTAAGAAACGCATGGAGAACGCACAGAAACGACAAGAGGCTGACATGAAGTATATTGCGGAGCAACCGTTTAAGATACTTCAAGAGGCGGCTGAAAAGTGGGCAAGTACATGGGATGCTAATCTTCGTACTATCGGTCAGACACAAGGCTACGATAAAGAATCAGTATATGCTTTATATGAGGGATATGCAGAAAGACTTAGATCAGAAGGTCTTGGATCTGTCATCAATGCAACAGATGTTGTTGATAAGTTATCATCTGTTCTTTCTACTGGTCTAAGTGGTAAAGCGGCTGAGGAATTTGCTTATATAGCATCTAAGTTAAATGCCGCTATTCCTACTCAGGACTTTTTCGGATATGCTGAAACTTATGCCTCTATTGCGGCTAATGCAATATCTCAGGGTAAATCACAAGAACAAGCACTTGCTCTGGCTAATGACGAGTTAGAGCAGTTTGCAAGTAATCTGTTATATTCAAGCCGTGAGTTGGCTGGCGGTTTCTCTACTGGCTTAAAGAATAGTGCTACATTATTCCAAAATGCTACTCAGATCGCCCAGTCTGCTAAGTCTGGTAATGCGGCTGAGATTTCCGGTACACTCACATCAGTTTCGGCTATTATCGGTGCAGTTGCCCCGGATCTTGCTGATTCATTAGTTAGTAATGTCGTTCAGGCGGCTATCGGTGGTAATAGTAGCCAGATAGTTGCACTTCGTTCACTCGCAGGCATTAACGCAAGTAACACAGAGTTCTTGCAAGCCATGGCATCTGATCCTAAGGCGGTATTTACTGAGTTATTCTCTAACCTTGCTAATATGCAAACCATGTCCCCGGACAACTATATGGAAGTTGCCGAGGGCTTGGCTGAGGTATTCGGTATTGATAAGGCGGCATTTGCCCGTGTAGATTTCAACTACCTTGCAGATGCTATCAATGCTATGCAAGTCAACTATAACTCTCTGGATCAGAACTTAGCATTATTAGAGAGTGGTCAAACTACAACATCTGCTGAGCAGTTAAAGGCTCAGGAGATTAACCGCATTGTTCTCGAAGAAGGACTTGCCTATGTAATTGATAGCGAGGCTGGTCGTATGATCCAGCAGAACATGTGGGATGAACAAAGAGCCAATGCCCTCATGGAGAACGAGTATGCGGTTAGCCTGCAAGGTGCCGCCCTGACTTTCCTTGAAGGCATTAGAAAGACCATGACTACCCTCATGAACTTCTTGAACCCTATTGGTTTTATCGCCAAGGGTGTTTCCAACATGGTCAAGACTATGAGCGAATCTGTTGGAAATGAAGAAGATCTGGCTGAGATTTTGAAGTTAGGTGCCGTTGGTGGCAATACTAAATCTTTTTATAACTTAACCACAAGGGGTACAGACTTAGGTTTAACCACATCATTAGTAGAGATGATGGGTGGTACTAAGGGTGTTGCCAGCCTTAATAAGTTAGCCGAGAATTTCAGTAAACAGACTACTCTTATAGCAAATGCTACTCAGTTTTTAACTACGGGAGTTCTTACACCTACCGGTGGTCAGTTAAACGAATTTAATGATACTATGATGAAGATTTCCAGAGGTGGTAACATAAATGCCAGCACCGGAGTTTCCGTAGCATCTCGTTATAACTGGGGTTCGGTTGGTAAGTCAGCACTTAGAGCCACGCAGTCCACTTCTATGAATACTAATACCCTTAGTGCGGTTGCGGCTAAGGCATCTACTGCGGCTACCGAACATGCTCAAAATGCTTCAAATGAGAGGTTCCAAGAGTTCTTATCAAGTGCTGAAAAGGCGGCGGCTAATAATATGTCCTACGAGAAGTGGGTTGCTACCGCTAAGAATTATGGTATTTCTGATTATTCTGATGCTCTTAGCACATACGGAAGATCAGAAGATGAAATCAAGAATTACTTCGAGGAACATGAGGCTCGTCAGGGTGCTATCCGTGAGCAAGAAATCAAAGATGACGAGAAGAATTATAGAAATGAAACCCGTGAATACTGGGGTTATCTCAGTAGTGGTAATGGTATATTCCAGACTGCTTTATGGTTGCCGTTCTTTGGTGAGGGACAGAAATACGATACTCGTATGGATGCCGTTGATACGGCTTTGTCTAATATTCAGGCTCAGATCGGTAATGCCAAGAACCATACGGTTATCGCTGGAATAGAAGAACTTAGCCGCAAGATCGGTGAGGATAAGAGAGTTACTGTAATCTCAGCCTTAGAGCAGATACATCAGGATCTTAGTTCTACATTTATTCTTGAAAGTAGCACTTTCCAGAAGTGTATGAACGGTTGGCTGAATTACTTTACATCTATAAGTAAAGTCTATGCTCCTGAGGTTAAGGGTGCTAATGCTTGGAAGAACTTAAAGAGTGCTGAAACTAATCAGCAAACTCAGGCATCACTTGCTTTGGCTAATGCTCTTGGTGAGTTTACATCAACTCAGTTGCAGGGCATGGATCCCCAGTTGCAGACTAATGTATTGCTTGGTGAAATCGTTGTTATTCTTCAAGCGATTATGCAACAGAATAACTCTCAGGCTGGTGGACTGTCGCTTATTGATACTATCAGTGCTCTTGGTCTTGGCACAACAAAGAAAACATAAATATACCTTTTATAGATAATATGGAGGACTAAAATATATGCACTTTATAACATTTCCAGTTGCATCAACTAACATATTCCCGTTAAGTAATTCCAAGCAGGGCGGTCAGTTAGTTACTGAGTTTAACTTAAAAGCAAGGGATATGGTAGCGACCAACCCCGATATTAAGTATGCAGTAGGTCCCTCATTTATCCATAGTCTTGATGATTTCAAGATTAAACTTCTCGAAGATTCAGATGTACCGGCTTATGATAAGACTAAAACTTATGATAAGGGTGATTACTGCCAGTATGAGGGTGATACCTATGTCTGTATCGTCAAGATTACTACTCCTGAACAGTTTGATCCTGAGCATTGGTTACAGACCGCTATTTCTACATCTACTCTCCAAATCGGTCCGGGTAGAGCCGTAATCAACGGACACTATGTTGAAACTCTTGCACCTATGCAAGTCGATCTTAACTTGGCTAATGCGGAGTTAAAGCAACAGTCGCAACCGGAGTTATTCGGAAATCTGTCTATCGGTATTAGGACATATTTCAGTACCGAAAACACAATGGCTGGATCTATGCTTGTAGAGAATACCGATAATATGTATGTCGGTGTTCAACTTGTTATTACTAAGTATGACGAGTTCAAGACACCTCAGGACTGCCCTGATTCAATAGATCAAGTTACTGCTGACATTAAGTTGGCAGATTTTACATTTGTAAACGGTGTAATCTCGGCACCCAGTATTGTTACTAACCCTCTGGCTACCAGATATATAGATTCTCGCAGAATTTATGACTTTGATAGTTTGCTTGATGATAAGTATGTTTCTGCTCAAAATCTCCAACCTAATGAGTTCTATACCTATGTAGGAGATCAAGGTTGGTGCAACTCTGTTGATAGCCTTATGCAGTGGGATTTCAGGAGCCAGCAAGTTAGTGTTGAGGAATATCCCCCTATTGCTAATCTTAAAAAGGCAGAATTTCGTGGAGATAGTAGCGATATTCGTGGTAATCACTATGGTAATATCCATTTGCTTATTCCACATAAGCAACCGGATCAGCCCTTTTATAATAATCGTGGCGAGGCATTATATTATCCTGCCGTTGATATGGCATTCCCTACGGCTGATTACAACAAGGGATCCTCTGGTGTTGTTACTAAGGCATATACCGATCAGATTAAATCTATCGCAACTACCCTCACCCAGTATAAGAATTTTACTCAGGGCAAGCAGATAGGCTTTATTGACTATTTGACCGTAGATGACGAGGGCAAGTATAACTATGACTTCCCGAAAGATTTATCTCATTTCAATGTCGGAGATTATCTTGTTGTTCGTGAAGATTATACGATTTCCGGTGCAGAGAGTGAGGCGGCTCCCTCAACCATGTATTTTGTACTGCCTGCTGGTGTTAATTCCATTAAGTTTGGTGGTACAACCCAGCCGCAGGGTATCAGGCTTGGTGGTCAGGTTATTTGGGAAGGTGATGGCAGTACACCCTCAGCAGAATATCCGTCAATGGAAGATCTGGCTGATATGTTTAACTACACCAGTTATAAGGGCATTGTAGATTATGACTACTTTGAACTTAGTTTCCATAATTTAGAAGATGATTCATATACATCTTATTATTATCCCGTAGCCACAAATTCCGGTGGTCCGTCATGGTCTAAGCCCGTATTACTTACGGGTGGTGTACCTCTGGCATCTGATACTCAAATCGGTGGTTTCTATAATGCTACTGATGATGACGAATATGCTGATGCTGGTTATGTTTATCTTGATGACACCGGACACCTTAAACTTCTTGACTATGAGTTACTGCGTTCTGGTACATTAGCATATCAGTTAGGTGCTGATTTTAGTGTACCTACTAACCAGACCGCAGAATATGTTCAGTCAGATCTTGACGAGCATGTAAACGCAAGGGTTGCTTTTAAGAGTATTGATCCGTTGGGTACTACACCCACAATGATAGATGTAAATATTCCTCTCCCGGCAGACGAGGAGGCAGTAATCAACATCTATAACATTGACTCTCGCTTTGGTACTGGTGTGTATATCCACTTCACTACTGAGGATAAGAGTGCAGATTATTCTAACCTTGTTATCAATGTCGTAAATTGCGAAAAGATTAGAATTGACAATTCTATTACGACATGGACTAACGGACCGGTGCTTAATATATTTAGAAGTTGTCTGTACTATGATGCGGAACTTATCAACTATGTTAGAACATGCGACTATCAGCATGGGCTTAGAGCAACATTGTTCCCGTCATATACTGATTTTACGGGCTTTGACGGTTTAACCCTCTGGTACTCTCGTTTTAGAGCAAGTGATCCTGAGTTAGTTGTAAACGGTATGGAAGTTTCACAACCTAATGTCGCTATGACTACTGAGGAAATTTCGTTCTGGAATGAAACTATTATCGGAGATAACCATTATGCTTATGCGTTAAGAAGTATCACACTCAGCAGTAGCGGTAAACTTATCGCTTGCAGTATGTATGTATCTAACGGTTCTACACATCAGCAAGTTAGCCCTGAGGACGGAACTCAGCATACGATTATCGGTGGCGATTTCATTATTCCGCAAGGCTCAGCCCTGAATTATCCGTTGGCTTGTATTGATGATTCGATTATCATCACGGGTACATATACTTCGGCATACAAGGCAACTAACGGTACAGACTGGATCGTATCTGATACTATCTTCACGGCTAAGTCGGGTACTTATGATCCTACTAAGGGTATGCAAAAGGGTACTATTGCATTTAACTCGGCTACCTATTTCGTTCCGGCAACATATACTACGGTTGACTTGATCGAGGGCTGGGAGCCTGATACTTTCCATATTTTCTATGGCGGTACAACAGTTTAATTATTGAGGGGTGTATTTATGAAACACATATTGTTAGATCCTACCCGTTTTAGAATCGTTGAGGCTTGGGATGATAACGGAGATTTTTATGTTACGGTAGAGGTCGGGACAGACCTATATGTTGATGTAAAATACCCTAACTGTGATGGTTATGACTTAATAGATATTGCGGATAAGATGTATTCTTATCCTATGTATAACACAGACGGTGGGTATGTTTATAGTGCAAATAGCGAGGGTAGGACCGTTGCGGATATTAGTGATGATGATGCTTGGCAAGTTGTATATTTCGTAGATGATGAAATTAGTAACTTCTTAGGTTAGGTGTAAATATAATGTTAGTACACGACATACTGAAAATTAAATATGTCAAACTTGGTTATATCAAGAAGAACTATCCGTATCATCTGATTTCTGATGAGGAAATGTTTAATGCGTTTATTGATCTGGGTTCCGATTTTAAGAGCAGTCTTATAGATCCCAGAGTTAGATTTTTCAATAAGTATTATCCGAATCCTTTTAATGAAACAGATATTTACTATAAGTTAAATGCCGCTGGTGATGTGGTTGCTGAATATAATCTTTATGATATGTATCAAAAGTTAAAGAGTTATATCATAACTACTATAAATTCATACTTGCAGGCACAAGGAACTTTGTCGGAGTTTGAATTACCGGACTGGATCTATACTTATATGCTCGGTGAGGTAGTTTATAATAAGTCTGAATATTTAGATATTCAAGATACTCTGGCACTGCTGGGTTGTTCTAATCTGGATAACGAGTTTACGAAAGAGGCATGTATCGCTTGCTTTGCAACAAGTTTGAATTATGTATCTACTTTGAATACGGGTTCCAGACCGGCAACGGTATTTGGTGAACCACATGTAATAAAACAATTAAGACTGGGGGCATGATATGCAATATCTGACAATAACCAAAGATATGTCATTATCAGACCTCTCCAACATTGTCGGTGAGAGAAATCTGGACTATGTGCTTAATGCAAATAGGCTTGACCGATCTGTGGATATAGGCGAAGTCTTTATGGATCGTCCGATAGAGGATATTCCGGTTGATTATCAAACTCGTATGAGTATTCTTAATCAGTTTGTCGGTTCATCTGATTTGTTTGAAAAGGCGGCTCTTGGATCTGAGAAGGACTGGCAGGCATTAGATCAATATAACTGCTTTACAGATGCTATAAGAATACCCGTTGAAATTCAATTACCTGAGGCTGAGGGTGTTCTTGGTAACTATGAAGCCGTTACGGATAAGGTTTATGCCGAGTGTATGACCTCACTTAAAAAGAGTAACAGTATTGATCCGTCAATATTTGCTGAATATAACACATCTTTTCAAGTCGGAGTTTCTGCTAAGGGTGTTTCATCTTCCGGTTCTCCGTTTGAGTGGTTTGCTATTCCGTTTGGGGAAGTTTGTCTTTGGTCCTCTTTTGAACCTAACGAGATGTTAAATTTCCCGGTTTATCCTCAAAATTTGGATGACGGTGTAAATGCCAACTATGACGAAATGCCCGAAATGCTCTATCAATATGAGCCTTGGAAAGTTTACAAGTCATCAGGACCAAGGGAGATTACTTTTGACTTCGAGTTCCATAGGGACATGTGGACGGGAGATCATAGAGATGGCGGTGCTAACGACCTTATCAGAGGTTGTCAGGCTAACTGCTATCCAAACTATGACGGTTCCTTAGTAAATGTACCTATCGTTACTATGTATATACACGGAGATAATTACATCACCGGTGTTATGACGAGTTGTAAATATAAATGGAGTGGACCTATTGGTTTAGACGGGTTCTACCTGATGTGTAATTTATCAATTACCATTGTTGAGGTATCACCTGAGAGATTAAACTACACGGCAGTTAGAAGTAAAGGACTGATCGGATAATGGACTACGGCAGAGATTTAACAATTCCATATAAAGAAATAGAGCACAACGGTATTGCATACGGTGTGTGTAAAGAATATGACCACATTTCCAGATATAGGAATCTCAGGCAAGTGGCATTTTTACCCGGTTCCGATACTACGGATAGGGTAACTTTACTGGAAACAGTAAACCCGTTTGTAACAAACACCGAGGTAGATTATTACGAGGTTGGTGTTAATGAAATCAACCGTTTAGATATAATCGCTGAAAAGAAGTTAGGATCTGCAACATACAGTTGGGTAATTGCTTATTTCAACGGTATTGAGGACGGTTACACAGTACGAGAGGGGCAGAAACTCATTATCCCCAAGAGTGTTACGGCATTACTGAATAATGGAGAGATTTTAGCCCCGATAGCGGCATTAAGATTAAATCTGGGTGAAGAATAATGTATAGACAACCATTCTGTGCATTTGAGTTGGCTGGTGTATCACTAACAGATTACGGACTTGAAATACCAAGCCCGTTTTGTTCATTATCTATATCTAATGCTCAGATCAATTCGTTTTTATCTTGGGAATTAAAGGTTATCGTTGTAGGCGATAGCCGTAGGCAGTCTAACCTTGCCGCTTTTGAAACTCTGCTATATAGTGCCTCACAAGATGCGGCTAAGTACCCTAATTCTCAGGGCATACCAGTATCATTTATGATAGGCTGGTTAAATTCTGACGGTAGTATTGCTGAGCATGTTTCCTATCAAGGTTTTACCCTGAAATGGAACACATCTACAACTGGCTTATCTATGTCATATACCGTAACGGGGTATGCGAGTATCGGTATGAAATCAGCCATGCCCGTTTACAATATTCCTGCGGTTAGCGGTGTGGTCCAGCCCTCAGCAGTAGTCGAGGGTGTATGCAAGGCACTTAAAGTAGATACTTACTACAACTTGGATATAGATCACAATGATGCCCCTACTTTGGTTAATCATGGTCCTCTTACTACGAGTTTTACTTCTTATGTCCGTGGTAACTACACGGGTGAGGATAACTACGCAGATTTTCCGGGCTTATTGAAGTTATCTAAGACATACAATGCTACAAGAGATGCCGCTGGCTTAAAGCGAGGAAATAGTTCACTTAGTACCATAATGAATAATGCTACGGTAACTCCGCTTAATAATTTCCTGAAAAAGAGTATCGTTGATAATACTCCACAATGTTCTGCGTTTTCGTTCTGGGTTGAAGAACCCACAATGACTAAAATGGGAACTGTTCATTATAAGAGTAACAGTGGGTTAGTTTCTACCCATCTGGGCGATACCCTTGAATATGGTACGGCTAATACTAACATCTTATCTTTAAGTGGCAGTTATAATGGAGTTGCTTATAACATGACTGATATGAGTTATGGCGGTGTAGGTTTTGCCGTTGACGGTAGCGGTAACACTATCGTCCAGCCTAATCAGATCACAAACAGTTGGTCATCTTCATTATCACAAGTATATCAGACCGTTAATATCATCAATGATGTTAATGCTCTTGCATCTCAGTTCTCGGCTGATTTTACTATTGAGATCCCCGGTACGGTTAAGCAATATACTGTTGCTCAGCCTATTTCATTGTTGGTTGTTGCTGGAAATACAGTTTCACCGGTTACGGGCATATACAGTATTGTATCAGTAGATCATAGGATAACTACCACATTTATAACTACTTTGAAAGTCCAAAGACTTGTTACGAGTTCTGCAAATGAAGTAGCCTCGTCCAGTAATATTACCGTGGCTAATGATCCTAACCCGTCATATATCTATTCGTCAACCAAGAACATTGTATCTACGGGTAAAGTAGATTTCGGTAAAATCTACCCTACCTATGAGGATGTATTAGTGTTATGACACCCACAATTATTTCAACATTAGTTGGGAAATCTACCAAAGATCCCTACAAGTATATCAAAAAAGGCTGGCAGGACACTAAGCCTTTTATAACTGGGTATCTGATGTTAGCCGACAATGTTTATAGTATATGTTCGGGTGTTGTATTAGATGTAGGTATAGATAATAAGACAAAGTTATACTCCGTTACCGTAGAGTATGAGTATCTGACTTGGATCAGATATTGTATGTTACAGACTTGTAATGTTAAGTTCGGTGAAGAAGTATCAATAGGCACCAAGATCGGAAAGTCCTATAAGGGTACTATGCGGTTTGAATATTGTAATAACACGGTGTCTGATTTTCCGGTCAGATTAGACGGTAGATGTTTGTATAAACAAGATCCATTAGTTATACTCGAAGGAGATTTGGAATTACCAGATAAGACAGACGAGGTTACAGATAATGGCTGAGATTACCGGAACCATTAAAGATGCTGAGAATAAGATTAAACTAAATCAAATAGATCCGTATGTGGCTATCATAGGACCATACAAGACTTCTGTTGATTTTGGTAAATTGAAGTCCTACGGGGTATCAGCCATGATGTTCTGTGCTGGTGGTCTGTATGATGCTTCACATAAGAAGAAAAAGCAGTATAAGAACCCATACCTTGATGACCAAGTAAAGCGGTGCTTATCTGCAAAAATGCCGTATGGTTTATATGCTGAGGTTAGAGCACATAATGAAATTGAGGCTGATGCTGAGTGCTTGGCTCTATATTATATTTTGGCAGATGATCCCCCGAAGTATGGTATCTGGCTCCGTATGCTGACGGGCAGTAAAAGCAAGACAGTAAATGATAAGATTTTAGATAGGTATTATAAATATATAACCACATGGGGTTTCCGATTAAAGTGTGGAATATATATTGAAAAGGATAAATTAAATACGATTTCATGGGAAAACTATGAAGATAAGTTCTATCTGTTAGCCATAGATCGTATGACTAACTTTAAGTCGGTAGAAGATAAATTATTAAAACCGGAGATGTTTGATATACCAGATGGCGACTCATAAACAGACATTTTTATCGCAAGCCTATAAGTGGCTTGGTGCCAGAGAGAAAGCCGGTGCTAAGGACAGTAAGAATGTAGTTGAAAAAGGAACTAAACTTGCTGAGATTTTTAGTACGGCTGGTGCTAAGTCGGGTACTGCTTGGTGTGCCATTTATGTCTATGCTTGTGCGAAAAAGGCTAAGGCAACCAAATGTATTGGTAAAAGTTGGACTGCACCGGGAATCTGTAAGAGTGTTGTTAAAAGCAAGGGCGGTACATGGATCCCCGGACCGAATAGGACAAAGGGTAAAGTTGTCCCAAGACCGGGCGATTTAATGTTACTTAAAGGCAAAAAGGCTTTGACCTACAAAGCCGATGGTACGGTTAAATCTTGGCATGGTAGCCATGTCGGTATTGTATATAAAGTAACTAAAACTAAATTTATTACCCTTGAAGGTAATGTGCATAAGAAAAGTGCAAAGTGTAGCCATAAATTTACTCAAAGAAGTATTTTAGGCTTTGCTCGACCTAAATGGTCAAAGATAGATACTGGTTCTGGTGATGATCCTATCGAAGAATATGATGGACCTCTCTATGAAACCGAGAATACTCGTCATGATATGACTATGCGAGAAATCGGTTACATGAATACTAATGGAAAGTTGACTACATCAAGTTCGGGTATTCCGATAGCCTTAGTTAATTACACCACAGTATTAGGCGATCTGTATGATATGTTTGAGCGACAGACCTATGATGAAAAGACGGTAAATACAAGTAAATTAAAAGGTAATGAGAAAATCGTAGTAGATACTTTAATTGACTTTGGTTTAAGTGCATCTGCCGCCGCTGGTATTGCTGGGAACATCAAGATAGATTCTAACTATAACCCAGCGGCAGTTAAAGACGGTGGTGTTGGCTTGGCTTTGTGGAAGGGTACTGCGGCTACGGAGATGAAAGAGGCAGTCGGTGTAACTGAGTGGGTTACTAATTTGTCCGGTCAGACTGAGTATATTTATAATGAACTTGCTAACGACTACCCTGAATTGTTCCTCGATCTGGAAAGTATGTCAGTATCAAAAGAAGATACTGAGAAACATGCTACTCGATATGCAAATGTATATCGAGGGATAAAAGATGTTAAGTCGAGAGTAGCGGCGGCTACGGAAATATATTCTAAGATAGTCATCATGCCACCAAAACAGTCAGGGCAGACACCTAACCCGACAACTACTACCCCGAAGAAAACAACAACTACTACTCCGACAAAGAATAAAGTATTAGATGTATCTAAGAAAACTCAGAACTTGATTTCTATTTGCTATGAGTATTACACCGGTAGTGGGGTAAATAGTTCTATTAAGTCTGAGTGGACTAAAAAGGGATCCCCTACCAGTAGGGGTGTGGCTACTCTCGCTGGAAACTATCTTGTTGCGGCTAAGTCTGGCTTAGGTTTAAGTATAAATCATGTTATTGAGTTACATCTTAATAACGGTACGACTATTCCTTGCTTGGTGGCTGGGGTAACATCATCAAATACTGTTATACAGTTTTATCATGCTCCAAACACTTCGATAAATCTGACTGCTTGGAGTGGTCAGAAGATAAGTAAAATCGTAGATCTGGGTAAACGCAAATAAGGGGGTTATTATGGTTGTATATGGATATGCAAAAGACACTATGTATGCTGGGGACGGTACTTTCAAAGTTCAAGTAAGGATCCCTAATGTTCATGGAGCCTACCGATTAGAGGACTATAACGGTAAAACCGTTAGAAACTATACTAATGATGCCGATCTTCCATGGTATTCTTCATTATTATTACCTCAGGAACCGGCAGAGGGTGATGTAGTTGCCTTATGCAGTTTGGATAACTCCGCATCTAATTTCATTGTTATTGGTTTGACCGGTGGTTCATATAACGCAGGCACTACGAATATCTAAGGTAATAAACCTTTTATAATTTAGTAGAAGTGAGGTACTGATATGGCAGAAACCAATTCATTAGCATTTCCAAATATGTTTAACATTACCACTAACCAAGTTAGTGTTATTGAAAATGCAAACTCGGTGGCTAATAGAACTCGTTTATTGATCCTGACAGAACCTACGGAACTTTATAACAACCCTGATTTCGGTGTCGGTCTGAAAAGGCATTTATGGAAATATAATACAGATGCCGAAAAGGGTAGAGTTAAGGATAGAATTACTCAGCAACTTAGGATATATGAACCCTGCGTATATCCGGAGAAAACTTTGTATTCTGACGGGCTTTTGTTTTCCGGTGCTACTGCGAATAATGCGGATAATAGTGATAACACTTTGGCATTAACCGTAGCCCTGCAAACTGTCTTTAAGGACGAAGCCATAGTAACCCTTAATTCAGATACAAGTAAGCAGTAAACCTTTTATTTATATAGGTATTTTTATTATATTAGGAGAATAAGGATGTCAGATACTAACCAAGGTCGGATCTCTTATACCAGTCGTGATTACAACTCCATAATGACTGAATTTTGGAAGTTGGTGCCTACACTTACAGATTTATGGAAACCTGAGGCAGATGCCGATCCCGGTGTTGTCTTGGGTAAAATTCTGGCAAGTGCGGCTGACATGCTTGGTGTCAATGTAGATTATCTGGCAAATGAGATATTTGCTCCGTCAGTAGTCCAGAGGAAAGATGCTGAAAAGATTTTTGGTCTTATCGGTTATGATCTGGGCTTTTATACTGCGGCAAGAACTGAGGTTACTTTTACCAACAATACCGCAGACTCTATGACTTTGGACTTTGGCTTTAACGGTTCAAATTTCTGTACTTTAACTGCATCAACGGATATTACAAATACTGCAAGGGTTATCACATATAACATACTCCCTATGACGAGTGGTTATGGCGATACCACCAGTAGGAGTAGAAGAAGTGTATTATCTGATTATATTGATGTGTTCGCAGATACCGATCAGGTTACTCTTGAATCAGGTGCATCTTGTACCCGTGTCGCTATTGAGGGTGATTTAAGAAGTTATTCCGTAGCGGTAGATGATGTAAAGAAGAACAATTATGTCATCACACTCCCGTCCCAGCATGTAGATACTACGGCAATTTGGGTAAAGGGTAGAACTTCATTATCTGCTACGACTTTCGATAAGACACAATGGATCCAAGTAGCAAATGTGGCTCAGTTCGATACACCGGAACCTCGTTATTGCGTTACCTACGATAACTATTCAAATGCTCAGATAACTATTTCTAACTACCTTAATCAGTTATCTAATTACGAGGGATATTATCTCACGATCTTCTGGATCGACTGCTCCGGTGTTATCGGTTGTGTCGGTGCAGATGTTCTTGGCGACTTATTATTTGCTAAGGCTCAGGAAAATGATGTTAGTTATCAGGCTGGTGAGATCCAGATCACTAACTTATCTAATACAGTTGAGTTCCCTCATACATATACAGTAACGGGTAAATCACCGGAAACTGCGAAAGAGGCTTATCACAATAGTAGAAATTATATCAATACTTGGGATAGTCTTGTTACTCTCCCGGACTATACGAGGTTCCTCAAACGAGAGGCTGGTGTTGACTGCGGTGTTGTAATTGACTGTCAGAAAGCCCTTGAAATCAATATGGCTATTTATAATGATGAAAACCTTACAGATAGCCAGAAACGCAAGATGTATATAACCAACAATGATTTCCCGTCAGGTTCATCATCTTCCGCTTATGACTGGACTAATGTATTAGGTTTGGGCTTTGATCCCGATAATCCGAATAAAAATGTATTCGATTATAACTTTAAGAGATATACGGCTATGTGCTTTGCTATCCATAACGATTTCAAAGATGATGTTTGGGGCAATAGTACATTACTGCCTGCTCAGGTTTCCAAGCAGACTACTTTTATCAAGTACAGACCGCCGCAGATGTTTATTGATAATGTCATCAATGACTATAAGCCGTTGCAGGCTATGTCGGTGGATATTGAATTTGGCGACTGCCGTGTATTTGATTTCTATGTAGTAGGTCAGATCTATACTAACAAGCCCGTTAGCCGTGATGTTGGCGATATGATTATTGCTAAGGCTAAGGAGGCACTTGCTTTATACTTTGCACCGGCTAATAGAGATTTCAACCAGAAACCTACGGTTATGGAAATCGTTAATACTATACAAGGGTGTGATGAACGCATTGTTTATTTTGATGCCGGTTCACCGTCCAACCCCGTTATCAAGTGGAATAATTGTGATCCGAGTTTCTTCAATTACATCTCGTTTGCGAGATACAACGAGCCAAGTAATGCAAGCACTTGTATCAGAATTGCTCCTGAGTGCTTAATTAAATCATAAGGAGATGCTGATATGTTACTTAACGAATTTTTGATGTACTGTGTACCGCACGATCTACCTATTCATATTATCGTGGATATACCGGAAACTGATTTCATAGGTTATAAAGATGAATATTTTGATGTATATAGTCATGAAGATGACTATCGTAACTTATTCATGAAATCGGTTGATATTGATATTGGGGATAATACTCTGGTTATTTATGCTGAGGTATAAGGTATGAAAAGATATATCAGATCTACTACAAGTAATACTCGGTTAGTTGCTTTATCTGACGGTACGGGTATGGGTGGCACTCTTTGTGTATTCAGAACAGATGCCCCTAAGGACTTTTTGAAGAAGTTAGAGGACACATCTTGCCAAGCATTTATCAGCGGTAATGGTTATGATGATGTACCTCAATGGGGTTCAGAAGTTGAGAAGGCTGGCTATACTTGGGAGTATGTTGGAGAACACGGACATGTAACCCCGTATGGCACATCAAGAGGTTGGTTAGAGTTACAATACCCTGAGTGCAAAGAACAATATGTAATTGACGATCAACCGGATATTTGAGGATAATCTTAATGAAACGATATATTAACGCAAGCAGAGAACTCGGAACCGTGTCAGGCACTATCGCTGAAACTGGCGAAAAGTGCGTGATGCGTATGAACGGCTACTGGGTGGGTGCTGGCGGCAGACATATATCGAGGTACGAGAGGGTTGACAAAGATGTTGAATATAACGAAAAAGGTCAACCCGTATTCCGTCAGTATTCCATGGATAGGCATCATAAGTTTTACTTAGAAACCGAAGATCCGGCAAATGATGACGGTAGTTATAGAGGTTGGTAATTATGAAGATATATATTAAATCAACTTCTGCATTAAGAAGATATATCAGAGCCTACTGGTATGACGAGGGTGATCCCATAGATGATTTTATCTATGGTCCTTCTACTACTACGACAACCAGAGATTATGAGGATGAACCCGAAGAAATCTTTACTGATGATCTTGATGATGTTGGATATGGCGATTTTGACGAGTATGAACTTTATGATTATTCCGAATACGAAGATTTCTATAAGCAAATATTAAGGCGAAGAATTTATGTACCTATGCGTGTTGCAAACGATATTCCTGATTACAACGCATATCGTAAAGCCTTATTTAACACATTATATTTATCTATGAAGTCCGGTGAACAGATCGAAGATACATACAACGAGTTCTGTAAAGATTTTCCGGGGATAATAAAAAGCGGTCTTATCAATGAGTCCGATATGTTACTGGAACTTGTGGATGCCACATTATATGCTCAAAGTCTAATAAAGAGGTAACTTATGAAAAGATATATCAAATCTACTAATAACATTTCACCGGAACTGCTTATGCAGACTAAGGATATGCTTAGTTGCTTTAAGCATACTAATTTTGACATAGATAATCACCGAATTGTAGTTCCGTTATATCCGGGTGCTATCGAAGATGACCTTATGCAAGAGGGTATGTTAGGCAAATGGTTAGTAGATAATGGCTTTGATGTTTCTTTTACTACGGGAGATTACGAGTATCTGACAAAAGGCAGATTTAACGCAAGAGCCATGAGGCGAGAGGGTGCTGGCGATAAAAGATATTTACGCAACAGACTGATAATGACTATAACTTGGTGAGGACCGGTATGAAAAGGTACATCAAGTCATCTGCATTATTGCCGGATAAAAAACAACAAATAATCGAGGAATATCTTAGAAAGTATTGCCCCGATTATTTAGGCAGTAAGAATAAAGAGTATATGGTTAATCAGGTGGTTAAGTCTTTTGAAACCGGAGATAACCCGTTCCGTAAATATAGTTCCGAGTATAACGATTCCATGGCTTATGTCTGGGAGAGTTATAGAAGAAAGTTCATGCAGACTAAGGCATAAAGGGGATTTCAGATCATGAAACGATATATAAGATCCAATGGAGATATACCACAAGGCGGTATCGTATTATATCGTGTTGGTAGTACAGATCCTAACATTATAGCAAATAGTGATAGGGGTGTATTTTTTACTACTGATCCCGATTATTTTGATAATCACCCTAAAATGACTTTTGATGAAGATTATAAGCAGTATTTACTTTTCCCAAATGCGAGAGTATGGGATCCCGAAAAAGATTTTAAGGTATTTGATAATGACGGGTACGATAAAATCTACTGTCTTATATCCGATTTAGATAAATTCAATATATATGATGAGTGCGACTGGGAAATTGACGAGGGTTATGGGATAACATCAACAGACGGTTTAGCCATAGCCGGTAAGAAACTTGGATATGATGCCACAGTTGTTCGTGATATATGGTATCATCATGGTAGGTTTGATGAATACGCAGTATATAACCCGTCAGTTATACAACCGTTGTAATAGAATAGGTAAAGATGACGCATGTAGAGGTTTGGAATTTTCCAAACCTTTTATATTTATGACTAATTATACTTATTAGAGGGCTGGACTATGAAAAGATATATTAAATCGTATGACACAATAGGTAGTTGGTGGGATAATATGCAACCTGATACCGATTACATAGTTCTTGAAAAGCCAGACGGTACTTTAATATGGGAAGGTGAGATGTGGAATTTGCCTGATAGAGAATATTTTGGTCATAAGATCCTCGATATTCTTTATGACGGTGGTGGTACTTGCATTTTAACCATTGAGGGGTAATGTACTGTAAATGAACATCAAAGATATACCCGTTCCAGAGATATACAAAGAGAGTGCTGATTTCAGATTTTTTCTGAAATGGTTTGATTATGCCTTAACAAAGATCCAGTATGATACCGTCAATATGATGGACCTCTATGATCCGCTTAGGTGTCCGAAAGACTTGCTCTGGTGTCTTGGCGATACTATGGGCTATAAGTATGATGACAGACTTTGTACTGCCTTTAATCGTTTTGCTATGTTGTTCTTTATGTCTATGATTAAGTATAAAGGTAGCAAGACCGGTGTAACATTAGCGGCTGAGGTCAACCTTAAACAAAAGGATATTGATGCCTACGGTGAAGAACATGATATAAACTATGACCGCCTTGAAGATACTTCTATTCCGGTCAACTCTGTTTATGTAGAACCTAATGTAGCCGAGGGTTATATAGATGTAGTTTATTTTACAGATAAGACACCCATAGACAGTTGCATTGAGTATGTCAGACCTCTTGGCATGTATTGTTTTCAATATGCCGGTGTCAGGGTAGATTCTACAACTAAGATTTCCGTTGATGCTCGTTTGGCTAATGCTAATGACAGTCTTGGTGCTATCGGTGCTACAAGGGTTGGTCATTATAGCCGTAATGATTATGCAAGATTACAACACATGCGAGATGAAGTTTCGCAGAAAAATGATATTGAAGATACAAGGGCTTTGGCTTGGAAACGATCATCTACGGCTGAAACCAAGCCCACTCAAAATGCTGGGTATAGGGCATTGAGTTCTCTGCAAATGGCTAACAATGAGCATATCGTTAAGTCGTTATTCAGCGAGCCTATATTCAGTATTCCTAAGTTGGAAGTTGATACACTTTCGGCTACTGATGTTAAAGATCCGAGATACAACCTCATGTATAACCGTACTATTGATTTGCAGAGTTACAGATCTTCGCCTACTGATGAACACCCGTCCGGTGAACCTATCGGTCAGGATATTGTTGATAATGTCGGTTATCTCCCCGTTGATACTCTGGATCACAATAGGCACTCTACCCCGGATAACCCTAAACCGAAGGTCAACGGCATTATGACTACTATGGGTGAAAGAATACTTCCGTCCTATGCCACACCTATTGCTCTTGGTACAGATCAGGGTGATAAGGTTATGGGTACTGAGGGTGATGATAGCAAGCCTATTACTACTGACTAAGGAGATTTAGATATATGGCTGATAACGATTTTGAACTTGAAACTTTACGAATTTCGGAGTTACCTCAGGTTGATACCGTAGATAAGGAAACTGATGTTTTAGTAGTTTCCCGTAAATCTACGGCAAATGTTGATGATTATCGGTCTTATAAGGTTACACCTGAAAAGTTGTTGGAAGATGTTGGTATCGCCTATACTGCTGGCGATAACATCAGTATTAGTTCAAGTAATGTTATTTCAGCATCTTATCCTGATGTAACTACATCTACTAATGGTCTTATGCTGGCTGAGGATAAGGTCAAGTTAAATGGTATTGCCGATAATGCAAACAACTATTCTTTACCCGTTGCCACGGATCAAGTTCTTGGTGGTGTCAAACAAGGTTCTAATGTTACTATTGATGCCAACGGTGTAATCTCAGCCCAGACTGGTCCTACATATACGGCAGGCACTAATGTTCAGATTTCAGAATGTAATTTCGGCTACTGATACCACATATTCCGTAGCCACTCAGTCTGATGCTGGCTTAATGTCGGCAAGTGATAAGACTAAACTTGATGGTATCGCTACGGGTGCTAATAACTATGTTCTCCCTGAGGCTACGGCACAAGTTCTTGGCGGTGTTAAGCAGGGTACTAATGTTTCAATAGCGGCTGACGGTACTATTTCCGCAACCGATACTACTTATACAGATGCTACACAGTCTGATGCTGGTCTTATGTCAGCCACAGATAAAACAAAGTTAGACGGTATTGATAACAATGCTAATAACTACACACTTCCAGCGGCTACATCTTCTACCTTAGGTGGTGTAATCGTAGGATCTGGAATTAGTGTTGCCGCTGACGGTACTATCTCTGTGTCCGGTGGTGGCGGTGGGGGAGCCTCTGCTTTAACGGATCTCTCAGATGTTGACTTAAACGCACCCCAAAACGGACAAACACTTATTTATGATAGTGCTAACTCTGTATGGGTAAATGGCAACGGTGGTGGTGGAGCATCATCTTTATCAGGACTGACAGATGTAACTATCTCTGGCACACCTACTAACGGTCAGGTTCTCACATACGACACTAATTCGTCCCAGTGGGTTAATGACGATATTCCTACACCAGCGGCACCAGCCTTAGGTGGTTTATCTGATGTAACAATATCTTCGGCATCTAACGGTCAGGTACTTAAATATAGTAATGGCGATTGGGTTAATGATAATGAAGCCGTTCCTACTCTCGATAATCTGACTAATGTATCAATTTCATCTTTGGCTAATGACCAGATCTTAAAGTACGATTCGGCTAATCAGGTATGGAAGAACGCAAATGAAACCACACCTACAACCCCGTCCCTTGATGACTTAACTAATGTAACCATTACTTCGGCTACTGCGGATCAAGTCTTAAAGTATGACGGTTCAGACTGGGTTAATGCCTCAGTTCCAGCAGGGGCTACTGATCTTGATGACTTAACAGATGTAGATATTACAACACCGTCCGAGGGCGATACACTTATTTATGATAGTACCAACTCCAAGTGGGTGAACGGTGCTGGTGGCGGCGGTGGATCTGCAAAGCAGACCGCAGTAACTCAGGCTCAATATAATGCCTTAGTTCAGGCTGGTACAGTAGATCCTACAATGGAATACTTTATTACAGACGGTATTCCTGCTCAGGTATTCCCATGGACTGAAATTACCGGAACCTTAACGGCAGGACAAACAAGCCTTGTATTCTCTAATGCCACTATTACTACTAATTCGACAATAGATGTCTATGTTGAGGATAGTTTTTACGGAGTAAATCCTACGGCAGTAACATTAGCAACTGGTAGTGTTACACTTACATTTAATGAACAAGCAAGTGATATGCTTGTGAAAGTGAGGATAAGTTAATATGGGTTGGGTTAGATGTGCTGGTCAGTCAGGTACGGAGTTGATACCGCTTGATTTGACTAATGAGGTCCATAATATTCAGAATAATCGTACTATTACTATATCGAGGAATACCATAGTTAGTCCTATTAGCAGTTGGACTGATTGCATTGGCATAATAGCAATACCCCTTGATTTATCTGACGGTTCAAACACTATTGTAATAAAGTATGATTTACAAGGGTATTCAAAAACGGAAACCGTTTATTATTCAACAATGTTCTTTGATGATAATAATTCTGTCAATAATGTGGCTCAAAAGACTGGTGCTTATCCCTATGGGTATAAACAGTTGTACCAAGCGGAAATAGCATCAGGTGGTGATGATGATTTAGGTCATATTGACTGTCTTGGAGTTCTGCCTAATATTAGTGGTACATTGTACTTGAAGATAAATTTTGGTACGACTAATTACAAGTCTTTAAGTCTTTTTAAGACGAAGTTATGAGGGTATGAGATATGCCAAAGATAATGTATAACGGGATCGAATATTCTGATAGTGTACCTTACAAAGAATTGCAAGGTATTCTAACCGCTGGTCAAACATCTATTACCTTTAATGATAATGTAATCAATTCTAATAGGGCGATAGATTATTTTACAAGTATCTACGGAGTAGTGCCTACAAGCATTACAGTTTCAACCGGATCTGTTGTGTTTACTTTTGATGAGCAAGAAAGCGATATGATCCTGAAAGTGAGGATAAGTTGATATGACTTGGTATAGATGTGTAGGAGAAACTGGTGTTAAACCCTATGTAATATTTGAAAACGGAAAATGGCAAAACGATAATTTGTTTGATGTAACGATTAGTGAAACGGGTAGCGAATATATATCAATAGTCA
>Ga0310690_10002672_pt1 | contig 28508 bp, 18 predicted proteins | sample AusTroGonzalo_MG_2_FD_207661 | JGI IMG/M metagenome (GOLD analysis project Ga0310690, IMG submission 207661) | Bovine rumen microbial communities from tropical cattle in Woodstock, Queensland, Australia - Gonzalo_04 (v2) (version 2) | ecosystem: Host-associated > Mammals > Digestive system >...
ACGCCTCCACAAGGCCGGTATTTACGCCAAGCGTAATTGTATAGGCCTCGGCCGATGTGGGGTTGGCGGAGACTGTCAGGCTAAGGGTCACTGACTGATGCTCAGGAACCTCAAAGACGTCCTTTGCATCGCTGACTACCACACCAAGAACTGCGGGATCCGCTGTTTCTGAACCCCCGTTGTTCTCAGGTTCGCAGGAAAGTGCGAACAGGCAGGGAACTAGTACTAAAAGAAAACTTACAAGTCTTTTCATAGCTTTATGTGTTTATTAATTGTTTGTCCTAGAATGAAAGGCCGTCGTTCCAGCCGGGGTTCTGCGTGAGAACACCCTGGGTAAGAGTACGTTCCTTGATGGGGATGGGATAGTAGTAATCCTTTCCGTCGTCCCAGGTCCAGCCCGGACGGGAGTCCCTGTGCATATCCACGCAGCCGGACTCTCCATCGGTGAGGAGAAGATCCGAGCCAAGCTTGAAGGTCAGGGCTGCAGAGCCTGCAGGGGCCGAATCTCCGGTGTAAAGGGTGACGTCGTTGACGCCGTCCTCGTCCAGGTCATAGGTGCCGGCACCGGGGAAATACATGCCCAGCAGGGGCTGTTCAAAGGCGTGGCCCTCTGCCCAGCGGATGATATCGTAATAGCGGAAGCCCTCGCAAAGGAGCTCGATGGTCCTTTCGCGGCGGATTTCAAGGATAAGGCCTACGTTCTTGCTGTTCATCTGGGCCACCTTAGGATAGCCTGTAAGGGCGGCCTGGAGATATGCGTCCGGGTGGTCGTTAGCCCAGTCCATGTCCAGGTTGGGCATGCCTACCCTGTCGCGCAGGGGCTTGATGGAGCGGTCGATATCGGCCTGGTTGATGGTTCCAAGCTCGGCCTTGGCCTCTGCGTAATTCAGGTAAACCTCTGCGGCGCGGAAAAGGATAAGGTCGCAGTCCGACATCTGGTAACCGTCCTCTGACGGGCCCCTGAAGTATTTGATGGGGGCATATCCGGTAACAGAATGGTTGAGGTTGGGGGCAAGATGCTGGTCCGTTCCAAGGCGGCAGTAGCCGGGAGTACGGATGCTCTGGGCAAGACGGGGATCGCGGTTCTTGGTTTCGTCCATGAACTTCATGGTTTCCCAGCCGGGCTTGTCCGTGAAACGGGAGCCGTCGTTCATAAGGTAGGAGGCGATTATCTTGCGGGTAACTCCCCTCTTGCCAAGGGTGGAGCTCATGTAATCGTTGTTTGCAGAGTGCACCACGCTGTATTCCACGTTGTAATCCTTGGCCAGGATGACTTCCTTGTTAATGGCCTCGGACACGTTGTGCTTGGTGAAAAGGCCCATGTAACTTGCATCTGGGCCCTCGTTGGCATAGATGGCATAACCGCTGGTGGAGATGAACTTGTCTGCAGCGTCCGCCGCCTGCTCAAGGTAGTATGTGTAAGGGAGGGCATCGGCAGGAAGGGTGGCAAGGGTTACATCGCCGGCGTGGTACTTCCTGAAAGTGCCCTCAAACAGGCAGAAGCGTGACTTGAAGGCAAGTGCGGTCCACTTGGTGATACGGTAGTCAGAATGTTCCGCGGGAAGGTTTGCAATAGCGAAATCTATATCCTCTATCATCTTCTGCATCACAAAGTCGCGGCTGTCGCGGGCCTTGTAGAGGCCTTCATCGTCAGAGCCGAGGGTGTGGTCGTACCACGGCACGTCGCCGTACTTCTGGATTTTATCGAAATAGAAAAATGCGCGGAAGAAGCGGGTCAGGCCAATGTACTGGTTCCTGAGGGCCTCGTCCTTGCAGTTGTCTGCATACTCCAGGAAAGTGTTGATTCTGCGGAGATTGGTCCAGGACCAGCTTCCGTCGCCGGAGTTGATGGTGCGGGCGCCACGGATTTCATCGTCAAGGTCACGGCCTACAATGGCATCGCTCTGTCCCCCGCTGTAGTAACCGCTGGGGAGAATGGGATAGTATGCGTTGGTGTAGGAGCGCATTTCCGTCTCATTGGAGAGGAAGGTCTCGGGAGAGAGTTTGTCCTTCGGGAACCTGTCCAGCAGGTCTTCGCAGGATGCGAGACAAAGTGTGGCGCTCAGGAAAACTATATATTTTATAGCGTTTTTCATATCTGCACAGATTTAGAAGGTTACGTCAACACCGAACATGAATGTCTTCTGCCAGGGATAGACCGGGTATTTGCCGCTGGTCTTGGCAGCTGCTTCAGGGTCCATGTAGTCGCAGTGGAAACCGGGAGCATAATATGCAAGGTTTTCACCGGAGAAGTAGATACGCACAGACTCGATGGTTGCTTTCTGCGTCAGTCTCTGCGGAAGGGTATAACCAACTGTGAGGTTCTTGAGACGGCAGTATGCCAGGTTCTGGAGGTACCTGTCGTTCACCGTGGTCAGTTCACGGTTGGCACCTACGCCGGCAACGTATGCACGGGGACGCGGGAAGTATGCGTCCGGATTATCCTCTGACCAGCACCTGTCAAGGAAGTCCTTCTGGATCCAGGAGGAGAAAGGACGGGCGTAAGGGCCCCAGAAGTAACGGGCGTCAGTGCTGGGGTACCAGTCTTGATGGCCGATTCCCTGGAAGAAAGCGGAGAAGTCCAACCCCGCCCAGTTGAATGCGAAGGTGGCGCCATACTGGTAACGGGGCCTGGAGTTACCGATAATCTTGCGGTCTCCAGGGTTCTCCACGGTATTTGCGCCCTGGCCGATGATATTGTCGCCGTCAAGGTCTACGTACTTGAGGTCACCTGCACGGAGGCCAAGGTCGCCGCCGGTGGAGCTGTAGATGATGGAGCACACGGGAGACTGGTCCACGGGATAATTGGCGGCTTCCTCGTCGGAGATGAAGAACCCGTCCGTGGTGTAGCCCCAGATCTCGCCGTATTTCATGCCTTCGTAGTAAGTGGCAAGGCTCTTGGTGGGGTTGTCGAACTTTGTGATGTATCCCACGTAATCGTTGAACGTGCCTGTGACGCTGTACTCAAAAGGTTTGCCAAGGATGCTGAACTGGTTCCTGTAGGTAATGGCCAGCTCATAGCCAAGGGTACGCAGGTCTGCGTTGTTAGTCTTGGGGGCCGATGCGCCATAGGTGGCAGGAAGGGCCTTTCCGGTGGTGAGCATGTTCTTGGTGTCACGGACATAAGCTTCACCGGTGAAGGTGATCTTGTTGTCCAGGAATGCCATGTCCAGGCCGATGTTCTTCTGCTCCACGGTTTCCCAGGTCAGGTTGCCTGCAACGGGATTTCCGAAGGTGGCTATTCCGGACTTGTCACCGCCGAACAGATAGCTCTGGGTGCTGAGGGTAACGGAACGGATGTAATCGTAGTAACCCACCTGCTGGTTGCCAAGGCTACCGTAGGAGACTCTCAGTTTCATATCGTTCATCCAGTCCTTCAGCGGGGCGAAGAACTCTTCCTGGGAGACTCTCCATCCCAGTGAGCCGGACGGGAAGAAACCGTAGCGCTGGCCTCTGGGGAAACGGGAGGTGCCGTCATAACGGCCGCTCAGTTCCAGGAGGTACTTGCCTTTGTAGTCATAGTTCAGTCGGCCGAAGAAACCAAGAAGGGCATACTCGCTCTGGCCGCCGCCGGTGGTGGTTCTCTTGTTGCCATCCTCATCGGCACTTACAAGGTTCTGGTCGTTCAGCTCCTCTGAAAGGAGTGAGTATCCGGCCCAGGAATTCTTCTTGTGATAGTAGGACTCATACTGGCCGCCGGCCATGACCTTTACGTTGTGAGCCTCTGCAAAGGTTCCCGTATAAGTTGCATACACGTTGGCGGAATGAAGGTCGATGGTCTGGACCTGCTCCGCAAGCTTGTCCTCGTTGTCACCGGTGGTGATGGTGACTGTCTTCATGCGCGTCTTGTCTGCGAACGTGCCGTTTACGGAACGGTTGAGCTGCGTGTAGGTATTGTATGAATAACTGTAGTTGGCCTTTACCTCAAGACCCTTGACGGGCTTCAGAGTAACCTCAGTAGTATTTGTGAGGTTGCTTGTGCGGTTCTTGTTCACGAAGTTTTCGTTTGCAAGGTTTCCAAGGATGGACTGTCCTCCGCCGCCATGGTTGGTCTGGTAAAGATAAGTTCCTTCCGGAGTCTCGGGGAGAAGGAAGGAGAAAAAACCGGCTGTACACTTGTAGAACGTGTCGTCCATGTCAGCCAGGCCGGGATATGTGTAGGTGGATGAATAATAAGCGGTGTTGTTGCTTACGTTCATCCAGGGGTTCACGTCGAAGGAAATACGGGAACGCAGGTTGTACTTCTTGTAATCGTCCGGATTGATGCGGAAGATACCCTGCTCGCGGTTGTAGTTTGCGGACAGGAAATACTTGACGCTCTTGGTGCCGCCGCGGAAGGAGATATCGTGGTTCTCCATGGGCTTGCGGTCATTGAAGAAGTAATGCCACCAGTCCGTGTTGCCGTAATACTTGTAGCCGTTGTTGGCGTTGTCAAGCACTGTCCAGGGCCTCTGGGGATTCTCAACCACATCGTCCCTGCGGGCCCAGAGTTCTGCCATGTCGTCCTCGTTGTAAGTAATCTGCTGCTGTCCGCTGAATGCCGCCATGAACAGGTTGGGAATATACACGGAGTAGTATCCCCTGGTCTCCCAGTCCGTGGAAGTGGTGGGAGAGGAGAAGCCCCAGCGGCCGCTGTAGTTCACCTTTGCACGGCCTTCGTTGTCAGAGCCGGACTTGGTGGTCACAAGCACCACGCCGAAGGCTGCCTTAGCACCGTAAACAGCAGCGGAGGAGGCGTCCTTAAGGACAGAGATGCTCTCCACGTCATTGGGGTTAACCCTTTCCAGGGAACCTACCACGCCGTCCACAAGGACCAGCGGGGACCCGGAGTTGATGGAGTTCCAACCACGGATATTGATGCTCACGCTTTCACCGGGACGGCCGGAAGGGGTGGTTACCGTAAGGCCGGGAACGGTACCCTGAAGGATACCTCCCAGGTTGGAGTTTGAACGGTTCTGGATGGACTTGGAAGTGACCACGGAAACGGCGCCGGTAAGGTTTTCCTTCTTCTGGACACCGTAACCCACAACAACTGCGTCCTCAATGAAGAGATTGTCTTCTTCCAGTACGACATTGATGACTTTGCGTCCGTTAACCGCTTCTTCCAGATCTTTGTAGCCGATGGAGGAGAATACCAGCGTTGCATTGCCGGGAGCGTTCAATGAATAACTGCCGTCTCCAATGGTAGCGGTTCCGGTACTTGTCCCTTTGACTATGACCACCACACCTGCAAGGGGCTCTCCGTTGGAGTCTGTGACAGTTCCTTTCAACTCGTTTGCCTTCTGGGCCTGCGCGATAAACGGAACGCACAGGAAAAGGTAAACAAATGTTGCAAAGATTACTCTTTTCATTTACGATTTAAGTTAAGGTTAGTTGTTTGATTCTACAAATATAACCTACCGTACAATAAAATCAAAGATTTTAACCCTATATTATTACAAAAAAAGGGACCGCAACGTTTCGGTTGCAGTCCCAAAAGCATCAATGCCGGAGAATCGGCTACAGGTCGTTCATTGCCTCTGCGTAATCGGCCTTGGAGCCTACCACTATATCCTGGTAGCGGGCAAGACCGGTGCCGGCGGGAATGAGGTGACCGCAGATGACGTTCTCCTTGAGGCCTTCGAGGTAGTCCACGCGGGCACGGATGGCGGCTTCGCTGAGCACCTTGGTCGTTTCCTGGAAGGAAGCGGCGGAGATGAAGGAGCCGGTCTTGAGTGCGGCGCGGGTGATACCCTGAAGCACCTGGGATGCGGTTGCGGGCTTTGCAGGACGCGCGACTACCAGCTTGGCATTCTGACGTTCCAGGGAAGCGTTTTCGCTGCGGAGATCGCGGGCGGAAATGATGTCGCCCTCCTCGAACTTGATGCTCTCACCGGGATCTTCCACATAGAATTTCCCGAAGATGGCGTCGTTGATGTCCATGAATTCCCACTTGTCCACCAGTTCCTCCGGGAGGAATTCGGTGTCACCGGGATCGTTGATCTGGACCTTGCGCATCATCTGGCGGACGATGATCTCGAAGTGCTTGTCGTTGATCTTCACACCCTGCAGACGATACACGGCCTGAATCTCATTGACGATGTACTCCTGAGCCTTCACCGGGCCAAGGATGTTGAGGATATCGACAGGTGAGGTGCCGCCGTCAGAGAGACGGGTACCGGCCCTTACGTAGTCGTTTTCCTGGACAAGGATCTGCTTGGTCATCGGGACCTCGTAACGGGCCTCGCGGCCGCTGCGGTTCTTGATGATGATCTCACGTTTACCCCTCTTGACCTTGCCCATGATGACCTCACCGTTGATTTCGGAGAGGATGGCAGGGTTGGAAGGACAACGGGCCTCGAACAGTTCCGTGACGCGCGGCAGACCGCCGGTGATATCGGATGCCTTGCCGATGGCGCGGGGGATCTTGATGATGACGTCGCCAACTTTGACGCTGTCTCCGTCGTTAATCATGATGTGTGCGCCCACAGGCAGGTTGTACTGGCGGATGGTAACACCGTTCTCGTCTACAATATGCATTGCAGGAGTCTTGGTCTTATCCTTGCCTTCGATGATCACCTTGTCAGATGCTCCGGAGAACTCGTCGGCGCTTTCCTCACGGAATGTTACGCCGTCAACCATGTTCTCGAAGCGTACGATACCAGCGGTTTCCACGATGGTGGTTGCGTTGTAGGCATCCCATTCGCAGATGAGGTCTCCCTTCTTTACGGAGTCGCCGTCCTTGAAGTACAGAACGGAGCCGTAAGGGACATCGTACTGGGAATAGGTCATGCCGGTGCGTTCGTCCAGGATGCGGAGGCTCGTCATGCGGGACACCACAATCTGGTTGACGCTGCCGTCCTCGTTTACGCGGTCAATGGTGCGGAGCTCCTCGAACGCGAGCCTGCCCTCGTACTTGGACTCGATGCTGGAGTCTGCAACTGCGCCGGAGGCGGTACCGCCGACGTGGAAGGTACGGAGGGTGAGCTGCGTACCGGGCTCACCGATTGACTGCGCTGCGATGACGCCCACGACCTCGCCGGTTTCAACCATGCGGGACGTGGCAAGGTTGCGGCCGTAGCACTTGGCGCACACGCCCTTGCGGGATTCGCAGGTGAGAACGCTGCGGATTTCCACCTGCTCGATGGGGAGGGTGTCGATGAGGGCAGCGGTGTCCTCACGGATCTCTTCGCCTGCGCCGATGATGAGCTCACCGGTGAGCGGGTTGAAAATATCGTGTACGGAAGTACGGCCAAGGATGCGTTCGCCCAGGGATTCTACCACCTCGTCCTTGTTCTTGATGGCGGTGGCGATGAGGCCGCGGAGGGTTCCGCAGTCTTCCTCTGTGATGATCACATCGTGCGATACGTCCACCAGACGGCGGGTGAGGTAACCTGCATCCGCGGTCTTGAGGGCGGTATCGGCCAGACCCTTACGGGCACCGTGCGTGGAAATGAAGTACTCCAGCACCGTCATGCCTTCCTTAAGGTTGGAGACGATGGGGTTCTCGATGATTTCCGCGCCGGCGGCGCCGCTCTTCTGCGGCTTGGCCATAAGGCCTCGCATGCCGCAGAGCTGCTTGATCTGCTGGGTTGATCCGCGGGCTCCGGAATCCAGCATCATGTACACCGGGTTGAAGCCTTCGCTGTCTGCGGAGATCTGCTTCTTCACGATGGCGGTGAGCTGGTTGTCGATGGAAGTCCACAGGTCGATAACCTTGTTGTAGCGCTCATTGTTGGTGATGAAGCCCATGGCGTAGTTGGCCTTGATGTTCTCCACCTCCGCGTATCCCTTCTCAATCAGGGCGGTCTTCTCCTCAGGGATGAGGACGTCGCCAAGGTTGAAGGAGATACCGGCGCGGAAGGCCTGGTCGTAACCCAGGTTCTTGATATCGTCAAGGAACTGGGCGGTACGGGTGACGCCGGTGGACTTGATCACGTTGGTAATGACGCTGCGCAGGGACTTCTTGCCAAGGACCTCGTTCACGTACGGAACTTCATCCGGGATGTACTGGTTCACGATGATGCGGCCGGGAGTGGTCTTCACCATGTGAGTTCCCTTGGAAGAATCCTGCTTGTCAACAGGGAGGCGGACCTCGATGGGGGCGTGCATGTCAACCACCTTTTCGTCAAAGGCGATGATAACCTCCTCGGGGCCGTAGAAACGCATGCCTGAGCCCTTTGCGCCGGGGCGCTCCTTGGTTATATAGTACAAGCCAAGGACCATGTCCTGTGAAGGAACGGTTATAGGAGAGCCGTTGGCGGGGTTCAGGATGTTGTGGGAACCCAGCATCAGGAGGTGGGCCTCCATGATGGCGGCGTTGCCCAGGGGCAGATGGATAGCCATCTGGTCACCGTCGAAGTCCGCGTTGAAAGCGGTACATGCGAGCGGATGCAGCTGGATGGCCTTTCCTTCTATCATGCGGGGCTGGAAAGCCTGGATACCCAGACGGTGCAGGGTAGGTGCACGGTTCAGGAGCACAGGGTGGCCCTTCATGACGTTTTCAAGGATTTCCCAGATGACGGGATCCCTGCGGTCCACGATCTTCTTTGCACTCTTCACGGTCTTCACGATGCCGCGCTCGATGAGCTTGCGGATCACGAAAGGCTTGTAAAGCTCGGCTGCCATGAACTTGGGCAGGCCGCACTCGTGCATGTTGAGTTCAGGACCTACGACGATAACCGAACGGGCGCTGTAGTCAACGCGCTTACCAAGGAGGTTCTGGCGGAAGCGGCCCTGCTTACCCTTGAGGGAATCGGACAGGGACTTGAGGGCACGGTTGCTCTCGGACTTCACGGCCGATGACTTCTTGGAGTTGTCGAAGAGGCTGTCCACGGCTTCCTGGAGCATGCGCTTCTCGTTGCGGAGAATCACCTCAGGCGCCTGGATCTGGATGAGCTTCTTAAGACGGTTGTTGCGGATGATAACCCTGCGGTACAGGTCGTTGAGGTCTGACGTTGCGAAACGTCCGCCGTCCAGCGGGACAAGGGGACGGAGGTCCGGAGGAGTGACGGGGATGACCTTCATGATCATCCACTCGGGACGGTTGACGTCCTTGGACTCCTGGAACCACTTCACAACGGACAGGCGCTTGAGGATTTCGGTCTTGCGCTGCTGGGAGCTTTCCGTACGCATTGCGCGGCGGAGCTCACGGCCAAGCTCTTCGACATCGATTTCCTTGAGAAGGTCGTAGAGGCCCTCGGCACCCATCTTTGCCACCAGGTTCATGCTGTCTTCCCAGACCATTCCTTCCTCTTCCTTCTTGCGTCGGATGTCCGCAAGGCGGTCTTTGGCGGTGAAGTATTCGTCCTCTGAGAGGAGGTCCATCTTGTGCAGACGGTATTCTTCAGCCACTTCTTCGCTGTCAAGAAGGCCGGGGTTAACCACTATGTATTTCTCATAGTAGATCACGGATTCCAGCTTCTTGGACGGGATGCCAAGGAGGGCGCTGATCTTGTTGGGAGCGCTCTTGAAGTACCAAATATGTGCTACCGGAACGGTGAGGGTGATGTGACCCATCCTTTCGCGGCGAACCTTTTTCTCCGTAACTTCCACACCGCAGCGGTCGCAGACGATTCCGCGGTAGCGGATCCTCTTGTACTTGCCGCAGTAGCACTCGTAGTCCTTTGTGGGACCGAAGATCTTCTCGCAGAAGAGGCCTTCACGCTCAGGCTTGTAGGTCCTGTAGTTGACCGTTTCCGGCTTCAGGACCTCTCCGCACGAGCGCTCGGTGATGTCTTCCGGGGAAGCGAGGCTGATGGAAATGCGGGAGAAATTGCTCTTTTGCTTGTTTTCCTTATTATTAAAAGCAGGCATAGTTCGTTACTTTCTAAAATCCATGACTAGTCCAAAGTGACCTTGAGGCCCAGGCCGCGCAGTTCGTGCAGCAGCACATTGAGGGACTCGGGGATACCGGGAGTGGGCATCGGGTCGCCCTTGACGATGGCTTCGTAGGTCTTGGACCTGCCGTTGACGTCGTCGGACTTCACGGTGAGGATCTCCTGGAGTGCATTTGCGGCACCGTATGCTTCAAGGGCCCAGACTTCCATTTCACCGAAACGCTGGCCGCCGAACTGTGCTTTACCGCCCAGAGGCTGCTGAGTGATGAGGGAATAAGGACCGATGGAACGGGCGTGCATCTTGTCATCGACCATGTGGCCGAGCTTGATCATGTAGATGACGCCTACGGTTGCAGGCTGGTCGAACCAGTCGCCGGTACCGCCGTCCCTCAGGTGGGTCTTACCGAAGCGGGGAACGCCGGCCTTGTCCGTGTACTGGCAGATTTCGTCGATGGAGGCACCGTCGAAGATAGGGGTGGAGAACTTGAGACCCAGCTCACGGCCCGCCCAACCAAGGACGGTCTCGTAAATCTGGCCCAGGTTCATACGGGAAGGCACGCCCAGAGGGTTCAGGACGATGTCCACGGGAGTACCGTCCTCAAGGAACGGCATGTCCTCACGGCGGACAATCTTTGCCACGATACCCTTGTTACCGTGCCTACCGGCCATCTTATCACCGACAGTGATCTTACGCTTCTTTGCTACATAGACCTTTGCGATCTGCATCACGCCGTTGGGCAGTTCGTCGCCGACCTTGATCTTGTCCAGCTCCCTCTTGGCGCGGGTTTCGGCCTCCTTGTGTGCGATGCAGTAGCCGCTCACAAGTTCGCGGACCATTGCGGACACCTTGGCGTCGTTAACCCACTTTGCGGTGGAGATGTTGTGATAGTCGGCTTCCTTGAGGCCCTGGAGCGTGAACTCCTTGCCCTTGGGGAAGATTTCCACGCCGTAGAGATCGGATACGCCGGCGCTCTTGCGGCCGTTCACCAGGCTCCACAGCTTCTCGATGAAGCCGGCGCGAAGCTTGGCCGATGCGGCCTCGAACTCCTGCTGCTTGATTTCCAGGCGGGTCTTCTGTTCGGAGCGGGCGCCCCTCTTGCCGGTTTCCTTGGAAACCTTTGCGTAGAGGGCGGTCTTGATGACGGTGCCGCTCAGGGAAGGATTGGCCTTCAGGGAGGCATCCTTGACGTCGCCGGCCTTGTCACCGAAGATGGCCTTGAGGAGCTTCTCTTCCGGAGAAGGATCGCTTTCGCCCTTGGGGGTGATCTTACCGATCATGATGTCACCGGGCTCGATGTGGGCGCCGATGCGGATGATACCGTCCTTGTCCAGGTCCTTGGTTGCGTCCTCGGAGACGTTGGGGATGTCGGAGGTGAGCTCTTCCATGCCGCGCTTGGTCTCGCGGACCTCTGTAAGGTACTCGTCAACGTGGATGGAAGTGAGGATGTCCCACTTGACCATTTCCTCGCTGAGGACGATAGCGTCTTCATAGTTGTAACCCTTCCAGGGCATGAATGCCACCATGAGGTTGCGGCCGAGGGCGAGTTCGCCCTTTTCGGTGGCGTAGCCCTCGGTGAGGACCTGTCCGCCCTTCACCTTGTCACCTTTGCGGACAAGAGGCTTGAGGCTGATGGTGGTACTCTGGTTGGTACGGCGCCAGATGGGAAGCTTGTAGACAGTCTCCTCCGGGAGGAAGCTGACAAACTTTTCGTCATCGGTGCGGTTGTACTTGACGCGGATTTCGTTGGCATCCACATAGGTGACGGTGCCTTCGCGCTCCGCGATGATCTGGGTACGGGAGTCGATGCAGACGCGCTCCTCCAGACCGGTACCCACGATGGGGCTTTCCGGGCTAAGAAGAGGAACTGCCTGGCGCATCATGTTGGCACCCATCAGGGCGCGGTGGGCGTCGTCGTGCTCAAGGAAAGGAATCAGGGAGGCAGCCACGGAAGCCATCTGGTTGGGGGCTACGTCCATGTAGTTCACTTCTTCCTTGCTCACCAGAGGGAAGTCTGCTTCAAGACGGCACTGGATGCGGTCGTCCTGGAGCTGGCCGTCGTCAGACATGTTGACGTTGGCAAGGGCCACGTGCTGGGCCTCTTCCTCTTCGGCGCTCATGTACTTCCAGCCGGTAGCGCTGAGGTCTACCTTACCGTCGTGGACCTCGCGGTACGGGGTCTCGATGAAACCGAGTCCGTTGATACGTGCATACACGCACAGGGAGCTGATAAGGCCGATGTTCGGTCCTTCAGGGCTCTCGATAGGGCACAGGCGGCCGTAGTGGGTGTAGTGGACGTCTCGGACTTCGAAGCCGGCGCGGTCACGTGACAGACCGCCGGGACCCAGGGCGGAGAGACGGCGCTTGTGCGTAATCTCTGCCAGAGGGTTGGTCTGGTCCATGAACTGTGACAGCTGGCTGGTTCCGAAGAAGGAGTTGATGACGGAACTCAGGGTCTTGGCGTTGATGAGGTCGATGGGGTTGAACTGTTCGCTGTCGCGTACGTTCATCCTTTCCCTGATGGTGCGGGCCATACGGGAAAGGCCCACGCTGAACTGGTTTGCAAGCTGCTCGCCCACGGTGCGGACGCGGCGGTTGGACAGATGGTCGATATCGTCCACCGTAGCGCGGCTGTTGATGAGCTGGATGAGGTACTTGATAATCTCCACGATGTCCGTGTTGGTGAGAACGCGGACGCCGGGATCTGTGTCAAGGCTCAGCTTCTTGTTCAGGCGGTAACGGCCAACCTCGCCAAGGTCATAGCGCTTCTCGGAGAAGAAGAGCTTGTCGATGACGTCGCGGGCGGTAGCCTCATCCGGGGGTTCGGAATTGCGGAGCTGCTTGTAGATGAAGTTCACAGCTTCGATTTCCGTATTTGTCAGGTCCTTCTGCAGGGTGTTGTAGATGATGGAGTTTTCCGCGGAGACAGCCTCGTCCTTCTGGAGGAGGACGGTCTTGACCTCGGTGTCTCCGATGCGGGCGATGGTATCATCGTCAAGGATTTCGCCCCTTTCGACGATGGCCTGGGTACGCTCGATGGGGATGACTTCGCCGGTGTCCTCGTCCTCGAAGTCCTCTATCCAGGTCTTAAGGACGTTGGCGGCCAGCTTGCGGCCCTTGTTCTGCTCCAGGGTTTCCGGATCTGAAGGGACCTCGTCTGCAAGGCCGAAGCGGTCAAGGATATCCTTGTCCGAGCTGTAGCCGATTGCGCGCAGAAGGGTTGTTACGGGCAGCTTCTTCTTGCGGTCGATGTAGGCGTACATGACATTGTTGATGTCTGTGGCGAACTCGATCCAGGATCCCTTGAAGGGGATGATGCGGGCGCTGTAGAGCTTGGTGCCGTTGGCGTGCATGCTCTGGTCGAAGAAAACGCCCGGGGAGCGGTGAAGCTGCGAAACGATAATTCTTTCGGAACCGTTGATGATGAACGTGCCTGCAGGGGTCATGTAAGGGATGTTGCCCAGGTAAACGTCCTGCACGCGGGTGTCAAAATCCTCGTGCTCCGGGTCCGTGCATGAAAGGCGGAGTTTTGCCTTCAGAGGAACGTTGTATGTGAGTCCTCTCTCAAGACACTCCTCAATCGAGTACTGGGGCGGGTCGATGAAATAGTCTATGAAGGTGAGTTCATAGTTGTTCCGCGTGTCCTCGATCGGGAAAATTTCCTGGAAAACCTTGAAAAGGCCCTCCCCGCGACGGCTGTCCGGAGTGGTCTCCAGCTGGAAGAAGTCCTTGAAGGACTTTAACTGAACCTCCAGAAGGTCAGGATATTCCAGAATTTTGGATGTTGCGAAATTAATTCGCGGATTTGTAGTCTTATTAGACATGTTCTGCCTTCGTGTTATGGGGAAATTTTTTAAGACGGAAAAAAGGTTTAGAGCCTGCTACGGGCTCTAAACCTGAGTTTTGTCTCCCTTCCAGGGGAGCGGGCGGAGTTACTTGATCTCTACCTCGGCGCCGGCTTCCTCGAGGGCAGCCTTCAGGGCCTCTGCCTCAGCCTTGGAGACCTTCTCCTTAACTGCGACGGGAGCCTTGTCGACGAGCTCCTTGGCTTCCTTGAGGCCAAGGCCTGCGTTCTCCTTGACAGCCTTGATGACCTGGAGCTTAGCCTGGCCAGCGCTGGTGAGAACAACATCGAATTCGGTCTGCTCTGCGGGACCGGCGGCCTCTGCGGCTGCGGCGGGAGCGGCGACTGCAACTGCTGCTGCAGCGGGCTCAATACCATATTCTTCCTTCAGGATCTTAGCGAGTTCCTGGACATCCTTGACGGTGAGGTTTACAAGTTCCTCAGCGAGTTTCTTAACGTCTGCCATAATTGTAATTGTTTTTTAAATTGTTTGTTATTATTTGTTTTCTTTCTCTTCGAGAGTTTTGACCAGGCCGGCGATGGTGCTGCCGCCACCGTTCTGCAGAGCGCTGATGACGTTCTGGATAGGGCTCTGGAGCATGCCGATGATCTGGCCGATAAGTTCCTCGCGGGACTTGATGTTGATAAGCTCTTCAATCTTATCTGCACCGACAAAGGCGCATTCCTGGGCGTAAGCTGCCTTGAGGAGGGGCTTTTCGTTTCCGGCCTTGTTGTACTTCTTGATGAGCTTTGCAGGAACTGCAGGAGCCTCGGTGTACATGATGGCGGTATTGCCTTCGAGGGCGGGAACCAGGAGGTCCATTTCGGAGTTGTTGGCGTCCTTGATCACCTTGTGGAAGAGGGTGTTCTTCACGACGGTGAGCTTGATGCCTTCGTTGAAGCAGTCGCGGCGGAGGGTAGCGGTCTGTTCCGCGTTGAGGCCGGCGATGTCAACGATGTAGAAGTTGGGGTACTGAGCCATATTGGCCTTGATGGCCGCAATAACCTGCTCTTTCATTTCCTTTTTCATTCTCTATTCCTCCTACAGATTATTCAGCGGTAAAGCCTTTAGGGTCAAGTTTGATGGCGGGGCTCATGGTGGTGCAGATGGTGCAACCCTGGAAATAGGTGCCCTTCAGAGTCTGGGGCTTGAGTTTCAGGACTGCGGAGACAAATGCACGGGCGTTGGCCTCGATCTGCTCGGGGGTGAAGGACACCTTGCCGATAGCGGCGTGGATGATACCGGTCTTGTCGACCTTGAAGTCGATCTTACCGCCCTTCACTTCCTTCACGGCGTTACCGATTTCCATGGTAACGGTGCCGGTCTTGGGGTTAGGCATGAGGCCACGGGGACCCAGGATACGGCCGATCTGGCCGACCTTTGCCATAACTGAAGGGGTGCAGATGATGACATCGACATCGGTCCAGCCATCTTTGATTTTCTGGATGTATTCGTCCAGACCTACGTAGTCGGCGCCAGCTTCCTTGGCCTCGTTCTCCTTGTCGGGAGTGCAGAGTACCAGAACGCGGGTAACCTTACCGGTACCGGCGGGAAGGGTGACAACGCCACGGATCATCTGGTTGGCCTTACGGGGGTCAACACCCAGGTTGGTGGTGATTTCCACGGAGGCGTCGAACTTGGCGTAGTTGATCTCCTTCAAAAGAGCGCATGCCTCGGGGAGGGAGTACACCTGAGTCTTGTCATACTTGGCAAGGACTGCTTTCTGATTCTTGGTTAACTTACTCATTGCTCATGCGTTTTTAGATGTTCTCGGGGAATTCGCCTTCGACCTTGATACCCATGGAACGGGCTGTGCCGGCGACCATCTTCATTGCACTGCTGAGAGTGAATGCGTTGAGGTCGGGCATCTTGGACTTGGCAATCTCCTTGACCTGGTCCCAGGTCACGGTTGCCACTTTCTTTCTGTTGGGCTCGCCGGAAGCCTTGCTTATCTTAGCGGCTTCCTTGAGTGATACTGCCACCGGGGGCTGCTTGACCTCAAAGCTGAAGGACTTGTCAGAGAACACGGTGATCACAACAGGGAGGACCTTACCGGCCTGATCCTGTGTGCGGGCGTTGAACTGCTTGCAGAAGTCCATGATGTTGAGGCCCTTGGAACCGAGTGCCGGTCCTACCGGGGGCGCAGGATTCGCTGCTCCGCCTTTGATCTGGAGCTTGATGAATCCGGTAACTTCTTTTGCCATGATAATTTACTCTTTAGTTACTTGTGTAAAGCTGAGTTCCAGCAGTGTCTTCCTTCCGAAGATTACTACCACTACCTTGAGTTTGCTCCTTTCCTGAAGAATCTCTTCCACTGTTCCGCTGAATCCGCTGAACGGACCGTCGATGATGCTTACGCTTTCACCCACGGAGAAGTTCACCTCGGTTTCTGCGGCGGCGACTGCCATTTCGTCCTGGACGCCCAGGATGCGCTGTGCCTCTTCGTCACGGATGGGAACGGGAATGCGGTCTGTGCCGTTTCCTGTCTTTTCAGTGAGGAAACCGGACATTCCGGGGATGCCGTTGCGAATAACGTACTCAAGGTCCGGATTGAGTTCTGCGTGAATGAGAACGTAACCGGGGAAGAGGAGACGGTCCACTTCCTTGCGCTTGCCGTTCTTGGTCACGATCTCTTTCTTGACAGGTACAAGAACCTGGTCCACAATTGCTTGCAGATCAGCGTGTCTTTCTATTTCCTTGACCAGGTATTCAGCGGCTTTCTTTTCCTTGGTTCCCGCGGTACGAAGGACGTACCATTTCTTGTCAGCCATAAGGATTTTTAATCAGTTACAGTGCGTAAATAAACTCCATCAGATGCTGGAAAGCAAAGTCCATGGCGAACACAACGATAGCGAGGATCACGGTAGCTACCAGGACCAGAAGTGCAGAACTCTGCAGCTTGGGCCAGGTGGGCCAGGTGACCTTCTTAGTGAGTTCCGTCGCGGACTCTTTAAGATAGTTAATGAACTTACTCATCTTTGCTTACAATGGACAGCGGAAAATTGGAAGCGGGAATCCGTTGTCTGTGTTAAACATTTACCAAATCGTAACCTTTGATATTTGGCAGGGGAAGCAGGATTCGAACCCACATCGACGGTTTTGGAGACCGCTGAACTACCCTTGTTCTATTCCCCTGTTGGAAGGTGAGAGCCCGCGTCCGGACTCTCACCTTGAAAATGGCTTCGAGAAAATCTCTTACTCGATAACTTTGATCACCTGACCTGCGCCAACGGTGCGGCCGCCTTCACGGATAGCGAACTGCAGACCTTCGTTCATTGCAACAGGAGTGATGAGCTTAACAGTGATTTCCACGTTATCGCCAGGCATCACCATCTCTACGCCTTCCGGAAGCATGATCTCACCGGTAACGTCAAGAGTACGGATGAAGAACTGAGGACGATAGTGATTGTGGAACGGGGTGTGACGACCGCCTTCCTCTTTCTTGAGGACGTAGATCTGAGCCTTGAACTCTGTGTGAGGAGTGATGGACTTGGGCTTTGCCACAACTTCACCACGCTTCACTTCCTTCTTGTCGATACCACGGAGAAGGAGACCTACATTATCGCCAGCCTCACCCTGAGGGAGGAGCTTGCGGAACATCTCAACGCCGGTGACAACGGTGTTGCGGGGCTCGTCGCCGAAGCCGACCAGTTCCACGGGATCGTTCACGTGGATGGTGCCGGACTCGATACGGCCGGTAACAACGGTACCACGACCGGTGATGGAGAAGATGTCCTCGATAGGCATGAGGAAGTCCTTGTCAACAAGGCGCTCAGGGAGCGGAATGTACTCATCGACTGCGTCCATGAGTTCCATGACCTTGTCTTCCCAAACTTTCTCACCGTTCAGAGCACCAAGTGCGGAACCACGGATGATGGGGCAGTCCTCATCGAACTTGTAGAAAGCGAGGAGGTCACGGATCTCCATCTCTACGAGGTCGAGCATTTCCTCATCGTCAACAAGGTCAACCTTGTTCATGAAAACGAGGATCTTAGGGACGTTAACCTGACGGGCGAGCAGGATGTGCTCACGGGTCTGAGGCATGGGACCGTCGGTGGATGCGACAACAAGGATAGCACCGTCCATCTGAGCAGCACCTGTTACCATGTTCTTCACATAGTCAGCGTGGCCAGGGCAGTCAACGTGAGCATAGTGACGACTTGCGGTCTCGTACTCAACGTGTGCGGTGTTGATGGTGATACCACGCTCTTTCTCTTCGGGAGCGTTGTCGATCTGGTCGAAGGACTTCACCTTGTCGGCGTTACCCGCAACGCGCTCTGCCAGCACCTTGGTGATGGCGGCGGTGAGGGTGGTCTTACCGTGGTCAACGTGGCCGATAGTACCGATGTTGACATGCGGTTTGGTTCTCTGGAATGTTTCTTTTGCCATAGTTTTTATTATTGTTTAAACAATTGTTTCTTAACCCAAAAAAAGAGCCGGTGATGGGAATTGAACTCATGACCTCATCCTTACCAAGGATGCGCTCTACCCCTGAGCTACACCGGCTTTTATATATTGGAGCGGAAAACGAGGTTCGAACTCGCGACCCTCAGCTTGGAAGGCTGATGCTCTACCAACTGAGCTACTTCCGCGCGGGTGGGAGGAGGTGGACTCGAACCACCGAACCCTGAGGGAGCGGATTTACAGTCCGCCGCAATTGCCGCTATGCGATCCTCCCAAGTGAGTGTTTTTCAACACTTTATGTCCTTTCGAGCCGATAGAGGGATTCGAACCCACGACCCCGAGATTACAAATCACGTGCTCTGGCCAACTGAGCTATATCGGCAGCTCTTTAGAATCCTCCACCTCTGAAAGGACTGCAAAGGTAGGTACTTTTTTTGAATTCACCAAAACTTTTTAAATATTTTTCATCATCGAAATGAAAAGATCAAAAAGGCTTTCGGTGTCAAGGCCGCAGTCCTCAAGCTGCTGGTTGCGGGTGGCCTGGGGGATGAACCGGTCCGGAATGCCAACTCCCTTAATGACAGGTGCATCCGGCCTGGCGGCAAAGTACTCAGAGACGGCCCCGAACAGGCCGCCCTTGAGGCAGCCGTCCTCCAGGGTCACTATTGCTTTGAACCTGGATACCTCTTCAAGGATGTCCGTGTCCAGCGGCTTAAGCCAGCGCATGTCATATACGGCCGGGCAGGACCAGTAATCTATCTTGTGACGCCTGGCCGCCTCCAGGGCGCGGTTTGCAACCGGGCCAAGGGCAAGCACCGCCACGCCCTTGCCGTCCAGGAGCTTGCGCCCCTTGCCTACGGGCATGGCCTCGAACTGCGCTTCCTTCCATGGAGTCCCCTCCCCGTACCCGCGCGGATACCTTATAATAAAGGGGCCTTCCTTGGCGGACAGGGATGTATACATAAGGTTCTTGAGTTCCACCTCGTTGGAGGGGGCGGCCACTATGGCTCCGGGTATGGAGCGGTATGCGGCAAGGTCAAAGCAGCCGTGATGGGTGGCGCCGTCCTCCCCTACCAGGCCTCCGCGGTCAAAGCAGAGGGTTACCGGGAGCTTCTGGAGGGCAATATCGTGGATTATGTTGTCGTATGCTCTCTGGGAGAATGAGGAGTAGATGTTGCAGAATGGCTTCATTCCCGCGGCGGCAAGGCCTGCGGAGAACGTGACGGCGTGGCCTTCCTCGATGCCCACGTCAAAGAACCTGTCCGGGAAGGCGGCGGCAAGGCGGTTCATTCCGCAGCCCGATGCCATGGCGGGGGTGATGCCAACCACGCGGTTATCGGCCCTGGCAAGTTCCACCAGAACCTCTCCGAAGACGTCCTGGTAGCGGTCCTTGTCGCTGACGGTCTTGATGCGATCGCCCGTGAGGGGGTTGAATCGGCCCGGAGCATGCCAGACCGTGGGATCCGCCTCTGCGGGGGCATAACCCTTGCCTTTCTTGGTCTGGATGTGAAGGATACGGGGACCGCTGAGCCTGCGAAGCCTGCGGAGGATGTCCGTCATCTGGTCTATATCGTTCCCGTCAACAATGCCAAAATAGCGGAAGCCCATGGCCTCAAAAAGGTCACCGCCGCTCTTCTTTACCAGGAAAGACTTGGTGCTGATAATCCTGCGCTGGAGCCAGCTCTTGAATTTTCCATCCTGGAGACTGGTCCAGACCTTGTTCTTGACACGGTTGTAAGTGGCGGAGGTGGTTATTCTGAGCAGATAGTTGTGAAGGCCGCCGCGGGCTTCGTCGATGGAGATGTTGTTGTCGTTGAGGACTACAAGAACATCGGCCTTGGAGTTGCCGGCGTTGTTGAGACCTTCCCATGCCAGGCCGCCGGTGAGGGAGCCGTCGCCGATTATGGCCACCGCCTTCTCCCCTGTTCCCATTAGCCTTGCCGCCTCTGCATAGCCAAGCGCTGCGGAAACGGATGTTGACGAGTGGCCGGCGCCAAAGGCATCGTACGGACTCTCAGACATCTTGGGGAAACCGCTGATGCCGTCTCTTTTCCTGTTCTCCTTGAATGCCTCACGCCTTCCGGTTATTATCTTGTGGGCATAGGCCTGGTGACCTACGTCAAAGATTAGTTTGTCCTTGGGGGTGTCATATATATAATGAAGCGCCACGATGAGTTCCACGGCACCAAGGCTTGATCCAAGGTGGCCCGGATTCTCCGCGCAGCACTTTACCATATAGTCCCTTATCTCCTCACAAAGCAGCTTAAGCTTCTTCTTAGACAGCTTTCTGAGGTCCGACGGGGAGTCTATCTTGTCCAGTATCTTGTACATTTCCCACAAAGATAGTCATTTTCTCCGACATACCGAATCCCCTGGCGTACCATGTACACGAACACCCGCATTTTAGACCCGTTTTGCCGGTACTCACGTCTTGACTGACGCGAATACCGGCATTATCTGGCGTTTTTGGGGGTGTTGACGTCCGGCGCTATCCTTCCTCTAATAGCTGAACGCAGAGTTCAATCTCACGTTGCCATCCCTTTTCTTTGGCATTGGCGTCCCAGGCCGGGCCGGGAGAGTGACTCCATGAAACAGAGATATAGTATCCAGGCTCGTGATAATACTTCTGAATGTTGGTGGCCGTGTAAAGGATTTGTCCTGTTTCCCGGTCACATAATGTAAAGCCATCGTTGAAATAATTACATTTGAGAAACTCCTCGTCTGTATCAATCCACTCGTTATCCACATAACGGCACATACCTGATAAGACCCGTACCGGCCGGGACTCATCTTCGTATATGAAAATCCACATTTGGAATCCATTGTCTCCCTGGCCTCCGGCATAAAGAACCCTGATGGGATTGTCAGACTGTTCAATCTGCTGGCAAGACAATAGAAGAATTGAAGCGAAAACTGCTATTACCCTGAATAGTATGTTTCTCATTTTTCAAGCATTTTTATCTACCTATAAAATCCTTTATTAGGCTAATCTTGCATGCGGTTCGGAGGGTTTTGCCAATACCGGCATAGGAAAATGTTGACTTTTGGGTGGGTAAAAGTTAAACATTCCGAATGCAAATATCGGGAAAAATGCCAATACAGTCAAGTATGAGGCCTATTTATAAATTTATCCGTGTCACAGTTGAATAAACGGATAATCTTTCTGTACTTTGCCAAATGAAAAATAGAAAAGAAAGGGAAGAAATACGGGCTAAGGGTAAAGGTTATTATCACTTCTGCACAGATGGCCTGAAAACAGGAAAACTGTTTTACAATGCCGCTCAATTATCCTATGGCATGATACTGATTGGCCTGCTGGTATTTAAGTACAATTTGAAGGTATATGCATTTGTACTTATGCCAAACCATATCCATATCATATTGAGCGGCACGGGAGAGAATTGCCTGAAAGCCTTCGATTATTTCAAATACAAGGTATCCCTGAGACTGAAAAAAGACGGTTATCCGCCCCTTCCGGATGACTATGGCTTTATCCTGAAGGAGATTCCGGACAAAGACTGTATGAAGAGTGAACTTGCGTACGTTCTCCGGAACCCTCTGGAGAAAGATTATTCAAGCATTGCAGGCCATGTCTGGGGATCAGGATGGCTTTATCATTCCGGCATTTCAGAATTCATTTCAGGCAAAAGGGTAGATGAAATGTCTGAAAGAGAGGTAATAAGACTCACCGGGACCGAATTGGCACTGCCCGGTCATTGGAGATTACATCCGGTTATGGGGCTGCTGCCCGGAAGTTTCGTGGACATGTCGATGGTAAAGCGTCTCTTTCCGACCGCCAAAGACTTCGAAGTGGCTATGGTCAAAGACTTTGAATCATTTGTAAGGACGGCAAGGGCACTTAACGAAGACATTGAGTTCTCCAGCACAGAAATCAAAAGCATAGTTAACCTGACGCTCCAAAACAGCTTCAAAGGCACCTCCCTCAACGAGCTCACCCAAGATGCAAAATGCAAACTTGCAGTAATCCTTGGCAACAAGTATGGCCTGACGTCATATGAAATATCACAGGGAATATATCTCAAGGAGAGTATTGTCCGCCAAGTGCTTTCGGCAAAAGAATACCGCAAAGTCACCTAAATACCCGCAAATTTGGCCGATCTTGCCGGTACTCACGTCATGCACGACGCGAATACCGGCATTATAAGGCATTATTGCGGGGATTGAGGTCGAACGGCCGGGCGGCGGGGCGCTGGGGCCACAAATCAGCCCTGGCGCATGGGCTACAAATCCAGCGTTCCGCCCCTGTAGAAATTTACCAATGAGGTCTGGAAGACATACTCGTAGGTGGCCTGGATGGCGTCTGAGCGGGTTTTGAGCATCTGGGTGCGGGATTCGTTGAATTCCGTGATGGTGGCTTTGCCGTTCTCATACTTGGCCTGGACCAGCTCGAAGGCGTCCTGAGCGGCGGAAGCGGCCATGAGTGACGCGTCATATTTGGCACGGGCCGCAACGGCACCGTTCCATGCCTGCTGGATCTCCTTGTACAGCTGCTGCTGCACCTGGCGCAGGCGCACCTGCTGCGCAGTGCGGCTGAGCTGCGCGCTCCGCACCTGATTGCGTGTAGAGAACTTGTTAAAGATAGGAATGCTCAGCGACAGCCCCACATACTGGCTGAAGTTGTCGTTCATCTGGTCCCAGAAACCCTTTCCGCCGTAATTGGAGTAATAGTTGGTCCCAAGCCCGGCGCTCAAAGACAGTGACGGCATGTATGCAGCCTTTGCAATGGCAATGCTCTTGTCCGATGCGTCCAGGCGCAGCTGCTCCGCACGCACGGCGGGGCGGAGGCCGCAGGCCTGGTCGTAGATATCGTCAGGAGTACCAAGATAGAAATCCTCCACCTGGACCTCCGGACGCACAACGGAAAAGCCGTCGAATGTGGGGAATTCCAGCAGCTGGGCAAGGTCCAGCAACGCCACCCGCAAATTGTTCTCCGCCTGCACCAGAGTCACCTGACTCTGTGCCAGGGAAGCCTTCTGCTGTGACAGTTCCGCAGAGGAAGCCTTACCTGCACGCAAAAGTCCCTCAAGACGCGCAACCTGCAGGGAATCAATAGTTATCTGCTGCCTGGCTACATCCAGAATCTCGTAATTGTACAGAATCTGAACGTAGGCCTGGGCTACGGAAACGCGGATATCGTCACGGGCCTTTTCCAGGTCGGCGGTGGCGGCGTCAAGGTTCAGGCGCGCCTGGGAAATGCGGTTGGGCGTTGCCAGGCCGTCGAAAAGATTCACACCGGCGCCAATGGAAAAACCGGTTGTAGATGAGTTTCCGGAGGCGTACGTGTTGTCACCGCCAAGGCCTCGGCCAAAGCTCCAGTTCTCCGAGGCCGATGCCTGCACGGCAGGTGCAAGTGACCACTGTGCGGAGTTAAGGTCTATCTCAGAACTCTGCCGGCTCATTTCCTGCTGCACCACGCTCAGGTTGTGCTCCAGGGCCCAGTCCATGCATTCCGCAAGTGTCCAGGGGTGGCCCAGATCCGGCGTGGCCACGGAATCGACCGCCACGGCCAGGGCTATAATCAGTGCTGCTGTCATGGCTTCTTTGTTATGATTTCATTTCCGCGGACCTTTTCCCCTGTGGAGAGGCCGCTCTTAATCTCGATGTTCACGCCGTCCGACAGCCCGGTTTCAACGTCCCGTCGCTCATACCCGGCAGGCCCGCTCACAAAGACGTATGTATCGTCCCCGTCCCACTGGATGGCGCTTTCCTGGATGCTGACCACGTCTTCCGCCTTTTGCAGGACGATTTCCGCGTTGGCGCTGTAGCCGCTGCGGACGGTGATGCCCTTGGGGACTTTCACGCTGGCCTTGATCTCGAAGAGGTTGGTGCCGTTGGACTCAGTGGCCTTTGGGGCGATGTATTCCAGCGTCGCGTCCAGGCTCACGTCCTGAAGGGCGCCCACGGTAATCGTCACCGGAAGGCCAAGGGAGATTCGGCCCACCTCTGTCTCGTCGATGTTGCCGTCGAAGATGAGATCGTCCATGTTGGCCACGGTGGCGATGGTGGTACCGTCGTTGAAGGTGTTGGACATGGTGACGCTGTTGCCCACCTTCACCGGTACGTCCAGGATGAGGCCGGAGATGGTGGAACGCACCAGCGTGGAGCTCCCGGAGGCGTTGGACGATGAAACACCGTCCCTGATAATCTCCAGGGCCTCTTTTGCCGATGCCAGCTCCTCCTGCGCCTGCAGCCACTGCTGGTAGGACTTTTCGTACTCATCGGCACTCACGAGGTTCTTGTCGTAGAGGGTCTTTTCACGCTCGTAGTCCGTCTTCACCTGCTTGGCGTTTACCTCCGCCAGGCGCACGCGGCTCTGGGCCGATGACAGCGAGCTCATGTCCGGAATCACCTTGAGCTTGGCTATGATCTCGCCCTGCTTCACGCTCTGGCCGGCCTCCTTGTAGAGCTCCGCCACAATGCCGCTGATCTGGGGCTTGATGTTGACCTCGTCCCTGGGCTGGATCTTTCCGGTGAGGACGGTGCTCTTGACGATGGTTCCCACCGTTGCCTCCAGCTCCTGGTACTGCGCCTCCTTTGGCTTTGACCTATTGTACAGGTACGCGAATGTTCCGGCAAAGATTGCCACAACAAGGACGACGATGATGTATTTGCCTATTTTCTTCATATAACGTTTATTTTGTTTCTATTATTAGATTCTTCGCTTCGCTCAGAATGACAGGTGGTGTTACTCATCACGCATTGCGTCAACAGGTTTTACGGCCATGGCGCGGGTGGCGGGCATGAGGCCGGCCACGACGCCAAGGACGGTGAGGAGGAGGGCGGCGAGCAAGGCCGTCCAGAACGGGACCTGGAAGGCAGCCTTGAGGATGCCGTCCTGGGTCATTGCAAGCTCCACGCCGGCAAGGATGAGCACGCTGAACACAATTCCCAGCATGCCTGCAACAAGGGTGAGGATGATGCTTTCCGACATTATCTGCCCCAGGATCTGGTTGGGAGTTGCGCCTATGGCGCGGCGGATGCCAATCTCCGTGGTGCGTTCCTTGACGCTCACCATCATGATGTTTGACACGCCTATTACGCCTGCCAGCAGCGTCCCAAGGCCAATCAGCCACACCAGGAAGTTGATGCCCTTGAAAAGGTTATCGACAATCCCGAAAATGAGCTGGGTGTTCAGCAGGAACAAGGCCTGTTCATCTGTGGGGTCGATATAGTGGGCGCGGGATATGATCTGGCGGACGCGGGGCGTGAGGTCGCTCATGGTGTACCCTTCCCTGGCGGTGAAACTGAGGAGGTGGACTGTGTTTCCAAAGTTGTAGGCCCTGCGCATCTGGGATATGGGGAGAGTCACCATATCGGCAGGGCTTCCGTTTATCTGGATGCCGCCGCCTTCCCTCCAGTCAACGCCTATGACGCTGTAGTAGGTGCCGTCCATGAGAATCCGCTTTCCGCAGGGGTCTCCTCCCTCCGGGAAAAGGGCGGAATAAACCTTTTTGCCGATGATGCAGACTTTCCTCTCCTGGGCGATGTCCGAGTCGTTGAGGAATCGGCCATACATCATTTTGGGGGTTTCGATGTTGGCGTAATCGGCCCGGACTCCCTTGATGGTGCCGCTGTAGCTGTTGTCGTCCCGGGAGAACGATCGTCCCCAAAGGGCGACGGAGGGGGTTACGGTTTCCAGTTCCGGGACCAGGTTCTTGAGCCGGTCGACGTCGGAGTACTCCAGACTCCAGTTCCGGCCCTTGCTGAAACCCTTGTACGGCTTGGACGTGGAACTGGGGAAGATTATGCAGGTGTTTTGGGCAAAACCCTCGAAGTTCTTGTTCAGCAGTTCCTTTAGTCCGCCGCTGCCGCCGGTGAGGAGCATGAGCATGAAAATCCCCCAGAACACGCCGAATCCCGTCAGGATACTGCGGCTGCGGTTCCTTGTTATGCTGTCCAGGATTTCCCGGAAGGTATCCGTGTCAAACAGTCTCATTCTGCCCTCAACGCCTCAATTGGTTTAACTCTCGCCGCTTTCCATGCGGGAATAATTCCGGCTATGGTGCCGGCTATTATCAGAAGAAGGGTTGCCTCCATGGCGGTATCAAGCCCCACGGAAGGGTTCACAAGCATCTGAATCTTATCAAAGCCGATATCCACGGCCTGCTGGCCCACGGTCTTGTCCATCACCTGGCATGCAATCATGCCAAGCAGCATTCCGGCGTAACCGAAAATGGCCGTGATGGTTATACTCTCGGAGATTATGAGCGTAAGTATGTTTCCGGGTTTTGCGCCTATGGCCTTGCGGATGCCAAACTCGTGTGTGCGCTCCTTAACGGTGATGAGCATGATGTTGGATACGCCCACTATGCCGCTGATAAGAGTGAGGAGGCCAAGGATCCAAAGAGCTATGCTCAGGATACTGGAGGCCTTTGTCATCTGAAGGTTCTCTTCGTATCCGTTCATAATCCAGATGCCCCTTTCGTCGTCCGGAGCAATGTCGTGTATGCGTTTGATGGCGCTTCCGTACTCTTCTTCAAAGGCCTTGTGGTCCTCCAGGGTGACGGGCCCGTTTACAGAGAAGGTAATGCTCTCTATCTTGTCCGAGTTGTCGTAGATTCCTTTATAAGTGGTATATGGAATGTAGCAGGAACGGCGGAAATCCCTTTCGTCCGTATGGTATATTCCTACCACTCTATAGGCGATGCTGCCGGCGCTTATCCACCTGCCCAGAAGCTTTTCAACATCTCCGCTTACCAGTTCCTTTGCCTGGGCCTCGCTTATTACCATCACTTTGCGGCGTTCATGCATGTCGTCCTGGTTCAGGAACCGGCCCGCAGCCATCTTTATCTTGAACTGGTCCTGATGCTCAGGCATGGCGCCGGTAAACCATCCGCTGACGCTTTTTCCGCCGAGGACCAGGTTGGCGGAGGTGGAAGATGTTGTGGTTGTAACGTTGTAGATTACGCCCTGCCATTCGCTCCCGTTGGTATAGTCCAGGTCTCTCTGGTCCAGATCTATGCGCCTGCCTTCTTTGTAACCGTTATATGGCTTTGAGGTGCGCCATCCTTCCACCGAGATGCTTTGGGAAATGAAATCGCTTACGTTTCCGGAGAAGGAGTTCATGAGTCCGTTGCCGGCTCCCAGCAGGGCTATGAGCAGGAAAATACCCCAGCTCACGGCAAAGCCGGTGAGGGCCGTCCGCAGCTTGTTCTGCCGCAGAGTGCTGTAGATTTCATGAAGGAGGTCCCGGATCATTTAATGAGTTCTGCGCCCCAGGCGTCGTGTTTTGCGTTTTCTTCTATATTGCCGATAATACCATCCTTAATATGGATTATGCGGTTGGCCTGGTTGGCAACTCCGCTTTCATGGGTGACAACGATTATTGTCATGCCGTCTTCCTTGTTCAGGCGGGTGAGGAGGTTCATCACCTCAACGCTGGTCTTGGAGTCGAGGGCGCCGGTAGGCTCATCGGCAAGTATGATGCGGGGGCTGGTGATGAGGGCGCGGGCAATAGCTACACGCTGCTTCTGGCCGCCGGACATCTCGTTGGGGAAATGGCCCGCCCAGTCCGTGAGGCCCATCTTGTCAAGGTACTCCATTGCCAGATCGTGGCGCTTGTGACGGCTCATGCCCTGGTAATAAAGCGGCAGCTCAACGTTCTCCACGGCCGTTTTGAAGCTGATGAGGTTGAAACTCTGGAAAATGAAACCTATCATGCGGTTGCGGTAATCGGCCGCCTGTTTCTCTGACAGATCCTTGATAAGTTTGCCGTCCAGCGTGTAGGTGCCGGTGTCGTAATTGTCCAGGATACCTAATATATTAAGGAGTGTTGACTTGCCTGAACCGGATGCACCCATGATGGAAACAAACTCTCCCTGCTCTATGGAAAGGTTAATCCCCTTCAAAACATGCAGCGGCTGCGCTCCAAAGTAGGTTTTGTTTATGTCTTTAAGCTCAATTAGGGCCATTTTGTTACTGTATTAGTACGCTATTACACCGCAAATATATGGCGGAAATTTTTATCCTCCAAATATTTTTTAAAAATTTTGCAAAATCCGCGCCGCGGATGATGTAATTGCCAGCGTGTTTCAGTATTTTGTGGCGTAATTGATAACTAGTTGGTTATCAGGTATTTATTGAAAGTCGCCGGCGTACTTGGTCGCCGGCGACTTTCAATAAATAATTGATTTACAATAGATTGACAAATACGCTGCCAAACTCTTGCAGCAACGCGCTATTCAAATGTAGCAGCAATGGCGCGCTCCAGGTCCAGGAGCACCACCCTGGCGCCGCAGGCCCCGGTCATTACAACCACGCGGCCATTGATATCAAACAAATTATTCATTATTTCGGGCTTTAAGATCCATGTACCAGTCCCTGAGGACATACCAGGCCTGTTTCCTGTGGCCGTCTTCAGAGAGGACGCCCTTGCGGTTGTAGTCGTCCTGGATGCCGTTAAGGGCGCGGCGGGGGCTGCGG
>Ga0310690_10002675_pt1 | contig 28490 bp, 28 predicted proteins | sample AusTroGonzalo_MG_2_FD_207661 | JGI IMG/M metagenome (GOLD analysis project Ga0310690, IMG submission 207661) | Bovine rumen microbial communities from tropical cattle in Woodstock, Queensland, Australia - Gonzalo_04 (v2) (version 2) | ecosystem: Host-associated > Mammals > Digestive system >...
GAGGAGCTGCCATACCCGTTCCCATTCCGAACACGGAAGTCAAGGGCTCCATCGCCGAGGGTAGTGTGGGACCCGCCCATGCGAGAGTAGGACGCCGCCGGCTCTTTTTATGCCCTTTTTTTGTCTTTTTGCGGTCTTCTTTGCGTTTTTCTCCCTTTTCCCCTTTTTCTTCCCTTTCCCGCTTGCATTTTTGTCTGGATTTGTCTATAATACCCAAGTCATGAAAACTTGGCTTGCATTTTGGTACGGGATTTTCAAGAACAATCCGACGTTTCGCCTTGTCCTCGGCCTCTGTCCGACGCTCGCGGTCACGACGAGCCTTGAGAACGCGCTTGGCATGGGCCTTGCCGCGACGTTCGTGCTCGTCTGCTCGAACGTGATCGTCTCCGCGCTTCGCCGCGTCATTCCGGCCGCCGTGCACATTCCCTGCTACATCGTCATCATCGCGACGTTCGTGACCGCGACCGACCTTCTGATGCAGGCCTACCTTCCCGACCTTTCGGCCTCGCTTGGCATCTTCATCCCGCTGATCGTCGTCAACTGCGTCATCCTCGGCCGCGCCGAGGCGTTTGCCTCGAAGAACGGCGTCGTCGACTCGTTCGCCGACGGTCTCGGCAGCGGCATCGGCTTCACGCTCGCGCTCGCCCTCGTCGCGTCCGTCCGCGAGGTCGTCGGCGCCGGCACGCTCACCGTCTGGGGCGACATCGCGGTCAAGGGCGTCAATCCCGGTCCGGTCACGCTCGCGATCCTCCCGGCGGGCGGCTTCATCGCGCTCGGGCTCCTCCTGGCGCTCATCAACCGACTCGGCGAGTGGAACGCCCGCCGGCACGGCGCGCCCGCGCCGCTGCCGGTCAACCTCGACTGCCGGCACTGCACGATGTGCCCGAACGGGAAGTAGGCCATGAAGTGCCCGAAGTGCGGTAACGACGACGACAAGGTGCTCGACTCGCGCGGCGCGCGGGACGGCGCGGCCATCCGCCGCCGCCGCGAGTGCCTGAACTGCGGGCACCGGTTCACGACGTACGAGGAGATCGACCGCGACGAGGTGCTGGTGGTCAAGCGCGACGGCACGCGCCAGACGTTCGACCGGACGAAGGTCGACAAGGCGATCCGCATCGCCTGCGGCAAGCGGCCTGTGAGCGACGAGCAGATCCGCACGATGATCGACCATGTCGTCGCGAACCTCGACGGCGACGAGGTGCCGGCCGACAAGATCGCCGAGCTCGTGATGCACGAGCTCCACAAGGTCGACGAGGTCGCGTACATCAGGTTCGCGAGCGTGTACAGGCAGTTCAAGGACGTGGCGCAGTTCCTGTCCGCCATAACGGAGATCGTGAAGAAGTGAGAACAGAATACCAGAGACCTCCGGTCCGCGTGGCCCTCATGGGCCTGGGACGGTCGATGTTCGCGAGCCACTACCCGGTGTACAAGGCGCACCCGGCCCTCTTCCGCGTCGTCGCGGCCTGCGACCTCATGAAGGAGAGGCGCGACATCGTCGCGAAGGACTATCCCGACTGCAGGATGTTCCGCCGCTTCTCAGACATGCTCGACGAGCGCGACGTTGACCTCGTCGACATCGCGACCTGCTCGGTCGACCACGTGCAGCACGCGCTGATGTCGCTCGAGAAGGGGTTCTGGACGCTCCTCGAGACGCCGATGGCGCTCACGCTGGACGACGCGCAGGTCCTGCGCGGCGCCGCGCAGAAGGCGAAGAACCGGCTTCTCGTGCTGCAGCGCGGGCTCTTCGCGCCCGACTTCCTCCTCGCGAAGCAGGAGATGTCCGATGCCCGCCTCGGCGAGATCTACCAGATTGTCGTCCGCCGCGAGGACTTCATCCGCCGCGACGACTGGCAGGCGGTGAAGCGCCTCGGCGGGGGGGCTGCGTACTACGCGATGACGGACCTCGTCCTCCAGGCCCTGAAGCTCCTGCCGCTGCCGCCGATCCAGATGTGGAGCGAGCTGAAGCGCATCGCCTCGCTCGGCGACGCCGAGGACTGCGCGCACGTGAGCCTGCGCACGCGCGGGACGGTCTCTGCGGACGTCGAGTTCAACGGCGGCGTGCTGCCCGAGGACCGCTCGCCGTCGTTTGTGATCCGCGGGTCGCGCGGCACGTTCAAGGTCGCCGCCGGCGGGACGTCCGGCACCGTGACGGCGATCGACCCCGACTTCTCGTTCCCCCGCCGCCGTTCCTCGGTGCGCACGCCCGAGATCGCCGACATGCACGAGGACGTCCCGGTGAAGACGTTTCCCGTCTCGCTCCCGAAGGGGACGCTGCACGGCCCGAGCGCGTTCTGGAAGCGCGTCTACGACACGGTCCGGACGGCCGCTCCGTTTCCGCTTGCGCTCGAGGACTCGATCGAGGCGGTGAAGTTCGCGCACCTGATGAAGAAGACGAGTCCGTTCGGAAAGTGACGGCGCGCCCATGACCCAGAGCCTCGAAGACTACCTTGAGACGATCTACGTCCTCATCAGCGAGGGCAGGCCCGCGCAGGTGAGGGACGTCGCGCGGCTTCTGGGCGTCAAGATGCCCTCCGTGGTGAAGGCGATCCACGAGCTGAAGCGGCTCGGCCTCGTCACGCAGGAGCCGTACGCGCCGATCAACCTCACGGCGAAGGGCGTGCGCCTCGCGAAGCACGTCCTCGGCCGGCACGAGCTCCTCCGGTCGTTCCTCGTCAAGCTCGGGGTGGGGCGGAAGGCGGCCGACAGGGACGCCTGCCTCATGGAGCACATCCTTTCTGTGGAGACGATAGAAAAGATCCGCGACTACACGGAGAGACAAACATGAAAAGCCAAATCAACGTCATGAGGCAGCTGCAGGAGCTCGTCCTCACCCGCGACGAACACCACCAGACGGGCGACGGAAGCCACCTCGACTCCCTCAACGACTCGATCGACGAGCTCCAGGGCAAGCTCACGCCCCAGGTCGCCGGCCTCTACGACCGGCTCTACAAGAAGAGCCACATCGTCCTCGCCTCGCTGTCGAACGGCTGCTGCAGCGTGTGCGGCATGCAGGTCCCGATCGCGCAGGCGCAGCAGGTGCGCCTCGTGCAGCACCTCGTGACGTGCTCGAGCTGCGGGCGCATCCTCTTCGCCGACGACGCCGACGCCGCGCGCAACGTCGCCGAGAAGCCCGACCGCGACGAACCCAAGACCGGTATCTCCCGCTTCTCCGCCGAGGAGCTGATGGTCGTCGACCTCGACGGCGCGACGAGCCAGGACGCCATCGCCGCGCTTGCGGAGGCGATGGAGAGGAACCACTTCATCTCGAACGCCGACAGCCTCGTCGCGTCGGCGATGAACCGCGAGGCCGTCCTCTCGACGGCGATGGACGGCGTCGCCTTTCCGCACGTCAGGGGCGTCGAGGGCGGCGGTCTCACGCTCGCGATGGGCGTCTCGAGGAAGGGCGTCGACTGGGCCGGCGAAAAGGTCAACATCGTCTTCCTCTCGGCGATTCCCGTCGCCGTCAGCGCCTTCTACCTCCGCCTGATGGCCGGCCTCGCGCAGTCGTTCTCGAAGAAGGAGAACCGCGACGCCGCCCTCGCGGCGAAGGACTCCGCCGCGCTCTGGAAGGCGCTCGTCAAGGCGACGCGCCACGCCGTCAAGTGACCGTCCTCCGGCTCATCCTCGCGCTCGCGCTGCTGGCGCCCCTTGCGGTTCCCGCCGCGCCCGGGAGGCGCCCGGCCGCCGCGAAGGCCTCCGGGCAGGCGGCCCGCCGCCGCTCGCCCTATGTCGGCGCGCTCTGCGCGGACGCGGCGACGGGGCGCGTCCTCTTCACCGACAACGCCGACGCCGAGGCCTACCCGGCGAGCGTCACGAAGCTGATGACGCTCTTCCTCGTCCTCGAGGACGTCCGGGCCGGGCGGTACGGCCTCGACTCGCGCGCGGTCGCGACGCCCGACGTCAACCTCTGCGAGGCGAGCTGGATCGGCATCCGCGCCGGCGAGTCGATGACCGTGCGCGATCTCTGCACGGCCCTCATGGTCGAGAGCGCGAACGACGCGGCGATCGTCCTCGCCGTCAACGCCGCGGGCTCGTTCGACGGCTTCGTCGCGCGGATGAACGCGCGCGCGGCCGATCTCGGCATGGCGCGCACGCGCTACTACAACCCGAACGGGCTGCCGCCGAACGCCGCGAAGCGGTATCCGTGGAAGTCGTTCAACGTCTCGACGGCCGCCGACCAGCTGAAGCTCGCCCTCGCGCTCCTGAAGATGCCCGAGGCGCTCGCGTTCACCTCCGTCAAGACGTGCGACCTCGTGCGGACGAAGGGCGGTTTCCGCGTGGCCGTGACGCGGCGCGTGAACGAGCCGACGCGCACGACGGACCTCGCGCCGGGCGAGACGCTCGTCAAGGCGCTCCGCAACCACAACAACGTGATGGTGAAGGACAGGCAGAAGATCTTCAACCCGGACGGGCGGGAGGCGGTGGACGGGCTCAAGACCGGCTACATCGACGCGGGCGGCTCGTCCGTCGTCATCACCGGCACGCGCGGCGGGAAGCGCGCCGTCGCCGTCGTCCTCGGCTCCGCGACGTCCGGCGAGCGCGACGCGCACGCCGCGCGCCTCCTCTCCGACGCCCTCGGCGCGCTCGCGTGGTGACCCCGTCCCGGGGCGCCCGCGCGTCCGCACCCTGAACCGTCCGCGCGCCGGAGCCGTTAAACCCTGTGTCAAAGGAACAATCTGGGAGGCATCATGGAGGCATTGAAGGCGAGCGGCGTCTGCCGGAAGTACGGAAGGCAGGAGGTCCTGAAGGACTTCGCCCTGACCCTCGAGGCGGGCAGCTTCGAGGCGCTGATGGGCCCGAGCGGCAGCGGCAAGTCGACGTTCCTGCACCTTGCGGCGGGGCTTCTGTCGGCCGACGCGGGCAGGATCCTGGTCGGCGGCGAGGACATCGTCGCGATGGGCGACGCGGCCGCGACGAGGTTCCGCCGCCGCCACGTCGGCGTCGTCTTCCAGGCGTTCAATCTCCTCGACGAGAAGACGGTTCGCGAGAACATCCTGCTCCCGCTCCGCCTTGACGGCGCGAAGGTCGACGAGGCGCACCTCGCCTCGCTTGCCGCCGCGCTCGGCATCGAAGGCGTCCTCTCCAAGAAGCCCGAGGAGCTTTCGGGCGGCGAGCGGCAGCGGGTCGCGATCGCGCGCGCGCTCGTCGCCGGGCCGGACGTGGTGCTGGCGGACGAGCCGACGGGGAACCTCGACGCGAAGGCGGCGAAGGCGATCTGCGGACTGCTCGGCGAGGTCAACAAGGCGTCCTCGAGCGCGATCCTCGTCGTGACGCACGACCCCCAGGTCGCGGCCTGCGCGAAGAAGGTCCACTTCCTGAAGGACGGCCGCGTCGCGGCCTCCCACGAGACGCAGGGCGACGCCGCGCGCGTGTCGCGGCTCTATCTCGAGACGTATCGGTGAGGGGTTTGGGATGAAGATTCGCCATGTCTGCGCGGTCGGGGGGATCGCGGTTGCGGTCGGGGCAGTCGTCTTCATGCAGTCGCTTGTCGCGACGAACGACCGTCAGGCGGTCGCGATGGCGGAGCGGATGCTGTCCGCCGTGCCGGTCGAGGAGGGGGCGCGGGCCGTCCGCCTGCAGCTCGACTTCCGACCGGACGGGCGCGTCCTGCAGGGCCCGCCGATGATGGCCTTCGCCGCGACGAAGGAGGGCATCGACGGCGCGCTCGTCACGAAGGCGCTTTTCGCCCAGCGCCGCGTCGCGGACCTCCCGTCCGTCGGCGAGGAGCTGACGCTCGTCGGCCGCAAGGGCGCCTACCGCGTCAAGATCGCGGGGTACCTCGACTGGGACCGGCCCGTCAGGGGCTATCCGAACATGTTCCTCCCGCCCTCCGCGGCGGCGGAGATCGACGAGGAGTGGACGGCGTTCGGGTCCGTCACGGCCGAGGACGCCGCTCCGATGTTCCTGTCGGACGCCGGGCGCAACATGGACCGCGCGAAGCCGCTCCTTCTCTGGGCCGCCGCGCTGACCGCCCTCTGCCTCCTTCTCAACTCCCTCTTTCTCACGATCGAGTCGCGCAGGCGCGAGCTCGCGATCCTCCGCATGGTCGGCATGACGCGCGGAGGGGTCGCGAAGTCCGTTCTCGCCGAGGCGCTGTCGCTGTCGTTCGCGGGGCTCGCCATCGGCGTCGCAGGCGCGGTCGCGGCGGTGCACGCCTACGTCGCGTGCGACGCGGAGACCTTCCCGATGGGCGCGGCGGTCGGCATGAGGGGCGTCGTCGCGTCCGTCGTCCTTGCGCCCGTCGTGGCGGCGCTCGGCGCGCTTCTCGCGCTCAAGCCGGCCCTCTCGGTGCGGCCGCTCGAGGCGGCGTCGAGCCGCGCCCCGCGCAGGCGGAGCGTCGGCATGCTCGTCGCGTTCGCGTGCGGATTCGGCGCGTTTGTCGCCGTCGAGACGTGGGGCGCGTCGCTCACGAAGCCGTTCGTCCCCTCGCCGGAGTGGCCGGACGCGATCGTGTCGATCCTCCCCGGCGGCGTGTCGAGCTTCGAGATCGAGCGCCTGCGCGCGCTCGAGGGCGTGAGGCGCATCGGCGAGCTCCAGCCGCTGCAGGTGAACATCCTCCCCCTCGAGGAGCTGAAGGCGCCGTCCGGCGGCGGCGCGGGGCGCGGGCCGGGGAGGGGCCCGGCAAGGCAGTACCGCAACGCGCTGCTCCTCGCGAGCGCGTGGCTGCCCGACTTCGCGTTCGTCGAAGGCGACCGCGTTTCCGCAGAGAAGGCGCTTGCCGCGGGCGACGCGTGCGTGGTCACCGAGATGATGGCGCGCGCGCGCAAGCTGAAGCTCGGCGACAGGCTCAAGGTCGACGCGGGGCGCGGACTTGAGATCGACCTCGAGGTCGCGGGTGTCGTCGCGCTCAACTGGCACATGGTGACGAGCCGCGGGCTTCTGCGCGGAATGAACCGGATGCCGGTCAACACCGACGGGCCCGTCTTCGTCTCGTTCGACACGCTTGCGGCGTGCGACATGCGTCCGCAGGAGTTCGTCAAGATGACGCACGTCTGGCTCGACTACGAGCCGGAGTTCCTGGCGCGGCACGGGGTCTTCCCCGCGGGGCGCATCGTCGAGAAGGAGATCGTCGAGGCGCTCGACGGCGCGTGGTCGGAGGGGAAGGACGGCGAGGTGCGCGGCAACACGGTGCGTCTCCACGCGCGCGACGAGGTCGCGGACGGGACGCTCGCGCACGGCGCGGACCTCGTCGGCGCGATGGCGCGCGTCCCGTTCGTCTTCATCGCGGTCATTTCGCTCGGGTTCGTCGCGATGCTCGTCTCGTCCTTCGACTCGCGCCGCCGCGCCTTCGTCGTGATGCGCGCGGTCGGCGCGACGCCCTGGCAGCTGGCTCGCGTCCTCGTCGCCGAAGCGCTCGGCACGGCCGCGGGCGGCGTCGCGCTCGGACTCGCGGGCGGCGCGCTCGTCGGCTGGCTCTGCACGGCGGGCACGCGGGCGGCGATGGCGAACTGGGGGCTCCCCCCGACGTTCGCGCTGCCGCTCGGCGTCGTGGCGCGTGGCGCGGCCGGCGCGATCGTCTTCGCGCTCGCCGTGGCGGTCCCGACGTCGCTCGCGGTCGTCCGGGCGCGGCGGAATATGCTATAATGGGAGAAGTTCCCGTTTGGCAGGCGACATGAAGACAAGACAGTTCTGGTATCCGCTCCCCGAGCGGCTGATCGCGCAGCATCCGGCCGAAAAGCGCGGCACGGAGAAGATGATGGTGCTCCACCGCGCGACCGGCGTCGTGGAGCATCGGCACATCGCCGACATCGTGGAGTACATCACCGCCAACGACCTTCTCGTGGTCAACGACACGAAGGTCTTCCCGGCGCGGCTCGTGGGGGAGTGGCCCGACACGCACGGCGCCGTCGAGATGCTGATGGTCAACGCCGCGCCCATGGACGCGGACGGCGCGCGTCCCAGCATGGCGGCCGACTCGTCCTCGCTCCGCTGGAACGTGATCGTCGGCTCGGGACGGAAGTGCCGCGAGGGGCAGGTCGCCTCGTTCGGCCCGAAGGGCGAGCTCAGGGCGACGCTCCTGAAGCCCCTCTCGGGAATCGGCATGTGGCAGGTCGAGTTCGCGTGCGGCCGTCCGCTCATGGACCTCCTCGACGAGTTCGGGCGCACGCCGGTGCCGCCCTACGTGAAGCGGGAGGGCACGGCCGAGGAGGAGCGGGAGGACCGAGAGCGCTACCAGACGATCTACGCGCGCGAGGTCGGCTCGGTCGCCGCGCCGACGGCGGGGCTCCACTTCACCCCCGAAATCCTCGCGGCGCTCGAGGCGAAGGGCGTCCGGCGCGTCGCGGTGACGCTCCATGTCGGCCCGGGGACGTTCCGTCCCGTGAAGGCGGAGAACATCGAGGACCACCAGATGGACTTCGAGGCGTTCACGGTGCCTCCGGAGACGGCAGAGGCAGTCAACGCGTGCAAGGCGCGCGGCGGACGCGTCTTCTGCGTCGGGTCGACGACGGTCAGGACGCTCGAGACGGTCGCGGCGGCGGTAGGGTCGGACAGGGTCGAGGCCGGTTCGGGGGCGAGCGACATCTTCATCTATCCGCCGTACCGTTTCCGCGTCTGCGACTGCATGCTGACGAACTTCCACCTTCCGCAGTCGACGCTTCTCATGATGGTCTCGGCGCTCGCGGGGCGCGAGAGGGTGCTCTGCTCCTACGCCCTGGCCGTCCGAGGCAACTACATGTTCTTCTCCTACGGCGATTGCATGCTCATCGTCTGATTTGCTATAATATCCATTCGTATGCCCCTGTTCGTTCCAAAGGACCGCAAGTCGCTCTTCCGCCAGTTCCTGGCCGGGATGTACGACGCCGTGGTCATCACCGACCCGAACGGGCACATCATCGAGGTCAATCCGCGCGCCGAGGAGCACTTCGGCTATTCGCAGGACGAGGTGGTCGACCGTCCGATTTCCTTCTACATCCCCGGCCTCGCCCCCGAGATCGTCCAGCGCATCCGGCGCGGGCTCGAGGACGACCGCCACATGGTGATCGACGCGAACGGGCTGAACAAGGACGGCTCCCGGTTCGCGTGCGAGGTGACGGTCTCGGTCATCGACCTGATGGATCCGGGCGATCTTGTCTTCACGGTGCGCAACACCGAGCGCCGGCGGCGGATCAACAACATCCTCCGCGCGAAGGCGACCGCGTTCCAGATCTCCCAGGCCGCGCTCTTCGCCTGCGACCCCGACGGGGCGATCCGCGAGTGCAACACGGCCTTCTGCGAGATGTTCGGCCTCAGGGACGACGAGGAGGCGCGCGCGCACGTGTTTTCCGATTTCATGTCCGACGACCCCCTGCCCGCGAACTTCAGGAAGGCGCTCGACGGCGAGACGACCGTCACCGGGATTGTCGCCGAGGGCGAGGAGGACCAGGAGGAGGTCGAGGTCGTCCTCGCGCCGAACATGCACGGGCACAAGTGCCAGGGCGTCGTCGGCAGCGTGATGAAGGTCTGACGCGATGCGGAAGGCCCCCCAGCACGCCGCGGGAATCGCGTCGCTTGCCGTCAACCGGCCCGACCCGAAGGTCCTGCAGGATTTCCTCGCGCTCAAGTTCGGCCTTTCCCGCCGCACCGCGAAGGCGATGATCGACGGCCGCAGCGTGTGGGTCAACCGCAGGTGCGTGTGGATCGCGCGCTACGCGCTCAGGACGGGCGACGTCGTCGAGGTGCCGGCCGGCGTCGCGTCCGCCGCGCGGCGGCAGTCGGCCCAGTCGGCCGGCGCGCCCGCGCCCGCGCCCGCCGCCGCGCGCCGCCATGTCCGCGTCCTCTGGCAGAACGAGCGCTACCTCGTCTGCGACAAGCCGGCGGGGTTCGTGAGCTGCGACGACCCGAAGAGCGTCGAGGCGATCCTCCGCGAGCAGGAGGGGATTCCGACGCTCGAGGCGGTCCACCGGCTCGACCGCGACACGACGGGGTGCCTCATGTTCGCGAAGAGCCACGCCGCGCTCGAGGCGGCCGTCGCGGTCTTCAGGACCCATCGCGTCGCCAAGGTCTACCATGCGCTCGTGCCGGGGGCGTTCAAGTTCCTCCACCAGGTCGTCGACACGCCAATCGACGGGCAGCCCGCGCTCTCGAGGATCACGCGCGAGGCTTCGTCGTCCGACGCGAGCTTCCTGCGCGTGCGCATCGAGACGGGGCGGACGAACCAGATACGCCGGCATCTCGCCTCGATTCGCTTTCCCGTCCTCGGCGACCGCGTGTTCGGCTTCAAGAACGTGCGCGACCCGCGGCTCATGCGCGTTCCGCGGCAGATGCTCCACGCGTCCACCCTCGCGCTCCCCGACCCGCTCGCCCCGCGCGAGGAGATCCGCGTCCATTCGCCCCTGCCCGCCGACTTCCGCTCCGCCCTGAAGCTGTTCGGGATGGGCAAGTGACGTCCGGCCCGCCCCCTGCAAATATGGTACAATATCCGCCTGATGAAACAGACGGAACTTCTTTCTCCCGCGGGGGACTTCGAGACGGCGCTTGCGGCGTTCGGCGCGGGAGCGGACGCGGTCTACTGCGGGCTCGCCGACTTCTCCGCGCGGGCGCTCGCGAAGAACCTCTCGTTCGGCGAACTCGGCAACCTCGTCCGCTTCGCGCACGCGAAGGGCAGGAAGGTCTACGTCACGTTCAACACGCTTGTCGACGAGACCGACCTCGCGTCCGCCGTCGAGGCGCTTGCGCGCCTCGAGGAAGTCGGCCCCGACGCGCTCATCGTCCAGGACCTCGGCGTCGCGCGCGTCTGCCGCCGCCACTTCCCCTCGCTCGCGCTCCACGCCTCCACCCAGCTCGTCGCGCACAATCTCGAGGGCGTCCTCGCGCTGAAGGACATCGGCTTCTCGCGCGTCGTCCTCGCGCGCGAGCTGTCGCTCGCGGAAATCGCCTCCATCTCCAGGCGCTGCGGCGGCCTTGAGCTCGAGTGCTTCATCCACGGCGCGCTTTGCTACTCGATCTCCGGGCTCTGCCTCTTTGGCGCGATGGAGAAGGGCAGGAGCGGCAACCGCGGCAAGTGCCCCTACTGCTGCCGCATGGGATACGGCCGGCCGGCCGGCCCGTACGTCTTTTCCATGAAGGACCTCCGGCTTGGCGAGGACGTCAGGAAGCTCGTCGACGCGGGCGTCGTCTCGCTCAAGATCGAGGGCCGCATGAAGTCGGCTCTCTATGTCGCGGGCGTCACGAAGTTCTACAGGCAGATACTCGACTCTCGCGGCGGCAAGGGCGTGACGCTCGCCGACCTCGAGACGATCTTCTCTCGGCGCACGACGGAGCTCTATCTCGACGGCAGGGGCGGGGAGTCGCCCATCGACGCCGAGTCGCTTGGCCACCTCGGCGCGCCCGTCGGGACCGTGAAGCGCGTCACGAAGGACCGCGAAGGGCGCCGGTGGATCCGCTTCCACACGGCGCGCGCGCTCGAGGTCCACGACGGGCTGCAGTTCGACACGATGGTCGACGGCAGGCACCTTGGGCTCGGCATCCGCGAGATGCGCCCTGCGATTTCGAGGACGCCCGTCTTCGAGGTCGCGGCGGGGACGGACGTCGAGGTCCTGCTTCCGGAGGGCCTGGTGGAGCCGTGCGCCGGGGAGACGGTCTACTGCTCGATGTCGAACGCCGTGAAGCGCATGTTCCCTGCGCCGAGCTTCCGCCCGAGCGACTATCCGGGCGGCGTCAAGGTCGATCTCGAGGTGACGATCGCCGCCGACTCCGTCTCAGCCGCGGCGAACGGCGTCTCGGCGTCGATCCCCGGCTCGTTTGGCTCGGCGAAGAACCCCGAAAAGACATACGGCGCCGTGGAAAAGGCGTTTTCGAAACTCGGCGAGACGGACTACGCCCTTGGACGGCTCTCCCTTGCCGACCCCGACAGGCGCTTTGCGCCCATGAGCGTCCTGAACGACTTGAGGCGCGACCTTGTCGAGCGGCTTGACGGTGCCCGCGAAGGGGCGAGAAGGGCAAAGGTCGAAGCGGCGCTTGCGGACGGCGGGAAACCGTGCGGAATCCCGCAGGGGCGGACGGCCGCGCGTCGGCTCAAGGTCCGCGCCGGGCAGACGGTTCCCGCAGGCGAGTGGGACGAGGTCATCGCGGCGATCGACCTGGCAGGGGCGTCTCTCCGAGGCGCCCGCGGGCGCGTCGGAGACGCGCCCCTGCCAATCGGGGCGTTCGGCGCATCGATGCCGCGTCTTGCCTTGCCCGTCTACACCGCCGAGCCCGACTTCGGCGGGCTGCGCGTCCTCGTGAAGCGGCTCCGCCGCGAGGGGTTCGAGAAGTGGGAGGCGAGCGACCTTGCGACGCTGCGGCTGCTAAAGGCGGCCGGCGTCGAGGACGTCACGGCGGACTGGACGCTCTATGCGTTCAACTCCCATGCGCTTGCAGAGCTCTCTTCGCTTGGCGTGAAGCGCTTTGTCGCAAGCCCGGAGAACGCGCGCGCGAACCTTGCCTGCCTTGCCGAGAGCGGCTACGACGTCGAATTCCTCGTCCAGCAGGCGACGCCGCTCTTCATCTCGCTCACCGAGCCCGCCGCCGAGCGGGCCGACGGCCTTGCAATCTATCGCCGCGACAATCTCTGGGTCACGACGCGCCCCGTCCCGCGCACCTTTGACGCCCCCGCCGGTGCGTCCGTTCGGCTCGATCTCTCCTGGAATCCGCCGGAATGACAGTGGGCGGCGGGCGCTCAAGGCGGCGCAGTTTTGGTATAATATCCTGGCTATGAAATGGACGAAGTCACTCATCCAGACGCTCCGGGAGAACCCCGGTGACGCAGAAATCGACTCTCACAGGCTCCTGATGCGCGCGGGCCTCGCGCGCAAGGTCGCCGGCGGGCTCTACGCCTACCTGCCGCTCGGCATGCGCTCGCTGAAGAAGATCCAGCAGATCGTGCGCGAGGAGATGGACCGCGCGGGCGCCCTGGAGATCGTCTCGCCGATCCTCCAGCCCGCCGAGCTCTGGCGCACGACCGGCCGCTGGGACACGATGGGCCCGAACATGTTCAAGCTCCGCGACCGCGGCGAGCACGAGTTCGCCCTCGGCCCCACCGCCGAGGAGGTCTTCACCGACCTCGCGAAGTCGCTCGTCAGCTCCTACCGCCAGCTGCCCGTCACGATCTACCAGATCCAGTGGAAGTTCCGCGACGAGACCCGCCCGCGCTTCGGCCTCATGCGCTCGAAGGAGTTCCTGATGAAGGACGCCTACTCCTTCGACGTCGATGCCGAGGGCGCGGACAGGAGCTACTGGAACATGTACCACGCCTACGAGCGCATCTACGCGCGCTGCGGCCTCAAGGCCGTCCCCGTCCAGGCCGACGGAGGCGACATGGGCGACAGCCTGACGCACGAGTTCCACGTCCTCGCGGACGCGGGAGAGGACGGCATCGCGTTCTGCGAGGGCTGCGGCTACGCGGCGAACCTCGAGAAGGCCGAGCGCCGCGCCGCGCCGTGCGCCGACGCCGACTGCCCGGCGTGCGAAGAGGTCGCGACCCCCAACGCGAGGACGATCGAGCAGGTCTCCGCGTTCATGGGCCTCCCCGCCGACCGCTTCGTGAAGTCGCTCGTCTACGTCGCCGACGGCCAGCCCGTCATGGTGTGCGTCGAAGGCGATCGCGACGTCAACGAGGTGAAGCTCAGGCGCTTCCTCGGCGCGAAGCAGGTCGCGCTCGCCGACTTCGACGCGGTGCTCAAGGCGACCGGCGCGAACGCCGGGTTCGTCGGCCCCGTGAAGCCCGCCGACGCCTCGCTCAGGATCGTCTGCGACATCGCGCTCAAGGGCGCGAAGGGCCGCATCGTCGGCGCGAACAAGGACGAGTTCCATCTCGGGAACGCGGACCTCGCGCGCGACGCGAAGATCGCGGACGCGGACTACGCGGACCTCGTCGTCGTCAAGGACGGCGACATCTGCGCGAAGTGCGGCAAGCCCATGCTCATCAAGCGCGGCATCGAGGTCGGCCAGGTCTTCAAGCTCGGCACCAAGTACTCCGCCGCGTTCAACGCCGTCTACAAGAACGACAAGCTCGAGGAGCACGTGATGATCATGGGCTGCTACGGCGTCGGCGTCAGCCGCACCCTGCAGGCCGTGATCGAGCAGTGCCACGACAAGGACGGCATCGTCTGGCCCGCGTCCGTCGCGCCGTACCAGGTCGTCGTCGAGAACCTCGACCCCGACAGGGAGGAGGTGACGAAGGTCGCGGACGAGCTGGAGGCCGCGCTCGAGGCGGCCGGCGTCGACGTCATCGTCGACGACCGCGCGGAGCGTCCCGGCGTCAAGTTCAAGGACGCCGACCTGATCGGCTTCCCCGTGCGCGTCGTCGTCGGCGCGAAGGGGCTTTCGAACGGCGGCGTCGAGGTCAAGCGCCGCGGCGAGGACAAGTCGAAGACGCGCATCGTCGCGCCCGACGCGGCGGTCGCGGCGATCAAGGAGCTTTTGAGGTAATGGCGGAGAAGGTCAGTTTTGAGCCGCCGCGCGGCATGCGGGACTTCTATCCCGAGGACATGGCGTGGCGCAACCGGGTGTTCGACGCGTTCCGCGCGGCGGGCGAGGCCTACGGCTTCAAGCCCTACGACGCCTGCGTCGTCGAGAGCTACGAGCTCCTGGCGCGCAAGGCGGGCGAGGAGGTCGGCGAGCAGATCTACCACTTCCTCGACAAGTCCGAGCGCCACCTCGCGCTCCGCGCCGAGATGACGCCCACGCTCGCGCGCATGGTCGCGCAGCGCCAGAAGGAGCTCGCGTTCCCGCTCAAGTGGACGACGGTCGCGCAGTGCTTCCGCTACGAGCGCATGACGAAGGGCCGCAAGCGCGAGCACTACCAGTGGAACCTCGACATCGTCGGCGAGGACTCGGTGCTCGCGGAGGCCGAGGTCATCGGCGCGGCGTGCGACGCGCTCCGCCGCATGGGGCTCTCGTCCGCCGACTTCAAGGTGCACGTCTCCTCCCGCAAGTTCCTCGGCGAGCTCCTGGAGAAGAGCGGCATTGCGTCCGACAAGCACGCGCAGGTGTTCCTGGCGCTCGACAAGCGCGGCAAGATGCCCGACGCCGAGATCGCCGCGATGCTGAAGGACGGCGGGCTTTCGGACGCCGACGTCGCCGCGACGTTCGCGATCATGGACACGAAGTCGTACGAGGCCTGCCCCGAGCTCGTCGAGCTCTTCCGCCTCGCGGAAGGCGCCGGTTTCGCCGACTGCCTCCAGTTCGACATCGGGGTCATCCGCGGCCTCAGCTACTATACGGGCGTCGTCTTCGAGTGCTTCGACACGGCGGGCGAGTTCCGCGCCATCTTCGGCGGCGGGCGGTACGACAACCTCCTGACGACGATCGGCGGCGAGCCGGCGACGGCGGTGGGCCTGGGCTTCGGCGACGTCGTCGTCACGGAGCTCCTCAAGTCGCGGCTCGGCGCGGGCGCGGCGGCGGACCGGAAGGGCGTCGCCGTCGGATTCATGTTCCCCGGGCAGCGGGATGCGGCCGTCGCGCTCGCGGCGCGGCTCCGGAAGGCGGGCGAGGGCGTCGACCTCGCGCTCCGCAGCCAGAAGCCGAAGAAGTTCTTCTCGCACGCGGCGGAGTCCGGCGCCGCGAAGGCGGTGTTCCTCGGTCCGGACGACGTGGAGAAGGGCGTCGCGCGGATGAAGGACCTCGCGACGCGGGAAGAGAAGGAGATTCCGCTCGCGTGATGAAAAAGACACTCGCCATCGTCCTTTCCGCCGGCCTTCCGGCCCTTCTGCCGTCCGCGTCGCGCGCGGCCGAGACCCCCAGCTCCTCCGCGATCGTCCGCCTCCTGAACTCGCGCGCCGCGGGAAGCCCCAGGGACTACGCGGCCGCGGCCGAGACTGTCGCCGCGGACGCCGCGGAGGGTCGTCCCCTCCAGCAGTACGTGATCGCCGTCGTCTCGCGCGACGCCGACCTTCCCGAGAGGCTGCGCCTCACCGAGGAGAAGCGCAGGGAGTACCTCGCGCAGTCGCGCGACAGGATACGCGCCCTCGCGGAGGAGAAGGGCAACGCGCTCGCGTGGTACCTCCTCTCGCTCGAGGCGAACGACCTCAAGATGCTGAAGCGCGCGGCGGACGGCGAGAACGTCCAGGCGCTGAACGCCTGGGGCACGATTTCCCTCACCGAGGCGCTGCGCAACCCGAACATCGAGACGAACGACCTCGAGAGGGTCCTCTTCAAGTGCCGCGGCTATTTCGAGAAGGCCGCCGCGCGCGGCGACGCGAACGGACTCTACAACCTCGGCATGTGCTACCTGCGCGGCTACGGCTGCCCGCCCGACCAGGACCTGGCGCTCAAGAGCTTCCGGGCCGCGGCCGAGGCGGGGCATCCCGAGGCGATCAACAACCTGGGCGGGTTCTTCCGGGACGGCATCGTCGTCACGCGCAACCTCGAGACGGCCGCGCGCTGGTTCGCGCGGAGCGCGAACCTGGGCAACGACTTCGGCCAGCTCAACTACGCGCTCGCGCTCCAGCGGGGCGAGGGCGTCGAGAAGGACGAGGCGAAGGCCGTGGAGCTGTTCAGGAGCTCGGCCCTCCACGGGAACGCCGAGGCGATGAACGCCTACGGCATGTGCTTCCACGCGGGGAGCGGCGTCGAGAAGGACGCGGCCGAGGCGGTCCGGTGGTTCCGCGCCTCGGCGGAGCGCGGTTTCCCGCCGGCGATGGACAACCTCTCGTCGTGCTACGACCTCGGGATCGGCGTCCGAAAGGACGTGAACGAGTCGACGGTGTGGAAGGTGCGCGCGATGGCCGCGCGCGGCGACCGCAACGCCGCGGCCTGGCTTCGGCAGAACGGATACTGACGTGAGAATCCTGATGATCGGCGACGTGGTCGGGGGACCCGGCCGGCGCATCCTCCAGCGCGAGCTTCCGCGCCTCAGGCGCGAGCTTTCCCTTGCCGCCGTCGTCGTGAACGCCGAGAACTGCGCGGCGGGCTCGGGGCTTACGGCCGCGCTCGCGAAGGAGGTGTTCGACGCGGGGGCGGACGCGATCACGCTCGGCGACCACACGTGGGGCCAGAAGGAGTTCGCAGGGCAGATCGGGGCCCTGGAGCGCGTCGTCCGGCCCGCGAACTTCCCGTCCGAGTGCCCTGGCCGCGGCTGGACGCTCGTGGCCGCCCCGACGTTCCAGTTCGCCGTCGTGAACGTGCAGGGCAGGGTCTTCATGCAGGCCGTCGACTGTCCCTTCAAGGCGATGGACCGCGTCCTCGCCGAGATTCCGAAGAACGTGCCCGTGTTCGTCGACTTCCACGCGGAGGCGACGAGCGAGAAGATGACGATGGCCCACTACCTCGACGGACGCGTCACCGCGGTCGTCGGCACGCACACGCACGTCCAGACCTCCGACGCGCGGCTTCTCCCGAAGGGGACCGCGTACGTCACCGACCTCGGCATGACCGGCCCCTACGTCTCGTCGATCGGGCGGGACCTGAAGCCCGTCACGCGGAAGTTCGTCACCGGCATTCCGGCGCGCTTCGAGGTCGCCGAGGGACCGTGCGTCCTCGAGGGCGCGGTCGTGGACTTCGACCCCTCGACGAGAAAGGCGGCGTCCATTGAGCCGGTCCGCGTGCGAGAATGAGCAGGCCGCCGTCCGCCGCGTCGCCGAGATCGTGGCGGAAGCCGGAGGGCGCGCGCTGCTCGTCGGGGGATGCGTGCGCGACGGCCTTCTCGGAGGGAGCCCGAAGGACTTCGACGTCGAGTGCTTCGGCATCGAGCCCGCGCGGCTGAAGTCCGCCCTTGAACGCGAATTCGACCTCGACCTCGTCGGCGCCTCGTTCGGCGTCCTCAGGCTTTCGCGCCTCGGCGTCGACGTCGCGGTCCCGCGCCGCGAGACGAAGCTCGGCCTCGGGCACCGCGCGTTCGAGATGGAGTGCGACCCGTCGCTGACGGTCCGGGAAGCCTCCGCGCGGCGCGACTTCACCGTCAACGCGATCTACCGCGACCCCCTCGCGGACGAGGTCATCGACCCGTGGAACGGGCGCGGCGACCTCGAGCGGCGCGTCCTCCGCCATGTCTCGGACCACTTCCGGGAGGATCCGCTGCGCGTCCTCCGCGGCATGCAGTTCGTCGCGCGCTTCGGGCTCGAGCCCGCGCCGGAGACGGTCGCCGTCTGCCGGACGATGACGCCCGAGGGCCTCGCGCGGGAGCGCCTGATGGGAGAGTGGTCGAAGCTCCTGCTCAAGGGGGTCGAGATCTCGAAGGGGCTTTCGTTCCTGCGGGCCGTCGGGTGGACGAGGTACTATCCCGAGCTGGAGCGGCTCATCGGCTGCGAACAGGCGCCCGAGTGGCATCCGGAGGGCGACGTCTGGAACCACACCCTCTGCTGCCTCGACGCCTTCGCCCGCCGCCGGGACGAGGGCGGCTGGACGGACGAGGAGAACCTCGTCGTGGGGCTTGCCGTCCTCTGCCACGACTTCGGCAAGCCCCTGTGCTCGGCGTACGACCCCGTGAAGGGGCGCATCCGCTCGCTCGGGCACGACGAGTGCGGCGTCGAGCCGACGCTGTCGTTCCTGCGGCGGCTGACGAACGAGGAGCGGCTGCTGAAGGAGGTCCCGCCGCTCGTGCGGCTGCACATGCGTCCGTTCGCCATGTGGAAGGACAGGTCCTCCGACGGCGCGATCCGGCGCCTTGCGGCGAAGGTCGTGCGCATCGACCGCCTCCTGCGCGTCGCCGCTGCGGACGACGAGGGCCGGCCCCCGTTCCCCTCCGACCCGAGGCCCCTCGCGTGGCTCGCCGAGCAGGCGAGGCGCCTTGCCGTCGAGGATTCCGCGCCGAAGCCGATCGTCCGGGGCCGCGACCTCCTCGCGCGCGGGATGAGGCCGGGCCCCGAAATGGGACGCCTGCTCGCCGCGCTCTACGAGGCGCAGCTCGACGGCGCGTTCGCCGACCTCGACTCGGGGCTTGCGCATGCGGAAGGGTTGCTGGCGGCGGGAAGCTGAAGGCGGGTGGCGGCATGGGACCTTGCATCCTCTGGGACTGGAACGGCACGCTCCTCGACGACACCGAGGCGGCGCTCGCGACGCTCAACGAGATGATCGCCGCGCGCGGGGGGCGTCCGATCGCGCTTCCGTTCTACCGCGACCACTTCGCGTTCCCCGTCCGCCCGTTCTACGGCACGATCGGCATCGCCGCGCGCGGCGAGGACGAGTGGAACGCGGTCGCGCGCGAATACCACGAGGTCTACGCGCGCCAGCCGAAGGCGCTCAACCCCGACGCGGTCGCCGCGCTCGAGGCGGCGAAGGCCGCGGGCTGCGAGCAGGCCGTCGTCTCGGCGCTCCGGCAGGACCTCCTCGAGCGGGACCTCGCGGCGTACGGGGTGCGCGGGTATTTCGCGCATGTCTGCGGGACGGACAACCTCGACGGCGCGTCGAAGGTCGCGCGCGCCCGCGTCTTGCTGCGGACGCTCAGGTCCGAGCGGGCGGAGCGGCCGTTCGTCCTCGTCGGCGACGCGTTGCACGACAAGGAGGTCGCGGACGCGCTCGGCGTCCCCTGCGTCCTCTGCGCCCAGGGCAGCCACGCCGCGTGGCGCCTCCGGGCCGTCGCGCCGACGTGCGACACGCTCGGCGAGGCCGTCCGACTGGCGCTTCAACTTACCGTTGCCTAACTTGGGCGGCAGGTGGTATAATGGTTCCCACATTTGGAAACCAAACAAGGAGGAAGAAGATGGCTCACAAGATTGCTGCCGACAAGTGCGTCGGGTGCGGATGCTGCAAGGACGCGTGCCCTGCCGAGGCGATCAGCGAGGGAACGCCCTACGTGATCGACGCGGACAAGTGCGTGGACTGCGGCGCGTGCGCGGCCCAGTGCCCGAACGAGGCGATCGCCCCGGCCTGATCAGGGCGTGCGCCCGACGTTGCAGAAGAGGCGCGCCCGGCCGGGCGCGCCTCCTTTTTGGCATCATGTCACCCATGCTTGAATTCGCAAAAGAGACGCTTCTTCTCCTGCCGTTCCTCTTCGCCACCTACCTGGTGCTCGAGGCCGTCGAGGCCCATGCCGGCGGGGCGCTCGAGCGCTGCCTCGAGCGGGCGCGCACGGTCGGTCCGCTCGCGGGCGGCCTTGCGGGCGCGATCCCCCAGTGCGGCGTCTCGGCCGCGGCGGCCTCTTTCTACGCGGGCGGCGTCGTCTCGGTCGGCACGCTCGCGGCCGTCTTCCTCTCGACGTCGGACGAACTGATCCCCGTCCTCATCTCGAAGCAGGTCCCCGCCGGGCTGATGTTCAAGATCGTCGCGCTCAAGGTCGTCGCGGCGATTGCCGTCGGCTTCTCCCTGAACGCCGTCCTCGCCTTCGCGCGGCACATCCGCCGCCCGGTGGCGGTCGGCGACCTCTGCGCGCACAGCCGCTGCGGCTGCCGCGAGCACAGGGGCATCCTCGTGCCCGCAGTCATCCACACGGCCGAGATCTTCGCGTTCATCGTCGTGGTCTCTGGCTCGATCGAGCTTGCGATGCATTTCTTCGGCGAGGACTGCCTCCAGTCGCTGTGCCTCACGGCGCCCGTCTTCGGCGAGCTCGCGGCGGGCCTCCTCGGGCTGATCCCGAATTGCGCCGTCTCCGTGGCGGGCGCGGAGCTCTACTGCAAGGGCGCGATGAGCGCCGGGGCGCTCATGGCCTCGTCGTTCACCGGCTCGGGGCTCGGGCTCCTCGTCCTCTTCCGCACGAACCGCAACGTCAGGGAGAACCTCGCGATCCTCGCGTTCATCTATGTCGCGGGCGTCGCGCTCGGATGGCTCGCCGGGCACCTGCTGCAGGCGCCTGCCCGCATTATGGTATAATACGCGGAAAGGCCGCGGGGGCGCCGCGGCATCCATCCCCGAACGGAGGGCGACGTGAAGAAGAGGGTTTTCATCGACGGCAGCGCGGGAACGACCGGGCTGAGGATCCGCGAGCGGCTCGCGGGGCGCGGCGACATCGAGCTGGTCCTCCTCCCCGAGGAGCTTCGCAAGGACGTCTCCGCAAGGCGCGACGCGCTGAATTCCTGCGACGTCGCCTTCCTCTGCCTCCCCGACGCGGCGGCGGTCGAGGCCGTCTCGCTCGTCGAGAATCCCGACGTCGTCGTCATCGACACCTCCACCGCGCACCGCACGGCCGGCGGATGGGAGTACGGCTTCCCCGAGCTCGAGGGGCGGCGCGCGCGCATCGCGGCGTCGAAGCGCATCGCGAACCCCGGCTGCCACGCCTCGGGATTCGTCGCCCTCGTCGAGCCGCTCGTCCGCGCGGGAATCGTCGCGAAGGGCGAAAAGCTCTCGGCGTTCTCCCTCACCGGCTACTCCGGCGGCGGCAAGAGGATGATCGCGGAGTACGAGCCGAGGACGCAGGATCCGCCGGGGGGTGCGGGGGCTCCCTTCCGCCCGTTCCAGAACGCGGCCCGCCAGTACGCGCTCGGCCAGGTCCACAAGCACCTCCCCGAGATGGCGAAGGTCTGCGGCCTTTCCTCCGCGCCGTGCTTCTCGCCGGTCGTCGTGCCGCACTACAGCGGCATGGAGGTGACGGTGCCGCTCTTCGACCGAGACCTCGAGGCGATCAAGGCGTGCTACCGGGAGCGCTACGGGGAATCCGCCTTCGCCCCGTCTGCGGCGGACAGGCCGGGAACGGGAGGCGGGATGGTGGGCTTCGCCGACGACCCTGCGGCGGCGGAAGGCGGCTTTCTCTCGTCTGCCGGGCTTTCCGGGCGCGATTCGCTCGAGGTCTCGGCCTACGGCAACGGCGAGCGCGTCGTCCTCGTCGCGCGCTTCGACAACCTCGGCAAGGGCGCGTCGGGCGCGGCGATCCAGAACATGAACCTCGTCCTCGGCTGCGCCGAAGACGAAGGCCTCGTCAGGTGAAGGCGAACTTCCACACCCACACGACGTTCTGCGACGGCGCCGGGACGCCCGAGCAGATGGTCGTCTCCGCGATCGCGAAGGGCTTTGACGTCCTCGGCTTTTCGTCGCATTCCGACATGGTGGGGGATCTCGGCGCCTACAAGGCGGAGATCCGCCGCCTTGCCTCGGCGTACGCGGGCCGGATCCGCATCCTCTGCGGCATCGAGGCGGAGTACGACACCGGCTTCAGGCGCGGCGACCTCGACTACGTCATCGGCTCCACGCACTACGTCACGGCGCCCGACGGCGCGCGCTTTGCGTTCGACGCCACGCACGACGGCCTCCTGAACGGCGTCCGGGACCATTTCGGCGGCGATTTCGTCGCGTTCCTCCATGCGTATTTCAAGCAGGAGCGCGAGATGGTGGAGACGTACGACTGCGACGTCGTCGGGCATCTCGACCTTGTGCGCAAGTTCAACACGAAGTTCCCGTACTTCGACGAGAGCGCGGACTGGTACCGCGCGGAGCTTGTCAAGACGGCCGATGCCGTCGCCGCCTCGGGCCGGCTCGTCGAGGTGAACACGGGCGCGATCTCCCGCGGGTGGATGGACGACGCCTATCCGTCGGCGGAGTTCCGCGCGCTGCTGCGCGAGCGCGGCGTGAGGTTCGTCCTCTCGTCCGATTCCCACGCGCCCGACACGCTTGACTGCGCCTTCGACCGCTTCTCCGCCGCCGAGTCCTACGTCGTCCTCGCCTGACCGCGACAAGTTCGCGCGGATTTGGTATAATGTCGGCGGTTCGGCGCCAAGGCCGGGCCGAAAGGAGAAAAACAATGAAGTCGTTTCTGCTGGCGAACGTTCCGCTGAGCGCGGTGCATTTCGTCCTGTTCGTGCTCTTCAGGGGCTTCCTGGGCCAGCCGGGGTACATCCTGGCCGACGTGCTCGGCGCGGCGGGCGGGGGCGTCCTCTGGTGGGCGATCATGGTGCTCAACTCCCTCGTCTGGGGCGGCGTCCTCACGCTTTTCGTGTTCCCGTTCATCCGCAAGGTGCTGAAGTAGCGCGCGGCGCGAACGGACCGGGGCCCCGTCATGCACGCGAAGAGACTGATACGCCTTCTCCCCCTCGCGCTCCTTGCGCTCGGCGGCTGCGCGACGCCGGACGAGCCGGTCATGCGCGAGGCGGAGATCGCCGCCCTGACGGCGGCGAACCTGACGGAGCGCCATTCGTTCGACAGCGGCGACTGCGTGCTCCGCTACCGGATGCATGCGCCGCGCGCGCGGTTCCTCCGGCGGTATCCGCTCGTCCTCCTCCTGCACGGGTCCGGCGAGCGCGGCGGCGACAACGACGCGCAGCTCCGCCACGGCGCGACGCAGATCTGCCGGTACGCGCTCCGCCACGGCGACGCGTACGTGGTCGTTCCGCAGTGCCCGCCGGACGACGTCTGGTCGGCGGCCGACTGGAGCAAGTCCGAGATGACGCGCTCGCCGCGTCCGACGCGGACGATGGCGGCCGTGCTGGCGCTGGTCGACGACCTCGTGCGGAGGTTCCCCGTCGACAAGGACCGCATCTACGTGACGGGCCTGTCGATGGGCGGATACGGGGCCTGGGACGCGCCCACGCGGCGCCCGGGCCTTTTCGCCGGCATCCTGCCGATCTGCGGCGGCGTGGACGAGAAGACGGCTGAGATGTACCGCGGCATGAACATCCGCTTCGTCCACGGCGCGGAGGATCCGGCGGTGAGCGTCGAGTATTCGCGCCGCATGCACAGGGCGCTGGACGCGCTCGGCATCCGCCACGCCTACATGGAGTATCCGGGCGTGGGGCACGACAGCTGGTCGCGCGCCTACGGGGACGACCGCGTCCTCGCCTGGCTCTTCGCCTGCAGGAGGTGACCCCTTCGGGGCGCGCGATTTATGGTATAATATCCCCCATTATGGCAGAAGACAGCAAATCCTCGCTCGACGCCCTCTCGGCCCTGTGCAAGCGTCGCGGTTTCATTTACCATTCGTCGGAGATCTACGGCGGCATGCCGGGCTTCTGGGACTACGGCCCCCTCGGATGCGAGCTCAAGAACAACGTCAAGCAGGCCTGGTGGCAGTTCACCGTCCGCGGGCGCGAGGACGTCGCGGGTCTCGACGCGACGATCATCATGCACCCGAAGATCTGGAAGGCGTCGGGCCACCTCGACACGTTCGCCGACCCGATGACGATGTGCAAGGACTGCAAGAAGCTGATGCGCGCCGACCAGATCGGGGACATCTACGCCGACCAGAAGAAGAAGCCCCAGCCGAAGGTCGCTGGCTCCGATTTCTTCTGCCCCTACTGCGGCGGCGAGCTCACCGAGCCGAAGCCCTTCAACCTCATGTTCAAGACGGTCGTCGGTCCTATTGACGATCCGTCGAACGTCGCGTACCTCCGCCCCGAGACGGCGCAGGCGATCTTCGCGCAGTTCCTGAACGTGACGGCGACCTCGCGCATGGCCGTTCCCTACGGCATCGCGCAGATGGGCAAGAGCTTCCGCAACGAGGTCACTCCCCGCAACTACACGTTCCGCTCGCGCGAGTTCGAGCAGATGGAGCTCGAGTTCTTCATCCGCCCCGACGAGGCTATCGAGCTCCAGTACGGCCACGTCGTGACGCTCGCCGACAACCCCGACATCACGGGGCCCGTCCAGGACGACTGGGGCTGGGAGGTCTGGCACAAGTACTGGGTCGAGCAGAGGAAGAGGTTCCTCAACGCCGTGGGCCTGCCGACCGAGAAGTTCGTCGAGTACTGGCAGAAGCCGGACGAGCTCGCGCACTACGCGCGCGCCTGCGTCGACATCGAGTACGACTTCCCGTTCGGGCGCCAGGAGCTCGAGGGCATCGCGGCTAGGAGCGACTTCGACCTCACGCAGCACCAGATCCACTCGAAGGTGCCGCAGCTCGTCTTCGACGACCCGCTGAAGCAGGCGTGCAAGAAGCTGACGGACGAAGACAGGGCCGCGTTCGTCGCGAAGACCCAGGCCGCGTGGCTCAAGCGCGTCGAGGCCGCTCGCTCGGCGAAGGCCGGCAAGGAGGTCGTCCTTTCCGCCGAAGGGCGCGAAGAGCTCGCGGCGAAGGCGAAGGCCTTCTGCGAGAACCTCTTCGAGGGCAAGTACGTCCCGCACGTCATCGAGCCGTCCGCCGGCGTCGACCGACTCATGCTCGCGCTCCTCTGCGAGGCGTACGAGGAGCAGAAGCTCGTCGACGAAAAGGGCAAGGAGGACATTCGCACGGTGCTCCACTTCAACCCGAAGGTGGCACCGATCAAGGTCGCGATCTTCCCGCTCATCAAGAAGGACGAGGCGCAGTTCAACTTCGCGCGCGACCTCTTCCGGAAGCTGCAGAAGAAGGTCAACTGCATGTGGGACGTGTCGGGCGCGATCGGGCGCCGGTACCGCCGCCAGGACGAGGCGGGCACGCCGTGGTGCATCACGGTCGACGAGCAGACGACGAAGGACGGCACCTTCACCGTCCGCGAGCGCGACTCGATGGAGCAGAGGCGCATGGCCTACGGAGAATTTCTCGCCATGATGTACACGGCGCTCGAATTTTGATATACTGTACAAAAACGAAAGGATGCCCAAGATGAAGAAACTCCTCGCACTCTCCCTTCTGGCGCTTGCCGCGACCACTGCGTCCGCCGACGCGGCGTGGCTGCAGTTCAGCATCTACTCCCCGGGCGACCTCCTGCTCCCCTGGGCGCGCGACGACGTGTACGGCCTTCGCCTCGACATGCCCTACGGCAACAACAAGGGCAGCGTGGTCGGCATCGACCTCGGCCTTGTCGGCGTCGCCGGCGAGCAGGTCACGGGCTTCGAGCTCACCTGCCTCAACGTGGCCGACCTCGCGGCGACGAAGGGACTCCAGGTCGGCGTCCTCGCGAACCGGACGAAAGACGTCTACGGCGTCCAGCTCGGCGGCGTGCTGAACTGGAACGAGGACGCGGCCTGCGGCCTCCAGTCCGCCCTGGTCAACTACGACGGCGAGTTCTACGGGCTCCAGGTCGGCGGCGTGAACTGGTTCATCGGCAACGCCGCGGGCGTTTCGCTCGGCGCGTTCCTCTTTTCGAACAACGACTTCACGGGACTTTCGGTCGCCGCCTTCAACTACGGCGTCCAGAACATGACGGGCGCGCAGCTCGGCCTCTTCAACCTCTCGCTCGAGAACTCGACGGGCGTCCAGATCGGCCTCGTCAACGCGTCGAAGCACCACGAGGGCGTCCAGATCGGCCTCGTCAACCTGAACGAGTTCGGCTTCCTCCCCTGCTTCCCGTTCGTCAACTTCAACTTCACCCGCTGATCCGGGCGGGGGCGGGCTCTCCCGCCTAGCGCCCCGCTGCCGAAAGCAGCAAGGAGAGCGCGTGTTCGACGGCTGCGGCGCGCACCTTTTCGCGCCCGCCGGGGAACACGGCGCTCTCCGTCTTTACGCCGGACGGCGAGGCGAGTCCGAACCAGACGAGCCCGACGGGCTTTTCGTCGCTTCCGCCGTCCGGTCCCGCGATGCCGGTGACGGAAACGGCGACGTCGACGCCCAGCGCCCTGCGCGCGCCGAGGGCCATCTGCGCGGCGGTCTCGGGGCTCACGGCGCCGGCGGTCGAAAGGGTTTCGGACGCGACGCCGAGGAGATTGCGCTTGACGGAGTTGCCGTAGCTGATCACGCCGCCCAGGAAGACGGCGCTCGACCCGGGAGCGGACGTGATGGCGCTTCCGACGCCTCCGCCCGTGCAGGACTCCGCCGTTCCGCACGTCCAGCCGAGTTCCGCGTAGCGCGCCACCAGTCTTCCTGCCGTTGTCATGCCGCCTTGCCCCCTTTCGGTCTTGGTGCGTTGATTGTACCATAAATCGCGTCGCCTTTGTTGGGTGCATCTGCGTTTTTCAGGGAAGTCCGCTTTTTGCCATGTCATAGGCGGTCTCCGGCAGATTTGCCGCGCTCGCCATCGCGGAATGTTCGTTCAAATCCAATCCACTTGTCGCGACATGTGGATTGGGCTGCGGGGCGAATTGTTCAGCCACAAAGATCAGGAGAAACAGAAGAGGGGTTTTAACGCAGAGGCGCGTAACCGCCGCGCAAGCGGGGCTCGCGTTTTGTAGCGAGCCAAGCCGAGCGAAGCGAGTGCCGAGAGACGCGGAGTGCGCGGAGGGGGAGCAGGCGGGCCGCTTGGTGATCGGCCCCTACCGATGCGGCCGCTCCTGTCTTCAACGGCGCGGCGGGCCGACAATGCCGATGCGGCGCGGTAAAGAGCCGCGAGGAAATCGCCAATCGCCTGTTCCACGCCAGCCTCAAGGAGGTCAACGACGAAGTGCAGAAGATCGTCACCGACCTGCGCGAGGACGGCGAGGGGGATCCGGCGATCGAAGAGTTCCGCAAGTACCTCGCGGCATACATCAAGGACACGGGCACGGCCTACGACAAGCTCGCCGAGACGTACAAGTTCGCCGTCGCGCGCGACATGGCCAAGTCCGCGGAGATGAAGCTCCTCGCCGCCGCGGCGGACGCAGGCCTTGCGACCGGCACGCAGGTTGCGGTTCCGAAGGCGGTGATTGACGGCCTCTACGGCTATTTCTCCTCCGATCCCTTCGCGTGCAAGAAGAAACTGCAGAAGTTCTGCGAAACCCTGGAGCAGTACGGCGACGCGAACCTCCGCTTCAGCGACGCGCAGAAGGCCGAGCTCAAGACGCTTGTCGACAATGCCTTCGGCAGCGGTCCCAAGGCCGACAAGGTGCTCGGGCACCTCGTAGAGCAGTTCGAGACGGCGTTCTTCTGCGAACAGCTCCATGGACCGTCGAACTTCGGCAAGGTGCCGCCGCGGCGTCCCGAGCTCGTCCTCAACCACTTCAAGAAGAACCCCGACGCGCTCCTTGCGTTCGACCCCGGCTTCAAGCTCGGCACGGAGGAGGAGGTCGATACGGTCAAGCGCACCATCAAGGAGCTGATGCTCGCAGACATGAAGGCAAAGCTCGACGACCCGGACGCCAACAAGATGACAAGCCTTTCCTCCGGCCTGATGCCACAGGCGGTGCGCGAGTACGTTCCTGGATACGTGACGTTCAAGGGCGAGAGGATCCCCAATGCGGAGCTCGGCACCAAGTTCCCGCAGCTCCACGCGGAATCCGACACTCCCGCGCGCAGGGGCTATGCGGAGTTCCTCGAAAAGACGTTCGACGCCAACCACAAGAAGATGCGCCAGACCGTGTCGTACATCTGCGGCATGGCCGACGGACTTGGCGGGACGCTCGACAGCATGATCGACGACAAGGGGGAGAAGAAATACATAAAGGGCGTCCCCCGCGACGACCTCAGGTGCAAGGGCACCATAATGATATCCGCCGACCTGCTGCCGGAGGAGAACTACGACATCGAGTTCGGCGACAACGGCGACGTGAAGATCACCCTCACGCACTTCTTCCAGAACAAGGTCACCACCCTCATCGGCGACGACGGCGTCTATCCTCCGCAGCTTGCCGCCCTGAACACCGCCCCTGTCGTCGGCACCACGAAGGTCGTCGTGGCGATGACGGTCAAGAACGTGGCCGACGCGGACCTCGCCGCCGACGAGATGCCCGAGTTCGCAATCGACGACATCAGGCAGGAGGGGGTGTAGCCGTTCGGGGGGTGAATTGCAACCGAAGTGGGTCAGCAGGAAGTCTTTAATGTAGCGAGGCCATACGTGAATCGTAAGCATATGCGGTTTCTCCGTTGAGTGACTGTCTGTGGATTGAGTTGATGGTGTCCTCGA
>Ga0310690_10002676_pt1 | contig 28479 bp, 11 predicted proteins | sample AusTroGonzalo_MG_2_FD_207661 | JGI IMG/M metagenome (GOLD analysis project Ga0310690, IMG submission 207661) | Bovine rumen microbial communities from tropical cattle in Woodstock, Queensland, Australia - Gonzalo_04 (v2) (version 2) | ecosystem: Host-associated > Mammals > Digestive system >...
GTGAAAACCTGGACGAGCGGGAAGCCGGCAAACACTTCGAGGTAGTAACGGAGCAGACCAAGGCTGTCCTTTACAACTTCTCGGCCGAGGATATGAAGAATATCGTCATCGCCTACGAGCCCGTCTGGGCCATCGGCACGGGCAAGACCGCCACTGCCGCCCAGGCCGAGGAGATCCACGCCTGCATCCGCAACGTCATCGAGGCCAAGTTCGGCGCCCAGGTGGCCGACGACATGACCATCCTCTATGGCGGCTCCTGCAAGCCCTCCAACGCCAAGGAACTCTTTGCCGAAAAGGACATCGACGGCGGCCTCATCGGCGGCGCCGCCCTCAAGGCCGATGACTTCCTGGGCATCGCCACGTCCTTCTAGTCCATCCCCATCTTTCGATAATGGTCCTGCAAGTGTTCTTGCGGGACCATTTTTTTGCCGTATTGACATGCGGAATGCCGTAGGGCGTGGATTTCCGGTCCACACGGCCAGGAGTTGGCGGCTCGTCCACCGTAGAGGCCATTTTCGTGGATGAAGTGTGTGATTTGCAGGGTTCATCCACGAAATAGGCCTTTTTTGTGGACGAACAACACGTTAAATTCGTTGTCAGGGGCAGTGCTCACGCTCCGTGAGGATTTCCGGACGGGCACTTTTCGGATGGAGGGGCTTTGACGGCTAACTCCTCCTTTTTAGACGGGTCCTTCGGCCCCGTCTAACAGTCGTCAAACACACGCCGTCATCCGCTTCGCGGAACAGTCCCTCCATCCGGCGCCCTGTTGTCCGGCAATCCAAACTCCGCTTAGAGCAACTGCCCCTGACAGAATATCTTGTTTGCCACCAATCCAGAAATAATGCCTTCTGTGCATGCTATATGTATTGGCGGCATTGTTTTACTCGTTTTCAGCCATTTTCCATGCCGCCAATCCACCAATCGGCCTCACAGGGCTTTCTGTGTGTACTGGCGGAAAAACCTGTAAAATACCAGGATGTCATAGAAAAATAAAAAACATTTTCTATCTTTGTAACTGTCAGGGCAATATGCTGCTTTGCACATCCCTGGCATATTTACATATTTGATGAAAGTGTACGCTTTTATCCTTGATTCGAAATCTGGTATATTTCTTATGGGCAAGGAGAGGCATTACATTCATCACCTAGTTTGGTGTACCGTGCAGTCCGCACAGTCTCCATACGGGTGTGGAGTATTGTTTATTTGCCCAAAGGTTTACCAGAGCCCCGAATCAGATAAACGAATATGCTCCACACTATTTTTGTGTCATATTCTCGTTAACCATAACAATGAAACAACCAAATATATCATGAAGAATCATATACTCGTTAGTTTTACAAACTTTTGTACAATTAACTCAATCGGAAAAGACGACCCCCGCCGCCCGGAAAGAGCCGTCCTCGTTGAAGTCGATTTCCAAAGTATACATGGCAAGACCGATAAGAGTCGGGCTCATTAACCAATATGTAATGGACGTCCTTGTCGGTGTAAAAGGATCAGTATCGGTTCCTAATTTGTCCATTATCTCTTTTCGGGAGGGTCGTTCTGTATTCAGCCATTCAAGGACGTAATCCGACATATAATACCGGATTTTCTGGACAGGATAATGTTTCCAAACCCATTCGTTGAACGGGATTTGTAGACCAAATGTCGGCGTTATCATGTGGACGACACAGAGTGCCGCGATGATCAGGAAAATGAGCCCGATGCGTTTTGTCGCTGTTTTCATATTGTTCCTTTCACTGCTTGTTGATTAGCTTTCCAGGTTCACAGTCTGCGGTCTCTTAGGCCTTCCGCGACGTTTCTCGGGTGCCTTGCGAGAGCGGTAGAGCGGGGCACAGCCCTCGGGGATGTCGATTCCGAAAGCCTTGCAGATGTCCACCTGATCCCCGACGAATGGGGTGATGTGGCGGAGTTTTCCCTTGTGCTCGATGCAACGAATGGAGCGCATCTCGTCAAGGACATCCAGCGTTGAACCGAACTTGTCCTTCAACTCCGTCGATTTCCAGATATGACGGACATAAGAACTGATAATAAGCGCCACGAAGAGGATGAACAGCCTGCCGGTCTTGCCCTCTTCCGACCAGTTCCGCTGACGATCAAAGCCCATCTGACCCTTCATCTGGTTGAAGTATTTCTCCTGCTCGTCACGGAAGCCATAAGCTTCAAGCGCTTCCAGTGCCGTTTTGTCCAGACCAAGTGTCGTGTTCGCAAAGAACCCGGCCGCCTTTTTGGCGTTGAAGACCTTCTTTTCATTGACAGAGAACGACACGAGCTTCCTGTCGGTCTCGTCGTACTCGAGCTTGAACCAGTTGTAGTTGCGCTTTATGGTCACGTCATCATCCAGCACGTCGCCTGCATCCAGGATGGCCTGCAGCGCAAGTCGCTGCTGCTCTATCTCGATGTCGAGACTGGCAAGTTCCTCCGCACGACGGACCGGATTGAAGTACAAGTTGAGCTTCAGCCTGTCGGCCTTGTGAACGGTATCCCCGTTGCCGCGAACCTCATATTCCAAGTCGTACTGTTTGTAATACAGTTTGCTCGCAAGATCCAACTCCATATCGCCCGGGCGGCCGTCAATGGCGCCGAAGGCAAGTATTTTATCCAATACGAACTTCTGATGTACGCTCACGCACATGATCATAGGTTGCCCCCTGAGGATATATCGCTCCAGGTTCTGGAGGGACTCGTACCCCCTGTCCGTCACGAGGATGACCCGCGGGAAGCCCGCATGCTGCAGGTCCGTCAGGATGGTTTCCACGCTGCGCGAGTCCGGGATATTGCCGGGGAACGTCCGGTAGTAGATGGGCATGTGGCTCGTCAACGAGTAAACCACAACCTCAAGCGTCTGCGGAAGCGGGATGCGCTCCTTGTTCTTTCCCCATTTGATGTCCGTGAGGGTCTTGCCCCACGCGGAACGGGACGTGGAGTCCACGGCGCAGAGCTCGTCTTTCCCCAGCCTCGCGGCCCTCAACCTGAACATCTCCATCCGCTGGGACTCGGTGATGGACTGCGTCAGTCGCGTTATCATTGTCGGGGTAAGCTCCCGCGAAGATGGCATCTTTGCTATCTTCTGCCAGCGGGCCAGGCGGCTGTAACTGTATCCGGTCAGATAAGGGAAGAGCGCAAGCGTCAGGACGTCCTGAAGCATCTCCTGGTTCTCGTTGAACACCACCGTGAGATCCTTCGTGAGGCCCACCTTGGCCGCCACCTGCTCCAGAAGCCATACGTCGCCGTAGAACCGGTTGACATCCTCGCCCTCGTAGGCCTTCCTGCCCTGCTTGTGGTTGCTCGGGAGCTTGTCTATCTCGCTCAAGTCCCAGTCTTCCGGGAAAATCAGTTTCTTCCGATCCTCGACGGACGCGTAAAGGTACTGCTTCCCGGGAACAAACTTCAGATCCGGGGTTAACGTGCCCCAGTGGAGCATCGAGTACTTCCGCTTGCCGTCATCGGTCATCGTATATGGATGCGTCGTCGCGTACATGTATCCGCCGTTCTTATGCAGGGCGACCCTGTAGATGCTGTCTTCGCGTGTCGGTCTTGCCATTGGGGTTGTGTCTTTTATTAATTATACAAATGTATAAATAATATTTAACACAAACAACACTTAGAAGCACTTTCGACGTTAATTGTACAATTTGTTGAAAAACTTACAAAGATTAATAAACACCCATCGGGAAGTGGGGAAGTGCTCGGAAAGGAGACAGAACGAGAAGATAATAAATCCTGTGTAAACAGGTATATCATTCCCAAAGAAAAAGCCCCTATCAACTACTGGATGGGGGCTGTGGAGAGTAGCTATTCCGAACCGGCTAAAGATTGGATGCCGGACAGCAAGCGAGATTGATATGGGATGGACGGTAGATTGCATTCCTACAGATATAAGGTTTTATGATTAAGAAATGTGTCCTCTTGTCAAGATTCCGCCCAGAAAAAACTATATTTGCAACTTGAAACAACCACTTACTATTTAGTTTTTAGACCAGGTATTGATATGAGAACAAGGACTTCGGTGTTGTTCTTAGCTTTCCTCGGCATCGTCAAGTATTACATCGACTTTAGCGCCGGGAAGGAGTGTTTTGAGTGGCGTGAATTCTTCAGATTCGTTCCTGGTCGAATAATAATATAAACATGTAGATTGTATAATCAGAGTTCATAATATGGATAATAAAAGACCCATGACCGTTGATGACGAGATCGCTTATAATAATTATAAGCTCACCGCCGACAAAATTTTACAAATGTTGTCTCAGATTCGAGAAGACCCATCAGCTTCAGCAAAACGATGGGTTTGGGAGCTATTGCAAAATGCCAAAGACGTGCCTAATCGTTTCGGAAAAGTGTCTGTGGAGATTGAGTTAGTATCACAAGATACCTTAAAATTCCGTCACAATGGAGATTGTTTTAGCACAAAGAATATTACAGGCCTTGTGCAGCAGGTTAGTTCAAAAGACTCTCAGAACCTTGAAGGACAAACTGGCAAGTTCGGTACTGGCTTTATATGCACTCACCTTCTTTCTGATATTATTGATGTTGAAGGTATCGTCAGATATATGGGCATTGATCGTCGGTTCAAGATTGAACTTGACAGAAGTGGCTATCGCTCTGAAGATCTTCTTCCTCGTATTGAGGCGACTCTTGAAGATTTGCGACATATCGAAACAGCATACGAGATCGTGAATAACTATGAGTTAAATCGAACAGAACAATCATTCGACACGGTCTTTACATATCACTTAACAACTCAAGAGAAACAAGAATCTGCTGTTGCTGGCCTTGAAGACCTAATTAACACATTGCCTGTTACTTTAGTCACACAATCAAGGAAAATAAAGCAAGTTCGTGTTATAGATAGAGTTAAAGGCACTGATGTTAAATATACCTGTGACTCCATTCTTTTAGGGAATAACATCCAAAGATCTGTTGTTAAGATTAATAATGACATAAAAACTTTTTTTAGTTACATTACAGAAGATGTGGCTTTGACTACAGAGATTAATGATAACAACGGTGTCTATGAAATCGTTAAACGCGACAGCAGGCACCCTGTGCTATATCGTGATTTTCCTCTTATCGGCTCTGAGAAATTCTATTTCCCTTATACCTTAAATGGCTTTCAGTTCAACCCAACAGAAAGAAGGAATGGCATTCTCTTAAATAGTGCTGATCATCCTGACTGTGTGTCTAATAGAAGGATTGTTGATAAAGCAGTTCAGGCCGTATTACAGTTTAACGAATGGCTAATTACACACGATGCGACGAACAGATACCTCCTTGCATCTTCAAGAATACCAGAATCTCCTGAAAAATATAGCGAAAATGTCGCGGCTCCTTGGATCAAGAGTCTACAAGAGAACTGGAGAAGGCAACTTCTTCAGGAAAGACTAGTAGAAACAGAAAACGGTACAGAAATGTTGGTTAATCTTTCTGTACCCGCGTTCACGCCTACATCTACAAAGGAAATAAATGAGACATTTTATCATTTGCTACATGGCCAGTATATAGGTCGTGGCGTATTACCTGCATTCAAGCATCTTCATGGATGGTTGGATGTGGTACGCCCTGAATATGATGTTTGGGGCACAAAACTAAAGTATGAAAAAGAGGATTTTCTAAAGGACTTATCCACACTCGGAAACGTGAGTTCACTTGCTTCTAAGATTTCAAAGACACATAAAGAATCTGTTGATTGGTTGAATAAGGTTTATAAGTTCCTTGTTGAGCAGGACATGCTTAACGAGTTCGACAATTATGCCATTATTCCAAATCAAAGAGGAGACTTCAAATTGCTAAAAGATCTTTATTCAGACCATACTTCTCGTATTCCTTCTGTCCTCAAAGATATCTACAATTCTGTTAATCAAGAAAATGCCACCGTTCAGCATGTGCTGATGGATGCGGAGATTGATGCAACAGTATTTGGCAATATGCTCCGTTCATTCAGTTTGAAAGAAATGATAGTAAAATTGAATGAGTATGTTAAAACTGGAACTACGGTATACAAGAATGGTTCTCCTATTGAGGTTCGGGCAACCGTGGCTTATAGTATTTTGTCATTATATCCCAATACTTCAGATACAGCAATACTCTACAATAGAAAATCAATTTATGATTTCTGTTCTGCTTTTAGAACCATGAGCGAGTATTCACTTGTTGATACTATGGAGACAGATCTTTGGAAAGAATCTGATAATTATTGGTTTAGTAATAGTTATACTGGCATATCCTCAAAAAGTACAATTGCGAATGTCGCATCTTCTTTTTTTACAAGCCCTAAAACACCGGAATACACATTATCTTGGTTGGATAAGTATATTCAGTTCTATCGCAATCATTCTCATGGAGACTTAATTAAGGAGCAAACTGTTTTCCCAAATCAGCAATTAAACTTAAAGACGCTTTCTGATTTGCGTTATGATAATGATATTCCTGAAGAATTCAAGGACTTGGCTAACATAGCGGATAATCCATCTACTCCAGTTGATGTGTATCGTCACCAACTTCTTCATCGCACGATAAAGGGTTATGAACAGCATAATCCATTAGCAATTAAAGATATTTATGAATATGTGAAGAAGAGATTCGCTGAGAGTAATGATTCCACTAAAGAAGCAATTGCTCGTCAAGCAATAACTATATTGGTAAAACCAGAGTCAGGCGAACCAGAAGAAAAGAAGCTATATGACTTCGCAACAACTATATCTGGTCATACGTTTAAGACGGCTAAATATGTTGATAATCATTCGGGCTTCCACTGGGGTTTTGCACAAGAGTTTTATATTAAGCTTTTGGCTAACCGCATAGCGAATTCAGTCAATCTCGATGGTTTTAAGAAACTCTCTCCTTCTTTCACAGATAACGATAATAAGCAATTAACCCACTGGATTGATTCCTTTATTGAATTTTTGCATAGCTATAAGAGCAAGAAATTTTGGGGTATTGTTGCTGATAAAGAAACAGGTATTGGCGTATGGTTGAACCAAAATAACTTTTTTTGCAGATTCCATGATATCCGGAAGGATGATAACATACCGGAAGAGCTGAAGGACCTTTGCGCTAGCAACAAACATATAATGCATGACTATCGAAACGAGATGTTTACGCTTAATTCTTCCTTGGTTTCATATCTTGAAACAGAGATGATCACCTTGTCTGAGATAGGAGCGTTTATTGACGATAAGATGAAGAACTACGATGGAAACAAACAAGATAACGATTTCCGTTCTTTAGTCTTTACTCTTGGAAAACTATGCAATCAGATTAGTGGTTTAGAAGACATAATGAGGTTCTTCCAAGAAACAAAGAATTCTCTAATCGTATGGTCTTTGGGTGAGGGTACAACAATGGATCTTGTAGGGTCTATAGTACAGCAAGGTGACGAGAAACTGCGTGCAATAAAAGAACTCCTCGAAAGCAATGACCTAGAAGACTTGTCTTTGCTTATTGAGAACTCCGGGGAAATCAAGAGTCTCACAACAAGGGTTCAGGAACTCGAAGAGAAAAATGAAAGGCTCCTTGATATCATCAAAGAATTACGAGAAGGCAGAGCTGTTGATTTTGATTACGATGATGATTCGGATTCCTCCAAGGCAAAACGATATGCGGCACAGATCGAAGCGCAAAGAAAGCTTATGGAGATATTCCCCAAATGGCAATTCCCTGAACACTATGGCGAACAGGATGAGACAGGGAAGCCTTATCACGATTCAACTTTTAAAGCTGTAAATGAGATTGGAGAAATCCTCCCGGTCGTTTTGAAGAGTTATAAAGCTAAAGGAGAGGTATTCAATATTAATCCAGAAGAATGGGAATGGGTTGTTAAGCAAGGTGCAAAGCTCCTTGTTTACACCTATATGGAAGACGTACCGGACATTGTCGAAATCCCTCGAGAAGATTTAATTAAGAAGCAATCCCACATCAAATTAACCTTTAATTCTATGAATCTTGATCCGGAGGAATATAAAGACCGTATTTCAGATTTTGCTCGTGCTTTACAGTATTTCAGCGAACTGCATTTTAAATTCAATCATTTCCATATCAAGGATAATGCTCCACGAGCAAAGGATATTTATGCTATTCATGCAGGGGTTCAAACCGAACAAGAATATTAGTTATGATGTATACAAGAACAGACTATATTGATTTTCTCGATGCCGAATACAATGTTCAGTTAACAAAGTATGAAAAGCTCATCAATACGAAAGCGACTGTCTTGAAAGATAGTGGTAAAGTTTTTGTGGGTTTATTCGTCGGGTTCAAAGACGATTTTGCAGTTTTTAAGGTTAGGATTTCCAACAAGATGCCTCTAAAGAATTCTTTTTGGACAGCATCCTGCTTTATTGGAAAGATGGGCAGCTACAAGAATTGGGAGAATCTATCTTGGGCGGATCTTAGAGAACAATACCAAAGCGGTTGTTCTGACGCACAATGCGTATGGATATCAAAATCTGATGATGTATCATGCTGCCTTGTTGGAATCAAAAACATCACATTAGAATTCTCAGAGATTCTGTCTTCTCAGAAACCAGTTATTGCATTCGGCCCCAAAGATCCTCCACTCCGTTATTTATCCAATCTCAAGGCGATTTGTCTGGATACTACGTGTGAAGCGGTAAATAAAGTCCTTGATTTCGAAATGGCATCTGAGAATCAATGGAATCCAAAACACGTTGCCGCCAATGATAGCATTAAGTCAATGATTCTTTCTGAATTACAAAAACAGGACTGTGTCGCCATTCAAGGTCCTCCCGGTACTGGGAAGACGTTTAAAATGGCGGGACTTATTGCTAGCCTTCTTGAGTCTGGTAAAAGTGTCCTGGCAACAGCATTAACAAATGAGGCATTAAGAGTATTGGCTGCGAAAGACGATCTGAAGCCTTTTTTATCTGCTGGAAGGATATCAAAGACAAGTCTTACTCTCGAAGAAAAGCGAACCCTTCCGCAATTGGAGACGAACAGCGACAATTCATGCAATGCCACTTCCGGCCACTTATCTCTTGCCACTTTCTACATAGCTAGTTCGTGGGCAAAGGAAGAATTGGAGAATCCTCCTTTCGATTATGTTATTGTTGATGAGGCAAGCCAGGCATTGCTCCCGATGTTGGCTGCCTCGAGGAAGCTAGGGAGAAGAGTAATATGGATTGGAGATCAAAAACAGTTGGCACCTATTGTTATAATGGATGAAGATGTCGTTGCTAGCCGTGGATGGAGCCAAATTGCAAAAGGATTCGATACCCTGTGTAACAATCTTTCTTTACCCGCATTCATGTTAACCGAATCCTATCGGTTGACCAAGCGAGGCGCAGCATTCACCGGTCTATTCTATGGCAATGAATTGGATTCTGTCTCTAAAACATCAAGTATTGACACACACATTGCTGAACTCAATAAGCAGGGGGGACCATCTATTATTAACCTTGATATGGTAGTTGGTAACAAAAACCCCAAAAATGCCTATTCTGCAATATCGGATTTAACTTCCAGGATTCTAGCTGAAAGGCCTAAAGCACAAATTGCAATCCTTGCAAAGTTTAATGAGACCGTCGAAGGACTCCAAACGCATTTTCTCTCAGTGCTTGAATCAGGTCAGATTCCAGACAATGTTCGGATTGTGACTGTCGATAAGATTCAGGGAATGACTGTAGATTTCACCATCTTTTTGATTCCTAACGCTAGTCTGGGATTCTCTCTGGATAATGGATTATTCAACGTCGCAACATCAAGGGCACAGTATTGTACCATCATTGTTTCGGATAAAAAGATTCTGAAGAATTATATGTCCGATGAAGTCCGGAGGTACTTTCTGAAACTATATGATGATAAAGTAGCCACGATTGAACCAGAAAAAAAGGTCGTTTCTGTCGGCGATATTTCTGTAACGGTTTTAGGGAGAATTGAACTCCCAGAAAAGCATTTTAAAGAAATAGTAAGTGGGAAAGAAAATGTCTTTATCATCGACACAAATGTTTTCGTAAACTGTCCAAATATAATTTCCAGGATTGGCAAATACAAAGTAATCATTCCAACAACTGTGTTAGAAGAGTTGGATCGCTTAAAAATTAAGCCAGGAATCGACAAAAAAGCGCTTAATCAGGCTGCAAAGAATATTAATCTAGCTTTTCAGAACAAGTATTCTCATATGGATGAGGGGGATTCAAGCCTTTTACCAGCCGGATTTAACGCTAATAAAGCTGACTGCTTAATTTTATCTGTTGCACTTAAATATCAAAAAGAGAACATTAACCCCATTCTTCTGACATCTGACAATTTGCTTCAATCCAGAGCTTTAGGATTAAGAATCTCGACCATCTCTTTGCGAGATTTTCTTGCAGAGAGAAAGTAGACTGCCTATTGGAGAACAACTTAGTCTTATCTTTCCTTTGCAAGGAGAACACGCACAAGAACTGGGATGAGGAGCGCTATACCTTCCTCCAGGCCCATCTGTATGAATATGCCCAGCGCATGAAGCGGCGATACATGACTTATGAAATCTTGTACTATGAGGACTGCTGCAAGCAGACGGACAACCCCTACGGGTATACCCAGTTCAAGCTGATACTCAAGGAATACGAGAAGAATCACGACTACAAGTTCCACAACAGATATGACCCGGGAAACTTTCGAAACTCACGTCTTCATAGTTCAAAGGGACGGTATCAGATATGTGCTAATAGCGCATTGAATGTACCTTCTGGAGCATTTTCTAATGTACCGTCTGTGACGGATTCAAATGTACCACTTCAGATGTGGTTGCTCTAAGGTTCTGCAAAGTTAGTTCTTTTTCTGGTTTTTCCGCCGCAAGGAGTCACCTTTGAGTTCTATCCGATGCGCGTTAGCGCAGAGGCGATCCATGATGGCGTCAGCCAGGGTTGGTTCATTGATGTAGTCATACCACTTGGCAACAGGCAGCTGCGATGTGATGATGACCGATTTCCGTTGATAGCAGTCCTCTAGGATCTGCAGCAGCGCGAGCCGCGAGTTATTATCGAGCGGCTGTAAGCCGAAGTCATCGAAGATGACGAGGTCATTCCGTTCGATATGATTGATTACCTTCAAAAGACTTCCGTCAAGTTTAGCGAGCGCGATGCGCTCGATGAACTTGTTCATGGAGAAGTATTCAACACGGTGTCCCAGGAAGCAAGCCTGGCGTCCGATAGCGCAAGCAAGGAATGACTTTCCACAACCGGTTTTACCGTCAATGAGAACGTTCTCTGCGCGGTCAATGAAGCTGCAGTCCATTAACTTTAGGAGTGTATCTTTGGACAGGTTACGTTCCTCTGAACAGATGATGTCTTCGAAGACTGCATTGTATCTGAGTTTACTCGTTTTCAGATACATTTCCGTCCGCTTCCGGTTGCGGTACTGCTGTTCGGCTTCAGCCAGCCTAGCAACGAACATATCCACCGTGGGCCATTCGTTGACGGGCATTGCCTGGAGGGCTTTATAACATTCCGCCATGCCTTTTAGCTTGAGTCCTTCCAGTTGGAGGATGGTTTCTTGAGTGTTCATGTACTTATATTCATATGCGTGCCAGCTTTGGTTACTGATATTCAGCTGCCCCTCGGACATTCTCATTCTCGGGGATATATGGAGCCATGTCTGAGGATTGCAGTGGTAGTTCATCAAGATTACTCTTGAGTATTGCTTCTATACGTTTGTATGTTGATGCAGTCTTGGGTTCGATTCTTTGGCAAGCGGCTTCAACCCGCTCTGGGCCATAACGGACGGCCAATCTGAGTACGCCTTGGCAAGAGTGATATGATTGCTGTACAAAGATGGCAGATTGAAGTATACAGTCAATGGCTGCCCTTGTATGAGGCCCTATCTGACTTGCTTTGGATTGCAGATAAGCCGCATTGATTTCTTTGGATTTCATGTATGCCTGGTGACTGGGCGGCATATGTTCTGCAACGGTTGTATATCCGCTAATATATGACCTTCGATGTGTGGCGATTCGGTGGAAGTCCACCCAGACTTCCACGGTCTCGGCATCATAGACCACTTTAGCCTTTTTGCCTATGTATTGATATGGAACACTATAGAAGTGGATCTTGTCGACCTGGAAGTGATACGTTGAGTTTATGGTTATGGCTTTCTCATACTTGAAGAGGAACCGCTCCAGGGGCAGAGGAAGCAGATATGGCAGTTCTTCCTTTTCGAACTGCTCCCGGCGGCTATAAGGTTTATTGTTTCGGTCACGATTGTTGTACTGGTCATTCAGTTCATCCAGCTTACGATTAAGCTCGTCATATGAGCCAAACGATTCACGGCAGATACGACTATAGTAGTACCTGTAAGCCTGATTGACAAGGCTCTCAGCAGGGCCTTTATCACGAGGCTTCCCAGAACGGCATTCATCGAGTTCTGTCCCATAATGGAGGCACCATTGGCTGGCAGCTTCATTTACGGTGGGTTCGTACCTGTCCGTCTTTTTGATCCACTGCCGCATGTTATCCGTTTTGGATATCTCTGCAACACCACCAAAGTATTCGACAGCTTTGGATAATGCTTGGAACAGGTACTCCATCTTTGCACTGGGCAAGGCAGTAACATAGCTGAGCATTGAGTATGGAAGCACACAGACTAACACAATGGCCTGGATTGCCTCTCCTGTGGACTTGTCAACTATCCAGAGATTATCGCCGGCAAAGTCAAACTGCATTTCCCGGCCAGGCTCATAGACATTGTGATACTTGTAGTCATGGTTCTTCTCATACTCCTGGATGATAGCCTTGAACTGCGTATAGCCATAGGGGTTGTCCGTAGTCTTTTGGTAGTCCGCATACAAGACATCGTAGGTCATGTATTTCCGCTTCATCTGCTGAGCATACTCCTCAATGTTTTCCTGCATGAAGGCGTATCTATCAGCATCACGGCTACGATGGCCATCGCCTTTGACCATGATTGCATTTAACTCTGCATCTTCCAGTTTTAGAAGATCAACCATCGCTTTCCCGGAGGCCTCTGCCCGGTCTCGGTAAGCCCTGAGAGATGTGCGGCTGATTTTCAGCTTACGCTCCATCTCTCTCAACGAGGTCCCTCGAACGAACTCTCGAATGATGACTCTGATGTCTGTCATTGTTGCTTTTCTGTTAGCCATATCTTTGTGGTATTTGTCTTCTAACCACAAAGTTACATTTGTCAAACTTAAAGCAACCGATCTGAAGTTCCTGCCTAACCGCGGCTGGCACCGGTTAACACCGGCAGGTGGTACATTTGTTTCCGCTACGGGCGGTACATTTCAAAGTGATACGCCCGGTACATTTGTTTCCGCTATGAGGGGTACATTTGATTCTGATATACCCGGTACATTTGAAAGTGATACAGGGGGTACATTTAATCCGCTGCTATCACCTTCTGGGGGAAAAACTTTTAAAAAATCTTAAAAACCCAAAAAGCCTCCCAGGAAATTGCCCCCCGTCCACGAAAACAGCCTCCACGGTGGATGAACTGGGCAAAATCAAACCCCCGTCCACGAAAACAAGCCCCATGGTGGACGAGTGCCGCAAATACTGTCCTCCGAGCACAAAAACCACCCCTACGGTGGATGAATCCCGCCGCAGCGGTGGGAGCGGGAATAAATGACTCGCCGGTGGAGCTTAACGTGCTGATTATCAGCAAAATCGCATAGTCCCTGTGCATCGGCAAATACAAAGGGGCTTCTTTAATTGCTTGATTTTAAGCTAATTAGCCTCCATCAGGTTCTAGGCCAGGAGGTTGGTTAGGGCTACGAAGTCCTCTACGGAGAGCTGCTCCGGGCGCTGGGAGAAGACGGGCTGGGACAGGAAGGCCGAAAGCTCTTCGTCGGACCAGCCGTTACGGTCGGCCTTGGCACGGGCCAGGGGTTTGAGGGGGTTCCGCATCATCTTCCGGCGCTGGCCGAAGGCAGTTTTTACCACAGTCTTGAACAGGGCCTCGTCGCAGCCCAAAGACGTACGGCCGTTTCGCGTGAGGCGGATCACGGCGCTTTCCACCTTGGGCGGCGGGGCAAAGCAGCCGGAGCCTACAGTAAAAAGGTATTCAATGTCGTACCAGGCCTGCAGCAGCACGGAAAGGATGCCGTAGGTCTTGCTGCCGGGCTTTTCGGCCAGCCGCTCGGCCACCTCCTTCTGCACCATGCCCACCACTTCCGGAATGCGGTCCTTGTAGTCCAGTACCTTGAAGAATATCTGCGAGGAAATGTTGTAGGGAAAATTGCCGATAATGGCAAAGGCCGATGGAAATATCTTCTCCAGCCGAAGCTGCAGGAAATCTCCCTCCATCAGCCGCCCCTGCATGCCCGGGAAGTGCGTCAGGAGGTAATCCACGCTCTCCGAATCAATCTCGATAAGCCGGAGGTCGATGTCCGGACGCTCCAGCAAGTACTGCGTGAGTACCCCCATACCCGGACCGATTTCCAGCACAGGCAGGGCAGGCATAGCTCCGGAAACCTCTGGCCACCCTCGGCCGGATAAGAGGGAGGGGCCCGTCGGCGAAGCCGATGGGAGGGGCCGGAGCGAAGCGGAGGCGGTTTCCGGAGCTATGCCTGCTCTGCTATGCAAAGCCTCCACAATGGCCTGGGCCACCTTCTGGTCCGTCAAAAAATGCTGCCCCAGGGCTTTTTTAGCGCGTACTTCCATGAAAATGCTGTTTACTCCGCAAAGATAGCCAACATTCCGAAATAAAGGTGTGCCTGTGAGCACGGAACAGTCGTGGGAACCGGAATTTTTTCGTATTCAGTACGTAACTGTCAAATTTTTAACTAACTTAGCCGACGACCATGAAATTTTTGGGAAAAGGAATTACGGCCAGCCTTCTGGTGTTAGCATTCGCCTGTGGCAAGGAAGCGCCGCAGGAGAGCAAACCCGGCCTTGCCCAGCCGTTATTCCAGCCGATGGAATGGAAGCGCCTGCCGGACCTCCAGGTTCCCCGGGCCGATGCCTCCATCTTCCTGCTGAACGGGGAACCCACACTCATCGGAGGCCATACCACCGGTTTTCTTCCCGTTTCCTCGGCAGAATACTTTTCCAAAGGCCGATGGAATAAGGTGGAGGGCCTTTATCCCATGGACGCGGCAGCTTGTACGCAGCTATCCTCCGGAAAGGTGCTGGTCGCGGGAGGTTATGAAAGCGGTTTCGGAATCGGCCAGAGCTGGGGGGTGCAGTTGTACGACCCTTCTGCCCATGCGTTCTCGTCACTCCCCGTGATGAGCCAGAAACGCGCCAACGCATCGGCCCGTGAACTCCCGGACGGCAGGGTGGTGATTAGCGGGAACTGGTACTTTTCGGACAGTATCGAATCCTATGTGTTTCAAGCGGAACCCCCTGCGCCCCAAGCGGTTTCCGGGCCGCGGGCTGTTCCCTATATCCTGCCCACTGCTTCGGACAATGCGCTCATTCTGGGAGCGATAGACGAGCATGGAAACCCGGTTTCGCCGCTCGTGGCCGATGAACTTGACGGTACCTCGTTCCCCGTTCAGCTGCCTCCGGGCTGGCAGCTGCGGCCTTGCCTGAGCCAGGCGGATTTGTCCGTCGGAAAGGGTACTTGGCTGTTGCCGGCCCGGGATTCCCTGGATGAGCCCGCCCTGCTTCTGCTGCGGGAAACAGTTTTCAGCCCGGTATCTTTTCGGCCGGAATTGCCCGGGGAAAGCCCCTGGGGCACCATCCGCTGGGAAGAGACCCTCCTGCAAACGGAGCCTCAGCGAAAGCTGGCCTGGATTCCCGGATGGCTTTCTGCCGGCACCGGGGTCTTGTTCCTGGCGCAGGTCAACTACAGCAGCGTCCTCGCCGGCGGGGATGCCGAAGTATACCTTTTCGTTGCTTCAGCGGTACCGGACCTTCCGGAGGTGGCGGGAATCCTGCCCCTTCCCGACGGCCGCATCCTGCTTCCCGGGGGCAAAAGGCCCAATACCAACTATGACGCCCGGAAAGAATGTTTCGCCTTTTATCCCGGTGTCCCGGTAAAGGCTTCCGGCCTTCCGGCGTGGGTATTCTGGCTATTCCTGTCCCTGGTGGCTGTTGCCGTCCTTTGGGGTATCAGGCGCAGGGGGCCGAAGAAGAAGGCCCCGGAAGCTTCGGAAGTACCGGAAAAGACACTGCTGGACCGCATCGTGGCCTTGATGGAGGAAGAGCAGCTCTTCCGGCGCAGGGGGCTCCTGGTGAAGGATGTGGCCGAACTGCTGCACACCAATTCCACCTATGTATCGGCTTGCCTCAACACTCAGCTGGGGAAATCGTTTCCGGATTTTGTGAACGGTTACCGGGTCCGATACGCCCAGCAACTGATGCGGGAGCATCCGTCCATGGGCTATGCGCAGATAAGCGAGGAAAGCGGTTTTTCCGGCGAAAATGTCTTTTTCCGCACCTTTAAAGCCCATACCGGCGTAACCCCGTCGGCCTGGAAATCGGGGCTTTAAGGATTTGCAAGTAGGTTTTATTGGATTTGAGAGTGGCTCATCCGGCGTGTTTGCCTATTATTGAAGAAAGTACGCTTTGTTATGAAACGATTCTGCCCCATTTTATTATCGGCACTCTTTTCTTTGTTCACAACAGCCTGTCTCGGCATCTTGGACGATATAGATAAGCCGGAGGAAGACCCGCAGCTGTCGCTGAGCGCGTCGCCGTCCTCCCTCAGTTTTCCGGCCGAAGGAGGAACCCTGTCTTTCCGGGTAAATACGGCCTATCCTTCCTGGTGGGCCGAAAAGGATGGTGACTGGTACAGGGCTTTCTTCGACGAGACGATGGTACAGGTCGTCGTTCCGGAGAATACCACCCGGCAGGAGCGAAGGGGTGTTATCTATCTGCGGGGCAGCAAGGACGGGGAGAAGGTGCATCGGAGTGTGGACGTTCCTTTCACCCAGGCGGCCGGCGGTGAGGAGGCCCCTTCCAATGTCAGCGCCAGCATCGGCCAGGAAGGTGGTGAAGTGAAGGCGGGACATCTGAGTGTTACCATTCCGGGCGGCACCTTTGGCGCCAACACCCAGGTCAAGGTGGAAAAACAAGCCGAAAACAGCGTTCGCGAGGGACAAGAAGCGTCTGATTTCTATAAGATTACCCTTCCCATAAACACGTCCGGGCCCATAACGCTTTCATTGGAGAGTGATTATTTGGGCGAGGACGTGGATTTCATCGCCCATGCCCCCTCTGCCGGTATGCACGATTTTGCGGAGGGTTATTCCGACGCCAATCTGGACGCCAGTTACGCCGACGGACATTATACTGTCACAATCCCGGCCATTGAAAACGGCGGCGAGACGGGAAACCTGGATATCAGTTTCGGCCTGGTAAAACGGATTGGTACCCGGGCGGACACCAGGGCTTCGACGGGGACCATCAAGCCCGACGTAAACTGGGACCGACAGCTTTACTATACGCTGGAACTGAACGACAAGGTGAATAAATATGCCCAGGAGGCCATTGACAAGATCATCTCCCTGGGCTTTGACATTGTGAAAGATCCGAACCGGATTATCTACATCCATCTTTGCAGGAACAAGGATGAGGAGGAATGGGGCGGTTTTCGCCAGAGTTATGTCTTTGACAGGTGGAGCGTCCTTGAACTCAATGACCGGAAACTCTCCTCGGCCACCGAAGAGGAAGTGGCCAAGACCATCTATCACGAAATCTTCCATTATTTCCAGGCCGATTACGACCCTCGCTGCCCCGCCAGCAAAGGCCGGAACGTCTATTGCGACTGGCTGATGCTCCGGGAAGCCGGCGGAACCTGGATAGAGACGCTCGTCGGCTCACCGACGTCCTCTGTCCTCCAGGACAATATAGCGCCCGTCTTCCGCAGTTTGGACCCGCAGGACGAATTATACCCCGGCGTTTACAAGTCCGGCATCTTTATCGACACTATGAAAAAAGATGTAAAGTTCCAGCCGCACGGCTATGGATTGGGTGCCCTGCTGCGTTTTATCTATCTAAAGCACGGTGCGGCGGCGATGGTGACGTTGTACCAGCAGATGAAAAAGAAAAAGGATACGACGCGCGGATGCCTGGAAGGCATGGCGACGGAAATCCAGTCGAACCTTTTCTCCTGGGGCTATCAGGATTTCCTGTTGGACCTGGCGCAGGGAAAAGTGCTTTCCAACATTACTTTTCTGAGCCTCACGCCGGAGGATGAGGTCCAGGATGCGCAATACAACTTTACAAGCGCAGGTGCTTCGCATACGTTCTCCCGGAAAATATACCCTTACGGCGGGGCCGTTGACCGGGTTGATATCAGTAAGGAAAAGTTTTCCGGGGAAACATTTGACGGCTATGCTCTTATGGCCGAAGAGAAATCGGCCGGCGTCTATCATTTCGTCTATCTGCAAAATAGCGGGGGCTATACAGAGTTGTGCAGTTTCAGTTCTTCAGACGGGCAGACAACGTTATGCAGCGATGCAAATACGCTACGCGATATTAAGCAGAGCAGTGCCAAATTGTTTATCCTGACAATCAATACGGGCAACCGTTCCACCATCCAGTCAGAGCTGACGGTATCGCTTGACAAAGAGCAGCCTATCCTGGAGGTCCCGGAAAAGATAGAGGCTGGGGGTTATGTGATAGAGAGCTATTTCCCTACATTCAGCGTGAGAACCAATCAGCCCAAAGTAACCTGTGAATCCGACAGCGGATGGCTGAAAGTGGTCAAGTGTGAGCAGGGCGGGTCCGACACCTGGTCAATCTATCTGCAAGGTGAAGAAAACAACGGCGAGACGGCGCGTATGGCACAGCTCACGGTCAAGGCCGGCACGGAAGCGCGGCCGGATCAGATTCACAAGACGGTTTCGGCCCGCCAGTATTTGAAATATGAAGGCCTGTTCGTGGGTTGGTGGGCGTCCGACTATCAGCTCACCAAAACCCTGACGCTGGGCAGCGAGCAGATGATCAAGAACTGGGGCGGCACCTCGATTACCGGGCATTACTGGGTCGTTGCCTACCACGAGAGCGGGAGTTCCTTCTCGGGAATCATCCAGGAGCCGGATGGGACGGAAGTGAGTTTCACGGGCAGAAAAACCAATGACCGCGGCAGCTGTGAAATGACCTATCAGGGTGTTTCCCTGGCCAATTACTACGACAACGGGATGTAGGATTCCCGGAAATGCGGCTTTCCCGTGTCCTGACCGTTCCTTTGGAACGGCTGGTAGAAGTTTTGTAGTTAGTTAAAGGTTATCGGCCTGTTCCTTTGGAAATCCATTCGGTGGGGGTAAGGCCGGTGACGGCCTTGAAATTACGGAAGAAAGATGCCTCGCTGGAGAAGCCGGCCTCTTCTCCGGCCTCGGCGATCTTCTTGTCCGGGTGCTCCAGCAGCCATTTTTTGGCGAATTCCACGCGGTAGATGTTCACAAAATGGTTGAATGAGCCGCCATGTTCGTTGTTGATGCAGGCCGATATATAAGTGACATTGGTACCCAGCAGTTTGGCTACATCCAGGATCCGAAGTTCCTTCCGGCGGAACAGTTCCTGCTCTTCCATCAAGGCTTTTATCCGGTTCATCAGTTCCTGCCGGTTAACCGTATCTTTCTCCATCGGCATTTCTCCTTCCGCTGCGGGTCCTTTTTTCCTCCGGAATAGCAGCACGAAGCCCGCCGCCAGCGGTATCAGCAGCAGTAGCCACCACCCTCCGTTCCGTCCTTGGGCCATGAGCGCCGTGGCCGGATAGAAGAGATAAACGGAGGCATAAGGCAGGAAATTGATCATATCCGAAGCCGGGCCGCCGCCGGTCTGAACCAGTTTTCCGTCTGGAAGAAGGGTTAGCGTTCCCACACTCAATTCTGTAAGCGCTTCTGTTTTATAGACTGACAATGAGGCGTTTCCACCTTTCAAACCATTTTTATAGGCAAGGCAGAAGAAATAATAGCATCCGCCGGAAGGAGACACCACCTGGAGAAAGGCTTTCCCGCTGTCCCGGTTTACAAAGAGCTTGTTTATTCTATTGGCTTGGATGGGTTCTCCGTCCAGCGTATCCGGAAATGGATGGTCGGTTGGCAGCAGGGAGAACTGTCCATCCCGCAGCAGGCCGATGGCCAATCGTCCGTTTTTATCCAGCAGGGGAACGAGGTAGGTGTCTTCTTCTGCGCGATAAAAGTCTGGGTTGAAATCTCCGCCGGAAGCCGGCAGTGGGCAATACTCTTCCAGCAGTGGAGCCGGGAAAGAATCCCCTTTCAGGCGTTGGATCTGCGTTCCGGAGGGGCGGTTGAATGGATCTGTCGCAGAGAAAATCAAGGCATCGCCGGCTTTTGTGGGGAAGATGTAAGGAGCTGCAAACGGTTCCTCCAGTTCTCTGTAGAAGGAAAAACCCTCTCCGGGCCGATAGAATTCCACCGCATCATCGGCATACCAGTTGCCGCAAATAACCAGCGTGCCGTCGGGCAGAAGGGCTGAGTTGGCCAGCGCCCGCGAACGAGCCAGGTTGGGAAGCGGAGAAAAACTGTGCGTGACGGGGTCATAGAGTTCTGCGCCCCAAGTTTGGCCGATGCCGAAATCCTCCTTGCACCCGCCGCCAAGCATTACTTCACCCGAGGGCAGGATGGCCAAGAAGGCGGCAGAGTGGTTGTAAAGCATCGGGATGGTGTGCCAGGTTCCGCCGCTGAAATACTCTGCGGTGGGCGTAAAGACAAAGCCTGTAGTGGAACCGCCGAATACTACCAGTTCACCGTTAACATAGGCGACTGTATGCTGGTTGCGGGGAATATTCAGGTCCGGCAAGCGTTCCACCTCCATCCTGTACAACGGAAGACCGGTCCCAGGCAGGGTTGTATCCGGCTCCGGAAGTGGGGAGGTCTTAGGCATGCAGGCGGTTAGGGCCAGCAGCAAAAGTAAAAAACTTGATGCTTTCATCACGTTCCAAAGATACAAAAATACCCCGGAACGGGGACGCTTGCCAAGCGTAAGGTGCTGTTAAAATCAAGAAAAAAGGTTTCAAAACACCACATTTACTCTCAAAATCTAAAAATCGGCCAATTGAGTCCTGTTCGCTTTATCACGTATAGAAGGGGCTGCAGCCGGGAATAATCCCGTTTTGTGGGTTTTGAGAGTTCATTTCTTTAATTGAGTAGAAGGAATCCATCACACAATATTATTTTTGTATTAATCAAGTTCTAATAACCATGAAACATTTTTCCTTACTTCCTGTCTATCTTTTGGTCAGCCTTCTTCTGGTGGGCGCTTGCAAGGAAAAAGAAGACCCTGAAAAGGAGTATAAACTGTCCTTGAGCCCCACCAGCCTGGTCTTTCCGGACACCGGTGGCAGCCAGGATTTCGTGATAAATACGGACGCACCCACCTGCCAAATCTCTTTGAGTGACAATAGCTGGATGGGTGTTTCCGCCAAGGATAAAGTCATCACCGTCACCGTGCAGCCTAATTCGTCCAAGGAGGGCCGCACGGGTACCGTCACCGTGGACATCGGCACCAAGAAGGCCGAGGTATCCATCATGCAGGGCGGCAAGAGCATTCCCCCGGCCGAAGACCCTTATCCCACCTGTCAATACGGCCTGGCCGATGAGTCCATCTTCGTCAAATCGGACTATATAAAAGCTATTTCCGGCGCGGATCCATCGGCCAACACCTTTACCGTTCCGGTATCTTCCGTGGGTGAGCAGAAGCCCGAAGTGGGGCAGAAGCTCATCATGAACACCCCCACGGACCTGTTCCCGGACGGTCTTCTGGCCAAGGTGGTTTCGGTAAGCGAAAGCGGCGGCAATTATCAGGTAAAGTACGAACACATCAAGCTGGAAGAAGCCTTTGAGAACCTGCAGATAGACGAAACGCCCGTAGAGCTGAATGTCCTGGAAGTGCGTGACGCCAAGGGGAATAAGGTCCCGTTTGCCCAGACCAAGGCCCCCACCAAGGAAACATACCATCTGGAGATTCCGGCCGCCAGCTGGCCGCTGGATTTCGCCGGTCTGGAGGTGGCGCCCATCCTGGAGATGGATCTTACGCTCTACTTCCAGGCTTTGGTGGAAAACCTGACGCTGTATTACCTGAACTTTGACGCCAAGGTGGATCTCACGGTGGGAGCAACCGTCGCCTGCGGTTTTGAAGGAAAAGCCATAGACGAAAGATTTCCGCTATACTTTGTTGTCTGCGGAGCCGTGCCCGTGGGACCCATCCTCATTACACCCACGATCAGCATAGATGCCCTGCTGGAGGCTTCGGGCAAGATAAGCGTGGAGGCAACCACAAAGTTTAAGGCTTCCAGGCGCTACGGCGTCCACTACGACATCAATACCGGCTGGGGAGTCAACGATTATCCCAACATCAACAACAGCGGTTCCTTAACGGTGGAAAATGTGTCTCCCAAGGCAGAGGGAACCATAGCGTACGGCTATTCCATAGGACCCACCATCGCCATTTATGCCAAGGCCGTAACCGCCGGCATAGGATATGATAGCAAAACCAAGAACACCCTCAGCGGCTCTTATGACGTGCTGCATGGAAATGCGGCCGATTATATGAACTGGAACCTGGTCCAGCACCTGCAGAATGCCGAAGTGGCCGTAACGGATGTAGAGGCGTTCTCGGTCTATGGGTCCGTTCTCACAAGGGAGGTATTCAGCAAATCCACCCCGGACATAACGGCCGATGAAGAGAAGTGGAAAGTGCTGCCCAAACTGGGGACTTTCCCGGAATTCGAACGGGTGGAAGACGGCCTGGAGCTCACCGTGTGGGTAAAGAACCGGCATGTGCTGGGCGGACAATTATCGGCCCGGGTTGCCGAAAATCCCAAGGACGTGGAGCATATCCAGAAGATGGTGTTTCCGGACAGCCGCGCCACGATTGAATCGCTCAACAGTGAAGAAGCGCCGGATTCTGTGGCGCTCAAGGGCTTTGTCCATCTGGACGAAGAAGATCCGGACCTGAATTATGCCGAATTCCTGCTGGACGTTCCGGACTTTGGCATCTTTAACCTGGGCAGTTTCCTGCAGGATTTCAAGGACGAGGAGGTCCGTGCCGCCCTGATGGATATCCTGCGGGACCTGTATTCAAGCAGGGCGCCCGGAGCCGCCTGGGAGGGTTGCAACTGGTTTGAAAAAGACATTCCCGTGTACTCCCTCAAGGGCGTCCGGGTTTCCCGACGGGGAGATCAGTTCTTCTTCAAGATTAACCTGAATGCCGATTGGAAGATGGGGCCCACTGTTACGGTGAACGACCACTCCAAGGGAATTGCCAAGTTTGGCGGTTGGGAACTCATCATAGAAGACGGAGCCGGCGAAGGCATAGAGAATCTGCTCTTCTACGATTCCCATTTCACGGGTTATTGGCTCCGGAGCGCCGACAACAACCTCAGCCAGCTCACCATCAACAGCCCTCTCTGGAACCGGATGGAAGACCTGGGGTCGGGTATGCGTTCGTTCAATGTGCTGGATCTGAGCCAGACTGCCATCGAAGGCTTGGAAATCCGGACCGGCGGTATTACCGTGAAGGAAGACCTTGTCCTCAAAAACTGCAAGGGCTTGAAGAATCTAAAGTTCACAGGCCTGATTATACCCAAAAAGTACGACGTGACAGGCTGTGATGCCCTGGAAGAAATTGACTTTGAGAGTGTTCTGTTCCCCGAGCATTATTTCATTTCCAAGGAAAGCGGTACTCCGGAGGCCGATCTGGTAATAGAAGACTGTACGCTGGATTCGCAGGATTTCCCGCAGAACTTCAGGGAGGTTTTCATCAAAAGAAGCAGCTTCAACCACATTGACGTGACTGGAAATAAGTCCATGAAATATCTGGACGTGAAAACTTCCAAGGGTAACTCACTCACAGTGAATGATAGTCCGGAGATGGGGGGCATCATTGCCAGCGATACCGATATTGCCATTTTTGAGGTGAATAACCTTCCTGGAATGAATCACATCGAGGTGGAAAACAACAAGAATCTGCTGCGCCTGGTGCCGGAGGTGTTCGACCAGATCCAGGATGGTGGCGGCAGCGTAAGCTACGACATCCGCTACGAGTATTCCGACGACGGGGCCGGCAACATCGAATACACGGATAACGGCTATGGCTTCTGGTATGAAACCGAGCCCGCATGCGGTTATCATGGCAGGGTGGAGCCCGGAGAAGATGAAGAAGGTTATGTGACTCATCCCGGAGAAAGCGCCGCCAGGGCGGCCTTCCGGAAGGTACTCCAGGATTTGTACAGGTGCCGCAAGGGCGAATGGGAAGGCTGCGACTGGCTGGACGGCAGCAAGACACTTGGCAGTTTGAAGAATGTTTTCGCTCCGGAGCAGCCTAGCTATAACGAGACGTATTCCGTCACCATCCCCGAGGAATGGCAGTTTGGGCCGGATGTCCTGGTGAAGAAGCATAATAAGCTCGCCACAGAGCAGTATGGTGGGGAAGCTGGCCATTACGAAGACTGGAGACTGATCATTAACGGGGAGCGGTATTACAATTCATTCACCATTAACGACCTTCGCTGTAATCTGATTGTGGCGCCGGGAGAAGCCAAGACCTTTGCCGTGCACAGCCCGAGCTTCTTCTTCCAGGCCCGCGGCGATGAACCCAACAAGTACCGGTCTCATGTGATACCGTCCAAGATTCACACCCTGGATCTTCGCGGCTGCGGTACTTATGATTTGGATTACCATGTTGCTTATGAGAATGTACCTAAGGTGATAAAGTTGCGCCGGTATGACGGGAAAGATGACATGGCCGGTCTTAGAGTGAGCATCCGTTTTATTGAGTCTGCACCCCAGGAAATGCCCACCATTCAGTTTGAAGGAACGGATGGTTACAATATAACCATCATCAATGCCAAACTGCCCTATGGGGCTTTGCCCATAACTGTAGAGACTCTTAGGGGACTGGCTTTGTATAATTGTACCGGCGATATGGTTTATGCGCCTGAAAATGTAGAGGAGATGACTGTCGGACTGGAATCGGGCAGTTCGACAGGAAGGTCAAATATCAAGGAAGTTAAAATTCAGGACCATAAAACCATAAGTAAGGTTAACTTGCATGTTCAGGAAAATGTTACAATATCTTCCTGTCCCTTTTTAGAGAACATATCGGGCGAAGCGGAATATACTTATACAGTCACATCTTGCCCTGCGGCCACCTGGATTAATGTAAGTGCCCGTGACGTGAAGATAAAGGATTGCAAGGCGCTTGATCGTCTTGACTATTCCGATTATTATCAACAACGCAATGGTCCGCAATACATGGACGTGGATGATTGCCCTGCCTTGACAGAGGTTGATTTCCACTATAATACTGCCATCCAAGGCATCCAGATGACCAATGTCCCTGCTTTAGTGGATGTGGATTTGAGATATTGTACAAGCCTGACGATGGTAGTTCCTTCGTTCTTTGAAGAGGTCTGGAGCCGTAGCGGAAGCCTCCAATACGAGCAGCGATATGATTATAGATATCATTCGGGTGGTGCCTATACCAATGCGGAAGGAAAGAAGTTTGACTATACGGATAAAGGTTACGGCTTCTATTTTTCCAGGGAGCCCAATTGCGGCTATCATCGGAAATAAAGACCCTGACATTGTTAAGTTTACAAAATTCAAGTTCTTATAACTATGAAACATTTTTCCTTACTTCCTGTCTTTCTTCTGGCCAGCCTTTTTCTGGTGGGTGCATGCAAGGAAAAAGAGGATCCCGAAAAGACTTATCAGCTGACCCTGGGCAAGACCGAGCTGGTCTTTTCCGCCGCAGGCGGCAGCCAGGACGTGCCGGTTACCACCGACGCTCCGTCCTGGAAGCCATCGGCCTCGGATTCCTGGATCAGCGTATCGGCTTCGGGGAATACGCTCACTGTCACCGCCTCGGAGAATAAGTCCAAGGACAGCCGGAGCGGCAAGGTGACGGTGACGGGCGGCGGAGTCACCAGGGAGTTGAACGTGACGCAGGGCGGAAGATCCACCCGTCCGGCCGACGACCCCTACCCTACGGCCCAGTATGGTTTGCAGGATAACTCCATCTTCGTTCCCAATAAGGTTTGCGACGCTATTACATCGGCCAATCCGGACAAGCACACCTTTGTCCTTCCTGCGGCTCAGGCGGAGGGTATAAAGCCGGAGCCGGGCCTGAGACTCATCATGAACAAGCCCACGGAACAGTTCCCCGATGGTCTCCTGGCCGAGGTGACGGGCGTGAAGGAAAGCGGCGGCAATTATGAGGTCACGTACCGGGACCTGGGGCTCACGGAAGCTTTTGAGAGCCTGCATATCGACAAAACCTATCTGGATTTGGAGGGGGCTGTCAAGGAAATACTTGACTATCAGGGAAATCCCGTCAAATATGTCCAGACCAAGGCCATCGGCGAGAAAATGTTCCATTTCGAGATTGATTCGTTCACTTTCCCTACTCCCTGGGAAGGCGTGGAATTCACTCCCAAGATCAGTTTCGACCTGGGCTTCCTCCTGCATACCATCATAGATAACGGCGAACTGTATGTCTTTGATCTGGATACGGAAATAATCCTGTCCATGGGAAGCGACTTGTCCATCGGCCAGGATGCCAAACTAGTTGATGTGGATATCCCCATCCTTACCATCCCCTTCGCGGCCATTCCGGTGGGTCCCATTCTGGTAACCCCGTTCCTGGAACTGCGTTTCGTGTTCACAGCAGCCGGAAAGGTGAGCCTGGAGTTCTCCGGTTCTTACAAGGGCAGAAGCGTTTACGGTGTCCACTACGACACTTCCTTCGGCTGGAAAATCAACGATTATCCGGACCTCAATGTGCCCGGTACATGGAAACTGGAGAAAATAGCCCCCAAGGTGGAAGGAAGCGTCTCCTACGGTCTCACTTTCGGCCTCAATGCCGGTATTTACGCGAAGGTTGTATCGGTGGGCATCGAAGATACCTTGCTGGACAAACATTCCCTCAGCGGGGAATACGATGTGCTGAACGGCAGCGCGGAAGACTATCTGAACTGGAATCTGGTCCAGCATCTGCAGAATGCCGAATACGCTTATACCGAGCAGGAAAACGTAAAGGTGAAAGTACGTTTTGTGGACCAGTCCGACGTGGATTTGGGAGGCTTTGACCATACTACTTATGAAGAGAAGTTCAAAGTCCTGCCCACACTGGGCTCTTTCCCGGAATTCAAACAGACCGACGACGGCATGGAACTGAGCGTGTGGGTGAAGAACCGGAATCTGCTCAACGGAGCCCTCACGGCCACCATCAAGGAAAATGCCCATTCCATCTCGTACGGAACCATGCACTTCAAGGACGGGATGAAGCTGATTCAATCGCTGAATGAGCCCGATGCCCCCGATTCCGTGAAGCTGACGGGCTTCGTGGCCAAAAAGGAAAATGACCCCGATTTCAACTATGCCGATTTCGATATGGATGTCGTCGGCTGGGGCCGTTTCAACATGGGCAGTTTTGAGCAGCGATTCGACGACAAAGCGGCCCTGGAGTGCCTGCGGGGCATCCTGGACGATCTGGCCAAATGCAAGGCTCCCGGCAGCCCCGCCTGGGAGGATACCCACTGGCATGACGGCAGTTCCGTCCTGGCCATGAAGGGCGTGAGGATGCATTTGCGGGACGGGAAGTTTTATTATTCCATCACGCTTCCGGACAATTGGAAGCTGGGCAGCAAGGTGATAATCAACGAGCATACCAAAGACTGTGATTCTTTTGGCGGCTGGATGCTCTGGCTGAATGAGGAATTCGCCTCCGACGTCACCCAGGTGGCTATTTATGACAGCAAGTTAACGGACTTGCAGCTTGTTAAAGTGGAGCCCACGGATGTGCTCATCAACAGCCCCGCTTTCACAGACCTGGACGACCTGTCCTACCATGCTTTTGATAAACTGGACCTGAGCAATACCTTGTTCGAAAACCTGGAATTCAAGGGTGGTTCGGGCATCAAGGTGTACAAGGAACTGGTATTGGAAAACTGCCCGAAGCTCAAGACGCTGAGTTTTCAGGGGGATGTTCCGTCCGATTATCTGAGTGTCGTCGGCTGCACGTCCCTGGAAGAGATGAATTTCTCCAATCTCTCCTTCCCGGCCAACTGGTTCGACAACCCGTTTGCCGGAACGGAAAAGTGCAATCTGGTCCTGAACAACTGTAAACTTTATTCGCAGAAAATCTGGGCGAATTTCAAGGAGATATTGGGGAACAAGGTGGAATTCGGCACCCTGGAACTTAGCGGAAACAGTTCTGTGGAGCGCCTGCATCTGGAAAATTCTTCCGGCTACGGCATCAGTGTGAAAAGCTGCCCTAAATTCTATTCCATCTATGTGCCGGACACGGGTCTTTACGAATTCCAGCTGGAAGACCTGCCGGAGATGTTCTCTATCCATGTACAGAACAACAAGAATCTGAAGAGTCTGGTCCCGCCGGTATTCGACCAGGTGAGGGAACGTGCCGGCAGTGGCTTGTATTACGATGTCCGCTATGAATATACGGAGCAAACGGACGGCTCTGTAAGCTATAAAGACAATGGCTACGGCTTCTGGTACGAAGGCGAACCTGCCTGCGGTTACCACGGCAAGGAACCGCCGGATTCGCCGGAGTATGGCGAGAACCCGAACGATTCCAAGGCCGATGC
>Ga0310690_10002677_pt1 | contig 28453 bp, 21 predicted proteins | sample AusTroGonzalo_MG_2_FD_207661 | JGI IMG/M metagenome (GOLD analysis project Ga0310690, IMG submission 207661) | Bovine rumen microbial communities from tropical cattle in Woodstock, Queensland, Australia - Gonzalo_04 (v2) (version 2) | ecosystem: Host-associated > Mammals > Digestive system >...
ATACACCTTTGATACAACCTTGACTCAACTTTAACTTACCTATGACTTAGCCCTACCCCAAAAAGCGTCATCGCAGAAAAAGTTATTTGTACAAATAACTAATTGTCAGCTGTTTCAAGAAAAGTTCTACACCCAGCCCTTCACCCTGAGCGCGACCACCACCGTGAAGGCTATCGCCGTCAAGGACGAGGTGAGCAGCTCAGTCAGCACCAAGCTCTTCACCAAGAGCTCCGGCAGCGGCAACGAGGGACCTGAAGGCGAGTAAAGAAAGGAGGTGAACCATGGACGAGAAAAAGAAAAGAATCCTTGAAATTGCAGTGAAAGTCATCGTGGCCGCCCTGACGGCCTTCATCACCGCCATCACCACGACCAGTTGTATGGGCAGAGGACCAATATTCCTCTAATTGACAATGGATTGTTGACAATTGATAATCCAATACCGGTCGAAAAAAAGGGCTGGCGGCATTGCCGCTAGCCCTTTTTTTTTATACAATCCCCATAATCTCTCTCAGGTCATGAACCTCATACGTCCGCTCCCCTTCGACGGGTTCGCCCTTGGGGTTGAACAGCAGGGTGTCCATCCCCACGGCGCGGGCTCCGTCGATGTCGACGGCCATCTCGTCGCCTATCATCAGGCTCTCCCCTGCCGTCGCATGGGCTTTGCGCAGCGCGTAACGGAAAATCTCGGGGTTGGGTTTCTTCACGCCCACCTCCTCGGAGACTGTCAGGGTCTCGAAGTAAGGCTCCAAGCCCGAGCCGCTCAGCTTGATGTGCTGCACCTCCTGGAAGCCGTTGGTGATAAGGTGAAGGTGGTATTTCGGCTTCAGATAGTCGAGCAGCTCCATCGTGCCTGGAATCAGCCTCACGATGCGCGGCGACCAGTAGACATAGTCCGTGCTGAGCTGGTCGGCTAAGGCCACATCATGGATGCCGTAATGCTCAAGAGGTTTCAGGAAACGGGTGCGGTTCAGGTCGTCCTTGGTGATGGCATTGGCGCGGTATTGCACCCATAACTGCTCGTTCAAGGGATGATATACCTCATGGAAGTCCTGGGCGCTGGGGATACCGAGGCTTTTCAGGTTGTATTTCTCATAGACCCGCTCGAAGGCCACCTCAGCAGCAGCATCAAAGTCCCACAACGTCCTATCCAAATCGAAAAAAATATGCTTATACCTCATACCTCCTACCTCCTACTTCATACTTCCTACCTCCTAGTTCATACCTCCTACCTCCTACCTCATCCCTCATCATTTGTCTTTGCCATTCAAACAGTGCCACCGCAGCGGCGTGACTCACATTAAGGGAGCGCGTGGGACCTGGGACGGGGATATAGACCACTTGGTCGCATTGCGCCAGGAGGGCATCGCTCAGCCCATGGCTCTCGCTGCCCACGATGAAGGCCACATCCTCAGGCAAGTCGGTGTCGTAGAGGCACGTGGCATTGTCAGCCGTCTCGATGGCGACAATCTTCTTGTTGGCGGGGACAATTTTCCGCAGGTCGGTCTCCTCGCTGAAATACCAGCGGATGTTGTCGCGGCTCGAAGCGGCAGCGCGGCGCACCTTGCCGAGCTTGTGTTCCTCTTCCCTACCGAGGAAACACACCTCGGTGGCACCGATATTGTCGGCCAGACGGATCATCGCGCCGATGTTGTCGGGCGTCAGCAGATGATCGGCTATCAACAAGGGACGAGGGACGCGCTGGTAGAGGTCTTCCGTCCGGATTTGCTCAAAGAGGGTATTTGATTTCAGATAACTCATCGCACCACCACCTTTCGTGTTATCGTTTGACCATCACAGACAAGTTGCAGCACATACAATCCCTTGGGCTGGCTTGCAAGGTTCAGCTGCACGCTGCCTTCGAATGTGCCAGAGAGGACGCGCTGCCCTGTCAGGTTGAAAAGACTGTATTCCATCTGTCTTGGGGTGGCGTCGCCACTCATGGATAGGGTCAGCATCCCTTGGGTCGGGTTGGGATACACCTGCAGCTCGCTGAGGGATTCCGCCACGTCAAGGATGCCCACCTCGACGAGCAGGAAATATGGTGCCGTCAGCTGGTTCTGCCGCTTGGCGCTGACACTATAGAGATAGGTGCCGTCGCCGCGCACCTCGGTGAAGCTGGTCGCGCTCTGGGTAGTCAGGTAGGCACCGTCGCAACGGACGATATATTCGTAGTCACTGCCCAAGCTTTCCCATGTAAGCGTCACGCGGTTGTGGTCAACGGTGGCGTGCAGCTCGGGGCCAGGGACCATCTCAATGATGGAGGCTGCCGGGAACTGTATGTCGTCAATCCAGCAGGCATCCTCGCCATAGCTGCCCGAGCCGTTTTTCATATAAATCCACTTGAAGGTGTGGGTACCCGCCGCGACGTTGTAGGTCTCCTGGCTCCATCCTATCTCGCCCGACCAGACGTTCACTGGCTGGCTGTCGATATAGAAGGTCAGCTTGTCCTTGTCGGCCTCGGTACAGAGCTTCTTGAAAAACGAAATCTGTCCGGCTGTGGTGACCTCCACCGCAATCTGCAAGGTGGTCACGTTGGAATGGCCTATGGCTCCCGAGCGTGCGCTGTAAAGACCCGTATGGGCCGTGCTGTTGTCGACATACCAATAGGCGCTGCCGAGGGTCTGCCAGTCGAAGGCGCTGAAGTCGCCCGTCTCGAAGGTCTCCTTGGACGCGCCCACGTTGAGGAAGTCGGTGCCCTCAAGCAGGTATTGCTCAGCCTCGGCGACATACATCATCTCGTAGCTGCTGCCCATCGTCACATCGTCGCCGACAGTGAAATGGAACTGCGCCGTGGCAGTCTCTCCGGAAGGGATGTCCCAAAGCTGATGCGCCGTCTCATTGAGTGCGATGTCTGTCGAACTGCTGTACAGCTCCACTCTTGCGTTGCGCGCCGCTGCCGAGCCTGCGTTGCGAATGCTGACGATGAGGGTGCCGCTCTCTCCAGAACCCACATTGGCAGCGGGACGGAAGTCGGCCAGCTCCAAACGGGGCGCGTGTAGCGTCATGCGGAAACTGCTGGCCCAGGCAAGGCTTCCCGACTGGCAGTCAAGAATCAACTCGGCTGGGGTGCCATCCTCAATCACATCGGCGACTTTGAGTGTAAAGGCTCCTTCGAGGGTGTATTGCTCCATCGGGGCTATCTCGGGGATGCTGGCCTCGCCGTCAAGAATCTCGATGAGGGGTAAGGTGGAGAGGAGCCTGACCTGCACATCGGAAGCCGTCGCGTTACCAATATTTTTGACGGTGACATCGACGGTAAAGGTCTCGCCATAGTCGGCCTGACCGCTTGGACTGTTGATGGCGTAGCTGTCGAAAGTGAGATAGGCGCCGCTGGCAGGGATGACGTCAAGTTGCTGGACGTGGGTGACTTTGTTGAAGCCCGTCACCACGAGCTGTGCCGTACCTTCCTGCTCGGGGCTGTCGAAGGTAAGGGTGGCCTCACCGTTGACAATAGGTGTGGTGCAAACCACGTTGCCGTCGATAGTGAGGGTGGCCAAGGCGTAGTCGGCATCGGCAGTGAGATGCAATTGTGTCTGGTCAAGGAAGATGACCTCGGGCTGGCAGAGTACGTTCATGGGCTGTGGCGCAGCGGTACGGAGCATCAGGCTGGGGTCGCCGAAGAGAATCCAGGTGTTGTGGGTGTCGCCTTGATCGCTGGGATGCAGGTCAAGAATCTTCATGTTGCCGTTCAGCGAAGCACCGGCAAGGGTGTGATGGAACTGGTCGGCTGACCGCCACTCGCACAACACATCGACCATCTCGTCCTGTCCCGTCATGGGAGGCTGCCAAGGCTGCAAAATCCAGCTGAACATTCCACCGATGGCGCCGGTAGGCACGCCTGTGACGTTGTCGGTAGCCCGCATCCAGGCCTCGGCAAAGCAGTCCTCGTCGAACTTGCCGTTGAGGCAGGCCGTCGACCAGATGAAAGGCCACTTATAGTCGTTCACCAAGGCGTTGACGTGGCTGTTGCTGAACGAGCCAGCGTACCAGCCCGTGACAGAGCCGTGGTTGCAATAGTTGCAGATGCCTGCGCCGGCGTTGAAGTTCTCTGTGAGCATCGCCGCATTAGTACCCACGCCCACACCAACATAGTGCTGCGAGACCTCATGATACGTATAATGCAGCAGGGTGTCGCGGATGTAGTCGATATGCTCATAGTCGGACTCGCCGCCGTTATGTCCCGAGCCTGTCCCCTCTACGGAGCCTATGCCAATGCCTTTGCCGAGCCAGTCGGCGTCAGCGGGCATATCGCGCTCGTAGTAGATGACCTTCGCCACCTGGTGTTCCACATCCTCGACACTCTCAGCGGAGAAACGCCCCACAAAGATTTCAGGGTAATAGTCGTTGCCTTCCAGCTGTCCGAACCAGATGTCGGAGCGGCCCCCGTTGGCGGCACGAGGTGTGAGGTCGGCACAGTCGCCCACCAACAGGACGAAGCAGAGGTTTTCGTCAGGATTGTTATAATGGCTAAGGATGAATGCCTTGATGGCTTCGTAGTTGTTGCCACCTATCTCGCTGAGGCTGTATAGCGTTGTAGGTCTTCCGGATTGGTTCTTCCAGTCGACGTAGGGCTGCATGGCGGCAAGATAGGGATCGGCACAGATGACCATTGTCTCGCCCTCGTCTTCAATGAAAGTGTACTTTGCCGCCCTCTCGCGGTAGTTGATGAAACGGCGGGTGTACATCGCCTCGGTAGCGGGCGACACCTTACCAGCGGCTTTCCGCGACAGCTTCGGGTTCGCGCCCTCCTCGCCTGTCTTGTGCAATACAAGGGTCATTTCCTTGTACACACGCAGCACCTTCGTCACAGGATTGTAGGCAAAGGGATACACCAAAATGTTCTGCCCACGCACGTCGCGCAAGATATAAGGTGCATCCAAAGTGGCCTGATGCTTAGGGTAGAAAGCATCCTTCGCGTAGACTTCACCATAAGAATAAGGAACCTCATCTGGATGGACACTCCTACTGAGGTTGCCTTTGGAAGGGGCAATCTCGATGTCTTTTAACTCATCATATTTCAAGTCTTTAACCTCAACCTCCATCGCATCCCTGTCGCCAATTGCAAGGGAGAGGGCAAACAACGGCAGGTCGGGGGCACCTTCTTCGAGCATAGAAGCCATCTTGGGAGCCTCGATGACAAAGGCGCTGCCACGAGGCGTCGCCACGTCCTTGGTGGCAAAGCCATTCAAGGCAAACCTCACGCTGATTTCATCCTCAGTTTGGGAGACCAGAACGGCTTTCGGAGCCGTTGGCGTTGCTGTCCCCATGTCAACCCAGTTCTGTGAAAATAGACTGATTGACAAGAATATAAACAATATCAAAAACAAAAACCGCTTCATTTTTTGTACAGTATTTGGCACAAAAGTACACAATTTCACGGAAATCACTATTTTTGCGGCAACAAAACTCGAAACGACATGGTTACGTTTTTCATTGCCCTCGCCGTGCTGCTGCTCGGCTATTTCATTTACGGAAAGCTCATTGAGAAGGTCTTCGGCATCGACCCGCAACGCGCCACTCCCGCCACCACTATGGCTGATGGCGTGGACTATGTGCCGATGAAGCCTTGGCGCATCTATCTCATCCAGTTCCTCAATATTGCCGGTGTAGGTCCCATCATCGGTGCCATCATGGGAGCCCAGTTCGGCACCGCCTCCTTCCTTTGGATTGTGTTGGGAAGCATCTTCGCGGGTGCGGTACACGATTACCTGGCAGGAATGATTTCGCTCCGCGACAAGGGCGCGAGCCTGCCCGAAATACACGGCACCTACCTCGGCAATGGAGCCAAGCAAGCCATGCGCGCCTTCACCGTCTTGCTGATGATTTTGGTCGGCGTGGTTTTTGTCAACACCCCCGCCACGCTGCTCAACGCCAACTTCACCCAAGGCTGGAACCCTTACATCTGGATTATCATCATCCTAGCCTATTACTTAATCGCCACCCTGCTGCCCATCGACAAGCTGATTGGCAAGATATACCCCATCTTTGGCATCCTGCTGTTAGGAATGGCGGTAGCCATCTTCGTGGCCTTCCTCATCTACAAGCCCGAAATCCCCGAGTTGTGGAGCGGGATGCAGAACCGTCACCCCGATGCGCCCAACAACCCCATCTTCCCGATGATGTTCATCTCGATTGCCTGCGGAGCCATCTCGGGCTTCCACGCCACGCAGTCGCCGCTAATGGCGCGTTGCATGACCAACGAAAAGCAAGGCCGCCCCATCTTCTATGGTGCCATGATCACTGAGGGCATCGTCGCCCTGATATGGGCCGCTGCTGCCGCCTATTTCTTCGGTCCTGACAGCGTGGTCGACGTCACTGGCAAGAGCGGAGCCGCCATCGTGGGCATCATCGCCAACACCTGGTTCACGCCTGTCATCGCCACCATCACCATTCTCGGTGTCATCAGCGCTGCCGTCACTTCGGGCGACACCGCCCTGCGCTCGGCGCGACTTATCATCGCCGACTTCATGAACTTCGACCAGAAGCCTATTAAGAACCGTCTGATAGTAGCTGTCCCGATGTTTGCCGTCACCGCGGCCATCTTGGTCTACAGTATCTCCGATGCTAAAGGCTTCCAACTCATCTGGCGTTACTTCGCCTGGGCCAACCAAGTGCTGGCCACAGTGACCCTCTGGGCCATCACGGTGTATCTGTTCAAGAACAAAGGCAAACTGTGGTACCTCATCACCCTCATCCCTGGCCTCTTCATGACAATGGTGACGGGCTGTTTCCTCTTCGTGGCCAAAGCTGCCGACGGTGGACTGGGTTCCATCCTGCCGCGTCCTGTGGGCTATGGCATCGGAGCCGTCATCACCGTAATAGCGCTGGTGTCGTTCTGCCTCTGGGCGAAAAAGCAGAAAGCCTAAAGGTTGAGCTTCAACTGTATTTCCTCCACCTTGCGCTGCAGCTCCTGCACGGTCTGGACGAGTTGTTCCTCGCGGAAGCGGTTCTCACGCCGGTCGGGCATCTCCGCGCTGATGTAATGCACAAACTTCCACACCTCTTTAATATCTGCGGCAGCCAAGTCGTAAGGCTGATACAGCGGATTGAGTGAACTCATCCTGAGTTTGCCCTCCTGCTCGATTTTGTTTTCCACAATCTTGAAGACGATGCCGTCGTCTTGCGTCAGCACGATGTAAGGCTGGCCGCTGCGGATGTAGGTCCAATCGAGGACATACTCGCCTGTAACATACGAGCCATCAGGGATGGGCAGCATCGAGTCGCCGCTGATTTGGAAGGTGCGGTATTTGCGGTCGCGCGAGAGGAAAGGCATCGTGAAGGTGGGCAGCACCTTGATGTATTCCGGATCAGCGAAGCCAGTGGCGTAGCCCGCCTTGGCCTTCTCGTTGACCAGCTCGATGTTCTCGTTGTTGTCATTATTGACGGTGGTGGCCAGCACACGCAGGTTGCTGCCTTTCAGGTGTACATCGTAGCCCCGCTCCAGCTGCGAGAGTTGGCTCATGCTGATGCTGCTCAAATCGACTTTCACCAAAGTGTCGATGGCAATACCGAAATATTTCGAGAAGGCAACCAACGCTTCAAGGTTGGGCTCAGAGACGCCGTTTTCGTAGCCGCTCAGCGTGGAACGCTTCATATTCAGCGAGAAAGCCACATCATCCTGGGTGCGGTTACGATGCTTGCGCAAAAATTTTATGTTCGAATTGAAATACATATTGAGAAAATGATTAAATTTACGGCGTAAAGTTTGATTAAAAACTCGTCAAAAGTACAGCTTTTTTGGAACATACAAGCATTTTGGGCAAAAAAAAGGAGAAAAAATGATGGAAAGGACGATTTTACATCTGGATTTGGACACCTTTTTCGTGTCGGTGGAACGGCTGATGAACCCCTCCTTGGACGGCAAACCTGTCATCGTGGGAGGTATGTCAGACCGGGGCGTAGTGTCGACTTGCAGCTACGAGGCGCGACGTTTCGGAGTACATTCGGCGATGCCGATGCGGATGGCTCGGCAACTCTGCGCCCAGGCAGTCTTCATCCGTGGCGATATGGAGCTATACAGCCGCTACTCGCGCTTGGTGACCAACATCATCGCAGACTGCGCACCTGTCTATGAAAAGATGTCCATCGACGAGCATTACCTCGACCTGACGGGTATGGACCGCTTCCACGACTGCCAGCTGTGGTCACATGAACTGAGGCAGAGGATTATCAAAGAAACAGGGCTGCCCATCTCCTTCGGGTTGTCGGAAAACAAAACGGTGGCGAAGATTGCCACAGGGCAGGCCAAACCCAACGGTGAGTTGGAGGTGCCCACACCTTATATTAATAGCTTCCTCGACCCGCTGTCGGTGCAGAAAATCCCTATGGTGGGCGAAAAGACCTATACCCTGCTCCGCTCGATGGGCGTTGAGAAAATCGGCACTTTGCGTCGGCTACCCCCTCTCGCCATGGAACGAGCGATGGGCAAGCACGGACTCGATATCTGGAAGAAAGCCAATGGAAAGGACAGCACCCCTGTCTGCCCTTACCAAGAGCGGAAGTCCATCAGCAAAGAACGCACTTTCGAGCAGGACACTATCGACGTGAAAACAATCAAACAATGCCTCGCAAGAATGGTTGAATGCCTCGGCTTCGACCTACGCTCACAGCACAAACTGACGGGCTGCGTGACGGTGAAGCTCCGCTACTCCAACTTCGACACACACGATATGCAGCAACGTATCCCTTATACGGCTTTCGACCATGTGCTGCGGCAAACCGTCAACGACATCTTCGACCGACTCTACAACCGACGGATGATGATCCGGCTGGTGGGTGTGCGCTTCAGCGAACTGGTAAGCGGTGCACCACAACTCGCTCTGTTTGACGACAACATCGAACTGACGAACCTTTATGCCGCAATGGACAGAATCAAATTACGCTTCGGGGAACAAATTATACATCGGGCAGCAGGATGATTTATGCACATTCAAATAACAGCCTGTGCTACGGCACGATGCCGATTGCGGACTTGGTAGGAAGAGCCGCCTCGCTTGGCTATGCCGTTTTGCCGCTAACCGACATCAACACAACGATGGGAGCCGCTGATTTCGTGGTGGAATGTGGAAGACAAGGCGTGCGACCCGTGTTTGGTGTGGAGTTTCGCAATGGCAATGAGTTGCTATATGTGGCTTTAGCCAAAAACAACGCCGGCTTCGCCGAACTGAATCGCTTCCTGACGCAACATAACCTCACGAAGCAACCCTATCCCGAAACAGCACCTGATTGGGAACAGGTCTTCGTGATTTATCCCTTTGGAAAACGAAAGCCCAACTTACTGAAAGAAAATGAGTTTCTCGGTGTTCGCTTCTCTCAACTGACCAAATTGTACAGCTGCACCTCCTTTGAAAAACTCGTCGCCATGCAGCCCGTGACCTTTGCCGAAGCCGACGATTTCCAGTTGCACCAATGTATGCGCGCCATCGATGAAAATGTGTTGATTTCACGCCTTGAGCCTGCCGCTTGTGCCGCTCCCGACGAGATACTTGTATCGCCAGAAAGACTGAAGACCACCTTTGCACTCTATCCACAACTCATCGAAAATGCGGAGCGTATCTTGAACAAATGCGAAATCAGCTTGGACCACAGCGTGAAAAACAAACGCACCTACACGGGTAATGTCTATGATGACCGCGAACTGCTGCGCAAACTAGCGTTTGACGGTATGGCATACCGCTACGGCTTGCACGACAAAAACGCCTACCGCCGCATTGAGAAGGAGCTGGACATCATCGAGAAGATGGGCTTTTGCGCCTATTTCCTCATTGCTTGGAACATTGTGCGCTTCGCCATCAAGCAGGGCTTCTATCATGTCGGACGAGGCAGCGGTGCCAACAGCGTGGTGGCCTACTGCCTGAAAATCACCGATGTCGACCCGATTGAGTTGGATTTATACTTCGAACGTTTCCTCAACCCCAAACGCAGCAGTCCCCCAGACTTCGACCTCGACTTCTCATGGCGCGACAGGGACAAAGTCATCCAGTACATTTTTGAAAAATACGGCTCCGACCATGTAGCTTTGCTCGGTGCGACGGTTACCTTTCAAGACAATTCGCTTTGCCGCGAGTTGGGCAAGGTGTTCGGCCTACCCAAAGGCGAAATCGACCAGATGGAACGCAATCCGACGGCTTTCGCCCAACAAAGCGAAATCGGGCGCAACATCCTTGCCATTGCCGAACGTATTCGTGATTTCCCGCGCCAACGCTCCATCCATGCCGGAGGCGTACTGATTACGGAAGAGCCGATTACCAACTTCGCCGCCCTCGACCTGCCGCCCAAAGGCTTTCCAACTACACAATACGACATGTATTCCGCCGAGAAAGTCGGGCTTATCAAAGTGGACATTCTTTCTCAGCGCGGCATTGCACACATCCGCGAAGCTGTGGAGATGGTGGAACGCAACCGCGGCGTACACATTGACATTCATCAGATTAACGCGCTGAAACAAGATGAATTGATTCAACGACAGTTGCTCAGAGCTGAGACCTGCGGCTGTTTTTATATTGAGAGTCCGGGGATGCGTGGCCTGCTGCGCAAGCTGCGCTGCTCCGACTACAAGACCTTGGTAGCAGCGAGTTCCATCATCCGTCCAGGCGTAGCCCATTCGGGAATGATGCGCGAATATGTCAACCGTTTCCATCACCCAGATACGGTGGATTATAAGCACCCCGTCTTGAAAGAGCTCTTGGCCGAGACTTACGGCGTGATGATCTATCAAGAGGACGTGCTGAAGGTGGGGCATTATTTTGCAGGTCTGGATTTGGCTGAAGCCGATGTACTGCGCCGCATGATGGGACACAAGATGCGTGACAAGTTTGAATTTGAGCAGGTGACAAAACGCTTTTTCGACAACTGCAAAGCCAAAGGCTATCCCGACGACTTGGTGCGCGAACTTTGGCGGCAAATTGAGTCGTTTTCGGGCTATTCTTTCTCCAAGGCGCATTCGGCATCCTATGCTGTGGAGAGTTACCAAAGCCTCTATCTGAAAAGCCACTACCCGCTTGAGTTTCAAGTGGCTGTGATTAACAATTTCGGCGGGTTTTACCAAACTTGGTTCTACTTCAACGAGGCACGGCGCATGGGTGCGAAGATTCATCTGCCTTGTGTCAACCGTAGCGATTACCTCACCACCTTGAGTGGTCGGACGATTTTCATGGGATTTGTTCATCTGCAAGGGTTGGAGCAAAGTTTCGTGGAGCAATTCCTTGCCGAACGCACGGCGCGTGGGCCTTTTACCAGCCTTGATGACTTCATTTCGAGGGTCTCATTCAAGATTGAACAACTGATTTTGCTCATTCGTGGCGGTGCGTTCGACTTCACGCGAAAGCCTAAAGCCGAGCTACTATGGCAGGCGCACATGAACAAAAGCCAAGCCAAAAAGGAACAGCCCGAGACGCTTTTCCAACTTGAAAACCAGCATTTCGAGTTTCCCGATTTCAAGACCAACGCTTTACAAAATGCTTATGACGAGATAGAACTTTACGGCTTTCCTGTTTCCCTCACTTGGTTCGATTTGCTGAAGACCAATTTCCGAGGCGAGTTGATGGCTTGCCAGATGCTGAACTTTGTGGGACAACGCTATAGAATGTTAGGTAAGTTGGTAACGGTGAAGAACTTTCGTACCTGCGAAGGTGAGCTAATGGCTTTCGCCACCTTCATCGATGCCACGGGCGAAGCTTTTGATACGGTGCTTTTCCCACAAGTATTGAAAGCATGGCCTTTTCAAGGCGATGGCGTGTATCTGCTTCTCGGAAAAGTGACAGAAGAATTTGGACAAGCGAGTTTGGAAGTGGAAAAGATGGACAGATTGGGATATAAAATATTGGAATAAACCTTCAATCCTCGTGATAGTTTTGTATTTTTGCGGAAAATTTACAGAAAACAAGATGCAACGAAGAATTTTACCCTTTCTGCTTTTTTTTATCCTATTGAGCATTAGCAGCTTTGCACAACAAAAAGGTCATATTTCAGGTACTGTCAAAGACGCAGAAACCACCGAGTCTTTAATAGGCGTTTCCATCTATGTGGAGCAACTGAAACAAGGCACCACCACCAATGAGCATGGTCGCTACGAGCTGGACCTACCCCTCGGCGAGCATGTGTTGCGCGTCTCTTACGTTGGCTACGGCACTTTGGAGAAAAAAGTCCACGTCACAGCCAAGTCGCAGACCGTCAACCTGAAGCTGCATCCCGAAACCGAGACGCTGTCGGAAGTGGAAGTCACCAGCGAGCGCAAAGACCGCAACGTGACCGCTATGGCAATGAGTGTGCAGACGCTCGACATGATTACTATCAAGAAAATTCCTGCGCTGATGGGTGAGGTCGATGTCATCAAGTCCATCACGCTGCTGCCTGGTGTGCAGTCGGCTTCAGAAGGCTCATCAGGATTCAGCGTGCGCGGCGGTGCCACCGACCAGAACCTCATCCTGCTGGACGGTGCCCCCGTATACAACGCCTCGCACTTCCTCGGCTTCTTCTCTGTGTTCAACAACGACGTGGTGAAAGACGCCACATTATACAAAGGAGACATCCCCGCTGACTTCGGCGGTCGCCTGTCATCCGTTCTCGATGTAACGGTGAAAGACGAGATGCCAAAGCAATTTGGTTTACAAGGCGGCGTTGGCTTAGTGACCAGCCGCCTCATGCTCGAAACACCCGCCTTCGAACAAAAGACCTCCATCATGTTGGCAGGTCGCACCACCTACGCAGGCATGGTGCTGCCTTTCATGGGCGAAGACCTCAACAAGTCGAAAATCTACTTCTACGACCTCAACGCCAAAATCACCCAGGTGCTCAACAAAAAGAACCGCCTCTTTATCTCGGCCTATCACGGCCACGATGAGTTCTCGATGCAACAGATGATTGGTTTGGGCTACGGCAACAGCACCGGCACCATCCGTTGGAACCACATTTTCAACCATCGGCTCACTTCCAATCTGTCGCTCATTGGCTCGCGCTACCGTTATGGCATCGACCTGAAGTATAGCCCCTATGACTTCACCATCAAAGCTGGCACCGACGCCGTCAGCCTCAACTACGATTTCGCCATGGTGTGGAACGACATCCACATGACCAAGTTCGGCCTGTCGACGAGCTACGAATCCTACCTGCAAGGCCAAATCTTCGACCGAGGCGGTGCCTTGGCTCAATACCTTCAGGTTGACTCGACACAAAGAATCACACGTAAGGCCTTGGAGCATGCCCTCTATATCACACACGACTTCACTCCCACCCCACGCTTCACCTTCCGCGCCGGCTTACGTGTGTCGTGTTTCCAAAACATCGGCGAAGAGGATTTCTACGTCATGAGTCCCTACACCTACCTCGCCACCGACACCATCCATTACGGCCCAGGCGAGGTATTCAACACACAAATCAATCCTGAACCACGTCTCGCCGCCATGTATCGCATCGACGAGAAGTCATCCGTCAAGGCATCGTATTCGCGCACAGTGCAGTATGCTCAGGTGGCCTCGTCCGCTACGGGTGGCCTGCCTTTCGACATTTGGTTCCCTGTCAGTCCTAACATCAAGGCGCAAAAGTGCGACCAGTTTGCTATCGGCTACTTCCGCAACTTCATGAACGACGGCATCGAGACCTCGGTGGAGGTGTTCTACAAGAACATGCAGAACGTCATTGACTTCAAAGACAATGCTATTACCTTCGGTTCATTACTAATCGACGGTGAAGTGCGTGCTGGCAAGGGACTCAGTTATGGCGCCGAGTTCCTCATCAGGAAGAACGTTGGCAAGTTCACAGGTTGGATTTCATATACCTATTCACGCTCCTACCGTACCATACGAGGCATCAGCCACGGCCTGAAGTACAACTCACCCTATGACCGCCCGCATAACATTGCCATCGTCGCTTCGTATGATGTCAGCCCTCGTATCACCCTTGCTGCCAACTGGATTTACAACACCGGCAAGCCCGTCACCTTCCCCTGCGGACAATACACCATCAACGGCCTAACCTATGCCGTCTACAACGGCTACCGCAATCAAAGCCGCTATCCCGACTACCACCGTCTCGACCTTTCCTTCACCTGCAAACTCGGCAAGTTGGACTCCAACCGCCGCTGGCAGCACGACATCAATGTTTCTGTGTACAACGCCTATGCCCGCCACAACACCTGGGCCATCATCTTCGACACCGATGAACAAGGCGGCATGGTGACTAAAAATATGTACCTCTTCTCCGCCGTGCCCTCCATCTCCTACAATTTCAAATTCTGAGTTTGATGAAACGCCTAATTCATATATTGGTTTTCTTGTCATTGCTGATAGCCGCATCCTGCACCGAGGAGATTCTCATCGACGTAGAGGAAGGCGACACCATGATTGGCGTGGAGGCCTATTTCTCAGACGAATTGAAGCAACATGAGACCATCCTGAGCTACACCGCCGACTTCTATAACCGCGACGAAATCCGTATGGTTAGTGGAGCCAAGGTATACATCACAGATGAGTTTGACACCATCTATTTTCATGAAGACGACGCAAACAAAGGACACTACCTCACTGATCCTATAGCCGGAAAACGCAATACTCTATACCATCTTCACATTGAGGCACCGACCTTTGACGGCGAATACGTGGAACTTTTTTCTGAAAGCATGTTAGCCGACAACATAGATTGCATCGACAGCCTGGTTATCAAGCCTTACAAAGATGCCAACGGCAACATTCTAAGCTTCTTGGGCGACACCATTGAATGCCTCTACCCCTACTTCCAAAGCCTTCCCGACCCCAGTATCACCTACATGCCGCTCATATACAAGAACGATACTCTACTCACCGATTCTCTCATGCAACAATCGATGATATCAGTAGGTGGTTTTGCTGGATACTATATCAATGGTCCTGAGATGCTGGCGAATAACATGGAAATACCTATCTACTATTTCCGGAAAAGCGACCTGCGCATCGGTGACCGCATCCGTGCCGGGCTACAGAGCATCCCCGCTGACTACATTTATTTCTATTACAGCGTCATGATGTCGACCAGCAACAACCCCATGATGGGTGCCCCGGCCAACGTCACCACTAACATACAACCCACCGACAAAGCCGTTGGCTGGTTCATGACCGCCTCGGTTACCTCAGCGGAAACTGTCTTCTTGGATAAATACTAAACACAGTCAATCATGAGAATACTCAAAAACATACCAACATACATTCATCTGTGGCCTCTCGCCCTACCACTACTGTTTACTGTGGCCTGCACCGAAAGCATCGTCATCGAGCCACCCAAGTCGAAGATAGTACCAGTGGTGGAAGGCTCCATCAACAATGAATACAAACGTCACGAAGTTATACTAAGCTATTCAGCAGAGTTGTATTCACATGAGAGGAGTATGATTTCTGGAGCTGAAGTGTATGCTATTGAAACTAGAAGTTTTCAAGGAACCAACGGTGACACGGTGTTTTTTTATGAGGATGTCGACCATCCTGGCCATTATTTGACCGACTCGATTGCTGGCAAGAAAAACCACTGGTATCATCTTAGTGTGAATACCGGTGAGAATGAACTGTATTCATACCCGCTGGACATGTACGCCGACACCAAGATGCCGAACAATGTCAGTCAGATTGACTCCATTGGCTTGCTACCTTTGTTAAATGAAGAGGGCATCCCTTTTGTGGACGATGAAGCGGCAGTGTGTATCTGTCCCTACTTCCAGGCCCTTAACGACGAGAACATCGTGTACAACGTTGAGCTTTATCTTAATGGGAGACGCTTCAAAAACCGTCCTTCCAAACTCTTCGACCTGTTTCCTATGCAAGGCTATGCTGGCTATTACTTCAACGGCGAAGAGATGCTACATGACAACATCCCTATCCCCGTGGGCATCATGAACAAATCCTATCTGCACGAAGGCGATGTCATCAAGGTGAAACTCATCAGCATCACCAAGGACTATATGTACTTCTTAGTAAACCAGAAGCTGGCTGTGGGCATCAACCCCATCATGGGTGCCTTCCCGGCAACAGCCACCAACTTCTTCTCCAACTGCGATGCAATAGGCTGGTTCAGCGCCACGTCTGCAGTCGAGTGTGAAGCCATATACCATGAATAAGAAAGCCGCGTGATTCACGCGGCTTTCTTATTACTTCCTCAGCCCAGCCAACTGCTGCTCTATCACAGCAATCTTGGCCTCGGCGTCGGCTTTCTTCTTACGTTCCTTATCAACCACAGTGGCGGGAGCGCCATTCACGAAGCGTTCGTTAGAGAGTTTACCCTCAACACTCTTCAGGAAGCCTTGAGCGTATTTTAGTTCCTCTTCTAGCTTCTTGATTTCGGCTTCCACATCAACGCTACCTGTAAGCGGCACGAAGAACTCGGTGCTACGCACTAAGAAACCGAAGGCGCCAGCGGGAGCCTCGTCCACGTAATTCACCTCGCTCACGTTGCATAATTTGGCAATCACGCAGTCAAAATCCTTGTTGGCGTTGCCTTTCACCACGAGTTGGATAGCCTCGCGGTTGGCGATGTTCTTGTCACTACGCACCTTACGGACATTGTTGATGACCTCCTGGGTGAACTCAAACTGCTTCAAAGTCTCTGCATCTTCGTCGCTGAGTCCCTTGACCTGCGGCTGCTGGGCCACAATGATATCGTCTTCACGCTCGGCGATAGCATGCCAAATCTCCTCCGTGATGAACGGCATGAAGGGATGTAATAGAAGCATCAAGTTCTCGAAGAAACGGATGGTGGTATCGTAGGTCACACGGTCAATACCTTGTCCTTGCGGAGCTTTCACCATTTCAAGGTACCATGAGCAGAAGTCATCCCAAGTGAGTTTGTAGATGCCCATCAAGGCGTCACTCAGGCGGTACTTGTCGATATTTTCGTTGGTCTCAGCCAACACCTGGTTGAAACGAGCGGTAAACCACTTCACGGCCATCTTGGCAGCTTCGGGCTGGGCGGCGCTCTCGTCCACATTCCAGCCTTTCACCAAACGAAGGGCGTTCCAAATCTTGTTGCAGAAGTTGCGACCCTGCTCGCAGAGCGCCTCGTCGAAGAGAATGTCGTTACCAGCAGGAGCACTGAGCATCATACCCATGCGCACACCATCGGCACCAAACTTGTCAATCAACTCAATCGGGTCGGGAGAGTTGCCAAGCGACTTGGACATCTTGCGGCCCAACTTGTCGCGGACAATACCCGTGAAGTACACATTCTTGAACGGCACTTCGTTCTGGTATTCCTCACCAGCCATAATCATGCGAGCCACCCAGAAGAAAATGATGTCGGGAGCAGTAATGAGGTCGTTGGTGGGATAATAGTATTTGAACTCGGCGTTCTCAGGGTCAAGGATGCCGTTGAAAAGCGACAGAGGCCACAGCCATGAACTGAACCATGTGTCCAAGGCGTCGTCATCTTGACGCAGGTCTTTAATGGTTAAGTTGTTGTTGCCCGTCTTCTCTATGGCGAGCTTCAGAGCTTTTTCAGGAGTTTCGGCCACCACAAAACCACCTTCAGGCAGATAGTAGGCTGGAATCTGATGACCCCACCACAGTTGGCGGCTGATGCACCAGTCCTTGATGTTCTCCAACCAGTGACGATAGAGGTTGACATATTTAGCAGGATAGAACTTGATATCACCGTTCAGCACAGGTTTCAGTGCAATGTCGGCGAGGTGTTCCATCTTGAGGAACCACTGCATGGAGAGTTTCGGCTCAATCGGCACATTGGTGCGCTCAGAGTAACCCACCTTATTATTATAGTCCTCAATCTTCTCCAACAGGCCAGCCTCTTTCATGTCGAGGATGATTTGCTTACGTACCTCCTCGCGGGTCATGCCGACATATATACCGGCAGCCTCGCTGATTGTGGCATCGTCGTTGAAGATATTGATGCTTTGCAGGTTGTGCTTCTCGCCCAACATATAGTCGTTCACATCGTGAGCAGGCGTGACCTTCAGGCAGCCCGTACCAAACTCGATGTCGACATAGTCGTCCTCAATGACAGGGATGACGCGGTTAACCAACGGAACCACGACCTTCTTGCCTCGCAGCCATTGGTTCTTGGGGTCAGCGGGGTTGATACACATGGCCGTGTCGCCCATGATGGTCTCAGGACGCGTGGTGGCTACCACTGCATAGCGGCGACCTTGTTCGTCAGTGTGGATGATTTCGCCTTCAGCACCTGTAGCACCTGTACCATCGTCCTCATGGAGGTAATAACGAAGGTAATACAGCTTGCTGTGCTCATCCTTGAAGATAACTTCCTCGTCGCTCAAAGCCGTCAGAGCCTTGGGATCCCAGTTGACCATACGGACACCGCGATAAATCAAGCCTTTATTATAAAGGTCGACAAAAGCGCGGATGACGCTCTTCGAGCGGATATCATCCATGGTGAACGAGGTGCGTTCCCAATCGCAGGAGCAACCCAAACGGCGCAACTGCTTAAGGATGATACCACCGTGCTCGTGAGTCCAGTCCCAAGCATGCTTGAGGAATTCCTCACGACCAATGTCAGTCTTCTTGATACCCTGTTGTGCCAGCTTGTTCACCACCTTGGCTTCGGTGGCGATAGAAGCATGGTCAGTGCCAGGCACCCAGCAGGCGTTCTTGCCCTGCATACGGGCACGGCGAATCAGGATGTCCTGAATCGTATTGTTCATCATGTGACCCATGTGAAGCACGCCAGTCACATTCGGAGGCGGTATCACTATGGTATAGGGTTCGCGTTCGTCGGGGGTGGAGTGGAAATAGTTCTTCTCCATCCAGTGTTCGTACCATTTGCCTTCAACTTCCTGAGGGCTGTATTTGCTGCTGATTTCCATAGTCGTAAAAATGAAGCGCAAAAGTAGGGAATTTTCGGCAATGCACCGACTTTTTTCTTCGATTTTGCAAACGCAAGACATTTTTCCCTATCTTTGTCCGCTGTTGGAAAAATCAGGAATCTTTAAAATCATCAAATTCATAACATTATGGTATTATTACAAACAAATGTGACAATGGTGATCTTCATCTGCATCCTTGCAGTGGTCATCCCATTCCTGTTCTTCTACCTCTCAAAGGCTAAGAAAGAACATCCCAAAGGCTTGATTGCAGCCGCTTTAAGTAACATGGGCGAGCGTTTCGGCTACTACATCATGAACGCCATCCTGTTACTCTTCATCGTGTCGAAGTTCGGACTGCCCGATGCCACTGCCGGTATCATCTACTCGGTGTTCTACTTCGGTATTTACGTGCTGAGCCTGGTGGGCGGTATCATCGCCGACCGCACCCAAAACTACCACCGCACCATCCAGTGGGGTTTGATTATCATGGCCCTCGGTTATGTGGGCATGGCCATCCCGCTGTTCAGCCAGGATGCCAATGGCATCATCGTTGACGGCAACGGCAAATGGTGGGGTATCCTCATCTTCACTTGCTTCGCCCTGCTCTGCATCGCTTTCGGTAACGGTCTGTTCAAAGGCAACCTGCAAGCCCTCGTCGGCCAAATGTACGACAACTTTGAGGCCGAAGCCGCCAAGAAAGGCCCCGAAGCTCTGGCCGTGGCTAAGGACAAGCGCGACAGCGGTTTCCAGATTTTCTATGTGTTCATCAACATCGGTGGTGTCATCGCCCCCTTCGTGGCTCCCATGCTGCGTGAGTGGTGGCTCAGAGCCCACAACTTTGTATATAATGCTGACATGTCGGCACTCTGCCACCAGTATTTAGCCAACGGCGAGGTGACACAAAAGTTCACTGAGACGATGGCCAATTCGGTGCTTCCTACCGCTAACTATGGTGACAACCTGATTCAGTTCTGCTCCGACTATATCCTGACTTTCAACCAAGGCGTTCACTTCTCGTTCTTCGTGTCGGTGGCTGCCATGCTGATTTCGCTGATTATCTTCTTCACCCAGAAGAACAGATTCCCGCAACCAGCCAAGAAGGTGGCCGCTGAGACTGCCGGCTACACTGCAGCAGAGAAAGCTGCTATGGCCAAGGAAATCAAACAGCGTATGGCCGCTTTGTTCGCCGTGTTGGGCATCGCCGTGTTCTTCTGGCTCTCGTTCCACCAGAACGGTCAGTCACTGTCGGTGTTCGCCCGCGACTTCGTGGATTCGTCGAGCATTGCCCCTGAAATCTGGCAGGCCTTGAACCCCTTGTTCGTGATTATCCTCACCCCGTTGGTCATGGGCATCTTCGCCATGCTGGCCAGCAAGGGCAAACCGGTTTCCACACCGCGCAAGATTGCCTACGGTATGGGTCTGGCCGGATGCGCCTACCTCTTCCTGATGATCTTCTCCATCGTGAAGGGTTATCCTTCGGGCGACGAGTTCCGCGCCATGGATGCCGCCTCAATGGCTGCCGCCGGTCTTGCCAAGGCTGCTCCGTGGGTCATGATTATTACCTATTTCTTCCTCACCGTGGCCGAGTTGTTCATCTCTCCGCTGGGTCTGTCCTTCGTCTCGAAGGTAGCTCCGCGCCACATGGTAGGTCTCTGCCAAGGCTTGTGGCTTGGTGCCACGGCCATCGGCAACCTCTTCATCTTCGTGGGTCCCATCATGCTCAATGCATGGCCCATCTGGAAGTGCTGGGGCGTGTTCCTGCTCATCTGCCTCGTCTCGATGTCCGTCATGTTCGGCATGGTGAAGTGGCTTGAGAGAGTGACTGAATAATAAATATAAGGTATAACAAGAAAAGGCTTGCTTCGGCAGGCCTTTTTTCTTGCAATTCAACAACTCAACAATCACAATTCAATATGTTTAAAGGACATCCTAAAGGGCTTTACGCCCTCGCATTGGCTAACACGGGTGAGCGCTTCGGCTACTACACCATGCTGGCCATTTTCGTGCTCTTCCTGCAGGCCAAGTTTGGCTACAACGAAGCGCAGGCTGGAAACATCTACGGCATCTTCCTCGGATGCGTCTATTTTATGCCCCTTATCGGCGGTATGCTGGCCGACCGCTTCGGCTACGGCAAGATGGTGAAGTCGGGGATCGTGGTCATGTTCCTCGGGTATCTGCTGCTTGCAGTGCCTATGGCTACCGCCACAGCCAAAGTCACCATGTTCTCCGCTTTGGGACTCATCGCCATCGGCACGGGCCTATTCAAGGGCAACCTGCAGGTGATGGTGGGCAACCTCTACGACGAGGCCAAATACAGCGCCTTCCGCGACAACGGCTTCAGCCTGTTCTATATGGCCATCAACATCGGCTCGATGTTCGCGCCCATCACTGCCACCAAGGTCACCGACCTCTTCTTGGGCAAGGCAGGCTACACCTATGTGCCTCAGATTCCCTCGTTGGCGCACCAGTATCTCGACAAGACCATCACACCTGACGCTCTCTCCACCTTCGAGGCCTTGGCCGTACAGCAAGGCGGCGACGTCAACAACCTGACGGCCTTCGCCAATAACTACATCGACGCCCTGTCGGGAGCCTACAACTACGGTTTCGGCGTGGCCTGCCTCTCTCTGATTCTTTCAATGGCCATTTACCTGTGCTGCCGCAACTGGTTCAAGCACGCCGACGTGAACACCAAGCAAGCCAAGGCGATGGAAAGCACTACTGTCAACGTGGTGGAACTCACTAAGGAGCAGACCCGCGAGCGCATCACCGCCCTAGTGATGGTCTTTGCCGTGGTCATCTTCTTCTGGATGTCGTTCCAGCAGGCCGGCCTCTGCCTCACCTATTTCGCCCGCGACTACACACAAAGCACCGTGAGCGGCTTCACCCGGTTTGGTTTCAACATCTGGTCGCTGACGATGATCGCCATCTCGATTTACACAATGTTTGGAGCTGCGCAAGCCACCAAGCCTTTAAACCGAGGCATTCTCTGCGGCGTGACGGTCTTCCTATGGATTCTGGCATGGACGTTCTATCGCGTCATGCCCGACCCCATCAGCATCCTGCCGCAGCAGTTCCAGCAGTTCAACCCCTTCTTCGTCGTGGCACTGACGCCCGTCTCGATGGCTGTCTTTGGCGCCTTGGCCAAGAAAGGCAAGGAGCCTTCCTCGCCGCGTAAGATTGGCATGGGCATGATTGTAGCCGCCTTGGGCTTCCTCATCCTGGTAATTTGCTCCTTCCCGTTAGCCAGTCCTGCCGAGCTGAAGGCGCAGGGCGGCGTGAGCAGTACCTTGGTTTCGCCCAACTGGTTAATCAGCACTTATTTCGTGTTGACCTTCGCTGAGTTGCTGCTGAGTCCCATCGGCATCTCCTTCGTCACTAAGGTGGCACCGCCCAAGTACAAGGGCATGATGATGGGCATGTGGTTCTGCGTAACCGCCATCGGCAACTACCTCACCAGCGTCATCGCCCGCATTTGGGGCACAGGTATGCCGCTGTGGATGGTTTGGGGCGTGCTGGTCGTGCTCTGCCTCCTCTCCTCCGTGTTCATCTTCTCCATCATGAAGCGACTGGAGCGAGCCACGTCCAACTGCTAAGAATCAATTTGATAGGATTGTAGGGCTGCCATAATATGACAGCCTTACGTTTTTTTTACTATTTTTGCAGCCAAAATAGAAAACCCATGTCAAGAAACGAACAAGAGCTAAAAGGCGTTACGCTGTTGGGCAATCAAAACACACAGTACAGCTACGACTATACACCTGAGGTGCTGGAGACGTTTGAAAACAAGCATCCTGAGAACGAATACCTTGTGACTTTGGACTGCCCCGAGTTCACCTCATTATGTCCCAAGACGGGTCAGCCCGACTTCGGGCATATCATCATCAACTACATCCCACGCACGCTGATGGTGGAGAGCAAGAGCCTCAAGCTCTACCTCTTCAGCTTCCGTAACCACGGCGACTTTCACGAGGATTGCGTGAACATGATTATGAAGGACCTGATTGTGCTGATGGACCCCAAATATATTGAGGTGTACGGCGACTTCAAGCCTCGTGGAGGCATTTCCATCAAGCCTTTTGCCAACTACGGCGACGCCGAACATCAGGACATAGTGAAACAACGCCTTTTGGCCAGTTTCCACAACTCCTAACTCCTAACTCCTAGCTAATATGAAGGACGCAGTAATCATCATCTCAGGCGGCATGGACTCGACGACGATGCTCTACGAGTTCAAGGACGAAATCGCCCTGGCCATCACCTTCGACTACGGCTCGACACAAAACGGTCGTGAGCGTGTCTGTGCCGTCACGCATTGCCAACGTTTGGGTATCAGGCATATCATTGTTCCTTTGGAATTTATGCACCGCTATTTCAAAAGCGCCCTGCTGATGACCGCCGACGACATCCCCGAAGGCAACTACGACGACGAGAACATGAAATCGACCGTGGTGCCCTTCCGCAACGGCATCATGCTGGCCATCGCAGCAGGCATCGCCGAGAGCAACGGACTGAAGCGGGTGATGATTGCCAACCACGCCGGCGACCACTCCATCTATCCTGACTGCCGCCCAGGATTCGTCAACGCCATGTCGGAGGCCATGTCGGCGGGAACCTACGAGAACATCACGGTCTTTGCACCCTACACCTATCTGAGCAAGAAAGAGATAGCCGAGCATGGCAAAGCCTTGGGGGTGGACTACAGCGAGACTTATTCATGTTACAAAGGCGGCGAGAAGCACTGCGGCAAATGCGGCACCTGCCGCGAACGCATCGAGGCCCTTCAAGCCGCAGGAATCGAAGACAAAACCGAATACGAATCATAAACTGCCACAATGTGACAGTCCTACAAACCAAATAAACAATGTATTACGTAAGAAAAACCTTGGAAATATCCTCCTGCCACCAGCTCTATCTTGATTATGAGAGCAAGTGCGAGAACCTTCACGGCCACAACTGGAAAGTAAATGTATATTGCCGCGCCGAGCAGTTAGACAGCAACGGCATGGTGTGCGACTTCACCGAAATCAAGCGCTTGATTCACGGCAGGATTGACCATACCAACCTCAACGAGGTGCTTGACTTTAATCCGACCGCCGAGAACTTGGCTAAGTGGATTGTCGACACCGTCCCGAACTGCTACCGCGCCGATGTGTGGGAGTCGCGCGACAACAAGGCTTCCTACATCAAGGACGACGCCCCACAGAATTTTGATTGATGTACAAAATCAACGAAATATTCCACTCTCTACAGGGCGAGGGCTTCCACAGCGGAACGCCCGCTGTCTTTGTGCGCTTCAGCGGCTGCAACCTGCGCTGTGCCTTTTGCGACACACAGCACCAGCCAGGCACGATGATGTCTCTGCAGGAGATAGTTGACGAAATCAACCAGTACCCCCTCGCTCCGCTCGTCGTGCTGACGGGCGGCGAGCCCTCCCTTTTCATCGATGAGGCGTTTGTTGAGGAACTGAAACAAAAGACCTGCAAGTGCATCGCCATCGAAACCAACGGCACCCGGCCCCTACCCTCCAACCTGGACTGGGTAACCCTTTCGCCGAAGTCCTCTTTCGAGGGTGGCGACCTGGAGCCCTGCGTTCTGCAAAAATGTGATGAATTAAAAGTAGTCTATCTTGGTCAGAACCTGACGCAATATGAATCCATCGAGGCCCGTCACCGTTTCCTCCAGCCCTGTTATTGCGAGGATGCCGTGCAGCGGGCGGCCAATATGAAAGCCTGTGTCGAGGCGGTGATGACGCATCCCGACTGGCGGCTTTCCCTACAGATTCACAGGGTGCTGGAGATTCGGTAGAATCTCTCGCGATTATTTCCTCCGTTCTCAGGGTCCTTATTTCCTAAACTTTCTGTGCCTGCTTGTCGTGGGCAAATTGCTTGCTGTATTTGATACCCATCGTCGCGCCCAGGGTCCATGTGAGGCGGTCAGCCGTCAGGTCTGATTCCTCGGCCACGCTGCGGACGGGCACCTTGGGGTCGGCCTCATGGGCTGCGGTGGTTTCCCTGAGGATGTCAGCATCGTTCACTGAGCCGCTCACTTTTGGATAAATGGTCACCATCTTGGTGCCTTTGTTGTCGGCCAGGGTGACGCGGTTGCTTTCCAGCACCTCCTCGGCCACCACTTCGGCGATGGCAGCGATGATGGCCTGCACCTCATAGCTCTTAAAGCCAGTGCGGGCCTGAATGCGGCTGGCAAGTTCCTCGTTGGTAAGTTCTGAATTGATTACTGCTTCAGCGTAGAAACTGTGGTTCCTTCCTTCCATGTTGCTTGTAGGGACAAATTCCCTGCAACGCCATTTTACCTTTGCCATGATAATATGTATTTAAAGTTTATATCACTTAGTATTCTTCTTTTATAAATCTTAGTATACTAACTATACCCAACTAAGTATACTAACTCTACCCAACTTGGTATACTAACTTTATACAACTTAGTATACTATCTTTATCTAATTTAGTATTCTATCTTTTTCATGGCAAAAATACATAAACCTCCTGAAATAAAAATCCAATGGCATTGAATTTTTATTCCACTATTTCTTGGACATTTTTACCACTATGCAAAAAAACGGCAGCCGTGTTGCGACTGCCCTATGAATCCTGTATGGACACACCGTGTGTGGCCGATTCAATGATAATTGCAATCCCTCTACTTCAACACCGCCAATACCGTCTCTTTGCCGATGGTCCTGTCTCCAATCTTCACCTTTACCTCAGCGTCCAAGGGGAGGAACACGTCAACCCGCGAGCCGAAGCGTATCATGCCCAACTCCTCTCCCACCATGGCCTCGTCGCCAGCCTGCAGGTCGCATACGATGCGCCGCGCCACGAATCCCGCAATCTGCCTCACCATCACCTCACGACCTTTCTTGTCCTTCAATATGATGGTGTTATGCTCGTTGTCGGTCGACGACTTAGGCTTGAAGGCCAACAGAAACTTGCCCGGATGGTACTTGTAATATGTCACCTCACCGTCAAACGGGAAGAAGTTGATATGCACATCGTAAATCGACATGAAGATGGAAATCTGTCTGCGGTGGTCGTGGAAGTACTCATCTTCCAACACTTCCTCGTTGGCGGCCACCACACCATCGGCAGGACTTAGTACGGCATTCTCCTCCATAGTCGTTTTCCGCCAAATGGGGACACGGAAGAATCGTATCGTCAGGACGAGAACCGCCAACAGGAAAGCATAAAGGAGATAATGCCAAACCGTTTGCGACAGCCAGAACCAGTTGACAACAAACGTAATCGCCACAACAAAAGCGAGGGTGATCAGGATGGCTTTCGTTCCCTCTTCGTGAAGTCTTTTATGAATCTTCATAGCAGCATCAAATAAACGAAAATAAACGGTATGCTGAACATGACCGAGTCGAAACGATCCAAAATTCCGCCATGTCCAGGTATGAGCTTACCCGAGTCCTTTACCCCAGCCTGGCGCTTAAGCATCGACTCGCATAAATCGCCCAAAGTGCCAAACACCACGGCAATAGCAGCCATACCAATACCTTTGGCGATTGGAAGCCAATCTGAATAATGAGCGAAAACCATCATGGTAATAATGGTGAATACCAAGCCCCCAATGCTGCCTTCGATGGTCTTTCCAGGGGAAATACGTGAAAACAGTTTGTGCATTCCCAGTAGTTTACCCGTCAGATAGGCAAAGATGTCGTTTGTCCACAACAATAAGAAAACAAGCATCACCATCTTCGGTCCAAAAGTTTCATGCATATGCACCATCAAGGCACAGGGCAGGGACAAAAAAGCCAGGGATCCAAAAACAAATGAGGCAATTGACTTGAAATCGTATGACTTGGAAAACAAGGCTAGTAGGAACGATGCCATGACAAACACCAGATGAACAGGAGGCAAGAATAAATAGGTCAGGAAAAAGCCAACGACAATCAGTTCACCTAAGACCAAGAATAACTTATCGTCAACATGTTGAAGCCGACACATTTCATAAGTGCCTAAGACCACAATAAACAACGCTAAGGCAGTCAAGCTCCAATATGAAAACAACACACAGGCGATGATAACGGCCACCAGTGCAACGCCCGATAAAGTTCGTGTCAACAATTCACGCATGGCATAATATTTTGGATTGCAAAGATAGAGTTTTTTTTCGCAGGTAGGGCTGTGCGGGCGTATAAAAACAACGAACCCCGGGCCTTGTGGGGTCCGGGGTGGGTCGTTAGGGGTGGGCGGCGCGCTACTTTCCCACGGTCTCCCGCAGTATCATCGCCGCGGCGGGGCTTAACTTCTCTGTTCGGGATGGGAAGAGGTGCGCCCCCGCGCCATAGCCGCCGCTTGTGTCTCTCCTTGCGGCATTCTCGGACGGGAAAAGAAGGAACGATGCCTCACGCCGTTTCCGGGTTGTCCCCTTGGACCTGATTGCACTTCACGGTGACCGCATTTCGTTTTTTGACGTTCCAAGAGGCCGGCCGGACTTCCTCCGGCGCGGCCGCGAGCTTTCGGGCCATTAGTGCCGCTCGGCTCAACGTCTCGCGACGCTCACACCTGCGGCCTATCCACGTCGTCGTCTGCGACGGCCCTCAAAGGAGGCCTCATCTCGGGGCGGGCTTCGCGCTTAGATGCCTTCAGCGCTTATCCCCTCCGGACGCGGCTACCCGGCCGTGCGCCTGGCGGCGCAACCGGCTCACCGTAGGTCCGTCCGTCCCGGTCCTCTCGTACTAAGGACAGACCCCCTCAAGCCTCCAACGCCCGCAACAGATAGAGACCGAACTGTCTCGCGACGTTCTGAACCCAGCTCGCGTGCCACTTTAATCGGCGAACAGCCGAACCCTTGGGACCTTCTCCAGCCCCAGGACGTGACGGGCCGACATCGAGGTGCCAAACCACCCCGTCGATGTGAGCTCTTGGGGGTGATCAGCCTGTTATCCCCGGAGTACCTTTTATCCTTTGAGCGACGGCCCTTCCATGCGGTACCGCCGGATCACTATGCCCTGCTTTCGCACCTGTCCGGCTTGTCTGCCTCGCAGTCAAGCCCCCTTCTGCCATTGCGCTCTGCGCACGGTTGCCAACCGTGCTGAGGGGACCTTTGGAAGCCTCCGTTACCCTTTTGGAGGCGACCACCCCAGTCAAACTGCCCGCCAAGCGGTGTCCCCGCTGTTGCGGGTTAGGAGCCAGACGGACGGAGGGCGGTATTTCAAGGGCGGCTCCGCGAGGACCGGGGTCCCCGCATCACAGCCTCCCGCCTATCCTACGCACCGTCCGCCCAACCCCAGCGCTAAGCTGCAGTGAAGGTTCACGGGGTCTTTTCGTCCCGTTGCGGGTAGGCGGCATCTTCACCGCCTCTACAATTTCACCGAGCTCACGGCTGAGACAGCGCCCAGATCGTTACACCATTCGTGCAGGTCGGAACTTGCCCGACAAGGAATTTCGCTACCTTAGGACCGTTATAGTTACGGCCGCCGTTTACCGGGGCTTCAATTCAGAGCTTCCCCTCGCGGGTGACCCCTCCTCTTAACCTTCCGGCACCGGGCAGGTGTCGGACCGTATACCTCGCCTTGCGGCTTCGCACAGCCCTGTGTTTTTGCTAAACAGTCGCCTGGGCCACTCCTCTGCGCCTCGCCCTCCCGGGCGAGGGCCCCTTCTCCCGAAGTTACGGGGCCATTTTGCCTAGTTCCTT
>Ga0310690_10002678_pt1 | contig 28453 bp, 14 predicted proteins | sample AusTroGonzalo_MG_2_FD_207661 | JGI IMG/M metagenome (GOLD analysis project Ga0310690, IMG submission 207661) | Bovine rumen microbial communities from tropical cattle in Woodstock, Queensland, Australia - Gonzalo_04 (v2) (version 2) | ecosystem: Host-associated > Mammals > Digestive system >...
GCAGTTCGATACTGTGCCGGAATAATTATATCCTGCCACGCCGCCGACACGGTATCTTCCGCTCACAGCACCGGTGTTATAGCAGTTCGATACTTCGCCATTATAATTATCTCCTGCCACGCCGCCGACATAGTCGCCACTTTCACTTCTCACAGCACCGGTGTTATAGCAGTTCGATACTGTGCCATAATGATTATCTCCTACCACGCCGCCGACAGCGTATATTCCGCTCACAGCTCTGGTGTTATAGCAGTTCGATACTGTGCCATTATTAACTCCTACCACGCCGCCGACATCGTTACTTCCGGTCACATCACCGTTGTTATAGCAATTCGATACTGTACCCTTTTTATTATATCCTGCCACGCCGCCGACATGGAAGTCTCCGGTCACAGCGCCGGTGTTATAGCAGTTCGATACTGTACCATTTTCATTATATCCTGCCACGCCGCCGACATAGTCGTGTCCTTTTATTGATCCGGCCTCCAAAGCGACATTCTGAACGGTTCCGCCGGAACCCACATATCCAAATAGGCCTACGTAATCCTTTGAAGTATCCTCTATCGTAAGACAGGTTATCTTCTTTCCTTTTCCGTCGAAAGTACCTGTATACGGCAGACCCTCTGTTCCAATCGGCGTCCAGTTTCCATCGCTTTCACTAAAGGTTATGTCTTGTTTTAAGATTGCACATACTTTCGATTCTCCGAAAACGTTAACAGCTTTGGCAAATTCTTTTAATCCACCAACACTATTTATTCTGTATAATCCGGGAATCAGTTTTACTTCCGTCGAAAGATTTACTATTTCATCAATAATGTACTCATCTCCCATGGCATCAAATCGTAACATTGATGCGACATTGTCGTACTCTCTGGCGGTAATCTTAACAAGTATTTTCCCTTCAGGCGCATCTTCTTGATCCTCTATTTCATAGCGCCATACTTCACATTGATTTATCGAAGAATTAGCTATGTCCAATTCACTAGGTGCAAAAACAGTAGTTCTGACTCCAACAAAAGCAGAATCGCCAACATACTTAACGCTATCTGAGATTACAATTGTCCCCTTCGAAATATTACAATTAGCAAAGGCTATTTTTCCGATATTACCAGTTATCTCTTGTACAGTCATTGTGGTGAGATTTCCACAGGAATTAAATGCTTGTTCCTCAATACTTCCTATGGTTCCTTGAACTTCAACCGTGGTAAGACGGTTACAACCCTCAAAAGCACGCTGCCCAATGCTACCAACACTTCCTTGAACACAGAACAGTTCAAAGTAGGTGCAATCTTTAAAAGCACCTTCCTCAATGCTTTCTATATTTCCATAAATTGTCAGCGAAACAAGTTCTGAATTTTTTCCTCCAAACGCACTTTTTCCAATGCTCCCAACGCTTCCTGGAATACTAACAGTCGTAAGACTGGTATCTTCAAAAGCGCGAGACCCTATCCTGTCAATAGTTCCCTGAAAGATAACCGTTTGAAGATTTCTACAACCGGAAAATGCACAATCCCCAATGCTGGTTACACTATTCGGGATGGTGATGCTAGTGAGCCCCGTACACTCAGAGAAAGCAGAATTCTCCAAACTAATCACAGAGTAATCTACTCCGCCAACTGTAATTGTTGCAGGAATTACAACAGCTCCACTGACATCGAGGCAGTAAGAGATGGAAGCAGATCTCTTTTCTGTATCGATGGAATAACATATTCCGTCAATTTCCAATGCCTTGGCACCATGGGTCATCCCCGGTAGCATCCCTACTGCCATCATCAGACATAACGTCCAACTGAGCACTTTCTTCCCAATACGTCTCATCTCCATTTTCCTCCGCGTCAATGTGCGTTTACCAAAACCTATTGCTTGGAATACAAATTAAACCGCTTTCCTTACGTAATTCTATCCCTATATTGATATAGATACCTAAAATCGAAAATCTCCCGAAGAAAATTGAAAAAAATCTCATTATTTTTTCGGTGTCGGGTTTTACGACAAGATTATGCGTTTTTTTGCTTACACGCCGAAGCGGTATTCCTTCTCTTCTTTCTCGTCCGGCGTCAGTCCGAATGCCGCGATGACACGGTCCGCTACCTCCTCCGGGGTCAGGTCGGTGTTGTCGATCTTGAGGTGATTTTCGAACCAGACCTCGCCTTCTTCCGAATTTAGCCTGTGGTTCTTCGCATCGCGAAGAAGATTGTTCCGGCTCCATTCCAGATTCCTCTTGGATGCCTTGCGTTCCATCCGGTAGGGCGTCTCGTTCCGCTGCTTTCTTGTCTCGAGGTCCGCGCTTAACTCGACGAAATAGAACTGCCCGCCGTTCTTCACAAAGAGGTCGCGGAGGCTCGTCAGATAATCCCGCTCCTCCTGCATTTCAAAGGCACAGACATAGGTAAACACCATGTCCACGTTGTGCTTTACGGCAAGCTCGAATGCTTTCTCGCGGAAGAAGGCGTTGAACTCCCGCTGCGCAGGCGTTGCGAAGCCGAAAATCCTGTCGGATATCTCGATGCTGTCGTGATTCATCATCATATTGTACCGAAGCTTGTCCCGGAGGCTCTCCGCGACAACCATTTTCCCCACTGCCTGAGGGCCGCATACAACGATCAGATTTGCCATAGTTTCTCTCCCTTATTGCTTCAAAACCTTTCATCCATCATACCATAGGAAAAGGGGACGGAACAAGCATTTTCGGGCAGAAAAAAAAGAATTCGTGCCGGTTAAGGCGCGAATTCTTTGGGGGTGGCGTTACCATTTGCCGCCCGGGCATGAAGAAGAGGTCTTCCCCGCCCGATAGAGGACGAAGCAGCCGCACTGACTGCACAGCCCGTTCGACAGGTTCGGACAGGTTTCGCAGACGGCGAGACGCTCGCGGTAAAGGGCTTCCGGAGTGCGCTCCTCTTCGGGAAGCGCGTCCAGATAGCCTTCTATCATTGCTGTGATTTTGTCCCTGTCAACGCCCTCGAGGAGGCAGCGGCGGCAGGGGATTTTCGTGATTTCCATCATGCCGGATTATTTCTTGAACGAAACGGTTACGACGCTGCAGGGCGGCAGAACGATTTCCGCGTTGCTGCCACTAAGCTTCACACCGTCATACGATGTGTCGAATACCTGGTTCGGTGCGTCGAACGTGTTATAGTCTCCCATCGCACCGGTGAGGATACGTGCCTCGCAGGATCCGTATGCTTCGTCGATTGCGGTGGAGATCGTGTAGGACTCCTTCAGATTTGCGTTGCTTAACGTTACGAACAGCGTGTCGCCCTTAACCGAAGCAGATGCGGAAACATCCGTAAAGGAAATTCCGTCGTGATCAACTGCCGTGTCATCAAGAACGGACTCCACAAGCGTGGCATCCTGATGCGGTTTGTACATCTTGAAGACATAGTAGGTCGGGGTCTTTAACATCTTCGCGCCCTCCGTCAGGACAACGGACTGCAGAACGTTTACGACCTGCGCGATGTTGGCCATTACGATGCGGTCCGCATGGCGGTTGAAGATGTTCAGGTTGATCGAAGCGACAATAGCGTCACGCATCGTATTCTGCTGATACAAAAAGCCCGGATTGGTGCCTTCCTCAACGTTATACCAGCAGCCCCATTCGTCAACGGCAAGTCCGATCTTGTGGTCCGGATCATGGCGGTCCATCACGGCAAGATGGTCGTTGATGATCGGCTCCATCTTCTGCGTCTCGCGGATTGTCTCGTTGTAAAGCTTCTCCGAGAAACCGGTTGCCGGTCCTTTGTCCTCCCAGCGTCCGGTCGGAACCGTATAGAAATGCAGGCTGATTGCGCTTGCGATCATCGGATTCAGCATCGACATGAGTTTGTCGGTCCAGGCGGTATCGCCACCGTTCGGGCCGCAAGCAACTTTGAACAGCTTGTTGTCGCCGTAGTTCTTGCAGAACTGCTGGAACTGACGGTACTGGTTCGCATAGTATTCGGGCGTCATGAATCCGCCGCAGCCCCAGTTTTCGTTACCGATACCGAGGTACTTCAAGTGCCAGGGCTCCTCACGGCCGTTCTTCTTACGAAGGTCGGTCATCGGGGAAACGTTGTCACTGGTCATGTACTCAATCCACTCGGACATCTCGCGAACGGTACCGCTTCCCACATTGCCGCTGATGTACGGCTCGCAGCCGATCTGGTCGCACAGGTCCATGAACTCGTGGGTACCGAAGCTGTTGTCCTCGGTCACGCCGCCCCAGTTCGTGTTGATCATCTTCACACGGCTTTCCTTCGGGCCGATACCGTTCATCCAGTGGTACTCATCGGCGAAGCAGCCGCCCGGCCAGCGGAGTACGGGAATGCCCATATCCTTAAGAGCCTCCACAACGTCGTTCCGCATACCGCGGGTGTTCGGAATATCGGAATCCTCACCGACATAGATGCCGTTGTAGATACATCTTCCGAGATGCTCCGAAAAATGCCCGTAGATCTCTTTCTTAATCGTTGCGCCCTTCTCGGACGTCTTAATGTTCAGCTTTTTTGAAATCAAAGGATTGTCCTCCTTATTACGTGTTGGATGCTTCTATCATACCTTGTCGCGGAAAATGTGACAATGTTTTTTATCATTCTTTTCCGTTTTTCTTTGCCTTCTTCTTTACCACTGCCCATGCTGCGATGGTTGCGAAGATTGCCGCTGCACCGGGAAGGATGATGTAGAAGAAGTTGAACTCGTTGCGGGCCTTCTTCTCTTTATCCTTTTCGGAGTCGCTTTCGGCGGACTTGTTCGCGGGATTCGCTGCGTCTGTCGAACCCGGGTCTGCGGCGTCAGGCGCAAGCGTCGGCTCCGCGGTCGGTGCTACGGTCGCCGTAGGCGCTTCGGTCGGAGTCGGAGTAGCCTCGGCAGATGCCTTTGCAAGCTCCGGATCATAAAGAACCGTCACCGGGTAATAAATCCAGTCGGTTCTTCCCGCGAGTTCAATGCTTTCCCCGCAGCTGTACTTTTCGAGTGTCTTAATTGTATAGGTGTTCCAGTCGATAATGATGTCGTCAATCCGGTCTCCGTTTAGATCGATGAAAGGTGCGTTTCTTTCATCGCCGGAGGCCTGGAGAAGGCAGGCACATACATCAAAATCCGTCTGCAGCGAACCGGTCCGAAGGTCCACCGTGACCGGCTCCTGCTTTTTTAGTTCCGCGGAAACGGTAACCGGATGGTCCGGCATGATGATGCTCACAGCTCCTTCTTTATAATCGTTGAGAGTGACGTCGTCGCTATTCCATTTGCCGGTATAATAGTATCCGTCGTCCCTCGGGCCGGCCATCGGATAAATGATGACCCACTCTCCGGGGCTGGCTTCAAAAATCGGCTCATAGAACTGGTAGCCGGCTCCGCCGTTGATGACCGTAATCGGGTACTTCAGGTCGGTCGCGGTGATTGTTATATCGCGCGCCGGCATAAGAAAATGGTACGAGATTCCGGAGGTTTCGTAGAACAGGTCCATCCGTAAATCGGGAGAATACAGGCGGATTTCATCTCCACGGCCGTCGTCGATGTAGATGTTCAGTTCCTGCCCCTCGAAAGCTCCCCGTAACGGGTCGCAGCCGAAAGAACTGTTCACCTCATAACCTTCACAGCGGATTGAATAGAAAACGACATCCTCACCAAAGCGGGTCTGGAACGTATCATAAAAGGTGTTATCGCCGGCGTTCCAGCCTCTCTCCATATACATCCATACCGGCTCAGGATTCGCCCCGCGCGTTGCGGCGTAATTGTCGAGAAGAATCCTGTCGTCCTTCTCCGTGATATTGAAAGCCTCGTATTCTTTGTAGAACGGGCCCATGTAATTCTCCCAAAGGATGCGCTCCTCTTCGGGGATTGTGTGCTCCCATTTGCCGTCTGCATTCAATTCGAATTCAATGACGTATGGTTCGCCCGTCAGGTTCTCTCCGTGATCGTCTTCCGCGCGCGCCGTCCTGCCGCACACGGCAAGCGCGCATATAAGCACGGCAAATGTGATGATTCTTCTCAGTTTCATTGTGATTTCTCCCTTTTTCTTTTTATCATCAACGCTGCTGCCACCGCAGCAAGCACAATGATTGATGCAGGTATGATGACATACAGCGGATGGAAGGAACCGTTGTCCTTCTTCTCAGCGGTGTCATTCGAATCTCCGGCCGGTTCCGGTTCCGGGCCGGTCGGTTCCGCGGTCGGGGCCACTGTAGGTGTATTAGTCGGCTTAGGCTCCGGGGTAGGAGTTGCCGTCGGCTTTGGTTCCGGTTTATTCGGTTCATAAATGAAAACAATCGGATAATACGGTCCGGTCGTTCCTCCGGGAAGTGTAAACTCAGGTCCGCATGCATAATCCTTCGTAACTTCAATTCGGTTCGGCCAAAAAAATACATCCCATTCGATGTCATGGTTAAGATCCCAGCATGCTCCGATGTATAAGTACTCCGGATTAACACCGACATTTTTAATAAGATAATCATATTGGTCATCTTGAAAATCCGAAAAATATCTCTTCGAAAGATCTATTATCAGCGGGGTAGTCTCGGATAGTGTTCCTATGACCGTAATATCATGATCCGGCATAATGAAGACCATATCCCCGAGATCTGTATGCCAATCTTTGACATCCTCCGTCGTCCATTCGGATATATAGAGTCCATCCATTCTCGGCAGGGGAGCCACCACCGTTTCACTTCCCTCCTGCCCATATCGGACTCTGACGGAATCTCCCTCCAGAATGGTGATTTTATGGCAGGTCCCGAGGTTCTCAATCGGCCAATCCCCGGTTTTATCATTATCAACTATAAATGTGACCGGCCCAAATGGTCCGTCGCCGACTTCTATTGTTGTCTTTTCTCCCAGGCTGTACCCATATGCTCTTCCGATTCCGGTAACATTTCCACCATAATAATGCTCAGAAAAACATAGTTGAATGTCATTACTGCCGTTTCCATCTATATCCAGATAATAATTCCAAAATGGATGATTATAGACTTCATACAAGGGTTGACGTCGCTCAATATACAGTTCCCTAAATGTCTGTAATACTTGATACACATCATCTTCTGACATTTTTATATCTTTTGTCAAATCAAGTGTAAGTGGTTTCTGCGTCTCCGTTGTAACTGCCGTAAATGTAACATCACGTGCAGGCATAGCAAACCATACCATAATTCCCGGTCTCTTTATTACTTCATAATCAGACTCCCAAGCTTTCCAATACTTTCCCGGTCCGCCGTCAGAGAATACTGTAACCATTGTTCCGGGAGCGACACGTGTAATCACATTTCCCGCATCATCCTCGGCATGACCGCCGTTAACCGTAATGGCATAATCTTCTGCTTTCTCCGGAAAATGGAACTCCAGCGCATTATAATTCTCATAATGAGCCGGGCTCAGAATGTAGATATCATCGACGCTTCGAGTAGCTGTCGGAAAGATAACCGGATAATCCACACTACTGGATCGGATATCAATGGTACCATCTCCATCCAAATCCGATTCATAAATATAATCCTGTGAATAAACATCGTACTCGAACAGATACGATTTCCAATCTCCCGGTACGGTTACATATCCTTTGCTCACGTCTATCACATAAGCTTTCAGCGGTTCCTCAACCGCAACATATGTCTGATCCTTGGCAGGCATAGGAAAGCTGAACTTTGAAAGCAGATAGTCGGCTTCCGGGGAAACCCCTTGGATTTTGCTTCCATCCTGCGTCTTCCATTCACAGACGGCCATTCCTTCAATTTCGTCCGGCTTGAGAACAATATACTGACCGGCTTTTGCCTCTGTTATGACATTTCCGGCCGTATCTTCCGCATGTCCGCCAATGACATTTACAGTGTAGGTTTCTTTATCCGGTTCATCTCCGAACTGAATGATAAAAGGCCAATACGGACCATAGTTCTCCCGATCCAGAGTAATCGTCCCTCCGGCGCTGCGTCCGTGTGCAGGAAGAAATACTCTGTATGCCCAGTGTGTATATCTCTCCGGATTAACAGAAAACATGTCAATGGTTCCGTCTCCGTCAACATAATATTGGTATTTGTCCGCATATTGATCTCTCGTTCCAAGTGCCTGGGAAAGCCAGTCAAACCATTCCAGTTGAGAGTCCTTCTCCGGCAGTTCGAAACTACCGGATGTCATGTCTATCGTATAGGGCGTCTGTTTTGCCGTTACCGCATCAATCGTAACCGGACACTCCGGCATGAAAAAGTTGTAATAATAGTGCCCTACACAGGTATTATTATATGGTGCTCTCTGCCCAAACTGATAATATGAAATTTGTCCTGATTTCCACTCTTTCACATAGGTTCCGGGCTCCTGGTCAGGAACAAGGAACACCTCTGTTCCGGGAAGTGCACTTGTAATCGTCCTTCCATCATTTGATATAGCATGTCCGCCGTTCACAGTAATCGTATAAGCCTGTGAAGAGCTTTGCTCCGGCCTTCCGCCGGAAAGCAATAATACACAAACCAAAACCATGGCTGCTGCCAAGGTTAATCCAAATACTTTTCTCATCTTTCTTCTTCCCCCTTCGCGGCGCGCTTTTTCCTGCGCATGAGAAGGAATGCGGTCGCTCCGCCACACACAAGCACACATGCTGGAATGATAAAATATATCGGGTGAAAGGAACTGTCTTCTTTCTTCTCGGACGAATCAGCCGGCTCACCGGTCGGTTCCGTCAGTTCTGCGGTCGGTTCCGGCGTCACCGTAACATCCGGCTCTACGTTTTTCGGATTATAGACAAATGTGATCGGATAGTACGGTCCTCTGGTGGCGCCTTCAAGCGTGTAGGATTCGCCGCAGCTGTATGATTCGGATGCCCATAGTTCCATGGTTATTGAGTTCATCATGATATCACGGGTTCCGTCGCCATCCAGATCAAACGAAACAGTATTATCTCTCGGTCCAAACCCAAGCGCGTCGCGAATACAGGTGATTATGTCGCCGGTGTATTCACATTTGCCGCTCGAAAGATTGATTGTCAACGGCTTGGTTATCCATGTATCTCCTCTGACGAGAACATCATTCGCGCCCATCTCGAATTCCAGGATACCATTTTGATACGTATAACTCATAACATCGGTGTTAAACCCGGTATCAGGATTCTCAAACTTCCATGTTCTCACCCAATAACCATCATCTCTTTTATCCGGAATAATATATACGGTTTCACCTTCCACAACCATCGATGAGCCTTCTATGGTTCCCCCTTCCACGCTCACCATGTGTGTTCTTGCCGAACTCGGAAGAAGCAACTGAACCATATCATAGGACTGCTTGCGCACCTCCACGATTTCCGGAAGCATGATATACTCCGGAATGCTGTCCGGGTCGGCGGTATCGCTCAGCCGAATGGTGTAATCCTGCTGTGTGATTCCGTATTCCGAAACAAGTTCCATCAACGGTTTGATTATGGCCTTGTCCGTGTCCGGAATCGTGAATACGGATTTGGAAAGATCTATAACATAAGCCTGTGCTGTATGAACCGGCTTCGGAACAATCCCTTCTTTTGTTCGGAACTGAATACGGACAACCATGTCATGGTTTATCACTTCAAATTCATATTGAAACGCCCTTGCATAATCATCCAGATAAACTTTGGACCCGTTGATACTGATACTGTTAAACTCATATCCTTCTCCCGGAGAGAGGCACACTCCTGTTCCTTCCTCAAACCAATCACTTATCCTCGGCCAATCGGAATTATTGAAGTAATAATCTCCCTCATTCTCCTTGATGACTATTACTCTGTGAAAAAACTTTTTCCCCGAGATACCCTTCACGACAAATGTCACCGGATGGTTGATTCCCTCCGGAACTCCGGGAATGGTAATGGAATTCTCAATACTGCAGGTTGAGAGATATTCAAAGTGAATCCCTTCAAAAAACAGATCTTCGCTCCCATCCTGATCCAGATCAAAGAAACCGGTTTTCCCATTCACTTCATATGATTTCAATGAACGATACAGTTTCTGTCCGGTCCTTGGTGAAAACGACCCATAATAGATGTAAGAAGGATCGACCGTATAATTATTCTCTTTCCAGGTCAACGTAACCGGCCAATACGGTCCGTCGTTCGGTGCCGTCAACGTATAGGATGTCAGGTCAGAGAAAAGACATATCGATAACGAGTGAGCACTTTTATATGGGCCGAGACAGATATCATCCGTTCCGTCTCCGTCCAAATCATAATAAGTATACATATTGTACCAGGTATATGTATCTATATTGCTTGTATCCCAATTAAATAGCGATGCGATAAAGCAATCGATGCCGTCTGCGATTAATTCCGTATCTCCGGCCATAATAACATTCGGTCCGTCCACTTGAATGGTATACGGCTGCTGCTTTTCATAAACCGGTGTCATGGTCACATCATGCGCCGGCATGATAAACTGCCTTACGGCGATTGCAACATCCGCTTCCGTTCCGTCTTCGTAGTAGTTCGAATGCATGTAAAACAAGTCATCCTTTGGATAGCTGTCAGTCTTCCACTCTTTCAGGTATTGGCCGGTTTTCTTGTCTTCAAGCAGATAGATAATCTCTCCCGGCGCTGCTTTCGTAATTCGTTCACCGTCCCGCGTAAAATCCCGAAAGTAAGCTACACCCATTCCGGAAAGCGAATACTCCGCCTTCACAGGCTCCTCCGGGAAATGAAACACCACGGAAGAAACTGTATGGGTAACGGCAGGTCCGTTCTCATAAGTCATATATTCAAGTGGACGTTCCGGCGTAGCCTTCAGTACATAATCTCCGAGAATACTTCCTCCCGGAACCGGTGTTAAAACCTCATGCGCGTTATAAAATACCTTGTTCCATATGGATATTCTGACATCAGCAGTGCCATCCCCGTCCAGGTCATACAAAAGACTATCCTCTCTGCTGCAACGGTAAGAATTCAGAATAGTCTGCATAATAAACCCCGACGAATCCGTCCGCCGCAGATACCCGTCCCGCAGGTCAAATTCCAGCGTTTCCTCTTCGGCTTCCCCTGCCTTGGCCGGAAGTGCGCGAAGTGCACCCATTGCAATCATGAATCCCATCATTGCGAAGACAATCGTTACAATCACACTTCTCTTTCTTCTCTTCATGTTGTAATCTCTCCCATTTATCGCAAAAGCTTACTCTTGCTTATCTTCCTGCTTCTCCTCGACGGCTTCCCCTTTCGCGGCGTGCTTTTTCCTGCGAATCAGAAGAAATGCGGTCACTCCGCCGCACAGAAGCACACAAGCGGGAATGATGAAATACATCGGATGGAAGGAACTGTCATCTTCCTTCTTCTCAGACGCATCTGCCGGCTCTCCGGTCGGCTCCGGCTCTTCTGCTTCTGCCTTAAAGACAAATGTAATCGGATGGTAGTGCCCGAATTGGTTCTTCTCGGAGAGTTCATAGGTATCTCCGCAGCTGTAATCGTCAAGCGGTTTAATCTGAATTGTCGACCTGTCCACCCGTGTCACGATAATATCATTCTTCTTGTCACCGTTCAGGTCACACCTGAAGGACTGAACAGTTATTTGGGAATCTGTTGCAAGAGCCAAGGTGATGTCTTCCAACATTTCGTCCGTTATGGAACAGGGTCCGTTCGTAAGGTCTATCGTCAACGGTTCGACCTTTCCGAAAACCGGTTTTACATATACATCCTCATCCTGCATCTGAAACTTTAGTGATACATTTGAACCGATTGTGTAATCCTTAACCCCGGTAACTTCCCACGATGCAACATAAGAATCTCCTTTTCTTTCGTTCCGGTGGACAATAACCCAGTCACCCTCTTTCACATACGGGCTATATTGAGCGGGTTCAACGCTGTCATATTCTTGCTGTACTAAAATATCGTAATCTCCCTGCACCTCCACTTTATGATATCCCGGAATCTTTCCATCCGTGGTTCGGAACAGAATCCGGATTTCAATATCGTGATCATAAACATATATATCAGGGCTCTCATAATACTCCTGTGCTAAGGGATCCCCATCTATCAGAATTGCGGCAAATTCGTACCCTTCTCCCGGAATCAGACGGATATATTCACCTTTCTCGAACCACTCTCCGATGTAATCAAACTCGTCCGAGTTTATAGAGAACTTTCCCTCGTTCTCGCAGATTATCGTGCATTTATGGAATTCATACTGTATGGATTTATCCCGCAAGTCAAATGTGATAGGATGATTTACACCGTCTTCAACCGCGGGAATTGTAATCGTCTCTTCGACGCTGCCGGTGGAAAGCGTCCGGATATTATATCCGTTGAACTGCAGATCCTCAGTACCGTCCTGATCAAGGTCGAAGAAACCTTCCTTTCCCTCCACTTCGTATGCCTTCAGCGAACGGTACAACAACCGGCCGTTCTTCGCAGACACTGTAGCATAATACATAGCGGCGGGATTCACAGTGAATGTCGGTTCTTCTTTCCAGCTCAGAGTGACCGGCCAATACGGTCCGTCATTCGGTGCCATCTCCGTATAGGATGTAAGATTGGAAAAAAGACATACGTTCAACGAGTTATCGCTCTTATACGGGCCGATATAGATATCATCGGTTCCGTCCACGTCCAAATCGCAATAACCAATTTCCCAATCTTCACAGAATTCCGAATTATACAGGGACCCTATAATGCAGTCAACGGCATTTATCGGTACTTCCATGTTTCCGACCATATAGTCATTCGGACCGTTCACCTGAATCGTATAAGGCCGCTGGTTCTCATAAACCGGCTCCAATGTCACATCGTGCGCCGGCATAATAAAGCGCCGCACCGCGACAATGCCTTTTACGGATTCACCTGCATCCGTTTCGTAAGGGAATACTTCTGTTAAATCATCCTTCGGAAGGCCGTCGGTCTTCCACGCCTTCAGATACTGCCCGGTCTTCTTGTCTTCCAGGAGTTCGATTTTCTCTCCCGGAGCTGCTTTCGTTATTTCTTTTTTGACATACTCGCCGTTCTCAAAAACATATCGGAAAAACTTTACGCCTGTCCCGGAAAGTGAATACTCCTCCTTCACCGGTTCCGCCGGGAAATGAAACACAACCGAAGAAACATTATGCATAACCTCTTTCTGGGCATCGTAGTCCCACTCCGTATACCTAAACGGATGTTCTTCCGTAGGTTTCAGTTCGAAGTCACCGTGAATACTTCCTCCGAAAACCGGCGTGAGGACGCCACGATAAGAATAGTAAACCGTGTAACATGTGGAAATCTTAATATCCGCGGTACCATCCCCATCTAAATCAAAGAATTCTGAATCTTCACCACCGTATCGGAATGAATCAAGAATCGACCCCAAATTGGAATCCAGTGCTACCAGACGCAGATACCCGTCCCGCAGGTCAAACTCCAAAGTTTCTTCATCGGTCTCACTTGCCTCCGCCGGAAGTGCGCGAAGTGCACCCACCGCAATCATGGCAAGCATCATAGCGCAGGCAATCAATGCAATCACGCTTCTCTTTCTTCTCTTCATCTTGCAATTACCTCCCATTTGTCGCAAAAGCTTACTCTTGCTTATCTTCCTGTTTCTCCTCGACGGCTTCCCCTTTCGCGGCGCGCTTTTTCCTGCGAATCAGAAGAAATGCGGTCAATCCGCCGCACAGAAGCACACACCCCGAAATGATGAAATACACCGGATGGAAGGATCTGTCATCCTTCTTCTCCGCCGTCTCATCCTGTTTCCCGTCAACTTCTCCGGTAGGTTCAGGCGTGCCGGTTACATCCGGCTCCTTCTCCTTCGGATCATAGACAAATGTGATCGGATAATAAGGTCCTCTGGTGCCGCCCGTAAGGGTATAGGATTTGCCGCAGCTGTATGTCTTGAGCGGAGTAAACTTCATTTGGGATGAGCCGGCCATGATATCCATGTTCCCGTCGCCATCCAGATCATAATAAAGATGACGGTCGTACGGCCCGAGGTTGATTGCGTCACAGACACAATTCAGCATGTCGACTGTATAATCCCATGCCCCGTCGGAAAGGTCAATAGTAAGCGGTTTCGTCTCTCTGTAATTAGGCGTCACATATACATCCTGATCTCCCACCTGGAAGCTCAACTCGCCTTCCCAGTAGGACCATCCCATTACTCCGTCAACCATCCAGTCGCTTACATAAAGGCCGTCCGATCGGCAGTCCGGATAGATTCTGACATAATCTCCCGACTTCACATGTGCCGGACCGTCAATCCAGCCGCCTTCCACCGTTACGGTGATATCGAAATCATCAATCGGTCCCGGATCATTCCCGCCGACGGGCTTAAGCCAGACACGGATCTCTATATCGTGATTCGGAACATCAACGATATAATGCATTTTTTCATATTCCTCAAGCGTCACGTTAGCATCATTTATCTTGACCTTATATAATTCATATCCTTCTTCCGGGACGAGACTGATTCCGTCCCCTTCCCGATACCAGTTTCCGATCTTCGTCCAATCCCCATTGCCGAGCTTTACCTCTCCCTCATTTTCAACGGTTAACGTCACTTTATAGTACTCGGACTTCTTCGGAATCTCTCCTACGACAAATGTCACAGGATGGTTGATTCCGTCCTGCACGGCGGGTATGGTGATTGTATCTTTAACACTGCAGGTAGAGAGATAATCAAAGGATCTCCCGTCGAACCGAAGGTCCGCGCTTCCGTTCTGATCCAGATCAAAGAATCCCTCTCTGTCTTTCGTTTCGAATGCCTTTAAGGACCGGTACAACAGCATTCCGTTCTTATAAGAGGTTGCCCCGTAGTACATGCTATCGGGGTCTACAGTGTAGGCCTTCTCTTCTTCCCAGCTCAGCGTAACCGGCCAGTACGGTCCGTCGTTCGGCGCCGTCAGCGTATAGGATGTCAGATTGGAGAATAGGCAGATTGACAACGAGTAGGAACTCTTATAAGGCCCGATATAGATATCATCGGTTCCGTCCCCGTCTAAATCGAACCAGTCACTTAGCCAGTCTTTGCTGAATTCCGAATTCCACATCGAATCAAGAAAACAGTCCACGGCGGATACCATATATTCGGTATCTCCGACCATAAAATCATTGGGACCGTCCACTTTTACGGTATAGGGCTGCTGCTTCTCGTAAACAGGCTCCAGCACCACATCCTGTGCGGGCATGATAAACCATCTCACTGCAACTGAAGTATTTCCTTCGTTTCCGTCTTCGGTCCAGCCATATTGTATCAGGTCATCCTTCGGAACACCGCTGGCTTTCCATTCTTTCAGGTACTCTCCGGTCTTCTTGGCTTCAAGGATGTTGATTTCTTCTCCCGGCGAGGCTTGTTTGATTTCTTCTTCTACACGTTGTCCGTTAATATCCACATACCTGTAAAACTTCACTCCTGTCCCAGAAAGGGAATAAAACGCCTGCACAGGCTTCTCAGGAAAGCGGATTACAACAGAGGAAACCGCGCACTTAACCTCATTCCAGTTTTCGTCAAAATCCGTATACTCAATCTTCTGTCCCGGGGCTGCCTTTATTACATAGTCCCCGCAGATACTTCCTCCGAAAATCGGTGTGACAACTTCGCGATAGTGGTAATCTATCGTGTAGTAAGTAGAGATTCTGAGATCTGTGGAGCCGTCCCCGTCTAAATCATACATGGCGCCTGTATAATCTTCTTCGATGTCGAGCCGGTACGGCGAAAGGATCTGCCAAATCGGCCCGTTCGTCTTTTCAAGACGCAGATATCCATCCCTCAGATCAAATTCCATGGTATCCTGATCGTCTCCGCTTCCCGCGAAAACGCTTTTCGGACACAGAAACAGACCGCCCAGCACAAAAAGCAGAGCGATCCGTTTCATAGTTTTAGCAAGTTTGTTTTTCATTTCTCCCCCTCCCTGACTTTCTTTCGTTTTAGTTTGTTTTGAAATCCTTTACCTTTGCTCCGGTCGGCGCGTATTCTGTTCCGTCAACGCCGTCCGAATAACAGATGCCGATTCCGTTCTCATCCGTTTCCTTAGGTTCACCGAAGCCCACCCAGGATTCCACGTAATTGTCCGGAGACTGCATCGTGTAGGTCGTCTCATAATGGCCCTTCGTCACCATATTTCCATCCCAGTCATAGGTGAAGAAGTCCCACGCGATCAGCACGTCGGGGCTTCCGTCCGTATAGGTGTAATACCCGACAAATGCCACATTGAAATCATACTCTCTTGATTTCTTTTCTTCGTACAGCTTTCTCTGGCGTCCGCGCTCATCGAAGGTTTTCTTTTCGAATCCCTGAATATCGTCGCCCGAGAAATCATCTAATGTTTCGGTCCATCCCTCCGGAAGCTTGTCCTCCGGTTCATCGGGCGTCGGCGTCACCTCTTCGGTCGGCGAAGGCGTTGCTTCGTCGGTCGGCGTTTCGGTTACCGTCTGTGTGGTTTTCTCAGCCGTATCCTTGCCGGCGTCACTGAGGTCGAAATCCTTTTTCTTCTCGCCGCAGCCGCACAGAAGAATCATACAGACAGCCCATGTGATAAGAATCCTGAGTTTCTTCATACGCTTCTCTCCTTTCTTTTGTCAGAAGCCGGAACGGTCTTCGTCCTTTGTTCCGACATTGCCGTTCGAGGAAGAACGAAGGGTCAGCTCGTAATCCCCGTTCCCGATCTCGAATATGTCACTCGTATCGGAAGACTGCAGTCTCTGGTAGGTTCCCTTGGAACCGAACATTTCCTTCTCGCCGAACCAGTCTCCGTAACCGTAAGCGACTTTGAGGATGTATTTGCCGGCCGGCATGCGGACGGTAATCGTTCCGCCCGTACTGATAAAGCAGCTGGAGACAAGAATCTCCTCATTGCCCTTTTTGATATAAATCTTGAAGTATGTATAGCTGCCGTCGTCCTTCGGCGGGATAATCTTCAGCGAAGAATTCCCGTTGTAGGCGCTGTTATGATAGGTCTCACGTGTTACCGGCTTCGTCTGAATGCATTTCTTCATGCGCTCGGCGGAATCCTTATAATCCCCGAGGGACCGAAATGCCTCATATGCCGTGAAGTAAAGCCCGTCCTGATAAGCTTCGTCCGCCTCCTGATAGGTCGTGGCATTGTCGCATTCCTTCCGTAGCTCCGCCCAATCGTCAACCTTCTGTCCGGCCTCGGTGTCAAGCAGGTCGATTGCCTCCGAATACTTTCCTTCTTCCATGAGGGCTTCTATCTTCTGCCGGATTCCTTTGACCTGACATTCTTCTATGAGATTTGCCGTATCGGCATGGCTACCGGAGTTCGAAAGCTTCTCTTCCGCGGCGAGATAATCACCCGCTGCCATAAGCGCGACGCCGTCCTCGTAATTGATTTCCTCGAGGCAGGTCTTTCGGTAATCGTCCGCATCCTTGAAGCCGGGAATCTTCTCCAACGCTTCGTATGCTTTCCGGTATTCACCGTCTTCAATCTGCGCTTTAGCTTCCTGCAGGGAAACACCCTTCTTGCAATAGCGCGTCAGCTCCGCGGAATTATCGTATCCGCCGAGTTTCGAAAGATCCTCGAGCGTGTCGAGCGCGCCCTCATAATCTTCCTTCTCCATGCGGGTTACGGCTTTGTTATAAAGGGATACCTTCTTCTGCTTCTCAAGAAACGGCTTTGCAAAAGGAATCGAAAGAATCGCGATTGCGGCCAGAAGAAGCACCACCACCGCCGGAATCCAGACCTTCTTCGAAAGCGGCTTCTTCGGGGGCTCCTGCGCCGGAATGCGCACGGTAATAATCTGCGGTGCAGGTGTGGGAGCCTGTGTTTTCGGAGTCTCGGCACTTGCCGATGCTTCCTGTGCCTTCGGAGTCTCCACCGGTTCTTCGGTCTTGACCATCTCGGTCGCGTTCACGGTCATCCACTCCGGAAGGTCCGAAGGACGTTCAGAGGCTGCCTCGGATTTCGGAGCGCGTGCCGCATAAGCCGCTTCGCAAAGTGTACCGAACTGCTCCAGATACCCTTGCTGCTTCGCCTTCTCTTTGGCGTAACCGGCCTGCGTAAAATTCGCTCCGCCCTTGGGCGTGACACATTTTTCGAGAATACAGCCTGCGCCGTCCGGGCGAACAGAATAGATGTCGTCTGCCCAGCGGTCCGAAATCGTCACGGACTTTCCTTCTTCGAAAGAACCGATGGGAACGGTACTCGCAAGAATTCCGTCATGCTCGGCAAATCTGACATAGCCGCCCGCTTTCCAGTCAGCTTCCGCCACCGGCGCGGCATACCATTCCTGCCAGTGGGTCACATCTGTGAGGAAGGCCCAGGCCTCCTCGGGCGGAACATTAATCCTTACAGAAACGCGAATGTCCATAGAAACCTCCTTTCGAAAGAGTCCCTGTGTATCGTTTATTTCACTTTTCTTCTCCGGTTCAGAAGAAGAATCGCAGTAACCGCGCCAAATACAAAAACGCTCGACGGAATGATGATGAAGAGCGGATTCACCGACTTTTCATCCTTTGTTTCGGACGGCGTCACCGTCGGCTCGGAAGGCGCCACTGTCAGCTCTTCGGGTGTCCCCGTCGGAGTCACGGTCGGCGTAGGCGTAGGTGTCTTCGGCCGGGGTGTCGGTGAAGAACCGGTCCGGACATTTTCTCCTTCCACATCACCAAAATATACAATAACCGGATAATAACGGTATACACTTCCGCCATAGGGATTCTGCATGGTATAAGACTCGCCACAGCCTTGGCTTCGGTATGCGAGCGGATAGATACGCTTTTCCCATTCAACAATTTTGATATCCGCTATAATATCTCCGTTGATATCGTAAAGCATTCCGCCCGGGGATGTCTGAATTGCGTAGGCGCCGAGAATACTGCCGTAGATATCATCCCAATCGTCGCCGAATTCCGCATATCCGCCCGACAGGTCTATCGTGTAGGATGTCTGCTTAACAAGCACCGGTGAAAATGTTACCGGATGGTTCGGCATAATGAAATCATACTCTCCGGCGAAGTTACTTATTACTTCAACAGGACCTTCCTGACAAATCCATTCGGAAACACAATAACCGCTCGGAGTTCCGTCGTAAGGGATGCATACCCGAACCCTGTCTCCGCTCAATGCGCTGAATATCGGTGTGGAAAGATCACTGTTCAGGTCAAATGCATACCCGTTATCGGTAACCGTAATCTCATGCCTTTCGGGAAGGACCAGTGTAATCCGATTGTACGGCACTCCGTCAATGGTTAACGGTTTTTCCGTATTAATCACAATCTCCGAATCCTCGGGACTCCGTCCCATCATCCCGCGAAAGACAAGCTCGCCGCCTTTGCGCTCCGCCCAGGAACGAAACATCTTATCGTTTGCCAGAAGCTCGTCTATTGCCTCCGAGGCATTCTCCGGAATCTTCCATTTCTGGCTCGACAGGTCAATAATATAGGGCTTCTGAAAAATCGAATGAACGCCCTTACCGCGCAGGGTAAAGGTTAACGGGATAAAGTCGGGATCGTCCTCCTTCGGAAGCGTATAGACATCTCCGAGACTGTAGGTGTCAAGGATATAAATGCACGGGGCTTCGTCCAAATAAACGCCGCAGTCCTTTCCGCGTCCGAAATAGCAGTCCGGGTTTCCGTCCCGGTCAAAATCCAAAAGATTCGGGTTTTCTCCGGTTCCGTATACCCGTTTAAGCCACTCAAGCGTTGCGGATCGACCGCTGTAATCAAAGTATTCGTTTCTGCCCGGTGCCCAACCGTCCGAAAGATCCGCTTCAAACGGATATTTGTTTCCGTCTGCAAACCGGATGGTAATCGGGCTGTAGGGACTGCTGTTCGCTCCGCTTAAGACAAACTCCGTTGCGCTTCGGTAATTGGCGGGAGCAAGATAGTTTCCGCTCCACAAAGGATAAATGCATAAGTCAGTCCATCCGTCCCCATCCGCATCGATGGCGTCCGGAATGTAAAAGTTTACATCCCAGTCTTCCCACCCGAGACCGGCAGCCTGACAGATCTGGAGCGCATTCGGACAGTCAAGCCAGAAAAGATCGTCCGTGTTGCCCGACATATCGATCACAAAAGTCTTGGGAGTCTGCGCGGCCGTCACCGGCATCAACGAAATATCGGCAGCGGGCATTATGAACTCCGCATAGGTCAGGACAGTCCGGTTCGCGTCCGTTACGAAATCCGCGGCAAATGCCGGGTTACTATTCTCCTTCCAGGAGGAAACATACTTTCCCTTCATGACCTTGACATCGGGAACAATCTGAACCCTCTGCCCGGGAGCGGCACTGTGGATTATCTCACCGTTTTGGTCTTTAACGGTTCCCCCTTCAATCGTAATTGCGTAGGTTTCCTTTATCTCCCGCTCCGGGAACACAAACTGAAGAATAGGATATCGCTCTGCTAAATCAGCAACGGTATCCGCCGGCCAGGAATAACTGACAGTACCCTTTACGCTGCAGCCCGGAACCGGAATCGCATAGGCAGTATAAGGATCACCGGCCTGATGACTCCATATTTCAAATTTGAACATCACATCATCGGTCCCGTCACCGTCCAGGTCAAGGAACCAGTCATGTCCGTAGGAATCCGGATCACAGTATAGTTCCTGATTAAACCGGTGATACCCCTTCGTCAGATCAACCGTATACGGCTTCTGCCCGCCGTCTCCTGCGGTGGTTTTGGCAGGACCGATCGCGACGCACCAGATAACCGCCGCCAATACGAGCCACATTACCTTTCTCATTTCATTCTCCCTCACATTTTTCGCAATTATACTATCTCTCTGCGATCGGGACGTACTCCCGTTCGTCGCATACACTCTTATAGGCCGGGCGGATAATCTTACCGGCGTTGATCAGCTCCTCCATACGGTGAGCGCTCCAACCCGCGACACGCGCAACCGCGAAAATCGGGGTGTAAAGCTCTTCCGGAAGGCCGAGCATCTGATAAGCGAAACCGCTGTAGAAGTCCACATTGGCGCTGACGCCCTTGTACATGCGCCGTTCGCCGGCGATAACCTTCGGCGCAAGTTCCTCAACGAGACGGTACAGGGCAAACTCCTTATGCATGCCCTTTTCCTCGGAAAGCTTCTCCACGAAGCCACGGAACATAACCGCACGCGGGTCGGAAACCGAATAGATGGCATGTCCCATACCGTAGATGAGACCGGCTTTGTCGAAGGCTTCTTTATGCAGAAGCGCGCGAAGATACGTTCCCACTTCCGCCTCATCGGTCCAATCGGAAACCTTCTCCTTCATATCGGCGAACATCTCGACTACCTTCATGTTCGCGCCGCCGTGCTTCGGTCCCTTCAGCGAACCGAGGGCTGCCGTCATGGCTGCGTAGGTATCGGTTCCGGAAGATGTGACAACATGCGTCGTAAAGGTCGAGTTGTTACCGCCGCCGTGCTCCGCATGAAGGATCAGCGCGATATCAAGAACTCTCGCCTCCAGCTCGGTATACTGACTGTCCGCGCGAAGCAGATGAAGGATATTCTCGGCTGCGGAAAGGTCGGTCCGCGGACGGTGGATGATCAGCGCTTCGTCCTTGTAGTAATACCGGTGCGCATGGTAGCTGTATACCGTAAGCATCGGGAAGATGGAAATCAGCTGGATGCACTGCCGGAGCACGTTCTCAAGGGAAGTGTCCTCCGGATTGGTATCATACGAATACAGCGTCAGAACGCTCCTCGCAAGACCGTTCATCATGTTGGCGCTCGGTTTCTTCAAAATTACGTCTCTTACAAAGCTGCTCGGAAGCGTCCGGTAATATCCGAGCAGGTTGGTGAATTCGGTAAGCTGTTCACGGTTCGGAAGCTTCCCGAACAAAAGCAGGTACACGGTTTCCTCGAAGCCGAAGCGGTTCTCGGAAACACAGCCCTTTACAATGTCCTCCACGTTAATGCCGCGGTAGAATAACTTGCCCGGACACTGCTTCTCTACGCCGTCCTCCACCTTAAGCGTACGGATTTCGGATATCTCCGTAAGCCCGGCGAGAACGCCTTTGCCGTTAAGATCACGGAGTCCGCGCTTAACTTCGTAGCGGTTGTAAAGCTCCGGATCAATGTTACTGTTGTCCCGGCAGATTTCCGTAAGCCGGCGGATATCGTCGGTGATATCCGAATAGTTGACTCGTTTTGCAGCCATAGTTGTTGCCCCTCCTCTGCTATGGTTCATTTCAACGGGTTTTCGTTGCATAGTGTTTCAGTTTATTTTATCAAAAAATGAATAAAAAAACAAGACTTTCAAGAAGGATTGAAATGCGCTCTCCGTAAGGATTGACAAGCGCTTTTAGCAATGATAGAATAAAGCGAAATATCCGCGGATATGGTGGAATTGGCAGACACGCCAGATTTAGGTTCTGGTGCGCAAGCGTGCAGGTTCAAGTCCTGTTATCCGCATAGAAAACGGCTGTTGCTCTGCGATTATTTTAACCGCATACACAACAGCCGTTTTTCACATTTCAAAGAATTTATTCTTTCTTATTTTCCGCCGATTCAGCCACCGGTTCTTCGGTGTCTGAAGGCTTTTTCTTTTTCTTATACCAGATTACTCCTGCTGCCAGAACGGCACAAAGCGCTGCTGCCACGGGGATGAGGTAAAGCGGATTGAAGGAACCGCCCTTATTATCTCCTCTCGGGTTCTCACGGTCTTTGGTCGGGGCCTCGGTCGGGTCGGATGTGGCCTCTGCCGTAGGGTTAGGTGAAGGTGTGGCGGTTACTGCCTGCTCTTTCGGATTGTAGATAAAGGTAATCGGATAGTACGGTCCGCTGGTGGCACCGTTAAGGGTGAACTCGGCTCCGCAGCTGTAATCCTTTGTGGCCTGAATCACGCCCAGGGAACTCGCCAGCATTACGTCATTGATACCGTCACCGTTTAGGTCAACCGTCATCGCATCATTCTTACCGATAGCATCCAGAATGCAGTTGAAGGCTTCCGTTGAAACTTCTTTCTTTCCTTCCGACAGGTCAATCGTCAAGGGATTTGCTTCCGACAGGATACCTTTTACCTCAATATCCGATTCCGGCATAGTAAAGGTCAGCCTTCCGTCATACCAGGAATACCCGAAACCTGCACCGGAGGCGCTCAGATCATACTCGAAACTCCAATCTGACACATAGTATCCGTCGTCCCTCAACACCGGGTAGATTACCACCGAATCACCGGGTTTCACCGCACTTTCGCCGTCTAATACACCGTCCGTAACGGAAATAAGATAGCGGCCTTCCTCCTTTGTGGTTTCGTTAATAACCTTCGTTCCGTTCGACAAAATGAACCGGATTTCACTATACTGATAATTCTTTTCGCCGGCCGGAAGGATTACCGTTCCGTCATATGCGGTTTCGGTTTTTCCGACAACCCATGCCCTCCACACATATTCTCTTGCAAGCCATATATCCGCCTGCCCGTCCCCGTCCAAATCATAGAAGGTTACGCCGTCCTCTTCTTTCACAATCTTATCGGCAAGGTGTGTTACGTCTATAGAGGTAAGATACGGCTCGTCCTCCCGTTCGTCTGCCAAATTGATTTTTAAAGGCTCTTTTGCGACATATTCCGGTGTCTCAGAAACATCCTCGTCCGGCATGATAATCTTATAGGAAAATGATACTCTTCCGTTACTGTCTTTCTCACCGTCCGGTTTATACCGTTCATCCTTTACATACCTTCCGTTCGGCGCAAATACGCGAAGGGTAACCAGATCACCGGCCTTTGCTTCGGTGATTACTTCCCCCGCTTCGTTAAGCGCTTCCCCTTTTTCCACCTGAATCTTATGTACGGAACCGTTCTTCCCCGGTAACTGAGGTACGGCTTTCGTCGCATTTACCGTAAAGATAATCGGACCGTAGGCTCCGTCCTTCACCGGATAGGAAAAGGACTCTCCCAGACTGTAAGAGGCTTCACGACATATGGTTGCAGAGCCGTCATAGTCGCCGCCGAATCCGATATCATCGGTTCCGTTCCCGTCAGCATCCAGCCATAAAACCGGATTACCTCCTGAAGCTATGGTAAACCCGTACCAGCAGTAGTCGTTATTGGCCCGCATCGCGTTTTCGATAATCAGTTGTCTTTCGTCAATCTTTCTTTCCTCTAACCACAGCCAATCATTTGTAAGATCAATGGTAACCGGGGTTTGCGAAGTCACGGTAACCGCCTTGATATGAACATCTTGTGCGGGCATAGTAAAACCATATGTGATGGCTTCTGAAGACCCTCCCGGGAAATCCGCCTCCCACTTTTTCCAGTAAACACCCGCCTCATAATCTCTTACAATCGTGACATATTCGCCGGGCTTCGCCATCGTAATCCGCCAGCCATTTCGGTCGATTGCATGTCCGCCGGTCACAGAAATCGAATAACTGTCTTTCATCTCCGCGAATCGCATTGTAATCGGCCAATACCTGCCGTAATTTGGTTTATTGACAACGAAATCGCCCTTGATACTGCATTCGGGAAGCTGTGTAAACGTAAGATAATATCTGCCCTTTTCTTCGTAATTTTTCACTAAGACATCGTTGCTGCCGTCTCCATCCAGATCTAACGTGCCAAAATAACTCTCCCCAAGGGAATCCAGTATACAGTTCACGACCTCGTACGTTATCTCCTCCGTCTTACTAAGGTCAATCGTATAAGGCTCCTGCTTTCCTTTTACGGGATGGATGGTGATATCGCGTGCGGGCATATTGAAATACCATATGCCTCCTACTTCTGAACGGAACATCGGATTCGCTTCGGTTTCGCCTTCCAAAGCCCAGCCCTTTACATAGGTGCCTTCTTCCGGAGCGACGGAAATCCGAACTTTTTCTCCGGGCTTCATATTACTGACAGGCTGATAATCATAGATTGCCTGATTATATATCTGTGCAACACCCTCCGAGATCGAAATGGCATAACTCTTTTCTACGGTTTCCTCCGGAAACCTGACGGTATACGGCCAAAGCGGGCCGTCCGACAGCCCCTCAAGCTTATACTCCCCGTGAAGATTTCCTCCGGGCGCAGGTATCGCCGCATATTGCGTCATGTTTTTATTCCCTTCGGTTCCGACCATCAGAATATCTTTATTTCCGTCACCGTCAAGATCAACTCCCTTCGGGTCATACCAGACAGGCTCATACTCCGATCCGATTGCCTGCATTACCCACCCGGCACTCGGGCTGTAAGAGCATCCATCCGAAGCATAGATTTCATAATCCGGAAGGGCACAGTACCCCTTGGTCAGATCAAGCACGCAGGGCGTCTGTGCGGCAGTCACCGCCTTAATCGTCACATCGCACGGAGGCATATTAAAAGTGAGTTTTGATACCCCCTCAGTATTAAACCTTACCTTCTGCTTCCCGTTAAAGTTAGTTTCCCATTCCGTTACATAAACGCCGGCCTTCCGTTCCGGATGTATCGTAACATATTCCCCGATACTTGCTTCCGTTATCGTAACCTCATTGGCGTTCGCGTCGTATGCGGTCGCATACCCGCCTTCGACGGTAATCTTATACTTCTCTCCGTCCTCCGCGCTTGCGACGCCTGAGCATGCCAAAAAGCCGCACAAAAGTGCGGCTATGGCTAGTATTCTCCAAAGTCTTCTCTTCATCCCTGTCTCCCCCGTTTCTAAGCAGCTGTGCTACTCCCTGCTTTCCTCTTCCGTTTCTTTCACATCGGTTTGTCCGGCAACTGCAGACTTTTTCTTTTTCTTATACCAAACCGCTCCTGCTGCCAGAACAGCACAAAGCGCTGCACCCGCCGGAATAAGGTAAAGCGGGTTGAAGGAACCGCCTTTATCCTTGTTCTCCGGAGCTTCGGTCGGCTCGGGCGTCGGTGTCGGCGTTACGCTTTCCTCTCCCTTCGGGTTATAGATAAAAGTAATCGGATAGTACGGTCCTCGCGTGGCTCCTTTAAGCGTAAACTCCGTTCCGCAACTATACTCATTCGTAGGACGGATCTGCTTATAGTCCCGGTTAAAGGTAATATCCGTAATCCCGTCCTGATTTAAATCCGCGGAATCCGCATCCGTTTCCCCGAGTGCGTCCATAATACACTGATAATACTTTTCCGCCAGAAAGGACTTTCCTTCCGAAAGGTCAATCGTAAGCGGCTGGGCTTCACTAAGGATTCCTACTACCGTAATATCCATAGAAGGCATCGTAAACTGAAGTATTCCGGCTAACGTGTCATAATACCACCAACCCTCCGGAAGTTCCGGCGTAAAAGTCCACTCCGACACATACTGCCCGTCCGCACGCGGTTCCGGAATGACAAGCACCGTCTCGCCGGACTTTCGGTCTCCCTCACCGGACTCAAAGATTCCGTTAACCAGCGTAACCGAATGCTTCCGCAAATCATAGATTGATCGAATGTAAGATTCGCCCGAATTAGCTCTTTCTATATCTACCGTGTAGGTAATCGGACCGTAAGGTCCGTCTTTCACCGGGATTGTTGTCGAATCCCAAAGGCTGTATTTCTCGGTACGGAATATAAATGTTGCGTCCAGAATATCCGTCTGGTATCCGTAAAACCCGTATTCATCACTGTCCCAGAATTCGATGTCAATCGTTCCGTCGGAATTAAGATCTGCATCCATACTTTCAACTTCATAGGGATCGTTCGCAAGAATCGCATTTACAATTATCCCGACATTGGTTCCGCCGACTGTTTCAGTCATATCAATCGTATAAGGCGTCTGCTCCGCTACCGTCTCCGCGGTAATCGTCACATCCCGGGCGGGCATCGTAAAACAGAACGTGATGAAATTCTTCGGAATATCCTCATAATCCGACTTCCAGGATTTCCAATACTGTCCGGGTCCTCCGTCCGAAACAATCGTAATCCTTTCTCCTGACGAGGCCTTCGTAACCGTTTTGCCTAATGTATCGATTGCATGTCCCCCGTTCACGGTGATTGCGAATTCCGGCATCGCATTCGGAAAGCGGACCGTTATCGGCCAATAAGGGCCGGAATTCACGTTATTAATAACAAAGTCGCCATACATTTTTCCTTCGGCAAGAGGCGTCATGACACCGTTTTCAAGGATGCAATCCGCAACACTATCCCCATTAAGGTCAAGAGCACTACCGGTTGGGTAATCCAGCCATCTGGTATCCGGGTACAGGGATTCCTCAAAATACGTCCGAAACTCTTCGGAAATCTTTGCATTTCCCGCTGTCAGGTCTATTACATACGGCGTCTGCGGTTCCTTTATCGGCTGCAGGTTCAGATCAGCGGCGGGCATGGTAAGGTACCAGCTGTTCTGATACTGGTGACTGATCCTGGGATCGGCGGTTTTCCCTCCGTCCGTGCTCCATCCGGTTATATAAAATCCTGCCTCTTTCTTCGCATAGATATAACCACTCACGCCGGGCTTCAGTTCCAGTTCGGAACCTATCTGATTCTCGGTGTCATATATTACCAGATAGCCGTCCTGTACGGTAATCTTATAAGTGCTCTTCACTTCTGCCGAGCCGAACTGAATCGTAATCGGCCAGTAAGGTCCGGAATTCGCTCCGTTGTACGTTAAGGTTCCCAAACCGCCGGCGCCTTCAAGCGGAACCGCCTCATAGCTGCTCGGATAAGAAAAGCCGTCTTTTCCTTCGAAATGAATGTCTTTGTTGCCGTCGTTATTCACATCAATATCGTAGGAATAGTATCCGCTTTTGACTCCGATTGACTGACAGATCCACGCGGCAACCGGTGTGCCGTATTCTCCTATGTTCTTCGTGCATTCGGGAAGCATGGCCCCGCCGCCTGAGAGGTCTATCGTAAGCGGTGTCTGCTCCGCCGTAACGGCATTCACGGTAACATTTTTCGCAGGCATCTCAAAGCATGCAACAAGAAGCCCGGAAGCATTATAAAAGCACTTGATTTCCGCGACTTCCGTACTGGTAAAGCCGGTCACATAGATGCCCTGCTTCAGCTCTGCATGAATGTAAACATAATCTCCCGGCTTGGCAGAAGAAATCCGATTACTGTCCGCTTCCCAAAACTCGGTTGCATAACCTCCGTTCACCGTAACCGTGTACGTCTCGTCTTCCGCACTCGCGCTTCCTGCGAATGCCAAAAAGCCGCACAAAAGTGCGGCTATGGCTGTAATTTTCAATATGTGTTTCTTCATCCCAGTTTCCCCCGATCCGGTTCCCCCGGCCAATGTGATTCTTATTCCCAAATATGATTGTTACTTACGGTACAAACTCATAACCTACCAGATAGTAGCATCCGGTATCGTACGGATAGTCATCCGGAAGATGAACATCCAGGTAATAGCTTCCGGCTTCCGGAACATGGAAGGTGGCGAGCTTATAGTTATTCTCGTCATCGTAGTCATCCATGCCGATATAGGAATCGTGTCCGGTTACCGACGACTGCATCTCTTCCGTGTACACATCGCGGAAGTATGCGTGAATGTACGGATCATCATCCTGCCAGTAGGCAAGAATGTATACGAAAACGTCTCCGCTTGACGGCACCGTCAGATAGAAGAAGTCGATGCTGTCAACATCATCCAGATATGCGGCTTTCCAATAACCGTCCGAAAGCATGTTGGCCTCGTACGGCATGTCGTTGGACTCCAGCTCGATGTCGTTGGTCATCTCGTAAACGTACTCGCCTTCGTCGCCGGTGATCACCTTTGTGTAATTCGGCTTAACC
>Ga0310690_10002679_pt1 | contig 28418 bp, 54 predicted proteins | sample AusTroGonzalo_MG_2_FD_207661 | JGI IMG/M metagenome (GOLD analysis project Ga0310690, IMG submission 207661) | Bovine rumen microbial communities from tropical cattle in Woodstock, Queensland, Australia - Gonzalo_04 (v2) (version 2) | ecosystem: Host-associated > Mammals > Digestive system >...
TTCCATATCGGGTCGAGGCGGTAGTCCTCGCACGGTTCGAGACCCGCATGGAATCCGCCTGTTTTGTCGCAGATGCACCCTACGTTGTTGGGTGCGATTGCATACTTGCAGGTCCTGCACGATGGCGTCGTCATTCGACCGCCCCCAGGATCTCCCTCAGCTCGTCTATCTGCTTCCTGAGCGACATGCTGAGGTTCATCACGCCCGCCCTCCTGAGGTCGTCGGCGATTGCCTCCATCTTCCTGAGTATGTCCGGCACCCTGGTGGTGGTCGGTGTCGGCCATGTGAACTGCATCGAGTAGGCCGTCGGGGTGTCGGTCATGCCTTGACCTCCTTGATGCGTACCCAACAGCGAGGGCATACGCTGAACCTATCGAGATAGAATACCATCCCGCACTTGGGGCAATACCATCTCATTGGATGCGCCCCCTTATCTTGAGGTCGGCGTATGCGATGATCTCGGCGAACTCGTCCCACTCCTCGCGGGTCTCGAAAAAATATACGGTATGGCCGAGGCCCCTCAGATAGATATTGCCGCCCGAGGTAAAGACGGTATATTCGCCCTTCTGCGCTATTGTCTCGGTGACGGTCATTATAATGCCCTCCATGATGCCATCCTGGTGCCGTTCTCGACAATGGTGCCGACCTGCACAATATAACCCTGCTTGGCCAGCGTTCTGAGCTTGCCTGCTGTGCTGTTGATGTTCTTATAACTGAGCTCGCCGTATGCCCTGAAGGCCATCTGCCTTGTGGTGAATACGCCCATGTCCGGGGCGAACTCGAGGATCTTGTCGACTATCGAGCCCATCAGTACTCCTCCTCGCGGTCGGGATCATAAAGGCCCCTGTTGTAAAGCTCGAGTACGACCTTGCCTGCTGTGATGGCGTCATCGAGTGCGCGGTGAGCTCTGAGCTTGCCGACGCCTCCGCATAGCGTGCCGTATGCCGTCTTGAGGTTGGGCCATAAGCCCTCGGCCATCACCTGCCCGGATGCCTTCATTATGCACGGGGCTCTAAAAAATCCGAAGTCCAATACGTCGGGGATGATCGCATCGAACCATGGATAGACGAACCTGTCGAGGTCGAACTCGGTATTATAGCTCGTCACATATTCCCCGTCCAGGATGGTCGCCAGGATCATCGCGGCCTTCTCCTCGTCGATGGGTGAGCGATAGCACTCAGGCGGGCTCATGTGGCCCTCGCTGAATATGAACGACCTCTCCTGCTCAGGCGTGAGCTTATCGTGATATATCGGGTGGCCGAATATCGGCGCCACGGTCTTGCGCTGAAAATCGACATTGGCCGCGCCGATCTCGACTATCCTGTCTCCTGCCTCGTAACCGTCGAGCCCGGTGGTCTCGAGGTCGATAACAAGGATGTTATCGATCACTGAGATCCCTCCTCCTCGTCCCTGACCATCATTTTTTTAGTATCAAGGTCATAGCGGCACCTTCCCGTCCCATAAATGGGGCAGTATGTGCGGCAATATTCACTGTCCACGCCGTATGCGTAGTCTGACCAGCACTGGTGCTCAGTCATGCCTTGGCCCCCCATACCTTGGCGGCGTTGTGTCCCCTGCCGACCTGCTGGACGGCGCCGATGCTGACGAGATAAGAGACCACGTTGCGGGCATGGATGGGGTCCATGCTCAGGTTCGCAGCCATCTCTGTCGTCGTCTTGGGGCCTTGGTAAAGCTGATCCATCACGGCCTCCTTGTCCCCGGCGGGGATCCCGCCGAAATCCTTGTGGATGTGGAACTCGTATCTCATGCTACCGTCCTCCATATCTTGACGGTGCGGTTGGTCCTCGTGTCCTTCTTGCAGGCCCACGATACTACGAGCCCCATATCCACGAGCTCGTTGACGCGCCCGGTGACGGTGCAGATCTCGAGCCCGAGGATGGTGGCGATGTCCCTATTGCTGAGCGTCTTGTCGGCCTTGATAAGGTTGTATATCTGCCTCTGAAGGTTGTTGACCTTGGCCTTGTCCAGCGTGTAATAGCTGAGTATCGAGGTCTGCGAGACGGACATATCACTCGGACCTCCTGCATCTGACGGCGTCGATTATCGCCGAGTATGTTCTGCAATTCCTCACCGCGAACTCGAATCCGGGGCGGTCGTGGGTGGATGCCTCGGCGGCATTCCACCATACGAGGCGGAGTGCGTTGAGGCGGTTCATCCGATCACCTTCCCCAGGATCCTGATGAATGCGTCCTTATCCTCGTCGGATATGTCGCCGTTGTCCCACTTGCTGGCGAGGCGGTCGGTGAGCTCCTTGACCACGGTCTCGGAGAAGCTGTCGAAGTTGTCCTTGACGGCCTCCTGAATGTTCTCGTCGTAGACCGAGAACTCGATCTTGATGTCGCCGTCGCGGGCCTTGATGTCCCACTCGATCTCGTTCTTGCGGTAGAGGTGGTAGTGAGGATCCATCTCGAACTCGTCGACGGTCATTGGTCCGCCCCCTCGTCGATGTAGATGGTGGTGGCCGTGACCTTGCCTCTGAGATCGTCCACGAACTTCCTGATGAGCTCGTCGAGGTGTCCCTTGGACCACGGTTCCGGGGATGTGAAGTCCACCGTGATGCTGTAATAATTCATAGTCTGCACCCCCTTACGGCCTCGGGGAGTACCCATTCGGCCAGATCGCCGTTGCGCTTCAGGACCATCACCCAGGTCTTATGCTGGCCGTCCTTCTCGGCACGAGGATCCATCATCTCGTCGTACATCCTCTGAGCCTGCGCCATCGTGGCGTAGGTGCGGATGAGCTCGTGGATCGTTGTGCGTTCCCACTTGCCATTGATGAGGGTATCCTCGGTGACGAATACGTCATACTGTGCGCCATCGTCCGGGATTGGTTCCCTGGGGTATCCATATAAGTGGACCTTGCCGCAGTTGGGACACAAGCCGGAGGCGGTTCCGTCGCTGTGCTTGGTCACGCGGAACTCGCCATGGCATTTATCGCATACGTCATAGACGAATACATCCGACATATCAGGCACCTCCGAAGGGCTTGACGGCTGCCTTAATCTCCTTGAGCTCGTCTGCGGTGCAATCTGTGAGCTTCCTGCCTCCGAGCATCGAGAATATGATCTCCCCGTCGCTTGGGGTCTCCATTATGACCCTTGTGAGCTCGTTGACAAGTTTATCCTTCTCGGCATCGCGGACGGGTGCCACCTTGGATGCGGTCTTGGGCTTGCCGAAGAACTTGTCCTCGGTGGGCATCGTGACCTTGTCCTCGTGCCACTCGCTCTCGGGATCGGTGGCATCGCCCTCGTCTATCGCGTAAAGGATGCGGTATGCCTGGCGCTCGATGTTGGTGACGATCTTGTTGTCCAGCTTGTCCGAGTTGTCCTGGACGTTGAACGGCACCACGAATGATAAGCAGTCACCGTCGGCGCCGTTGATGCTGACCTCGCAATGGCCGCGCGCCTTAGTCCATCTGTCCTGGCTGAATATTCCCTCGCCGTTGTCCTTGTCGTACTCGAGCTGGCCGATGGTGAGGAATATGCCCGCCTTCGCGTGGGCCTTCCTGATGGCCTGGAGGATCTGTCCGATGGGGATGAATTTGTACGTCTGTCCGCCTGTGACCTGCCCGGACTTGTTGAAGTCAATCTCGGCGATCACCGTCATGGCCTGCGCGATGCGCTCGTGAACGGTCATTGATCTGCCTCCTGCTCGGTCTCGGGTGTGTGTGTGAGTGTGTGTGTGCATCCCGTCTCGACTATCAGCTCGTACTTGCCCGGGTTGTAATTCTCGAATGCTATTAGGTCGACCACCGCGCTGATCTTGTTGCTCGCTCCGAATATCCCGACGTCGGTCAAAAGCTCCCACTTGAGCTTGATCGTCCTCGGGTCGATGATGATCTCCTTCCTGCGCATTATCCTCTTGAAGTCGGCATAACTGAGGCGAACGTATTCGCCTGTTTTCGATTCGGTCTTGCGCTGCTCTCTCCAATCCTCGGCCTTCGCTTCATAAAGCGCATCGAGGATCGTGCTGGTTTTAATCCCGCTGTTTGTCATTTCTTAGCTCCTCAGCCTCGGAGCCTTGTCGGAACAAAACGATTAATTACAGAATTAATCGGTCGCCTCGACATACTTCTTGGCTGCATTTATGTAATACATTTATTGATATTTAAAACCCTCCCGAAGGCGGCACCGAACTTGCGGACGGTCTCGTCCCTCTCCTGGTCCTTTACGTTGATGTAGCAATTCAGCGTCGTATCGACGGATGCGTGTCTCATCAGATCCCGGACCATGACGAGATCCGCGCCGCCGTTGCCGTCCATCCCGTAGTAGAGATTGGTGCAGAATAATCTCCTCAGCGAGTGGCAAGTGACCGTAACGCCGACCCTCTCGCCGAGGTTCTTCACGATGTCGGTCAATCTTCCCGATCTGTCTGCGAATCTGTTTATTCTGTCGTGCGATTTGTCGTACCATACGAGGAGACGTCCGTCGCTCCTGTCCGTCCCCGTGAGGGCCTTCCTCCATACGAGATACCTGTCGATGATCCGTTTCACTTCTATCGGCATCGGTTGTTCGTAGACGAGGCCATCCCTCCCGTGACCCTTGCCGTGGATCAGTATGCGGTCCCTGCGTATGTCCTGCATCCTTATGGTCTGCATCTCGTTCCTCCTCAGTCCCATGAATGCACCGAGGACGAGGATGACCTTCTCCCGGTCGTCGGCGATGGCGTACATCTTGACGAAGTCGTCGGTCGTAATGAATACCCTATGCCTTACCGGGCGGTTCCATAGGATCTTCATCTTCTTGACGAGGGATACCCCCGTGTAATATTCGATCATCCCGCCGAGCGACATGATGTAATCCCTCGCGGTGGATTCTCCCATATCGAGCATCCTCACGAGGTAATAGATCTCGTCCTCGCCGATCCTCTCGGCGTCTGTGTTCATCCCCGCCGCTCTCAGCATCTCGATGCAGATATTGATCTGAGAACGGTACGTCCTTATCGTTGACGGTCTCCTCCCGGTGTTCGTCAGGTGCATTAGATAATCCTCTGTTTGATTGGTCATTCTATCATCCCGACCAGCACACACACTCACACACACAAAATAAGAATGAGTGGGTTTATAAGGCTGGACTATATCATAAAAAGTAGAACGGGGTGGTCATTCCCCCGTTCTGAGGCGGGATCGTCTTGGCTGCTTCTGAGCTTCCCGCCTCGCTCCTTCATTGCTCGGGCGGCGCCTCCTCACCGCCCGGGATCTTCTCTATCGTGACCTTGACGAGGTCGCCGCGCCCCAATCCGAGACGCTTGATCTGCTTGGTGCAGTTGATGCTCAACGAGGTCCCGATGGCGGATATTCTCGCCGTGAACGTGTCGCGGTCAAGGGTCATGCGTCCACTTCCTCGAGGCTCTTGGGCTCGTAATTGCGGGGCGTGATTCCCTCGCTCCTCAGCAGGGCCTCGTATCCTGCCTTAACGATCATATCGAGGGCCGCGTCCCCGTCGACGCCCCATATCGAGGCGACGTCCCCGATATAATCGAGGTGGCGGGTTATGTCCGCGTGCGTGGTCACGCGCCCATCTCCCACTCGTGGCATATCTTGGCGCTGATATGATCCTTGGTGTTGCACCCGTCTCTTGATGCGCAATTGTCACAACTCGCATTTTTAGGGATGAAGTTGGGGCAGGTCTGTCCCCGGTCGAGCGCGGATTCCTCGCGTATGAGGTAGCGGGTGGCCTCGCAATAGTAGAATGCCTGTCCCTCGTACTTGTCGCCGGGTATATTGTTGGGGGAGTATATCCCCAACTTGCACCTATCGCAGGTGGTAATCATACCTCCACCTCCGTGTCGAGGTATCCTCCCTCCTCGAGGAGCACCCCGGTGGCGTTCTGCCTGATAATGCGGTATCCATCCCCGAGGAACGGATAATAGTGATCGGCGAGGGCATCGCCGAAGTCCTGCTCGGTGGCGTAGTATTCGGTCTCGTAGGTACCGTCGCGCCTCTTGACCGTGATGTGGTATCTGCCGTGGGGGGTCATGCGATCGCCTCCCTGAAGATCCTGTTGGCGTTCTTGATGCACCTTCCGGCATCGTCGTTCCTGTCGTGCGCGATGTAGGCGCAGGCCCACTGCATGAGCTCGGCGGCCCTCTTGAGCTTGACCTTCCTGATCTCGTTCTTCTCTGATGCGATCATATCCTGGAGGTGTACCAGGATCTGTTCGGCCTTGTCGTAGTTTTCTGTGTTCATGGTTGTCATTCTCCCCGGGTTGTCCCCGTGTTAATACTATATTATAGTATCAATATATAAAACTATCTTTACACTTGACCGATGGATGCTTTACATTTGATGTAAAAATAAAAAAAATGAGGTGTAAATCGTTTATTGTGTGGGTTCTTCTTCTGCGGGTGCCTCGGGCTCTGCGACCTTGTGCGCCTTTTCCCACTCGCTGAGCTTTGCCATGAGCTGGTTTTTCTCATAGTCGAGGTATGCGATGCGCTGAACGATGGCACAGTAGTCCCTCATTCCGTCCTCGTCTGCTTCGTACCTCATGCTATCACCTGTGTCGCTATCCTCTGTATTACGGTCTCCGGGTCATCCTCGCCCTGTCTCCACGGGTTCCCGATCTCCTTCGTGCTGAACTCGAATTGCGGTACGGTCTCATCCTCTGATGTGGTGTAATCCGCACACAGGGAGTATCCGTAGCAGTCGAATATCGAGAAGGCGATCGCGTCCACCCATTCGGGTATGGGACAGAGTATGTCTAATCCGTGTTTGTCGTTCTTGATTAGTGCTATCGTCATTTTATCCCTCATAGTGTAGCGATCGTGGTCGATGAGTAATTTCCTCCGAACCATTTACCTAATACGAGAGTGACGGTTCCGTCATTACCTGCTCTCAAATATAGGCGTGAGCTTGTCGTGGCATTTGGCGATTGCGATGCCATTAATAGATATGAGATCGCGCTTTCAGCGTATTTGGTCACATAATGGTTCGCATCTCCGTAAAATGTGTAACCTGTGAACGTCTTGTTACCTGCGATCGTTTCGTTCCCCGTCGTATGCACCACGGACGGATTGCTCGCGAGGGAACCGATGGTCACTATGTCATTGGTGTTCGATGCGTTGTATGTTCTTGTGGGGCATGTGACGTATGTGTTGCTGCTACCGTCATCCTTTAATTCTATTCCTCTCCAAGCATTCATTGTAGGAGAGAATAATCTGATACCGACCGATCTTGCTGTATTCGCGGTCTCTTTATATTCTACATCCGAGAAAACTTCTCCGTCATCGTTGGCTATTGCTACCATACTATTGTCGATATTGACACTTCCGAAGTTACGTCTTAATATCGGTAGATTCTGATTTAAGAATCTGTAGGGTTGTGTGACAGAATTCGATTTTACAGAGAGTTGATTGAGGAATGTCTTCGCTCCCGCGATGCCCGTCTGGTCTCCTGTGGTGTTGACTGCATCGATTATCCCGTAACCTGCCAGCGTTGTCGGATTGGCACCGCCTGTGACCTGTCCCTCGCTGTTGATCGTGACGCTGGTATATGTGCCCGCCGTGGGCTTGGTCACGAGCTTATCCACCTTGCCATCGAGGGAATCCTTAACCAATTTCTCCGAGGGGATGTTGGTATTCGATACCGTTCCCGACCATGACGTCACTAACTGCGAATCGTCCAATTTAGCATCTAATGAATCCTTGGTCAGCTTCTCGGTGGGTATGTGCGTGTTATCCGGGGTGTCCTGCCATGTGCTGACTGATGCGTAATTGTCAACGTTACCCAACCCCACCTGTGCCTTGGTCACGACGTGCGGGTTGTTATGATCTGCCTCGTGGGCCTCCAGGAGCGCCAGCGTGCTGTCGTCCACATCCTTGACCCATTGGGTGCCGTTCCATCTGTAAAAGGTCGTGTCTGCGGTGCAGAATACGACCATGTGATAATCGACCCCGGGGTTCTCGGTCGGTACCGTGTCGACCTCCTTGAATCCGTCCGCGAAATGATGCGCTGATTGCATCTGATCCAATCTCGCTTTATTGATGATCGTTCCGACCTGGTTCTCGGTCTCATCTACCCATACGACGGGCGTATATTCCTGGCTCATACTGTTGCCTCCTTAATGTCCTGGCCGATTATGTCATCCACGATCATCGGGAGCTCGGCCTCGAATGGAATTGATATGAAGTGATCCGTAACCATCGGCTGCGTGTGGTTATGGGGATAGTCGTGCTGATACCTCGCATAGATCATCCTATTCTCGATTATCAACGTCACCGCATCCACCGACGGCTCGACCCTATATTGATTGGCGGCCCTCAAAAATCCCTTATCCACGGGCGTGAGGACTGCCATCTTTACCTCGATCTTGCCTCCATGATTGCGGAGTATCTGAGCGATGCGTCCGTCGCGGTGCTCATAAAATCTGCGGATGCGCTCCGCCGCATCCCCCATGTCGATCTCGGGCATATAGACGGTCATGCGATACGCACCGCCTTGTGTGTGGGAAGTCCCCACATATCGACGCCCGTGATGACCTCACGGATGACGGCCCCCTGCTGGTATCCTGCGGGGAGGTCTATGCGGTCGTATGCCTCTATCTCCGAGCTCGCGGGGAGGACGATCTCCACCGTCGAGTTGGTTATGTAGTCCCCGGTATCGGTTATCTGACGTTCGGTCTTTACGTTGATCCTGCACTTGGTCGCGGTGCCCTCGCCGTATGTGGGCTGTCCCGTGGCGTCCGCTCCTGCGTACTTGTAGACGGTGCAGGATTGACGCATCGAGTTGTCCCATATCTCGGCCAATGCCGAGACCGTCACGGCCATCTCAGGGCCACCTTACCCGATCTTATGTGCTTGACAGCCGCGCCCCTTGCATACGCGGCGTCCTTGATCTGCTGCTGTGCCTGCTCCATGAGCATGTCGCACGCGGTGCGGAGATCCGTGCTCATGCTCAGTCCGGGCATGTTGATGGATGACGGCTTGATGCCTCTGAGGTCGAGGTTCTGCCTGATGTAGTATTCCGTCATCAGAACGACGGCGCTCTCAGGAGGCGAGACGTGATATGCCGCCGCCTTCCCGTTGCACCAATCCGTAGCGAGCCCCACCAGGGCCTCCAGCGTGGCCGTGTCGATGACGTCGGTGCTGAGACCGACCAATAGACGGACCTTCGCTGCGATCTCGCTCTCGGTCATGGCGCGACCCCCTTGTGACCGGGACCGTCCAGGGGCGTGAATCTCTGCTCCTGGCCTTCCCAATCGGGAACGTCCATCCACCCGCGTGCCTGGTTGTCATAGGCTCCCGTGCCGACTTCCCTGGGTAGGTTCAGCCATTGGGCCTGCTGTTCGCTGACGCGGTTGCGGTTGATCTCTGCCTGAGCCTCGAGGTCCTTGTAGGTACGGGTGAGGACCTTGGCGTCGGTGTGTGTGCTCATAATCATCCTATCACGCGGTTGGAGGTATCCGGGGACATTCCCTCCCCGGTGGGTGTTCGCTTGCTTAGCTGTTGACGACCTTGACGACCGCGCCTGTGTTGGCGGACTTCTTGGTCTCGACGGGTGCCACGACGCAGAACCTGCTCACGCAGACGGGCTGGATCGCGTACTTGGTCGTATTGTCAAACTCCTCGTTGAGCATGTCGGTCCTCATCACGATGTGGGGTGCGTGCGACTTGTCGACAACGAGCGCTCCGACGTTGGTGGATGTTCCCCAATCAATGCCGGAAGCTCCCGAGATTCCGAGGTCGAGACCTGCGAATCTGATGAGGGATGCGTACTCGCCGACTTCCTGAGCCCTCTCGTTGTACGCGGGGACTGCCATCGAGTTGAGTGCGTTGGCCTCGAACAGCGGTGCGATGAGTGCTCCCGTTGCCCTGAATCCGTTCTTGCCGACCTGTCCGCGTGCGAGGTTGAGACCCTTCAGCGCGTCTGCGGAGGCGACGGATGTGGCTGTGGAGTATGCGTTGGCGAGGCAGACGTCGACCGCCTCCTGCTCGAGTGCGATCTCCATGCTGGCACCCATCTCCCTGAATACTGCGGCCTTGACGTCGGGCGAGGCATCTGCCAGGAGGCCCTTGTCGATGGTGCACATGACCTTGTACTGCTTGGGGACGGCTGTAACGAATCCGATTCCCTCAGCGAGGTCCAGCGCGTCCGCGTTGGGTGCGACCTTCTTGGATCCCGACCTGGGTGTGAAGAACGGGATCTGCTCTGCGCCGCTCTCTGACCTGATGACCTGGAGGATCTTCCTTGCCGAGGTGTAGGGCATGGCTCCCTCCATGATGGTGTCCGAGGCGAGGACGGATACGAGACCGCTGCCCGTGATCGTGACGGATCCGGGACCTGTCGGGCTCAGGAAGTCCGCCTTCTTGTATGCGGAGAACTCCATCGCTCCCTTGCTGTTGGCCTTCATACCGACGACTGTGTCGGGCATGAATGCCATGATGCGCTCGGTCATCTCCTTGGAGAAGTCCAGCGATCCGCACTCTGCTTCAGCCTTCATGATGAGCTTGAGCAGATCCGAGGGCTTGGCGTTATTGTACATTCCGCAGGGAATGACGTTACCGGCGAAGTCCGCCGTCATGGGGATTGATTTGCCTGTCTCACTCATTTTCATGCCCCCTCTGTGTTGACGCCGGGAACGATTGCCACGAGGCCATTCGCTCCTCCTGCGATGGGTTCGAGTGCGATTCCGAGGTAGTTGCCTGTTGTCAGGGCGACCACTCCTCCGAGGGTTCCTGCGGTGACGACAGCTCCTGCCGTGATTGCGGTGGATCCGTCTCCGTTGGCGCACCTTGCGACGCCTGCGACCCTGATGGCCCCTGCTGTGCCTGCGGGGATGTCATAGAGCGCTACGCCGATGATCTTCTGTGTGCTTGCTGTTGCGGGGAGGACGAGCCCGTCGGAGTTGATCTGGACGGCCTGGCCTCCCAATATATCGGAGTACGCGGTCTTGGTGACCTCGGTTCCGAATGCCCCGTGCATAGTGTCGGGGATGTACGGGAATGCTGATATTCCTGCCATTTTATTCCTTCCTTTTTACCCCTCAGTAACGCGGGATTCCGCGTCCGAAGCAGACGACGGTACGGGGTTCTCCGTCGTTGCCCTTGTCTGCGCCCATCCTGCCCTTGAGGCCGGCGGGTGCGCCGTACTGTGCGACGGTGTTCTCGATGGTTCCCATCTTCTCGATGATCGCCTTCTCGAACTCCGCCAGCTTATCGTCGAGGTGCTTGGAATACTCCTCAGCCACGCAGGGAACTCCCCACGCCGCCATGCATCCCTCGAGCCTGCCGAGGGCGCGGACCTTCTCCTCCCCTTCGGCCTCGTTGACAGCTTTTATCATGTCGCCCGCCTCGGGGATAAGTGCCTCGACGAATGCCTCGAGAATATCCACGAGGTCCTTGGTCTCGACTTCGGTCTTGGATGTCTCCTCGTCCTCGGTCTTGATCTCGGTCTCCTCGATGGTCTCCTTCTTCATTTCGTCGTCTGCCATCTCTGGTTCCTCCTTCCCGAATGCGGGAAGCTTGCATACCTCGCAGGCCCCGTCCTCGACGAGGGCGAGCCCTGTGAAGCTCACGTCGATGACCAGCCCGTCGGGCTGGATCTCGACCACGGTCTCGGCGGATACATCCTTGATGCCTCCGCTCTCCCTGGGCATCTGCACCAGGGATGCGCACGCCTTGGATGCGTCCGTCTGACAATGGAGATATACGTCGCCCATTACGGCGGCGCTGTCGTGAGAGTAACGCGGGTTGACTACCGCGCCGATCTTCTCGGTCACGGATCTCGGTGTCCCGCCTGAGTGCCTTGTCCAAACTGCGTTGTCATCCCATTGGGACGCACAACGCTCCAGGACCTCGGCCGTGAATACGGTATCTATGCCGTGCATGTCGGTCCATGCTCCGGCCGCCATGATGACGACGTCGTGGATGAGGAGACCGCCATCCTCGGTGGCCTCGTATGAGCTCATCTGCTCGGTCTGATTGAAATACGCTTTATGCTTAGTCATATAGTGATAGCCTCCTGATCGGGGAAGTGGGGAATACGGCAGCAACGGCAGTTAGGATGCCACGGGAGGGCCATCGGCTCGTCGAGACCGTAGACCTTCAGCGTGGTGCCTGAGCCCCCGGTCGCCTGTCTGATGCAATGGAGGCACGTCCTGTCGTCGTCCGTGGGGTAGGATAGATAACCGTCGCATCCTGCTTGGATGAAGCGTGCCTTCCTGACGACGTCGCATACACGCATCGTCTCCGTGCGGACGATGGTCTCGGAGTGCTTGACCTGATTCTGTCCCGCCTTGTCAATCTGCCTTGTGATCTCATCGGCGCCGAGGCCCTGCTGATAGCCCTCGGCCGTGATCCTCGTCACGTCCTTGAGAAGGTCGCCCCCTATCGAGCGTACGTTCTCGCGGATGTTGGCCTTCAGCATCTCGACCTCCTCGGCGGGTACCTGAACGGACGGTCCGAGCACGATGCCCGTGTGGAGGTTGTTGAGTACCCTGTCGGATACCCTGACGGTGGTCTCCGCCGCGTTGCGCATCCAATCGTCGGCCGATGCGCTGAGGTCGTCCTTCAATGATTCGCTCAGGCGCTCCAGGATCTCGAGCCTGCGGGGGTCGTTGCCGATGGCCGTCTCAGCCATCGCCCTGGTGTACGCCTCGATGATCTCGCGCTGTCTTGCCATCTCCTCGCGCTCGATCTTGCGGGTGCCCGAGGGGTCGCGCCTGTTGACCGGGGATCTCATTGCGGTGCCTCCTTGCCTTGGGCCTCGGCGATGTGGTGCATGACGCGGTCCATGATCTCGTCGCGGATCTTGGCGTTGTCATACTCTCCAGCCTTGGGGTGCTTCCCCCATACCTCGGCCATCTCCTCTACTGACAGAAGGAACTCGGGATCCGTAGGGTCGAGGGATGTGATGACCTGGAGGAGTTGGGCCTTCTTGAGCTGGGCGTCGGGGTCGGGGGAATTGAATATAAGCTGTACGGCTCCCGCCTTGAGTCCGAGGTCGGGGAGGACGTATCTGTCGATGTAGCGGGTCTGCATCGTGCTGGCGATTATCAGTTGCTCGGATGCGATCCTGTTGTAATATTTGCTCAGCGTGACCTTGGCGGTGGCCTCGCTGTTGTCGGACAGTCCGGCCATCGCGCGGGGGATCTGCATAGCGACGGCGATGCCTTGCAGGGCGGTCTCCGCGTATGTGGATACCTGAGTGACGCCCTGAGCGTTGAGCGTGTTGATCTTGGCGCCGAGGCCGTTGGCGAGCGCCGATCCCGGACCGAGATCCGCGAGCTCTCCCTCGAGCAGATCTGCGGGCATCACTCCATCGGCTCCCTCGAATGTTATATCATACGAGGGATAGCCCATTCTGAGGATCATCGCCGCGTTGGCCTCGCGGATGTTCTCGTAGTCGATTATCGCCTTGTATGCCTGGGCCAGCTCCGAGCGTCCGAGCTCGGGGTTGCTCGCGTAAGGCTTGAGGGCCAGCGATACGACCTCGTACTTGGTCCACTCGGTTATGCGAGCCATGTTCTTGCCGTACTGTACGAATCCGTCCAGCCAGCCGACCGCGTCGTATTCGGGATAAATGTTATATGAGGAGTGGGCGACGAGTGCATGGCGCTGACCGATCTGCCCGACCTCGGCCATACCGAACCCGTATATCTTGGATTCCGTGGCCATCTTCTTGACCTCGATCTCAAAAGATACCGCGTTCAGGTATTCTCTTACCTTGGCGACGTCATCGGGATCCTCCCCCTGGAGCGCCCACCCCTGCGCGAATAGGTCGTCCACCTCGGTGTTTATGATGGAGCCGGCGACGGTAGTCTCATATAATTCGGAGAACTCCCTGTGCTGGTCGATCTCCTTGGTGACTTCGGATGCGTGACGGTACTTACCCTCGGCGGCTTGGAGCCTTACGGTTGCGCCCTTGATACCCTTGGCTGGTGCCTGATACTCGGCGGGCTTGCTCTTGCTCCACGGCCAATTCATAATAGGGTTTAACCGTGGATATTAAAAAGGATGGTTGATGCGCCTATTTCTTGAATACCAATAGATACGCTACCGCGCCGATGACGACCACCGAGCCGATGACGATCCCGATGATCGGCCAATTGATAGATTCGTCGGATTGATTCCCGGGGTCATCCTCAGCAGGCCCCCACGGTTCGGGTGGGCTCCCGTAGACCTTAATCATATATGTGCCTGGCTCGAACACACTCGAGGCATTTACCACATCTCCCGTGTCCATTCTTATCCAATAACCGGGCCATGACAACTCAACGATATTGTTCGCCCCTATCGGCTTATTTGGAACGACATAGTATGTTTCGACTTTATTCATGTCGTACTCATCCCCCCAATAATAGCACAATATTGCTGGTTCGGTCGGTTCATTTTCGGGTCGTGCCGTTGCGTCGTTCCCGTCCGTGAATACGACGACCGCCCCCAGGATCATAACTGCCAATATTGCCAACGTTGCCACTAATCCGCCGCGCATGCCTTCCCATCGGTTTGGGGTTATTTATATCCTCTCGAATCTGAAGTCGACGTGGACGGATTGACCGCCGTATGCATACTTCGGATTGTCAAATACCGCGATGTGCTCCGATCCGCCCCATGTCGCCGATACGCGATTGATGGGTTTAGCCGTTGCATATCCCAACGGCTGATCCGCCGCGGGGAATATCGCCGCGATATGGCAGTATCCTGCATTGTCATCGACTGTTTTGATGTATGCACCGTTGGACTGTGTCGCCACGACCCCATCCTCGGTGTATATCTTGACGTTGCTCACGGATACCGGGGTGGCATATTTGGAGTATGTGTTCAGTCTTGCGAAGATGTAGACCGATTCGGGGACTGAGCTTGCATTGTTGCTAATGGCGTCCGCGCTGAGCCCCATCGAGTTGGCGACCTCGGATCTGTCGGCGGTGCGGATGTTATCGAGGGATACTTGGGTGATTCCGTCGCCGAGGATGATCTCTGTCGGGATCGCGGTACCCTGTGCGCCGTACTCGGGAACGTCGATGCCGATTGGCTCACCGCCGACCGCTCCCGTGCTAAAATCCCATATATCGAGACGATACCCTGCGAGGATCATCTTGCCCTCGAATACGTTGGTATGGAGCTGGACCATCTTGCCCCCGGCCGCGTATGCCTGGAGGTTGTGCGTTCCGAGGCTGTTATCAGCGATGACCGACCTTAACGGCGACTGCATGATCTCGGTCAGACTGTTGACCATCAGCGCATCATCGGTCTCCAATGCCACCGGGAGCCCTGATGTTGTAGCATCCTCGGCGATGTATGCCTGCGTGGCCTTCTCGGCCATCCAATGCGCCGTGAGATCATGGCTGAGGATGATCTGCTCTCCTGCCGCCGACGGGTCGGTCGTGAACGTCTGCACCGGGCTCTCGGATACGGTGTGCCTCGGGCGGACGATGACCTTGCCGGGCTCGTCAATGGATATATCGAGACCGTAATTGCCGTTCCTCAGCATCTCCAGGATGCAGGTCAGATAGTCATAGGTGCTTGTTGTGTAGTATGTCGTAGTGCCCATGTTCTCATTGACAACATCGGCGATCAATCCCGCCCATTCGAGGAGGTCCTTGACTATGCCCTGAATGCCAGCGGCGCCCGTGATGAAATACGATATAATCATCTGTATTCCTGTCTCTACCGTGGACATATATGTATCAGACGGTCCAGCCGGGACATTTACTTGAGCAATCGAGACGGTACTTCCCGATACATTTACGTTCCCGGTACTGATGGTCGTATAATTGATGTGATTGAACACAACGGCCACCTCGGGAAGATTGCCACTTACCACGGTCGTCCATGATGATCCGTTGTCCGATGTGTAATAGTCGCCTGATACTGTCAACCTGCTGGATGAGAATTGAGCATAGGTCGCATAATTGATAATGGTGGCAGGAGCCCCTGAGGTTGTGGCCTGCTGAGTTACCTCTACCCCTATATAATATGACGATGGATCCCCGCTTATTGTCCAATCAACGTTCCATGTGAGTGTTGTCTCAGCCGATGCATATATGTCCCCTCCTCCGACCTTGGAGGCGGTGGCCACGCACGACGATGCCGTTGTCGATTCCTGTTCAATGAATGCGTTGTTTACATAACGATATAATTTGACCTTCAATAATCCCGAGACATATAGAGCGGAAGTCGAATCCGTATGAGCCTTCCCCTCGCTATATGCTGATACGCTGACCTGGGTTATTTTTCTTCCCTGCTGAGGGGAATACGAATGACCGTTCCAATTGACGGACGGGAGTTTATGAATTGTGTATTTGGGCGGTCTATAATAGGTCTGCGTTCCGTGCGTCATCGCTGAAGTGGCGTCGATTGATATTTTATCCACGGTCTCGACCGTCAATAATGCACCGATGTCGTTGTGCATCGTGTAGATATAATCGGTGCCCGATGTTGCCCTCGATACGCTCGTATCATTCTGAGTGTAACCCGTATGACTCTGGTATTGATCGCTATATTGCGCGAGATCCATCAGTCTATCGTAGGCTGTGACCGTGATGACGTCCCCGCTCTCTATCTGATAGATCATCCCGCGAAATACCATCTTTAACGATCCGCTCGAAGAATCACGATACTCGACCGTGATCTCCATCCCCCTATCGACCGCTCCCGTGTGTCCGTCGCTCCATCCCTCGAATGATGATGCGAGGATGTTATTGGTTGTGTTCTTCATGACGGGGAACTTGACCACAGCCTTGCTCGGAGCGTTGACCCCGATGCGGACGACAGGGGTGCCGATGGTCGGGGTGTCCCCTGTGCCCGTGCTCGTGATGTATGATCCGTTGGGTGCGTAGATCACCGTGCGCCATTGGGAGTTGGATGCGGCGATGGACTTGGGTTTGACATAGTGGTCCGCCTTGGCGTATGCATTAGATGTGTTCAGCGTGACGAGCCTGCGGTGTCCCGAGGGTGCCTTGGCCGTTCCTGATAATGTATTGTTAGCTGTCCACTCCATCCACCACGGCTTGGAGGCGACCGCGTTGGCGCTCGCGGAGACCGATGTGCCGATATTCTCGGATGGCATCAGTACCACGTCCCCGTCTGCTGAGGCTCGACTACGTTCTCGGCCTGCCTTGCGGTCTCGGTGCTGGCCACGTTTATCGTTGTGTTATTGCTGTTCTGGATGGCTGAATACATATAACCGCCGACGGCCCCGGCCGCAAAGGCGGCGCTTCCGACGATGAGCGCGCCCTTGGCGGGATTCTCGGCAATGGCCGCGAATGTCGATACGATGGCGGTAGTCTTGAGAACCGCATTGAGGGTCTGGAATAACGTTACCACTCCCTTGATCGCCTGTGCCGTACCGACGACCAATTGGATCCCGGCGGTGACCTTCTGCAATGTGAGGGCGGTCTCCTCGTCAACGAGGCCGAGGGTCTTGACCGAGCTCGTAACGGCGGATAATCCCGACTGTACTGCGTGCAACGCGGTCATAACCTCAACCGACTTGAGGATGGCGGTCTGCTGTGCCTCGGTGCATCTATTGGATGCCTCCTCGGTCTTTTTAAGCTGATCCTCGGCCTGCTTCATCGGCCCGCTTATCTTGTCCTCAGCTCTGAACGTATATACGACGTCAGTATCTGCCATTGGTATGTCCTCCTGATAATGCTCTCATTCCCTGGCCGTCATCCGTGGTATTGATGGCCTGCTCGATCATCATCCCCATGGCGACCCCTCCTGCTACCGCCAGCGCGGCGACGGCGGCCGCCCCTACCGTGTATTTGGCCAAGTGTGCGGTACCTTCGGCCATCTTGAACGCTATGAGCGCCTGCTTGGCCGCGATGATGCCTTTGATGATCTGCGATGTGCCTCCGACCATCTGGAAGGCCGCGCCCGCGATCTGTAATGCCTCTATATCGACGCCTAACTGAGATAACGATGAACTGATCCTGTTGATGGAACCTGCCAAGGATGTGAGCTCGTTGGCCATCTTATAGGCCCTCCGCTATGCTGACCCTGAATGTGCGGTACTCCTTGCCAACGCTATCCACCGGGGTGATGGCCTCGATGAATCCCTTAATCAATGATGATTTAGTGACCGCGAGGACCTGAAACGGATTCTCAGCCATACGGTAAAGCTGGCCCATAATGTCGCACCTGTCGTTTTTGATATGGACGACCACATTCATGTAGCGGACGCCGTTGCTGACCTTCCTTGCGTATGCGCGGGCACATCCCTCGGGCTTTATGTCCTGCATCTGAGCCGAGAATCCGAATACCCCTGGATCGTCGATTATGACTGTATTATCTTCACTATATACCCCGTAAGTAGTCGGTAGGCCGTCAATCTGCCTTATCCCTATTGATGTTATAGTCGGATGCTTTATTATGACTGTAATACCATCTAAACGAACCGTCCTATCGTCGTTTAATAGCCTGTTTATTTCTATCTTATTGACTGTTAGGGTGATCTTTGTGTGATAATTGGCGGTCTCTATCAGGGATCCCGTATTTATGACAATATTATTGGCGACCGCACCTGCACTTATCGTTACCACATGGTCAATATTTACAGTATCGGAGCTCGTCGGTATGGTGCCTCCATCCCATGTTGACGCCACATTCCAATCACCATTTTGGACCGATGTGAGTGTTGCCATCTACTCGCCCCCCTTCATCATCGCCACGATGGCATAACCCTGCCCGATGGTCAGATCTGCGCAGTCGATGCCCAGGCCCCCGGTAGCGACCAGCAGGACCGCGAGCGGGTCCTCGGTATCCTCCTTCGGGATCTCGGGCGTGATGAACTCGTCCAGCTTGGCCTCCAATGCCTCGGATAGATCGCGGGGCAACTTGGCGAGTATCTGCCGGACTTCCGTGCCTGATACGGGCGGTACGAATGACGCGCCCCTGAGCTCGTCTATCGGCCACTTGGCCGCGATCTCGGTGAGGGATGCGGTCTCCTCCTCGCTGAGGGTGGCACCGCTCTCGCGCTTGGCGTTGAGCCTTCCGACCTTGGCCATATCCTCGTCGGTCATCATCGCCGTGAGCTCCCTGAACTTGAAGTAGGGGATGCGGCGGATGACATACCCTCCCGCCTCGTAGCGTTCCCGGTGCTGGTCCCACAACATGGCTATCATACCACCGATATGTTAGCCGCCCTGAATCTGAGCGTCTGGCGCTGTTTGTCCTGAACGAGGTCGGGGAGCGTTCCGTCGGCCATATACTTGCATCCGCTCAGCGTGAGCGTGACGGGATAGCTTATCCCGAGCGTTATGACGATTGAACCCGATACGGTACCGTTGGCTATCGCGTTGTTGATATACGTCAGGTCCTCCATCCATACGTCCGCCTGGAACTCGATCTCACGGCGGCCCTCGAGGAGTGCGCCCGTGATCGCGTCGCCCGTCGTGGGCATTCTGACCCTGTCGAGGTTGTTGGTGATGCTGAGCTCGAATGATTGCGGATATATCTCTGAGCCCGAGACGGTGATCCCGTTCATCCATTGGACGGCGGGAGCCGATGATGACGTCCATACGCTGTCAGCGCTGTTCTTGGTCGCGCTGGCTGACTTCATCGCCATGACCTCCTCGGTGAACTGAACGATACCGCCTGGGGCGTCTGCCTTGATGGTGAGCTTGTTTGTCTTACATCCGTTGTATGTGCGCCCCTTCCATGCTGAGGCGTCCGTCCTGGCGTATATCTGTTCGGTCCTCGATGCGAGCTGAGGGTCGCCCGAGGTCGTTCCCGTACTGCCGACGGCATAATTGATTATCTGCTTCCATCCCGATTGATCCCTCGCCTCCAGCGTTGCCGAGAATCCCGCGTCCTTCTGCCTTGTGACGTAATCTGTCGGGTCGAATGAGCGCGAGCCATATCTCCAGGCGATGTATGGGTTGGGGTTGTCCTGGAACGTGAAGCGCCCGCCCTCAGATACGTCACCGTAAAGGATGGCGGATCCCGTCGGCGTCCCGTATGTGCTCTCGGTGTTTATCGTCACCGGGGTGAGGTCCCCGGCGGTTATGTGTCCGTTGGTCATGTCCTTATCATCTCCATCTCGATTGTCATTTGTAGATCGTAACGTGGGCGGTCGCTCCTGACCGTCCTCTTGGCGGGATTGATGCGGATGCCGTTGACGGTGCCGTACTCGGTCGTTATGTGTGAGCTCATGTCCAGCTTGAGAACGGCCTCGGCGACAGCATCGATGCGCTGGAGGTCATCCCCGACGATGTGCAGGATCATCGAGGGATTGTCGAATGCCGTGTCGTATCTCTGCCTCGGGTCGGCCGGAGATCCCGGGAGCTGAGTGAGTGCGCCTGTTATCTCGGCCGTGATCTTGACCGGGAGCATCCCCGCATAGACCCCGTCGCGGTATGTGAAGTCTGAGCAACCCGTCGCTCCGCACCTCGCCACATTGCACCGAGCAGGTGGATTCTTCCACGGGACGATCCCTCTCAGGATCTCAGCGCACGCTCTGAGGGCATCCTCGGTCATATCGACGCCACCACCTGCATATCAACGTATTCGACATAGCGCGGGCCGTTGAGGGCCTTCATCTTGAGGGAACCGTCAGCCATCGGTACCGCCGTATAGTAATGGGTCGCTCCGATGGTCGCGGGTATATTCCTGATTAGATAATTGCGGGCGAACTTCATACGCTGGATGGCCGTTGCCTGGACTGAGGATACGGCCATGACCGTGATCGTGTGACTTGTCCTGCGTATGCCCGCGTCGACATGGTCGCCCCCGATCTCCTGCACCGTGACGCACTCGGGAAGGTCCAACGGTATGAGACGCGAATAAACGTCCACATCCATCGCACCATCGAGCAATCCGCGGAGGTCGTCCTCTATCATACGATTCGGTTAGTAGTGTATTTTAAAAAGGATGGTTGATGACCCCCGTATAGGGGGCCATGTTCGGGTTTATTCCTCCTTGAGGAGGTCGGGGTTGGCCACGATCATCTCCTTCGCGAGCTTGTCCGCCTGCTTCTTTTTGACGCCGGACTTGACAAGCTTCTCGACGAGGGCCGCGTATCCGCCGTTCATCTCAGCAGTCTCATCAGCCACGGACTTAACAATGCGAAACGCATCGGCGGACTTCTTCTGCCACTCTCCTGCCGCGACGCTCTTGATGACGGTCTCGTAAAGGAACCATGTCGCCAGGATTCCCAGGATAAGGCCGTAGACGGCGTAATATTCCCAATCGTTGCCGATCCTCTCGTTGGCGAGTATCAGGACGATGCACGCGAGGGCGGTTCCCAGGATCACGGTCATCGCGTCGGCGATGATGAATATCCTGTCGAACTTCGATGCTTTTGTGAGCTCCCACTTCTCGGCGCTCGTGAGGGATGCGGGGTCGGTGGGGTCGCGACCGCCCTCCGCGATCTTGGTCCTCAGCTTCTCGGCGTCCGTTTTCTGCTTCTCGTATTTCGAGATAGCCATAAAGACGGTAAACGCCAGGGAGCCGACGAGCGCACATACGACCATCGCGATGATGGTCAGATTGTCGAGTATGATCTCCATGGTCTCATTTCTCCTTATGCCGATTATCCCTGCCGTCGTCCAGCCGAATACATATCCCAACCCGTACCACCAGGGAATGCTTATTCGCCCGTGGGCGTACTCAGGAAGGACCGACATAATTGCCGTTTATCCTTGGACATTAAAAAGGATGGTTGATGCGGATCTTGGACCTGTCCCCGGTCGTCTTGACCTTGATCGTAGTCCTCTTGGGCGCGGTCATTATCTCGCATACTCCCGTCAATGCGTCCTCCGCATCGTCGTGCTCGGCCTTGCCGTCGGTCGTGAACGTGACGATGGACTTCCAGAACTCAGGCCACTTATCCGCCCAATGCTCGGGCATAAGACAATGTTGCATCAGCCACGGGGCTGCGGTGAGGATGCGTGCCTTCTTGTTCTGATGCTGCGTGAACCATCCGACCACCGCCGAACCGCCGTAGCGCCTTACGAGCTCCTGCACCGCACGGGCGAATCCCCTCCCGCCGTTGTTCGATTCGATGTGTGCGGATGCCACCCTGAGCGGATACTCGGCGCATAGCTGTTGGGCGACCATCGGCTCGGTCTGCTCCATCGGCGCTTGGGTGTAGATCACATCGAGGATGACCACGTCACGGGGATCCGCCGCGACCTGACCGAATACTATCGAGCATAGGTAATCGCTCCCCTCGTCAGCAGTATCGACGTATGCCATGACCTTAGACAGTCCAGGAAGCTCTGAATATGTGCGGAATGACGTATAGAGACGGTTCTGCACATCTACGGGTTCCTGCTGATAGTTTGCCCGGAATATGGCTGGAGCCATCGTCTTGAACGTTATGTCATAGTCCTCGGCGCTGAGGATCCCGTCGCATAGCATCGTCCCGTCGTCCTGACGGGCCTTGTAGGTTATCAGGCGGGGAGGATACCCTATCGCTGTAAAATGCTCGAGAGCGCGTCCGCAGGGGTCTCTCGTCGCCCATCTCGTCATGATGAATATGATCTTCTGTCCGGGCTCCCTCCTGCTGAGCAGAGTATCCGTGAAGTACGACCACTTCTGCTCGAGGATGCGTTCATTGTATGCCTCCATCGAGTTTTTGATTAGATCATCGCACAGGATGAAGTTGGCACCCATTCCCGTGACCGTTCCCGTCGGGGACGATGCGAGATACCTCCCGCCGTCGGTGGTGCTCCATAACTTCATCGAGGCATCGCCCTGAGCGATCTCGGTTCCGGGGAATATGTCGTGATATACCGTCGAGCCGTCCCCCGATACCTCGCTGATGGCGTTCCTGACGGTCTTGGCGAATGTCGTGCTCAGCTCCTCGTTATAGGATACCGTGATGACCTTCTGCGTCGGATCGCGCCCCAGGATCCATTCGACGAATAGGGATGCCGTCCTCGACTTGCCATGCCTCGGCGGCATGTTGACCACCATCACGCGCTCATTGGATGACCAAAAAGCCTGGAGCTGATCGCATAGATCCCGGAGGTAGGTCTTGTCATCGGTATAGAAGTCGGGCGCCATGATGGTGCAGTACCACCATAATGAGCGACGGGCGAGCTCACAACCTGCCCTGCGGTGGATGTCCGGCATCGCCGCCACGGCCGTCCTCTTGCTGATCCTGGCGGTCATTTCTTGTCCTTGGGCTTGGTGCTCTCGTAGAGTTTGATGAGCTCGTCGGCCGATAACTCGGATAACGGATCGACCGTTAGTTTTACCTCCTCGGCCATCTGCTCCTTGAGCTTGGCGAGGAACATGGCCGCCTTGGTGTCGCCCTTGGCGGCCTTGGAATACATCGCGGCGATAATCGCTCCGTCCATCGTGAGGTTGCTGTCCTTGACCTCGGATGCGGTCTTGGGGTCGGTTATCTTGCCGTCCCTCATGGGGAGATTGCCGAATAGGATAGCCCATTCGCGCATCGTTCTTTTCTGAGCTTGTACTTGCTGTGACTTCTTCCCGCCTAACCTTCCTTTATCCTTGTTTGCGGGATCTCCCTTCTTGCAGGGTTTTAGGTTCTCCGGGTGTAATTTAGGGTTCGGATTCGCCATTATATATGCTCCTGTCCGACCTCGGACATTTTATTAATCGGTTTGTAGGATGGTTCGGGTCTTGCCGATGCCGTTGTCGTATTTGCGACATTCACCCTAATCCTCCTCCAGGCCTATCTCTGAGGCTGTCTTTATCCTCTTGACCAGGTCGAGGATGTTATTGGCCAATTGCTCGGCCTCATCCACTCCGATGGATGCGTTGAACGTCTTATTGAGGATGACCGCAATCTCCCACGGGTATTCCTTGTGAAGGACCGCTTGTACGGGGATTACCTTGTACGTCATCTCATACCCACCCTCTTGAGCTTGCCATAACGTCCCTCATGTGCGTTGGTCTTGTGGAATACCTGAATCTCGGTGGCGATCATCACTGCGAGGGTATCGCGTATGTCCCATGTGTCCTTATGGTTGACCACCCACTTGGCGATGGTCTGCTCATTGGCGCTTATCAGCATCATACCGAGCAATCCGTCAGCTCTTATCGTTGCGTTCCTGATCTCCACGGTGCCGTTGGACTTGTCGATGGTCATGTCCCCGGGGTCGGCGATTATCCGTACTTCGGGTTGGTTCATCTCCTGCGCCTCCTGCGTCTGTTGATGTATGCGTCCGCTCCTCCGCTTATGATGATGACCGTCATCATCAGGACGGCCAATAAGCAGAACATTACCAACGTATCATCGGTCATCCGCTCCCTCCTCTATCCAGCAATTGCGATGCTGGTCATATCTTCTCCATCTGATCCTTACGTCCTCGGGGACGTCCATCTCGAGGGCCACGGTGTACGCCCCATCGTCCATCATCTGAGCGGTCGGGTGCTCCGCCCATTCCGGGATCGGGATCCCCTCGTCGAGCTGGCCGATGCCGATGATCCATGTCCCGACGTAGCAGAACGATACGAGTATGCCTTCGTCATCGTTGGCGATCTCGGCGTATGCGACCCTTCCGTAGCAGTCGTCGCTCTCGTGATACGTCTCCCTGTTTGTGCTGACCGTGATGTACGCGCTGTCGTCGGAATAGCCCCATAGAGCGAGGTGCTTCCTTTTCTGCGATGCTCTGTCCCATGCGTGGTGGTTCATTCGACCACCCCGAGGTACTTCTTTATCCTGTCCTTGAGCTCGTCCCAATTCTCGGGGCGGTAGCTCGTGCCGTCATAATTGAACTCGTGCTCCACGTTGAGGATGGCCGATGCGAGCATCAGCATCACGGGCCACTCTATCGGGCCTATCGTCAGGGCATCTTCGAGCATCGGTTCCTCTGCCTGTCTCGCCTTGACGTTGTCGACGAATATGGTGCAGAATACCTGCCCGTCCGATGACATTCTCCAGGCCACCTGCGTGTCGTTATCTATGTCGAATACGCGGAGGGTCATCCGACCACCTTCTCGGCCTTTTTACCTGTAAACTTCTCCCATCTGTCGACGATCACATCACAATATATCGGCTCTAATTCCATCATGTAAGACCTCCTTCCCAATTGCTCGCATGCGATCATAGTCGTGCCCGTTCCTCCGAAGCAATCGAGGACGGCCCCCCCCTCTCTGTGAATCTCGATATGATCTCACTCGGAAGGTAGACGGGAAAGGTCGCACGATGGATCTCCGCGTATTCATTCGTTGACGATGCGGATATACCCTCGACTACTCCGTGGAACATCCTGTCATCGAAATGCTTGAAGGATCTCGAACCCTCCATACCGAAGGCTATGATAAGCTCCACCGCCGACGATATAACGCCATCGGCTATGACGGGCATCGGGTTGGTTTTCTTCCAATAAAGGAGATCCTTGAACTCGTCCGAGAACTTGTCCAGCAATCTCGCAATCGTTCTCTTGCTGCCAGCTTGCACCCCGATGTTGTAAAAGACCTCCTCGGCATTGTCCATCAATAGGTCGAGATTGGATCTCAGGAACTCAAAATACTCGTCATCGGTACGGTGGTCATTATCTGCGAGGTATTTCTTCCCGGTGCACTTCTGATAACGTCCGCCTCTCTCGGCGGATGATGTGACGTCAAGGTGGTGTGCATTGTACGGCGGGGATGTGAATGCTATGTCCGCCTTGTTGCCTCCCATGAGCTTGGCCATGTCCTTGGCGTCGGTACTGTCTCCGCACATGAGGACGTGATCGCCGAGCTTGTAGACGTCTCCGCGCTTGGTCTTGGCAATCATCGTCTCGGTGTCCGGCACCTCATAATCATCTTCTTGAACATCGACGGATTCGTCGTCATCCGCCTCGGTATCCGTCAAATCCAGCCCGAACTCGCTCATTTCGTAGTCGAGCCCTTGGATCTCGGGAACGAGCAGATCATAATCCCACGTCGCAATCTCGCCCGTGGAGTTGTCGGCGATGCGGTATGCCTTCGCCTGCTCCTCGGTCAGATCGGCGACCACCACCGGGGCGGTCTTGAGCTTGAGCTTCTTCGCCGCCTTATATCTCGTATGCCCCACGATGATGACGTTTTTCTTGTCCACGACTATCGGCTGCTGCCATCCGAACTCCTTTATCGAGTTGGCGACCTTGTCCACCGCATCGTCGTTCCTGCGTGGGTTGTTCTCGTATGGCCTTATGTCCTTGACGGCCATGTCTATCGTCTGCATCCTATGTCCTCCTGAATGTGATCTTCATCGAATTGGCCACCCTCAGCGTGACCCCTTGTTTACTGTACGATACGCCCTCGAGCTTGCCTAATCTGACAACGGATCCTCCGCGCATCGTTGCTACTGTCTCAGTCTCGTCGATGCTCCAGCGTGTATGGTTGCCGTCCTGCCATGCTACGGGGCGCCTGCCCTCTTTTAATTTGGTCTCTACATTCCCATCCATCATATTGTCCACCGTGAACGTGTCCGTTACGCCTGACTGTCCTCTCCAATACTCCATCGTGGGCTTGCCTCCGCCGGGGCGGGGGATCGTCCTCGATGATACCTTCTCCTTTATCGTGTTGCACTTGAGGAACGCGCATACTTGCGCCATCGGTATCCCCGTGATCTCGCTGAGCTCCTTGGCCGTGTACGGTCTCGGTGCCCTGTCGAGGGCGGCGCCTATGCTGACCATTATGCGCATCGGCACCTTGGGGGAGCTGAGGTAGGCGCAATTCCTCATAGATCCTCGTCCTCGTAGAATATGGCCCATATAGCCAGCACGATGCACGCGACCGCCAGCGTTATGATCGATGCGGTGGCGAATACGCGCGATGCGCCGTATATCTCGAATATGCTCAATATGCTGGCCGTGATTGACAGCACGGCCGTCATCAGTACCGCGAGCAGGCCGTAGGTCTTGAGCGTCCATGACTTGAGCCTGTCTGGTATCCCTTCCGTTATTGCGTCTAACATTTTCGTCTCCTGTCCTTGTCGTTGTATAGTAAGATCATCCACTTGATCGCCCGGCGCACCGCCTGCGATATGTTGAGCCCGTTGGCCTCGGCGTATGTCTTGAGGCGGGCATATTCCGCCGTTGATATGCGGAATGTCACCAGGGGTTCGCCGTCCTTCATTCGTCATCATCCTCCTCGCAATACCTCGCCGGGACCTTCTTGGCGGATTTGGCGTCCCATCTGTCCTTCGGGTCGATGGGGATGTCGGGGTTGGCGTAGAATCTCGAGCACCCCGGTACGCAGTCGTTCTTCTTCCCGTCCTCGCAGATTCCCAGGATCCTGCGCTGACAATACTTGCGGACCTTTATCGGCAATATCCACGGGCGGTACGGATGCACGTCCTGGCTGACCTTCGGCCTCAGTCCGAGCTCGTGAGCGAGATCCATCATCGCATCGAATGACTTGGACGGGACGAGCTTCCCGTGCTCCCCGCGTGTATATGCCGAGAATAGGCATAGCTCGACGGGTGCGCTGACGCCCATGAATCTGCGTATGTCCTGCGGCGTCTTGCCGTGACTGAGCGCATAGATCATCAGGTGCTCCGTGTGGGCCTCCGGGTCGTATTCCTGGCCGTAATAGTTGCACATCGACCCGTTGACCGCCTCGCGCATCTTGAGGCCGTATTCGGCCTTATCCGTCTCGAATATGAGCTCGTCGCCCTCGATCCTGGCGGCGGTTATCAGGTATGATTCGCAATCCCATCCCTTGAGGCCCTTGTGGACGGTTATCCAATCCGTGACGGTGCCGTCGTACTCGATGATCTTGTGATAACCGCGAGTGTTGTGGCTCCAATACTCGAGCACCCTGTCCTCGGGATCCATGAGGGTCGCGTTGAGCCGATTCGGTCTCCCATTGTCCATGAGCCTGTCGTGGGTGGTTCCTCCTTGGGGCATCCTTCCGATGTCCCTGACGATGACCTCCGCGTCCTGCCTCGTGGTGCAGTATTCATACGGACCGACGTCCTCCAGGTGGATGAGCCTCTTGGTCCTGACGATCTCGCGGGGCGTGAACGTATCCCATGTTACCTGGGTGGTCATGCGCATACCTCCTCAGTTAGTGCGAGCATTGTGGCCCCCCCCCTCTCATAATCGGATATGTCAATCGACCAAAACAGCCACGGACGGCTCCATCTCTTGAGATCTGCCATCCTCGAGGTCTTGGGCACATCCATGTTGAGCATCACATACGCCGAGGCATTGTTCTCCTTGAGGATCCTCATGCGCTCGACGGCATCCTCGACCGCCGCATCGTCGTGGGTGTAGACGTAGAATATGCAGTCGTTCTTAGTGTCGATCCCTGCCGCGCTGAGGATCCCGATCCCTCTGAGGACGTCATCCTTGTAATCCATCGAATCGAATGCGAACTTCCAATCGTTTATCGGTCTCAGCTTGGCCAATGCCTCAGCGATCTCCGAATCCATGAGACGGATGTCGAGCCCTTGGTTGAAGTCGACCTTCATCCCCCTCGTGCTGAGCTCGTCGGCCAATGCGAGGAACCAGCCCTTATCGGCGAGGATGTTGTTGTCGAGGAATGTTATCGAGGTGTACTTCGCCT
>Ga0310690_10002680_pt1 | contig 28415 bp, 25 predicted proteins | sample AusTroGonzalo_MG_2_FD_207661 | JGI IMG/M metagenome (GOLD analysis project Ga0310690, IMG submission 207661) | Bovine rumen microbial communities from tropical cattle in Woodstock, Queensland, Australia - Gonzalo_04 (v2) (version 2) | ecosystem: Host-associated > Mammals > Digestive system >...
GTTTAATGGAGATATGACACTCATCGAATTTAAGAACTTAGGCATAAGGAATGTCGGAACCCATATTCCTCCGATTGCTGAGAACAACACCACCGATATAGCTCCGAAAATCGACGCCTGCTGGTTCGTCGTCGCAAAAGTGCTTATTAGCAAACCGTAACCAATGGCGGCCAACGCCGAAAATACCACTACTACAAAGCAATAAAACAACATACCGTGTGTTTGAAAAGCAGGTAGTCCGAGTGCTGGGAACAGCCATTTGCCCATCATCATAATCAGTGAAAACTGTAACAGGCAAACAAGAAGATAAACCAGTACCTTGCTTAATAAATATAAGGTATAACTGCATGGCATCGTCATCAGACGAGCAAAACTGCCGTCCTGTCGTTCCATGATAATTCCGCTTGATAATGAGATGATTATGAAAAAAATCGCGAATAAGGTCCATGCTGGCACGTTGTGGTCGGTGACATTTGCTTTGCCTCTCAATGAATTGGTTGTTTGCGTAACCTCTTCAATGTCAATGGTTTGAAAATCCGACTCGTTTAGGCTGCCTATAGGCATCATTTGAGAAATGGCAGCAAACATGAAACGTTTTTCCATCTTGTTGTATGCTTCACGCATGTAACACATCAAAGTGGTGCGGAAGGTGCTGTTGATGGTTGGGTCAAGATATATCTTTATCGTTGATGGAATTTCAGTGGCTGTGGTGTCGATATCAGCTCCTAAGGCTTTTGCGATGCCGTCCTGAAGACCATTGTACATGGCCTCGGTAGTGCCACTGGGGATATATACTCCAATCATGTGAGTTCCTTTGTTTACTGATGTTTGCAACGTTTCTATAGTCGCTGTGGAGTCGGCAATAGTGACATCGAACATGTTTTTTGCCTGTAACTCACTTACGATGGTACGACCCACTTCCGCTTTGTCGTCATCGAGGATGGTGAGTGAAATCGATTTGGTTGTAGTGCTGTCGATGGCTCCTTTTTGTATTCCTGTCATCACCAACACCAGCACAAGTGGCATGACAAAGAGAAACATCAGCCCCGCCTTGTCGCGCCAGAGCAGTAGTAAATCTTTGTATAACAAAAACGTTAGTCGTCTCATGCCATTAATCCTCAATATTCCTTAAGCTTTTACCAGTAATTTTAATATATACATTCTCGAGATTGCCACATTCAGGGTTGTTCTTTATTATGTCATCGGGAGTGCCTTCCAAAACCAACTTTCCTCCGTCGATGAAACCTACTTTTGTACAAAGGTTCTGAGCTTCTTCCATGTTATGCGATGTGTATAACATCGTAACACCTTCATTATTAAGCGATTTTAGTGTCTCGATAATTGTCATCTTCGATTGTACATCTATGCCAACAGTTGGCTCGTCGAGGATGAGAAGCTCGGGCTTGTGTAATATTCCAATCATCAAATTAATGATGCGTTTCATGCCTCCAGAGAAATGCACCACTTTTTTGTTGCGGAACTCGGTTAGGCTGAATAACTCCAACAAGTCACTGATTCGCTGTTTCAGAACTAAACTATTTATTCCATAAATAGAACCGAATATTATAAGGTTTTCATATGCTGTCAGTTCCGGATAAAGCGCTATGTTCTGTGGCACAAGTCCGATGTGTAATTTGATGTAATCTCTTTCTTTGATATAATCTTTGCCAAATATTTCAACTTTTCCAGAATCGGCTTTCAATAACCCAGATATGATATTAACAGTAGTCGTTTTGCCGGCGCCGTTAGGACCTAAAAAACCATAAATCTCTCCTTTGTCAATGTCCAAATCCAATCCACTCAAAACAAACCTGTTCAAATCACTATATGATTTTTTAAGGTTTTCTATATGAATAATATTGGATGACATAATTCAATAGTGAGATTATTTGTTTCTTAAGTCGATAAATTTTATTGGTTTGCGGCTTTTTGCCGGATAGTTTATCTTCTGGATATCCTCAACGGGATGCACCTCGATTTGTGGCGCCACCCTGATACGCGAGCGGAAGCTGTCTTTCAACTCTTTCACAACATCAAAGTCTGGCTGGTATTTCAAACCGATTTTCACCACCACATCGTCGGTGCCGGCCTCGCTTTGGCGCACTTCTATCACATAATTCTCAACGTAGTCGGTGTTGTCCAAAACATCGTTAATCGCTGGCGGATACAGCGTTGTTCCTTTGAGTTTTATCATGTTGTTCTTGCGTCCCACGAGAGGGGTGAGGCGGTAGGAGTTGCGTCCGCATTTGCATTGCTCCACAATCTTTGCGGCGATGTCGCCGGTGCGGAAACGCAGCAACGGCATGCCTTCCACGCCGAGTGTAGTCACCACTATCTCGCCTGGCTGTCCGTCGGGTACCGGAAGCCCGTCTTCGCCGATGATTTCCACGATGATAAGCTCAGGATGTACGTGACCGCCTTGTCCGTACTCGCATTCCGAGAAGGTGGCACCCATCTCCGTTGACGAATATGTGGCAAATAACTGTACGTCCCATTTTTCCTTGATTTTGCGACCAAGCAGATTGAGGTCAAAGTTCTGGTCTCTCAAGCCTTCACCGATGCCTATGATACGTCGGATGCTGCTGTTTTTATAGTCAATATTATGATCTTCAGCGTATTGGATGAGTTTTAGTATGAACGATGGCACGCACATGATGGTGTCGGGCTGGATGCGTCGGATGGTGTCCCACTGCAGCTCAGGGATGCCGTTGCCAACACGTATGACGCCTGCTTCGAGTTCGCGAAGACCAAGAAAATAAGCCAGTCCCGCCATGAAACGCTTGTCTAATGTGGTCATCAGCTGAACGATGTTGCCAGGCTGAACACCTGCACATTCAAACGACTTTTTCTCGTTGAAGGCTAGACGTTGAAGGTCTTTTTCGGTGCATCCGAACGTCACTGGGTCGCCAAGTGTGCCTGAGGTGGTGATGTAATCGATGATTTTCGCCTTCGGACAGCATAAAAATTCGTCGTTAAACAGCTGCAAATCTTTCTTCTCGGTGAACGGAATCTTCACTAAATCCTCTATGTGACGAATTTTCTCGATGTTGATGCCGTAGCTCTTGAACATACGCTGATAATACGGCGAGTTATCCTTCAGATACACCAACGCCTCATGGAGCAGCCCCTCCTGAAACGTCTTAATCTCTTCTACTGATTTAAATTCTATATCGTTGTTAATCATAATATTACAACTATTTAAAACTTGAGGCCTTCAAGCCATTTCAGAAATTCATTTTTCCATTGCCGGCATTCTTCGGTGCCTTTGACTTCGCTTGCTCCAAAACCGTGTCCGCCAGTCTGATATTGGATATATAGATGGTCGATGTTTTTTGCAGTTAAAGCTGAATCGAGCAAAATAGAATTGTGATATTCCACAACAGGGTCATCTGCGCAGTTGACGATGAAAACTGGCGGACAGTCGTTGGGAATATGCATTTCGAGAGACAAGGAGTCGCACATTGTCTGATTTTTATGCCTTTTTTCGCTTAGCAATGCGCGGCGGGAGCGTTTGTGCACGTAAGGCTCCTGCATCGTTACGACGGGGTAGATGGGGGCGACAAAAGCAGGTCTGTTTTCTTCCTTGTCGGAATAACAAACTGTTGACATTGAGAGATGTCCTCCTGCCGAAAACCCCATGATTCCCAAGCGGTTAGGGTCAATATGATACTCTTCTGCATGAGCTTTGACATACTCAAGTGCCTGTTGCGCATCTTGAAGCATGTCGGGATGCTGTTTGCCTCTGAAAATGCTGCGGTGATGCCAAAAGAAAGCGCCGAAACCTGCCGCTCTGTATCGCAGCACAAATGCAGATATGCCGTTGGTGTTGAGCCAGCGTGCCACATCATCGCCTTCGTTGACATCGTCAAGCCAGAAATAACTGCCTCCAGGACAAACGATTACGGCTGTCCCGTCAGTGTTGTCGGCTGCCAAAAACGGAGTCAGCGTCACTTGCTTGCCATGACGCACATCCTGACCCTGCCACAAAGCAATTGGCTCTTGTGCGCAAATGCTAACGCAAAGAGTAGCTAACAGGCTGAATATCAATAATCTTCTAAACATTATCTGCCCAAAATCTTCATCACTTCATCTTTCGAAAGCTGACGGTATTTATGCTGCATGTCGGCGAAAAAATCGACTTGGAAATACTCTTCGTCATAAAACGACAGTTTCGAATTCGTGTTTGGAGTGCATTCCAAATACACAATTTCCTTTAAATCCAGGCCTTTTGCCTCGCAAATCTGGTCGGCAAGTTTCTTGCCAGCATACGTTACCGAAGTGCCAGGGTTGTCCTGATACAACTCTGTCACGATGACGTATTTTTTACCATCTATCTCTCTGATTTTCAATCCACAAGACGATTCCATATCCCATTCGCCTTTGAATTCAAAAACCTCATCATAATATTCTTTTGAAACCTTCATCTTTTATATTAATTATTCACACGAACGTTAACGTTTCTCTTACTTCTATCAACATCACGGCCGAACGATTTGTTGGCCAATCTTCTGTCGCGCGGACGATATGTGCCTTCTTCCATCTCGCGTAAAGCCACGTTGCAGAACAAGCGAAACATCTTCGATTCCTGCGTCTCGCTGGCGTAGAAACTCTTCCAGGCATAGTCGTACAAATCCTGCAACTTTTCAGGCGACATGTTTTTAGGCTGATACACCACCTGACCGGCGTTGTAATGATCCCAGTCGAAATCGAAAATACGTCCTTGACGTAAAAGGTCGTCGTGGCCCTTGGTGTGCGGGAACGGCGCAAAGATTGTGAACTCCGCCAGGTCCAAATCAATCTCGCCGAGGAAGTCAATCAAGCGTTTGATGTCGTCTTCTGTCTGATTGTCAAGGCCAAACAAAATCGTGCCTTCCACTCCGATGCCGTAGTCGTGGTAGCGTTTCACACGTTCTTTGATGTAATCCGATGTGTCATAAACGGCCTGATACACGTACCAAGCACCTGCTTTTGATGCCAAATCGAGGATCTCGGGGTCGTCTTCGATGGTGTGGCTTATCCATTTCTTCTTGAGAGGGGCGATGGCGGTGAACAGTTCTTTCTCCCATTCCTTGTTCTGTGCCAATGAGTTATCTACGATAAACAGACGGTTGTTGTCAATTCCTGCCATGTCTTCCACCACTTTGTCAACCGGACGCGGACGGAATTTTCTGCCACCGAGGTATGAGACGGCGCAAGGGTAGCAGCTGAAACGGCAACCGCGGCTGGCGTGGAACAAATCAACCATCTGAACGCCCTTATGGTTGTACAGCTCGCGTTTGTAAAGGTCGCGGCGGCATGGTCCAACCAATGCTATGTCAGGCTGGTTTCCCATATAGTTGTAAATTTTCTTCAGACAGCCGTTTTTCCAATCCAAAATCACCTGCTCCGAACGGCCTTCCGACTCGCCAAGAAACACGCTGTCAACATGATTCACCATCTCTTCGGCGTGAAGCATTGTGGAGATGCCGCCAGCAATGACTTTCTTGCCTCTCTTGTGATACTCGTCGGCGATGGCCCATCCGCGTTTCACCTGCGTGGTGAGCATCATCGACAAGGCTACAAGGTCGCATTCCTCATCAAAATCTATGGCTTCCACGTTCTCGTCGGTAAACGAGATATCAACATATTCCGGCAAGGTGGCGGCAAAAGCCACAGGTCCGTGAGGAGGCAAATTAAACGTGGTCTGCCCAGGGAGCTTGTTCCATTTTGGGTAAATCAGTTTCAGCTTTATAGTTTCCATGTCAAAATAATCCCAATTATACAAACTACAAAGATACAAAAATTTTCTTACAATGAACTTTTTTTGTTGATTTTTCTTACAATTTCGTTATGTCCGACAATGGCTTCGGCTGTCTCGATGGCAGTCAGCGACACACCGCAGAAACCATGGATATTGACGTTTTGTCCGGTAAGGTAAAGATTCTTAACCTTAGTGAACACTGACATCTGCGAAAGCATGAGGTCGTTGCTGTCCTTCTGGAATCCGTAGTTTGACCCGTATTTGTTGCCATAAAAATCGCGGATTGTAAGCGGGGAGGAAGCAAACGCAAACTCAATGTTTTCACTGAAATCAGGAATGATTTTATTCATGCAATCGAACACTTTCTCAATCATCTCGTGCTTCCACGCAAGATAATCCTCACCACGATGCCCGGTTTTGGTGTCTTCCCACCGTTTTACCTTCTCAAACTCCATCGGACTGATTATAATCATCGTTTCCGCAAACTCACCCTGATTCGTGACAGGTGGCGTCACGTACATAAACTGATTTGGCCAATCTTTCTGATTATCAATGAAATAACGCGGATGATTGACGTAACGGAATGTTTTATCCTTGAATTTTATATACACTTTAAAACCCGAAACCGACTCTGGAATTGAATGTATTCTTTTCTTGAAAGCAGTCGGGAAGGCATCGTCAGAAATGATTTTCAAAAGCACATCGGGATGCACATCGGAGATGTATATGTCGGCACGATAACTATTGTTGTTTTTTGTTAAAATATTGGTAATCAAATGATTGTCAACGTTAATTTTGATAACTTCCTCGTTGGCGATAACCTTGCCGCCGCCTTTTTCAATCACTTCTTTCAGCAAATCGGCCATCTGTTGGCTACCTCCGGCAAACTGGTAGGTGCCGTTGATGTGAAGAACGCTCAAAAGTGCATTTAAATATGTAGGAGTCATATCCTCGACGCCTCCGAAAAGGGGACTTAGATATCCTAACAGTCGTTTTAACTTTTGATTGTGTATATAATTGTCAATCAATGAGTTATAAGGCTTTAAAAAGTCTTCGCTAAACTTGGTATAAACCGGCTCTGACGAACTCTCTCGCAAATAGTAGAGGTCTTCCTCTTGCGACAAACTATATAGTTTTTCTATATAATTTCTAATGCTTTCCGACTCGTCAGGAAACTGTTTTGCAAGATAATTAATCAGGTTTTCCTTGCCTTTCGGAAGAAAATAAGTTGTGTTGTCTTCTGCAATCGTCACAACATCGCATGCATCATCATCAGTAGGCTTAAGATGAAGTTTGTCGGTAATATCAATATAATCAAATATTTGCTTGAGATTTCCGCCTTCATTAAAACCTCCGAAAATATGCATTCCTGTCGCAAAACTGACGCCGTTGCGTTTAAAAGTTTGCAAGCCGCCTCCGATGGTTGCATTTTTCTCCAAAACTGTCACTTTGAACCCTTCTTTTGATAAAAGCGCACCAGTAACAAGTCCACCTAAACCGCCTCCGATGATAATGCACGTCTTCATCTTATAAATAATTGATTATCAATCAAATAGTCGTATGTCGTAAGCATTTTGTCGTCTTTTACAAAATGCAAATTGTTTGGGATGTAGCTGCAATGCGACGCTATTAGATGCTTGTCTTCATCGGCCTCGAAAGCGTAAATCTTAATGTCGCGATGTGCTAAAGCTATTGTCCAAGCCAATTCGCCATATCCGCTGTTAGTGATAGCTATACTATTGCAATTCAATGAGTTAATCTCAGTAGAATGTGTTTTGATTTTCTTCAAATTGGCTCTTACAGTACGTTCAACATCGTTACCTTTGTAAATATATTTGTATTTCACAAATGGTAAAACATATTCAACATCTTCCTTTTCTTTTCTGATTTCCTCAAAATGTTTGATGTAGTAATCGTGGAAATATGATCTTAACTCTTTGGAATCCATAGATTTAGCCTTATCTGACGACATGCGTTGTCCTATTTCGACAGAAATTTTTCCTTTGCGTAATATCAAGTCGTTTTTCGGCATCACATCATGCACGCCATGGATAAAAACAGGCAAAATATCGACGTTCAGAGCCTGTGCCAGCTGGAACGCGCCTTTGTGGAAACGCAAAATCTCGCCAGTCTCCGACCGTGTCCCTTCGGGAAAGACCACCACGGAATAGCCTCTGTTTACAAGGCTTTGCAGCCGTTCGACGTTTTTGTCGTAACCGTCTGAAACCGGATAAAACTCCGCAAAACGGATGATGACGCCGTAGATGGGGTTTTTCCACACCCAGTCGGTGGTCAGAAGCACCACTTTGGGATGTAACATCATGACGCACAGCAAGTCCAGATGCGACTGATGGTTTGCAATGATGACCGCAGGCTTGTCGAAGGTCTCGCCAAATTTGTTTTCAAGATGAAATTTTACGTCAGATAACAACTTCAAAGCTATACGCATGAAACCGCAAATCATCTGGTGATAACGATAGCGTTTGTTCTTCGTCCTTGGCCATAACACAATGTAAATCAAAGTCAAAGGAGTGACGATGACGAAGGCTGCGATGAAAAACACAATCAGCATCAAAGCGGTGTATATGATGCGTTTCAGTGTCAGCGGGACCTCACGTAGCCTGCCTTTTTTCTTGGTAAGCCAACCAAATACGATAGGAGGGAGGTAGCATGCCATGAAGACTACCGTCGCCATGCCGATGATTGCCACTTCCGCAAGTGATTTCATCGCGGGATGTTTGGCAAAGATGAGCGTGCCGATGCCGATAAACATCAGTATTCCCGACAAAATCACGCTGTTGCGGTAGTTTTTCAGCATTTTCTTGCCGTAAGTGTATTCGTAAAGCAGTCCTTCCGTTATAAAAATGGTGTAATCGTCGCCCTGACCGAATATGAACGTTGCCAAAATGATATTGACGATGTTGAACTTTATCGCGCTCAAACTCATGATTCCCAATATCCACATCCATCCGATTGTAAGTGGTAAAAACGCCAATATCGCCAATTCAAGACGACCGAACGAGAGGCAAAGGAAGAAGAAGACAACGATGCTGCAAACGTACAAAATATAGTCGAAGTCGTCGGAGAGCGCCGAGACGAGGTTGTTGCCTACATCACTGATACTGAATGCAAATACGCTCCCTGAGCCTGTCGAAGGGGTCGAAGGGCCAATCATATCTCTTATCTGCTGTTTCACCGATTCCGACTCTTCAACAGGAACTTTCACGAAGTTAACAATTCTTACCAATGAATCATGTTGCAAAGTATAATTCTTGCACAACTCCGACAGCGCATCCATCTCGGTAGGTGATTTTGTAACATATTGTTTGTCAATATTTTGTGTAAATACTTTGAAAGCCTCTTTTGTAAAACCGACTTTTGCAGCTTCTTTTTCCGTTATTTCCGCTATTTCTGTGTGTCTCTGCCAGAAATCGGCCCATTTTTCAAGCGATTGCTGCTGTTTTTCGATTGAAGGAAGAAGGTCGTTGAGACCTGAGATTTTTATTACGCTCTTTGCACTCTCAAAAGATTCTGAAGTTTCAAAGCTCACCAATAGTTTCTCATTTTGCCGCAAAGCCTCTTGAAAATCAGTGCCTTCCGCAACCAGATAAATCAAGTCTGTATCGCCATCTTTATTCAACGACTCATTTAAAACAGCCAAATCCTCTTTCTGCTGCTCGGTCATGTAGTTGATGTTGTGCAAGTCGGCATCGAAAGATGTGTTGCTACTGAAGTAACTGAGTATCAATGTGATAACAACTAACGGCCAGAAAGCAAAAATCTTGATTTTGCGCCATTTTTCGGAAGTTTCTTTGCCATTGTCAACGAAGAGTTTGTGCGTTTTCTTTGGTGACACGGCAAACAATGGAAGAAACACCATCACGAAAAATATTGTGCCGATGAGCATCAGTGCGCCGAAGAGGCCTAAATCGTGCATCGCTTCGGCTTTCACGAATATCAGACATGCAAACGCCGCCACTGTGGTGATGTTGCCGATGACAAGAGGTTGGATGACGTCTTTCAGCGCCTCGCGTTTGTTAGGCTCCTGTTTGATGTGGTCGAGATAATGTAGCGGATAATTCACGGCAATGCCAACAATCACTGAGCCTATGCCAACCACTATGATGGAGATGCTGGTCTTGAAAAGCGCTATCACTGCCAAAGCAAAAATCCAGCCGAAGATGATGGATATGCCCAGCCACAAAAGGTTGCGTTTTCTTGCCATCGTGAACATCAAGATGCTGAAAATCAACACTATGGCAAGGGCAATGGAAAGAAAACTGTCATTTTTGACCTGTTGCGCGTTGGTGACGGCTATCGTTGAAGCCCCGACAGCCGAAATCTTCACATTTTTATGGCTTTCTGATGTCAAATTGATGACATTTTCCATCAAATTGACTAAAATTGAATTGTTTTTGGTGTCGCTTCCTGCGAAAGGAGAGGAGAAAAACGCAAAAGCTTTATCGCCAGCCTCGTTGAAGAGATATTCATCTTCAACATGATATCCTTCGGTGGCATTGAGTGTCGTAAGTCGTTGAAGCGCAGGCGAATACAGACTCAAGGGGTCGGCCTGGACGCCTTCGACAACGAAGCTTGCGGTTGGTAACGACAGCATCCGCTTGATGTTTGCCATACATGTGGCAATGTAATCCGGCTCTGCAAGCAACGAATCCATACGCTTATAATCGTCGTCAGTCAAAAACAAAGGCTGGTTAGCACGTATGAAATCGATGGCATCAAAGACCAAACTTTCATCAACTCTGCAGCGTAAATCATTGACCAACAATGTTGTATCTAATTTGTGCCAGTTGTCTTCGAAGTCATCCACGGCAGTCATTATCTCATCCATGTCGTCGCCCGAAAATATTACGGTAACCTGTCCCTGATTGCTCAAATCGTCATAGACTGATGTGTATTTTTCTTTTTCATGGTCGGTGGGTAAAAAGTCGGCAATGTTTTCCTTGTAATCCAATTTTAATGCCGAAAAGACACATAAAGTGCAGATTATCAACAATAAAACTATTGACAACGCCTTTCTTTTAGACAAAAAATCGTATATCTTTAGGAAAAACTTAGTCATGCAGCCTCCTCGCTCTTCTGATTAGCCGCGAAGGCAGTCCGTAAAACATTGCCAAAATGCACAAAAATGTGTTTAACACACTGATTCTCAAGAAGTCCCAGAATGGACGGAAGTGCGTCACGCGTTCCTCAGCTTTCGGATAAAACACGTTGATTTTAATAGGTATCAGGTCAACGCCACGCCAAGCAGCGCCAACCAAAAGCTCAAGTTCAGCCTCGTATCTGGAAGTCAAAAATCTCAGATTTGGCAGGTTTTTCAAGGGATACAGACGATAGCCAGTCTGTGTGTCGGGTAGCTTGACTCCAGTCTGGATTTTGAACCAAAAATTAGAAAACTTGTTCGCGAAAGTGTTCTTTCCAGGCATGTTTTCCTCGTTAAGGTTTCTGCTTCCAACAATCAAAGCGTTTGGATGCTGGTCTAACGCATTGATAAACAATGGAATATCTTCTGGAAAATGCTGCCCGTCGGAGTCAATTGTAATCGCATGGTCAAAACCAAGTTGTTTGGCTTTTTCGAACCCTTTTTTCAAGGCAAAGCCTTTGCCACGATTTTTTTCGTAACAGACAACTATGATTTTACTGCCAAAAGGAGCTAAAATATCGGCTGAAGTGTCTGTGCATCCGTCGTTTACGACAATGACATTTTTGCAAAACTGCAATGCGCGTTCCACCACATCTTGCAGCGTGCCTGCGTTATTGTACGTCGGTATCACAACGCAAATTTTCGATGTCTCAAAGTTGTTCATTGCTGAAAATCAATGATATTTTGGCATAAACATTAGCTTCGTCGCTCACAACAACCTGTGTTTTGCAGCCGTTTTCGTCATCAGTTATATTTGAAAAACCATATTTGATACTTTTGCCTTTTTCAGGAATGATAACCGACAGAAACTTGACGTTTTTAACAGTCTTAAGATATAGCTTGCGGTTGAGTCTTTTTTCAAGCAGTTCGCCAGCTCCTTGGATTATGCAAACTCCAGGCGTTATTGGGTTTCCCGGGAAATGCGCTGTGTAAATCGGATGCTCTGGATTGGTACATAACAGAGCCTCGAAACCGTTTTCAGTCTCGTTTAAACATTCAAGAATGAAAAAACTATCTGTCAATCGCATAACTCGTTGATTTTCATGTCGTAAAACTGAATTGTCGTCACATCGCCGCCTGCTCCCGACATCACCACTTTGTTGATGATGTTATCATCTTTCCCAAAATAGAAAGTCAACATGGAGAACATGCGTTTCATATTGTGTTTCTTAGGCTGCATCTCGGCTTTCCAAAACTCGCCATCATCTTGAATATCAACGTCAAACATTGATTTGTCGAAGAGGTTTTTGCCAGTGGCGCTACTCATGATTATGTTGGTGATCCCTTGGTACATCCTTCCGGATTTTGCGTCAAGTTCTTCTTCGTTGCCGTTGGTCATTTTGGCGATTTTGTCGCCATCGACTAATAGTGCGAAAGAGTATGGGGATGTGTATTCCCAACGCATCTTGTCGGGTGAGTTATAGCTCATAAGTCCTTCTGATACAGTGGGTTCAGCAAGCATTGCCATGGTTTTTTGTTGTGTGAAACGACAACTCATGCACTGCATCGAGGCGGCGGCTTGAGTAAGCTTATTCATCACTTCCTCTTGCGTTTGCGCAAAGCTGAAAATGCTTGTAAGTATCATAGTAACAATGAGATATAACTTTTTCATATCATTTCATAATTAAAAAACATCCTGCTACGACCAAAATCAATCCGATCCAACGTGAGAAAGGCACGGCTTCACCGAAGACAAGCCATGCTGCGAGCATTCCAAACACAAATGAGAGGCTGGTGAGGGGATAGGCTTGGCTAAACGGGAACTTTTTGAGGATATAGAGCCACAAAACCGTTGCAAAGCCGAAGCTGATGCCGCATGCAAGCAGCCACCAGTCAACCAAAACGGCTTTGAAATATATCCATGTCCATTCAAATTTTGGGAGTTTCTCCATCGCGAGCTTCAGGAAAACCTGACCTCCTGCGAGGAAAAATGTCTGCAACGATACCAGTCCAATTAGCCTCCACATAATTACGCCTCCAATAATGTTAATGAATAATTATTTCCATCAGAATGATTGAAAATCAATATCTTAGATGGCTTTTTATCTGTAATGTCAGAAGGATTAACAAAAAGATGTGCCGGAATCATGCCAGCTTTCAGACATTGTGCCGCCACATAGAATCCTATGCCTGATGAAGTGAAGCTTTCGCCAAATATGTGCTTGTATTTCAATAACTTAGCCTCTCCAAACAGTTCCTTGCATTCTTTCAGATATGCCTCATCACTTTTGTGATTTCCACTTATTCCGGTAAATATGAAATCGGCCTTGAAATCTTTAGCAACTTCTTTTAATCTTTCGATTGTTGGCTTGTGTAATAACTTGAAACCCAATAATTTGCAAAGATAATTATGTTTTTCGGCACTTAAAACCACTGAGATTGCCGCTTCACTGCACATTTCGTCGTCATGACCCATCACGCCACCTTTTTTAAGGATATTGAAAAATGTAGGTGTCAACTCATCGTGACCGCCAACAATTGCTGAGTTTATCTTGCCGAGGCTAAGCTGCAAAACAGCGTCCTGCAAGGCACTGTCGAACGAGATGCCTTTATGGGCGTACGTTACGTTGTAGCCATGGTTTTTCGTCTGAATAGCCACCAGCGAACTAATAGTGTTGTGCGTCGATTGCATGAAATATGTCGGACTGAGCATCTGCTCGCCTTCTCTCGATAATGCGTCGAGGAAAATCTCAGTGTTTTCTATGCATCCGTAGCCTGTTCCTGTGATGATGGCATCGATGTTATCCAATCCTGATGTTTTGATGGCTTCTTTCGAAGTGGCGATGGCGCGTTTCAGTATCTTGCCCATGCGTCGTGCCTCGATAGGGGAGATGTAGTCCTTGAAACTTGGGTCGATAGCACGGTTGAAAGGTTCTTGATATTCAACAGGTTGCGTCATCCAATCCTCGCAAAGAGGTTGCTGTGCGGAAATCTGCTTGGCAGAAAGGACGTAAACAGGCCCTTCGGCAAGCTCAGGGACCGATTGGTCGCATGTCCTTGAGCTTGTCGAAAGGCCTGCTTTTGACAACAACAACGACGAGTCGTTGCCGCCGAAGCCGAAAGCGTTGCATAAAACATGCTTCAGCTCTTTCTTAACTACTTGATGCACAGGCACTATGCCATCGTCCATCGGCTGTGACCAGTTCAAATTGGCTGGCAGGAAACCGTTTTGCAATGCTAAGATGCAGAATACGGCCTCAATTGAGCCTGATGCACTTGTGGTGTGCCCCGTAAACGGTTTGGTTGACGACATCGGAGGCACATCGTCGCTGAAAAGCCGTTTCATAGCATGACTTTCACTCAAGTCGTTGTTGGGCGTTCCGGTGCCATGCGCGTTGATGTAATCAATCTTATCTGGTTGAATATCAGCGAGTTCGAGTGCTTCTTTCATGGCTCTGAAAGCACCTTCGCCATCAGGTGACGATGCCGTCTGATGGAAAGCGTCGCAGGCATTGCCGTAGCCAGAAAGTATGGCTTGAGCCTTGACTCCACGACGTTTGGCGCTCTCTTCAGTTTCTAAAACGAGATATGCAGCGCCTTCACCAAGGTTCAAGCCAGCTCTTGTAGCGTCAAACGGCCTGCATGGCTTGGTGTCGAGAATCATCAAAGAGTTGAAGCCGTTGAGATGGAACTTGGTGATGCATTCGCTGCCTCCGACGACGACAATATCTGCTTTGCCGCAACGTAACATGTTGGCGCCCAATATGATAGCGTTAGCTGCCGATGAACATGCAGTAGATAATGTGGTTACGAAAGCAAACTTCCCGAAGTGCTCGGCGGTCATCTCTGAGCAGCTACCGCAGTCATGTACGGAGATATATTCCTTGTGATTCTCATTGTTGACGTAGTCAAGGTAATATTGCTCGCTCATGTCCATGCCGCCGACTGTTGTGCCTGAGATAAAACCGACATTAGGAATCATATCCGGCGTGATTTTCGCTTCTTTCAACGCCTCATCCAGAGCTATCATTCCCATCAATGCAGTGCGTGTGGTGATAGTGCTGTCGTTGATATTCAACAATTTCCGCATCTTTTCATTGCTCATCTTGACCTCTCCGACAGGAAACTCCTTATGCTCGGTCTTGAGATAGACAAGCTCGCCCACGCCACTGCGATTGTGTAGCAGAGCATCCAATGTTTCAGCTTTGTTGTTGCCAATAGCCGAAACGACGCCGCAACCCGTTATCAGAATGGGATTCGTCATTTATTTCTTTCTGTTCTTTGCGATGAAATCAGCCATTACAGCCACTGACTTGAAGATTTCCTTGCCCTGTGTCGGGTCCTGCAGTTTGATGCCGTAATTTTTCTCCATCATCACGATAAGTTCAAGAGCGTCAATGCTGTCGAGTCCGAGACCTTCGCCAAACAATGATGCGTTCTCGTCGATGTCTTCAGGTTTCATGTCTTCGAGGTTCAATGCCTCGATAATCTGCTGTTTCAGCGTGTAAATCAATTCGTCCATTTTATTAAAATTTAATCATTTTCCATTAAAAATATATCTGCTTCAAAATGTTCCTCGTCGCTGCAATCGACCCAGCCTCCGATGATGCTTTTTGTGACGGGGTCCTGGAATGCGTTTTCGAGGTTTTTTCTTATGATTTTTTCATCGAAATCGTCAATCACCATGAATGACGTCTCTCCGAAATACTTGTTACGTATGGCGATTTCGCCAGTCACGATGTTGGGAAGTGTATATACAAACGCAGCCGGACTGGGGAAAAAGTTTTCAGGATTTTGTATCGTCGATTGGTAATGAGTGTCGGCCTGCAACGATGCGTTTCTGTTGAAAAATATGACGGCACGGTCCTCACGAGGCTCGAAATTTCTGTCTCCTTCAGCATTTAAAAGCAACTCCGATGCGATAAAACCGACTTTGCTCAAGGTGTCCATCTTGAAAAACTTCGGATAGTCACCAACATACTCGCGATAGAGGTCGGTGAGCATTGTCGAACCGCAACTCTTGACTTTCAATGCTTTACCATCGACTTTTACCTCATTTGGCAATATATTTACCTGATGTTTAATCATTGGAGACCTCCTTTCGCCATGAGCAGAGCTGCGTTGCATCCGCCGAAACCCGATAAAAGTTTGATGAAAGCACGTTTCTCTGTGCTTCTGTTCTGGTTTGAGACCTCAAGATGATGAGTGACGCCTAGAGTGTCGAAGCCTCTGGTAGCCAATATGTTATGGTCATCAACTGCCTGCATCGAGAGGATGGTCTCAAGCACGCCTGCCGCTCCCATGGTGTGACCATAATATCCTTTCAGCGAGTTTACGGGAACGCTTGATAATCCTACTCTTTCGATGGCTATCGACTCCATCTCGTCGTTATATGGTGTCGCCGTTCCATGAGCGTTGATAAATGCCAATTCTGAAGCCTTATTATCGCCTAAAACGGCTCTCAATGCTCTGTAGCTGCCTTCTCCAACTCTTGACGGTCCCGATATGTGGTTAGCGTCGTTTCTGATAGCGCCGCGACATGCAACCCATTCATTTTCATCTACTTCGTCTTTTCTGGTATAAATGATGGTCGCTGCGGCATCACCGAGATTCAAACCGCAACGGTTAGCATCGAAAGGCTTACATTCGTCGGGCGACAATGCCTTAAACGATTGAAAACCAGACACTATGAATGCCGACTGCACGTCAACACCTGAAACGATGACATAGTCATAATCACCGCTCTCAAGATAACGCATTGCCTCAATCTGAGCGCAAACGCCTGATATACAGGCATTTGAAACCACTATAGGTTCGTTTGAATTGCCGAAATGCTTAGTAATCTGACGAGCCATCATTCCAAGTCTAACTCTTTCTTTCGGATATCCGTGTTCATTTTCATCCAGCAAAAAGACATTGCCTTTTGTCGTTGAGATGATGAAAAGCACTTTTTCTGACTTTATGTCAATGTCTGTGCCTTCCAAAGCCTTTGATACTGAATCTATTACGATTCTTTCGTCAATAGTATATCTGTCGTCTTCGTAAGATTTTCTATCAATCAATGACGCCACAAATGGCTCCGGCAAGCCCCACAAACCGTCGTACTTGCGCAATGCCGATTTGCCCGACTTCACCGCGGCGTAGTTTTCAGCCGATGTGCTGCCGAGAGGCGATATGATGTTATGTGATACGCAGACTATCATTCCTAATCCTTTGATTCTTTGTCAGTTAACGCTATTTTCATGCTGGCGCGGACTATTTCCTCGTCGTTACTTCTTACCACCGCATCTACCAACGTCATCTGGAACACTTCGCTTATCAGTTCAACTGTAGTCTCAAGTTTTTCGCCTATTTCCGGAGTCCTGGCAATGTCGAGATTGCTTATCGCACCGATGACGCCTATTTTTACTGTGCCGCCTGCATTGAGATTGAGGTAACCAATTCTTGCGGCGCATGTCTGTGCTATGTTTTCAATCAATCCAGATGATGTGAGATGTCCATTTTCAACGAAGATATTGTCCTCGCGAACTGTCAGCTCGGTCACGGCAAACACAGCGTCGCACGACACCAACCGATCGATCATCACGAATGGCGGGCGCTGTGGCAACAGCTCGTTTAACGGTATGTCTTCGATTCTTCTCATTGTTTCCAAAAGTCAAAATAGTTAAACCACTGTGTTGGGTATTTCTTGACGATTTCCTCGAGGTTATTGGCGAAATTCTGGGCCAGCTGCACCATCTGTGTACGGATGTTTGCCTCTCTATCGCATTGAATCTCACGAACATATGCGTGATAGCTCTTGTATCCTGATTTCATCACAAAAACTGCCAAGACAGAGACGTTTTTTTGCGCTGCCAAGGCGAAGGCTCCCAATGGAAATCTTGCTTTCTCGCCAAAGAAATGGCATTCTGCTGCTTTTTGCGAGCCGAAGATTCTGTCGGCAGGCATGCTGACAATCTCACCGTTGTCGATGGCGGTGTTGAGAGCGAACAGATGCGACATGTCTTCTTTCACCGGAATCATGCTCATGTTGTTTTGCGACAACATTTTCTGGCGATTCTCCATCACCGTGGCGGTTTCGCCAGCATATACTAATGCATTGAATCTCTTCGATTTAGGCTTTAGTGAATAGCCTGCAATCTCATAGTTTCCAATATGGCTGCTGAGCGAAACAAACCCTTCCGGATGCGTCTCAAACTCATCCATAAGTTCTTGACCTTCAGCGATAAAGCGGTATTTTTTGCCTGCATACACACCGAAACGGTCCAATATTATCTGACCGAAGCGGAAATGGTTGGCATAAACGTGCCAAAACGACTTCCAACGGCCGTAATTGAACCTCTCGCGGAAGAAACGGTACATCGCCTTATAGCCTTTCCTGTTGAAAATCATATAGAAAGGCACGACCAAAGCCATCACTCCATAAGGTAGCCACAACGGCACCACACGGAACATGGCAATGAGCGAGCGCTGCATCCACGGCAATCCTCCCGTCTTTCCAGACCATTCGTTATGTTGCAGAGCGTCGGCCATTATTTGGCTGTCTTTTCCTCGATATAATCGCAGAACTGACTGAATGTCTTGACGTTAGCCATATCTTCGGTCTTGATTTTGAAACCGAACTTCTTTTCTACAATGACCACGATGTCAACGAAATCGAGACTATCGACGCCGATATCTTCCTTCAGACGTGCATACGGCGTTATCTTTTCCTCATCAAGTTCAAGGTCCTCAACCATGAACTCTTTAACTTTTGCTTCAATCTCTTTTCTATTCATATTTTTTAAAATTTTTTCTTGCAAACCATTATGCTGTGTCCGTGTCCCAGTCCGTCATGAATCGTCTCGACCTCAAGACCGGCTTTTTTTACGAGGCGTTCCATGTCGTCGGAGTGGTACATCTTGCTGTTTCCGTTGGCCAATGCTGTGAAATAAAGGCTTGTCATGGTGAGAATGAATGCTGCGGCAGGGTAGTTCTGGCGATCCCAGAATGTCTCCATGATGCACAGACGGCTGTCTCTGTCCATGATTTCCGCCGCTCTCGAAACGATGCTCAAAATCTCATCTTCGCCAAAACAGTCGAGGAACTGGCTCATCCATATCACATCGTAGTGTTTGTCGGTTGGGAACAGCTGCTTGTCATCAAGCAAATTGATGCCGTAGCCGTCGATGCGCTCGAAACCTTTCTTGCCGTTGATGAATTTCTTCATCATCTCGAGCTGCTGTGGCAAATCCATGATGGTTACGTTGACATTATCGTCGAAATCGACACAGCGCAAAGCCCAACGGCCAGTGTTTCCACCTACGTCAAGCAATGTCTTTGGCTTCATCCCAAACACAATCTCTAAGGCTTGGTCGAACGAGTGGTCGGAATAAAAATGGTCAAATCCGAACCAGCTCTTCTGTACCTGCTCAGGAAGTTGCGAGAGACCCTCGTAGATGGTAGGCCAGCTACCGAGATGCTCCAAACCAGAAGGTTTTCCCTCTTTCAACGACTCTTCAAGCTTAAACCAGCCTTCGTAGTTTACATCGTGGTTGAAGTCGATATTTGCGCGGATCGCAGGGTCGGTGAGGAGGAAAAATCCCGTCTTCGACAAAACAAAGCGGTCGGTGTCTTTGATCAAAAGCACTAATCCAATGCAGAGCGAACCTTCCATCATAACCTTTATGGCATAGTCGGAAAGACCAGTCTTTGCTGCTATCTCCGCCATTGTCATGCCATACTCGTTGTCGCGAAGCATGTCGAGGATGCCGAATTTTATCATCAGACGACTTACCTGGAAAACAACAGGACCCCACGCTATGAAATGCGCCAACTCCTGGGCTTCACCAGCCGTTTTGTTTTCTTTAGTATATACCTCTTCGAGGCGTGGAAACAATTTCATTTTTAATGTATTTTCTTGATTATCAATGCACTATTCGTTCCGCCAAAACCAAATGAGTTGGAAAGGATAGTGTTTAATTCTTTGTTCGTTGTCTTGTTGACGATGTTCAATCCCTCTGAATATTCGTCAGGGTGTTCAAAGTTGATGTTTGGCGCTATGAATTTGCCTTGCATCATGAGGATGCAATACACTATCTCACTTGCGCCAGCCATCCAGCATTCGTGGCCTGTCATCGATTTTGTTGAGGATATCGGGGTTTTAAAGTTTCCGAAGAGCTGTTTTAGTGCCATCGCCTCGAACATGTCGCCTTGTGGTGTTGATGTGGCGTGTGCGTTGACGTAATCGACGTCTTTTGCCTCGACGCCGGCTTCTTTCATGGCTCGTGACATGGCTCTGTAGCATCCTTCCTGACTCGGCTGCGAGATATGGCTCTCGCCGTTTGACGAGAATCCGTAGCCGCATACTTCAGCCAAAATCGTGGCTCCGCGAGCGATGGCATGATCGTAGTCCTCAAGCACCATGGCTGCGGCACCACCACTTGGCACGAGGCCGTCGCGGTCTTTGTCAAATGGACGGGAAGCCTTCGTGGGGTCATCAACTCTCGTTGAAAATGCGCTGATGCCGTCGAAACTGCCCATTGAGAGGTAATTGGTCTCCTGCGCACCACCGCACAATACCATGTCTTGTAAGCCGTTTTTAATCAATAAAGCGCCTAAACCTATTGAGTGTGAACCACTTGCGCATGCTGCGCTGATGGTCATGTTGATGCCTTTCAAATGGAAGATGGTCGAGAGGTTCATCGTCACGGTGGAGTTCATCGACTGAAAGATAGCCGCCGAGCCAATCAAGGTGGTGTCTTTCTTCTCCAACGCTATCTCATGCGACTCGATAACGGCTTTTGCTGAGGAATCGTTGCCGAAAAGCACTCCGATCTCGTTGTTCAACAAGTATTCCTCAGTGATTTTCGCCTGCTCGAATGCCTCCAGCGTCGCCATGTATGCGTATTCGCCCTCTTCGGCGAGGTACATGCGGAGCTTGCGGTCGAGTTTGCCTTTCAGCTGTGGCTTCTCCACGATGCCTGTCAATGGCGAGCGATAGCCGTATTCGATACGCTGCGGGTCAATGCCGATGCCCGACTTGCCCTCACGCAAAGCCATGCTTACTTCTTCCTTGTTGTTTCCCAAGCATGACCAGATTCCCATGCCAGTGATGACCACTCTTCTATTACTCATATTTTGTTCATTTGTCGGCTCTTCGACAGGCTCAGGGACCTCGGTCGTTGAGCTTGTCGAAACGTCATGTTATTAAGTGTAAAGACCTCCGTTGATTGAAATCGCCTGTCCTGTGATGTAAGCCGCCTCGTCAGATGCCAGGAACGACACCAAACTTGCTACTTCTTCGGGTTTTCCGAAACGTCCCATAGGGATGAGTTTCTTCAACTCAACCTCATTCAACTCTTTAGTCATATCTGTTGCGATAAATCCCGGTGCGATGGCATTGACGGTGACTTTTCGTGCCGCCACCTCTTGTGCCAAAGCCTTTGTCGCCCCGATGAGCGCAGCCTTTGCCGCCGAGTAGTTGGCCTGTCCCGGAAGCCCTTTGATTCCTGACAACGACGCCATGTTGATGACACGTCCGTCGCGGTGCATCATCATGTCTTTCAACAGGCGGCGTGTGATGTAGAAGAACCCGTTCAAAGTGGTGTTTAGCACCTTGTTCCACTCCTCATCTTGCATGAAAACCATCAAGTTGTCTTTGCGGATGCCCGCATTGTTGACCAAAACGGAAATGTAATCATCGGGATGAGCTTTTTGCCAGCCTTCGAGTGCCGCCTCAATAGCCTGTGGGTCAGCCACATCGAAAGGCAAAAGCTCTCCTGTGCCTCCGAGTTCCTGAACTTGTTTCAGCGTGTCTTCAGCGGCTTCTTTGTTCGATTGATAATTGATAATCACCGCAAAACCGTCTTTTGCGAGGCGGATGGCAACAGCCTTGCCCAAACCGCGTGAGGCGCCGGTTACAAGAGCGTATTTCATTATTTCAGATTCAATTTATTGATTTTCAAATAGTTTTCAACGTTGGCGATGTCCTTGTAGAACGGTGTGTCTTCAATGAAGAGCGGCACCATATCGCGTATTTTGTCGTAAATCTTGCGCGAAGTAGGGCAGAGCTTGTCGGCAATCTTCAAACAATCGGTTGCTTGTGCCAGTGCGATGTACTGTATCGCCATCACCTGGAAGCAGTTTTCGACCACCTGTTTGCAAATCAATGCAGTATTAGTGCCCATGCTCACGATGTCCTGATTGTCGTTGTTGTTAGGTATGCTGTGCACGTAGTTCGGCATCGCAAGTGTCTGACATTCTGCTGTCGTCGAGGTGGCAGTGAACTGACATGCCTGCATGCCGTAGTTCAAGCCGAGTGTCCCGAGGTTGAGGAACGGTGGCAGAATGCCGTTGATGCGGTCGTGGAACAAATAGTTGAGCTGTCGTTCCGCGGTCATGCAGAGGCGTACCAGCGCAATCTTGACCTTATCTTCCTCAAGCGAGATGTAGTCTCCGTGGAAGTTGCCGCCGTGATATACGTATTGTGTGTCAGGGTCAACGATAGGGTTGTCGCATGCCGAATTCAACTCGTCCTCAATGATCTGACGTGCATTTTGCAAGGTTTCGTAGATAGGACCGAGGATTTGCGGAGTGCAACGCAACGAGTAATAAGCCTGCACCTTGTGCTCAAAAACCTTCACGTCGGCATGACCGTAGTCGTACAGCTCGTGGGCGCGTTTCTTGAGGCACTGTGAGCCTTCCGAGAGTTCGCGCATACGGCGTGCCATCACCTGCTGGCCTTCATGGCGACGGCAGCTGTTCTCGCCTTCCGACATGTAATCGTCAAACGAAGAGGCTATCTCGTTCATCCATACTGCTGCCAATGTAGCCCAGTCAAGCAAGTTTTCTGCATGGAGCTGGTTCACTACGCTGATGCCTGTCATCACTGATGTGCCATTTGTTATCGAAAGGCCTTCGCGGATGTGCATCTTCAGCGGAGTGAGGCCTAATGCCTTCATCACATCGGCCGATTTGCGCCACTCGCCTTTGTAATGAACCTCGCCTTCGCCTATGAGGCATAAAGCGATATGTGCCAGTTGTACGAGGTCACCGCTCGCACCCACACTGCCGTGCATCGGGATGAAAGGATAAATCTCATTGTTGATGAACGCAATCAATAGGTTGGCCACATCGGTGTGAACACCCGAACGGCATTGTAAAACAGTGCCAAGGCGGGCAATCATCGCCGACTTGACATACACGTCGTCAAGCGGCTCGCCGGCGCCAGTGGCGTGACTGCGTATGATATTGTATTGTAAATCAGTGAGATAACGGTCATCGACACGCCATTGAGCCATAGGACCGAAACCAGTGTTGATTCCGTATATGACTTTTTCGGCGGCAAACTTCTCCAAAAACTTATAACAGGCATCTACACGTGCCAGCCATTCTTTGGAAACCTCAATATTTTCGCCTGAATACAGGACTTTTTCTACTTCGTTGAGAGTTATTCTGTCTTTAAAAACTACCATAAAACACTCAAAAAACAATGTTCTTCAAAGTTGCAAAGATACTGAATTTTCCAATATATTATTAAAAAAATAAATAAAATAAAACTATTGGTTTTTAACCAGTTTGAAGTATTGCAATAGTTGGTTTGAATATTGAATTTTTAGAATGTATATTCCAGAAACTAAAAACTCAATGTTAATTGTAGCGTTTTTGCTTGATATATTATTGTTTATCAATAATTTACCTTGAGTATCGTAAACTTCTAACGAAATTATCTCTTTTTCTGATGAAATGTTCACAATTCCACTGGATGGATTAGGATAAACCATCACTTTATTTTCCGAAATTCCGTTAATGTTTTCATAATATGAACTATAAGTCCAGCTTTCTGCTAGGCTGTTATCCATATCTAAATCAATGAGTTGTAGATATGGACCGTTTCCATCTGGCTCAGTGGGCCATGGTTCGCTGTCGGCATAATGAACCTCGTCGATCACGTTGCCCCATGCATCGGAAATAACAATCTTTTCCGACTTGTTGGACAGCTTCCTGCCGTATTCGCCAAATGGTATTCTATTGTAATAATTAACGTATGATATTGAATCTGAACATAATACTAACGACTCGCGGGCTGGCAGATGCGATCCATTCGGGAAACTGTAAGTTATGCCCAATTCACGCAAATAAATACCCGTCAAATCGACATCTTCATCGCCGTTGTTGTCAATTTGGATAAACTCGAGCTGGTTGCCGTTAATATCTCCCAAATCCGCTGGATGATAATGGATTTTTGAGATAACAAGCGGTGGCAAATCAATATCATCGCAGTCGTTATAATCGCCTATATTGCTGTTTAACCAATTGATTCTCTGTTGAATCCAATTTTTCATGGCCTGAACCTCAGAAGAATGCTGCTGCATCTTGTGCCAGCGTTGGTTGTCGCGACCGATGGCTTCGGTAATCCATTCGTCAAGCTCGTCCATCCTGTCACATAACATATTGTAATCCAATACATTGCCTTCCGATATGACTTCATGCCAGCGTTTTGCAAGGTGGCATCTGAATTCGTCACTGTCGAACAAGTCTTTCCAGAATTTCGGTCCAACATTATCGTCGTTGTCGAACTGCCATACGTAGTATAGACTGCGGTTTCCGAACTCGTCGTGGCCATAGGCGAGGTTGTAGTCCCAAATCGGGCCTGCACGCAACTTGCCTTTGTTGTCTTTGTGGAAAAACGTACTTAATTGATACACATCGACATTCGAGGAAAACTCGGCCATTATCATGAAATCGACGAAAGCCGAAACATCTATGATGCTCGGAATGCCATCGGTGATGGAGGTGTTATGGCTACCGGCCTTGTCAGCAAGGCTTAAAAACACGTTTTTGATATAGTCGTGCTGCGTCTGAGTGATGTTTTCGTCTTTAGGATATGTGTGAATGAAATAAGCGTATTGTGGCCACCAGCCGCCGAGGTATTCCTCCATCGTCCAGTACCATTGTTCGCCATCGAGCCTGTCGGTCTGCACAATATGACCACCGTCTTTGTCGATATTGACTCGCTCGTCATCGGCTTTTATTTTCTCCATGAAGACGTACAGACCCTTGTAATCGCCGTTTATCACAACCTCGCAATAAACGCGACGAGGAGCGTATTGCCCAAGTTTTTCTGAAAGTTCGTAAGAAATGACGTCGCGTAAGCCTGTCTGGTCATATGCCAACGAATTGAGGATCCAGTCGTTTTCCTTTGGCATGCCTAAAATGCTGACGTTATTGTTGGTGACATTGTCATCCATAAGCGTCTCCAGACCGTAAGGCTTTTTCGACAGCATCTGCGATGAACTGCCTCGTATCTCAATGCCAATTCTGCCATCATAGTTGAGATACAATGGGTTGTTGGCGTCCGACATATAGTTGCGTGAGCCATCCTGATGCCATATTATCTTCATGTCAGCCAACACCTTAGGCTCGTCAGGTATTGTGACGCCACCGTCGGTATTGATGATGACAATAGGCAAGTTGCTGTCGGTAAAGTTCTGTGTAAATCCCCAAAAAGGAACGATTAATAACAATATGGCAACAATTAGTCTCAAACTGCAAACTATTAACTGTCAATTAATTAAGAGTCTTATTCAACGTGATATAGTCAGGATATGCAAGTTGTTGACCGCCAACAGTTATGTATGGTTTTATCTTTACTCCCACGTTGACTGGATTACTTTGCGCTCCGGCAAGTTTGAAAGCTAGATTGACAATCGCGTCTGCCGACTCACCGCTGAAAAGTTGGAACAAATCGGCGGTGACGGGTATGGTCACGGTGTTGCTGGCGTTGGCAGGCACACTGATGCTGCGATCATCTCTCGACATGCCTTTTCTGATGTTCAAGCCGAGCATCTGGACACTGCTCACACTATTGAAATCAAAAGTGCATTTTGCAAAATTTGCCATCTGTGACATCTGCATCAGCACGTCGCATGACGACAAACCTATCGTTACTAAAACAATTAATATGATCTTTTTAATCTTCGACATTTTATATAAATTAAACCAATACTATTTAACAATCAGTTTTTCCGTTTGTCCGTTCCGCTGTATAAAATAAATGCCTTTATCGAGTGTGATCGTTTCTTTTTCAACAACTTCCTTTGTTAGTACTAATTGCCCTAAAGTGTTGAAAATGCTGATATTTCCGCTTCCTTCTATAATGACCTGACCATCGGAAGGGTTAGGGTAGATGCTTGTCGTGGTATGATTTTCTTCTATGCCATCGCTGGTTGCTGTTGCCCAGAATGTGAACATCGTTGTGGCACACCCGCAGTCGAGCCAAAATCTGACATCGATCCATGTCAATGAGCCAATGGTGATTTCAGGTTTCATGGTCGCAACGCCGCTAATTTCCACTATTTCATTGGGTTCGGCTGGGAATGATGAGCATTCAACGCCGTTTGCAGAGATGTGGATATCGGTGAAATACTCCGAAACAGGGGTTATATACACCGTAAGTGGCTCGTATCCGATGTTTATGAATTTAAACTTGAACATCTCCTGTGTTCCAGGAGCCATAGTAGTCTCTATACTTGCTGGCGAAACATCTAATGCATACTTGTCAACCATATCGACGTTGATGTCGTCGATGGTGAGGATGCAGTCGCTGCAGTTTGACTGTATCGCATGGATGCCGAAATACAGATAGTTGTCATAAATCTCCTCAATGTATGCCTGGAATTTTTCATAATTGCAACTGCTTACGATATCACTGAGCAGCAACTGCGTCATCGCGCTCGGAGAGGCTTCGTTTCCTGCCCAAATCTCCAGCTGGTATCCGCCATCGGAGATGGCCCAGAGTGAGAAACGGTATCTTAGCTGTGTGCTCATGTTCATCTCCATGAACATCCACGACTCAGGGCCGTTGGTGTAAGTGTACCAGCTGCCGTTATGGGCTATGCGATTGTGGTCTTTTTCAAGATATCCGCACAGCCATGTCTCATTGACTACATTCCATCCTATAGGTGTCTCGCCGTCGTGGTTGGCATATTCAAATCCTTCATACAGGATACCGCCAGCATGTGCAAAATGCACTGCTAGCAGTATTAATAAGGTGATAAAGATCTTTTTCATATTTTTACAGCTTTCTGCTGACTTCTTTCTCAGTGTATCCCTCGATGATATCTCCAACCTTGATGTCGTTGAAGTTCTCTATGTTCAAACCGCATTCGAAACCTGCAGAAACCTCTTTCACGTCGTCTTTGAAACGCTTCAGTGAGCCGAGTGTGCCTGTGTGTACCACGATGCCGTCGCGGATAAGGCGTATCTTCGTCTGGCGGTTGACTTTGCCGTCGAGAACCATACAGCCAGCAATGTTACCCACCTTGCTGATGTGGAACACCTCGCGAATCTCGATGTTGCATGTGACAACTTCTTGAATCTCAGGTGACAACATGCCTTCGATAGCTGCCTTGATTTCCTCGATGGCGGTGTAGATGATGGAATAGAGTCGGATATCGATTTGCTCGCGTTCGGCAATCTTTCTCGCCTGCATAGTAGGACGTACGTTGAAGCCTACGATGATAGCGTTTGATGCCGATGCCAACATGATATCGGCTTCTGAGATTGCACCCACCGACTTGTGGATGATGTTAACCTGAACCTCTTCTGTCGAGAGCTTCAGCAATGAGTCGGACAAAGCCTCCACAGAGCCGTCAACGTCAGCCTTGACGATGATGTTAAGCTCTTTGAAGTCACCGATGGCGATACGGCGTCCGATTTCATCCAAGGTGATGTGTTTCTGTGTGCGGATGCCCATCTCACGCTGCAACTGCTGACGGCGGTTGGCAATGGTCTTCACCTCGCGCTCGTCGGTCATCACGTTGAAGTTGTCGCCAGCCTGAGGAGCGCCGTTCAAACCCAGCAAAAGCAATGGGGTAGAAGGACCAGCCTCTTTCAAAGCCTGGTTGCGCTCATTGAACATAGCTTTCACCTTGCCGTATGTTGTTCCAGCAAGAACCATGTCACCGACATGCAAAGTGCCTTCCTGCACCAGAATCTTAGCTACATAGCCACGTCCTTTGTCGAGTGCCGACTCGATAACGGTACCCTTGGCAAGACGGTTCGGGTTGCCCTTGAGGTCGAGCATTTCAGCCTCGAGAAGCACTTTTTCAAGCAATTCTTCAACGCCAATACCTTGTTTTGCTGATATTTCCTGTGACTGTACCTTGCCGCCCCATTCCTCCACGAGGATGTTCATGTCGGCAAGCTGACGGTAAATCTTCTGCGGGTCGGCAGTAGGCTTATCAATCTTATTGATAGCAAACACGATCGGCACGTTGGCAGCGTGAGCGTGGTTGATAGCCTCCACTGTCTGCGGCATAACGTTGTCATCAGCAGCGATGACGATGATGGCGACGTCGGTAATCTTGGCACCACGGGCACGCATGGCGGTAAACGCCTCATGACCAGGAGTATCAAGGAATGTTATCTTCTTGCCAGTGCTGGTCTTCACCTCGTAAGCACCGATGTGCTGTGTGATACCTCCGGCCTCGCCAGCCACCACGTTGGTGCTTCTGATGAAGTCGAGGAGCTTGGTCTTACCGTGGTCAACGTGACCCATGACGGTGACGACAGGTGCTCTCGGCACGAGGT